>Ga0307429_1000029_pt1 | contig 100540 bp, 83 predicted proteins | sample SalMarWE160230MG_FD_202151 | JGI IMG/M metagenome (GOLD analysis project Ga0307429, IMG submission 202151) | Salt marsh sediment microbial communities from the Plum Island Ecosystem LTER, Massachusetts, United States - WE1603-230 | ecosystem: Environmental > Aquatic > Marine > Intertidal zone >... | reverse complement strand
TCTCAGGGCGATGCTCAGGCAAGCCCCCAATATCATACTGGTCGGCGAAATTCGAGACGGCGTCGTGGCGGATATCGCTATTCAGGCGGCACTTACGGGACACCTTGTTTTCAGCACGCTGCATACCAATGATGCCCCGAGCGCAATTACACGTTTGATAGATATGGGTGTCAAGCCGTTCCTTGTGGCAAGCTCGATTCAGGCAATTATGGCGCAGAGACTTGTCAGAGTCATTTGCAAAAAATGTAAAACGATCGATGAAAATCCTAACATGGATCATATGCAAGCGCTTGGTATTACGCCGGAGGAGATGAAAAAACGTCCGCCTCAAAAGGGAGCTGGATGCAGTCAGTGCCAGAACACCGGCTACAAAGGCCGAATCGCAATATTTGAGATGTTCGAAATGAACAACGAAATCAGAGAGTTGGCCTTCTCAAAAGCACCTACTACCGAATTGAGAAAGGCTGCGAAAGCCAGCGGTATGAAGACGCTGATGGAGGATGGAAAGCTCAAAATATTCAATGGAATAACGACACCTGCTGAAGTGGTGAGAATTACCCAGACAGAAGGTGCGGCAGTAGATTAAACCAAAAGTAGTTATTGAGGATTTTTTTATGGCAACGGTAAATATGGACAGGTTACTTCAGGCCTGTGTTTCGCAGGGTGCTTCAGATATACATCTTACTACCAACCGGCCGCCGGTGTTAAGAATAGACGGCGGGCTTAGGTCTCTCGAAACCAAAGTTCTTGAGCCGGATGATACTGCGGCTTTGATGAGAAGTATTACGCCCGACCGGAACCAGCAGGAACTTCAGGAAGAAGGCGGCACAGACTTTGGTTTTGCATTTGGCGATCAAGGCAGATTTCGTGTTTCGGTATTTCGCCAAAAGGGCAATCTTGCACTGGTCCTTCGTCTTATTCCATCGAAGATTCTGACCTTTGAGGAAATAGGCTTACCGACAATTTGCAAGGCTTTGTGCCGCAGACCACGTGGGTTGTTCCTGGTTACAGGCCCAACCGGATGCGGCAAGACAACCACCCTGGCTACTATGATAAACTATATTAACGAAAACTTTGACCGCCACATAATAACCATTGAAGAGCCGATAGAATACTATCATAACCACAAGAAATCAATAATTAACCAGCGTTCAGTTGGTGTCGATGTTCCAAGTTTTGGCGAGGCGTTAAGACGTGTTTTAAGAATGGACCCGGATGTCATTCTCGTCGGCGAATTGCGAGACCTGGAAACAATCGAGTCGGCCGTTAGAGCCGCTGAAACCGGCCACCTTGTTTTCAGCACAGTACACACGACCAGCGCCGCAGGAACAATTACCAGACTGATTGACGTGTTTCCCGTGAACCAGCAGGAGCAGATTCGCATCCAGTTAAGCGGCAATTTGATCGCCGTGCTCAGTCAGGCCCTCTGTCCTTTAGCCAAAACCAAAGGTAGAGTTGCCGCTTACGAGTTTATGGTCGTAACCCCTGCTATCGCCAACCTTATCCGCGAGAACAAAACGTACCGAATCGATTCCAGCATTCAAACCGGCAAGAAGCTCGGCATGCAGCTCCTCGACGAGCATCTCTGGCGGCTCTATGATACCGGCACAATCACATTGGAGGAGATGCTCGACAAAGGCCGTCAGCCGGGAGCATTGCAGGATAAGGCCACGGCCAAAATAGAGTCCTTAAGAGGAAAACACAAGCACAAGAAGAAAGCCGCACAGAAGGAAATGGATGATTTAGGACAAATTTTGAGGTCGTAATCCCAATTTTCCGGTCGTGCTTTCTGATTTGTGAATCCTTGCCCCCACAATTGGCTTTGAATTGGCTTTGTTTTTTTCGAGCCCACAGGCTGGTTTGTTGCCATAATTTCCTTTCAAATAAGACTTTGCGCCAATTTAGCCCTACCGCAAATTGGCTTTGTTTTTTCAAATCGCCTTTTCAACCCCCAGAAAATCTGGGGGCTAAATAAGATTGGCTTTGTTTGGCTTTGAATTGGGTTTGTTTTTTTGCCGCTCGAAAGCGTGAAATTCTTCATAATCCCCTTTCTTATAGATGCTTACGTTTATATTGCCCTTCCAAAAATTGGCTTTGTTTTTTCAAATTAAGCCCAATTTTTCGTCGTTTTCTACTCTTTTTCACCTGTTTTTTGCATTATTTTGGCTTTTTACGACCCGGCACCAGTGGTGCGGGCTAAAATTCGTACTGCGTTATGTGTGATTGGACCTATCATTTATCATTAATCAATAATCATTTAGTTTAGTATTATACGAATCTAAACGTAAAAGGGCGGGGTAATTCCAGAAAAATCTCCGTGACTCGCCGCATGTCAATTAACCGCAGGTGAACGCAGATTAACGCAGTTTTCAAGTCGTATTTTGTAAATAGTCAATCGTCAATCGTAAATAGTCAATGGCAAGGTCTCCATTACACGGCGTTCATTATTCAGCTACAGAGGATGCAGACAAGAAATCAAATAATCAATAGTAAATCGTAAGCTTGTGCCCGCGAAGGCGGGTATAGTCAATGGCGAGGTCTCCGTGAGACGGCGTTCTTTTCTCGCGATGCGTATAGCGTGCAGCCAATTGCACGACGCAGGCAGCGTTTAGAGAATTTCCGCGCTTTTTTCTTTTACCTTGCTCTTAAACTGCTGAAAACCGCGTTTGAATAAAAGTTTTAACAAAATTCAAAAAAAGACCGTCAACTTTGGGTTATTTATGGCACTAATATAACAGAAAAGCAGAGATTTCGCAGCGATTGATTCAGTAACAGAGATAGTTTGGCTGAAGTATATGGTCATTAGCAACGCCGTTTGCCAGGTACCTTCGGGATAAGCGGCTGGGACAGACACACGGCAGGATATTGAGTTCAGGATGAAAAAAGGAGTTTATGTGCGCATGCTATAGCCGGTACATTGGGAACCAAAACCATGGGCAGTCCCAAAGTAAAAATAGTAAATTTATGCCATAGGTATTCATGCCATAGGTATAGTCATTCGTCCATTTATGCCTCAGGTATTTATGGCTCAGTCATCGTAAATCCAAAGGCATTTACGCTCATCGAGCTGCTCGTGGTGATTTCCATCATTGCTTTGTTGATGGCGATATTGCTGCCGGCGCTTCATCGAGTCCGAAAGCAGGCCAGGGCGGTTGTCTGCCAGGCGAACCTCAAGCAGTGGGGATCGATACTAACTATATACACCGAGGATAACCAGGGCCGGCTTCCTAATAACATTGGAGGTGCCTTATGGCTTCTGCGCGGTCCGTTTCTTCACGACGATGACCCGAACAAGCCTAGCGTATATCAAGACGTAAACGCTAAAGGCATAGCATGCTGCCCCATGGCCGTCAGGCCTCGAGATCCCACGCCAGGATTCTTTAGGCTTGAGGGTTCGTATATGATATTGAATAAGCCCGGTTCAACATTTGAAGCATGGGAGATTATAATCCCGCTGCCACAATTTCGCGGAAGCTATGGGTTCAACAACTGGTTGTTCAGCAGTTATTTTGATACTTCTGCCCCCAAACACTCCCGTATCCATCGGGACGGCCACGACATTTTCCCGCTAAGTGGCAGGGCCAATATCCCCGTGTTTCTTGATTCTACAGTTCCCGGGAATCACTTTATGGAGCTCTTCTCTCCGCCACAGGATGAGCACGAAGGATGGGGCTTTTTAATAAACCGTCACAACGGGCACATCAACGGCCTTTTCCTGGATTGGTCGGTAAGAAGAATCGGAATCAAAGAGCTGTGGACGCTCAAGTGGAACCGCCAGTTCGACACGTCAAACAAATGGACAAGAGCCGGCGGCATGCAACCGGAAGACTGGCCACCGTGGATGAGGGGATTGAAGGACTATTAAAACAATGGATCGGAAAGCTAAACATGATGCAGGAAGGAAAATAACTTACGCCGTTGGAAATAAATATTCCTGATCTTTAAAGCGCAAGGGTTCCGTGAGAAATAAACTGTATAGCGGGACAGACTTGACGCTTATAGAGCTTTTAAGTGAATATACAGTGGCCAATATAGATTGGCCCGAGAGATAATAGAGCGCTTTATATAATAGGCAGAGCCATGATGTGCGGGGCGAGAAGATTTGGACGGCTGGGTAGAAGGATTGCCGGCCGGCAAAGCGGGTTTTTAGCGGGGCGAGTTAGAAGAAACTTTTCTAAGGGGGTGGGATTTACACTTATTGAGCTTTTGGTGGTGATTTCCATCAATGCTCTGCTGATGGCGATCTTGCTGCCGGCGCTTCAGCGAGTCCGAAACCAGGCCCGGGCAGTTGTCTGCCAGGTAAACCTCAAGCAGTGGGGAGCAATATTTGCACTTTACGCCGAGGATAATGATGGAATTCTCCCCGGTAGTGGTGGTGAAATTCTATGGCTTATACGTGGGACAACACTTCCCGATGGAGATCCGAACAAACCATCCGTATACCATCACATTCGCACAAAGAATATCGCCTGCTGCCCTATGGCTGTCAGAACAGCAGATGGCGACAAACTTGGGCACTTCAGATATAATGCTTCCTCACCGAGAGCCTCCAGGTCATATAATATCGAGGGTAATGCCGGCACAACGTTTGAAGCCTGGGAAATTATTACTCCGCCTCCACGATTTCGCGGTAGCTATGGCTATAACTACTGGTTGTTCCACAAGACGGAATATGATACTTCTATCCCCTTGGACTATAGCATCCATTGGGACGGCCTGAACATTTTCCAGTTCAGAAACGTGGCTAAAATCCCCGTATTTCTCGATTCCACAAATCCCGGTGTTTTTGTTATTTCGGACTTCCCACCGTGGTCGTCCGAAGCCTGCATAAACCGTCACAACGGGCACGTAAACGGCCTCTTCTTAGATTGGTCGGTAAGAAAAGTCGGACTCAAAGAATTGTGGACGCTCAAGTGGAACAAGCAGTTCGACACGGCTAACAAATGGACGAAGGCTGGCGGCATGCAGCCCGACAAATGGCCTAAATGGATGAGGAACTTTAAGGACTACTAAATCGGCCATAAAGCACATATTTTGTAAATAAGCATTAAACCGGTATTGTTGGGGTGAAGCTGCTGCCTTTGAAAAAGAGGCAACGGGGGCAGTTGGAAGAATATATTTTTTTCGACTAATAATAATTTCAGTAAATAAGAACCGATAGCACGATTGTCAGGATAAACAACGAAAATTCTGGATTCCCGCTTTCGCGGGAATGACAGCAATGCTTAATCGGCTCTAATTAACTAAGTTTGATATAATCAAAAGACTATGTTCATTGCATAGTCAAATATTCTACTTTTGCCGTTCTAATGAATGTTATTTGGTGTGGATTTCGCATCAAATCCTGCTCGAAGCCCAGTCGGCGAAGTTTATCCTGAGCTTTGCCAAATGGGTTAGACTACTCCGATGGGGTGACTTGTTGATTGTTTTCGGAATATAGCTTGTCCTCGTCCTGCTCCGGTTTTTCCTCCAGGTCAACCATTCCCATCGACGCGATGCGCTTGACAAGATCGACTAAGTTATCGACACCCAGCTTGTGCATGAGATGAGCGCGATGCACTTCAATAGTCCTTGCAGAACGGTGTAGCAGATTGGCTATTTCCTTGTTGCTCATGCCCTTGATGATAAGTTGTAAAATTTTTATTTCATTCCGGGTTAGAGAAGCGCCCAAGTTAGGATGAGTGGCAACGTTCTTTTTAAGTATTGATCTGATCTTCCGCACGAAATTCTTTTTGTCCAGGGGCTTTTCGATAAAATCCGCAGCTCCGGCCTTCATGGCTTTGACGGCGGTGGGTATATCCCCGTACCCAGTTATCATTAGAACAGGAACCCACGGAGCCAGGTGCTGTACATCCGCAAGTAATTCAATGCCGTCCTTTTCAGGCATTTTCAGATCAGTAATCAGCAAATGGCATTTTTGAGAACGCAATCGTGCAAGACATTCAATCGGATTACCAAAGCAGCTCACCTTAAAGTCTGAATCTTCAAGCGTTTCTTTGACGACCTCGCGAATCGTTGGCTCATCATCGAGGAAGAAGATGTGTTTTTCTACGATATTTGCCATTGCTACTCCGTTATCTCTACGCTACATCTTTTATGAAGACGAAATACTCAGCTTAGAGCATTAATCCCTTTACCCCAATAAGGAGAGCTTGCCTCTTAAGGGCACTATTTCATTCCCTCTGATAAGTACTGATTCATAATGAAAACTTATACTATGAATTAATGGTTTTAAAATCTATTGTGGTAAATACGTAATTTTATGGACTCGTCTCTCTTTATATTGTCGATTAAAATGAATCCTTGCTTCATATAGGAATAGCGATTCTGGATTAAAAATGTTACCTATTATTTTTATATAATTTTAAATTTTTTTAAAAAGCCTTTTTTTTGGGAAATAGTCCACTCCATGAGTTTTACGTGATTTCCTATGGGCTTAGTCGGCTTTGCATTATGGAAGATTTTTGTATTAATGAACCTGAGGTTGTCAAATTCTCTCCTTTACATCCTATCCTAATCCGGATATCGAAAAATAGTGGCTTTCATCAACTATTTACGGGTTATAGTAATGAATATGTGTTTTTTTCGGCAATATTAAGATTTTGCTCGGCTAAGAAATTTTGTCTTTTTCGATAGGTATATTGATGATAAATATTGTTCCTTTGCCAAATATGCTCTCAATGCGAATATGACCGCCTATACGAGAAACGACATCCTTCACAATGCAAAGTCCCAGACCGGTCCCCTGGCCCCGAGGCTTGGTTGTGAAAAAAGGCTCAAAAATCTTATTAATATTTTCCGGTGCTATGCCGCCGCAGTCGTCAGAGAGACGCAGCTCAATATTCTTATTTTTCAGTGCCCCGCTTATCACAAGCTGCCGGGTCTTTTTGCCGTCGGCCGCCTGTATACCATTTTCAATAAGTGCAAAAAACAACTGCTCCAGATCGTTTTCATTTATCCATGGATAGGGAAGGTCGTCCATATTTCTGATTCGAAGTAAAATACTTGCCGAACGTGCACTTTCACTCAGTAACCTTGCGATTCTGACAGCGACCGTCTTCAAATTTACTTCAGCGACGGTCCTTCCAGAAGATTTCCTGGCAAAATTGCGGAATCTTTCAATAATTGAAGTGATATTAGATACCTGAGTCACACTATCCTTGAGTCTTCTTATAACGGTCTCTGAGGAAGATGTTGCTTCCAGCTCATCGAGCGCATTATCCATCGACAGGCGAATGACAGTCAGAGGCTGCGTGAGCTGATGAGCTACGGTCGCACTTAAAGTTCCCAATGAGGCGAGCTGTTCGGCTCGAGCCATTTGTCCGCGATATCTGTTGAGTTCCTCTTCCTTCAGCTTCGTTTCGCTGATATCAACAAATGAGCCCATAATGGAAATCGGCTTGCCGTGTTCATCTTTTACTAAAGTTGCACAGATCTGAACATCGAAGGCCGAGCCATCCTTTCTTTTGGCTGTCATTTCACCGATCCAGCCTCCTCTATCTCGCAGCGTATCGATTACCCTTGACCCTTCATCGGGAATTTGCCAGAACTCAATGGCATTTCTTCCCAGAACCTCGTTCTCGTCATCGTATCCCCACATTTTGATGAAGGACCTATTCACATATGTTAAATTCCCTTCTGTGTCGCCGATGGCAATGCCGCTTATGGATGAGTCAACAGCGGAACTGAGCTTTTGTATTTGCTCTTCTGCACGTTTCATATCATCGATATCTCTTGCGATAACCATAGCGGCAGTCGCCCTTCCATGATCGTCTCTCAATGGCTCAATGGTCGCACTGTACCAGCGGGGCTTATTCTGTATTTCAGTCAACGAGATCGAATTTATTCCTTGCCCGGTCTCGATGGCTTTTCGCACATTAGCCGCCTGGCGTTCTGCGATTTCTTTCGGGAAAAGGTCCCACAACGTTTTTCCGGCCAGGTCTTCCGGCTGATATCCCAAAGTCTCTGCCCCCACTTTATTCGCGAATAATAAGATGCCTCTCTCGTCTATGGTGAAAATGGGATCCCTCGCACATTCGACCAGTGTTCTGTACTTTTCCTCGCTCTCGGCGAGTGCTCTTTCCATGTTTCTTTGCTCGGTTATGTCTTTGGCAACGGTTACAAGCACCGTTTCATCACGTATTTTCACTGCCGTTATGTTCAGGTTGGAGTAGTATGTCGAGCCGTCTTTGTGTTTTAATTTTGCTTCAAAATCGCGGATGAGACCATCCTGCTGAAGTTGTTTTAAGAGCCGCGTTCGTTCGTCTGGATTATGATACACGTCTCGCACATTTGATTGCTTTATTTCCTCAAGTGAAAAGCCCGTCATTCGAAGCATCGTGCTGTTAGCGTCTATAATCCGCCCGTCCAATGCCGCCAGGCCAACGCCTACAGGCAAAGTCTCGAACAGAGTACGATAACGGATCTCCGATTCATGCAGCGCCTCCTCTGTGTTCTTCCGTTCGGTGACGTCCTCACCAAAGGCCTGGAAAGAAACTGCACGGCCGTGCTCGTCAAAAAGTGCCCGATTTGTCCATCGTTGCCATCTAACCTGACCATCCGGAGTAATTACTTTGTGTTCGTGTGTTATAATCGGAGAATCAACGGTTAGTGACACAATATTATCCAGAACTCCCTGCCTATCTCGTTCAGGGATGAGATACTTAAAGTTTTTGCCGGTCAACTCTTCGCTGGTCTTGCCAAAGTACTCGCTGTACGCAGAATTAACAAAAACAATCTCGCCACTCGGAAGAAAACTGCACATCAAAACAGGCGAGTCCTCAACCACTGAACGGTATCGCTCTTCGCTGTTATGCAGCGCCTCCTCTGCCTTCTTGTGCTTTGTTATATCGATAGCCGTGGCGGCTATAAATAAAGGTTCTCCACCTTCATCATTTACAAGTGTGGCATTCATCAGTGCGGGAAAAACAGTGTTGTCTCTTTTTTTATGCCATACCTCCTCGGCTACGTAGTTGCCTTTTTGTTTAAGCTGATCGTTTAACTGGATCACGTATTCCATTTGCTCTTCGTTGTGGAAAATAGAAAGGTTTTTGCCGATTAACTCATCTACGCTGTACTGGTGCATCTGTCCAAAAGAATCATTCGCATAGATAAGATTACCTTGAAGGTCGGCTATGGCAACACCGTGACCCGCTTTGTCTGAAATAGTTTTGAACTTTCTGATTTCCTCTTGCGCCTGCTTGGTTGCGGTGATGTCACGGAAAAATGTGAACACCCGTCCGCCGTCAAGCTCCAGATAATTGGCACTGATATCGAGGTCCATAATCGTGCCGTCCTTCCGTCTATGGCGGGATTGGAAACGATGAAAACCTTTATCCATAATCCTCTGAATATGTTGTAAAGTTTCCTGCGGTGCTTCCGCCGCCTCGACGTTCTGGATGCTCATATTAAGCAGTTCATCCCGGCTATAGCCGGACATGCGGCAGTAAGCATCGTTGATCTCCAGAATTCGGCCATGAGTGTCGATCAGCCAAAATCCGTCAATACAGGTTTTTAGTATAATCTCATCTTGCTTATGTTGCTTCTTGCGATCCGTGATGTCAATATTTGTACCGATCATCCGTGTCGGCGAGCCGTCGTTATCGTATGCTACTATTTTCCCACGGCCTAAAAGCCATACATAATCGTCTGATTTGGTCCTGAGGCGATACTCAATTTCAATAGAGTCCTTTTTGCCGGCAATATGCTCATTAAGGTTTCGAAGTACGGCTTGCCTGTCATCGGGATGAATTCGTTTTTCCCATTCATCTTGCGATGCAGTCAGTTCGTGGGATTCATACCCTAACATCGTTGCATGTCGCGGATTTCTATAAACTTCGTTTGTTGTCATATTCCAGTCCCACAGGGCGTCATTAGTCACCTCCATCGCCAAACGAAATTTCTCCTCGCTCTGCTTCAATGCATTCTCTGTTTTTTTATGATTGGTAATATCATGAGCGAAGATGGCAACAGACACGACCTTTCCTTTTGCATCAAAGATGGGACAAAACCATGTTTCGAAAGATTTTCCATCCCGCTCGTCCTCCAAGTAGCTTATTTTGCCTGTTTGGATGACCTCCGTCCATTTGGATCGCCGTAATTCGTAGACATCCTCATGAATGAACTCACGGGCATTCTTGCCGATCATCTCATCAATGCTTCTGCCCAAACTCTCGGCACCTGCTTTATTAATCATTAGAACATTTTCATCGGTATCGATCAGACCTGCGGTATCGGGAATGGACTCCAGAAAAGCACTGGCTGCTTGTTTTTTATCATACATAATTTTCTTGGTTTGTTTGTAATAACGGCAGTTTTCGTATCGACTTACGATGTTTATTATTGAGATGGGCAGCAGTTCAAGATAGCCCCCTTTCGGATCCTTGATGATGTAGTCGTGAACGCCGGCCTTAAGCGCCTCGGCAACAAACTGTTCGGAGCCCGTTTCGGCCAAAAGCACCAGGGGCGTCGAAATCTTTTTATCGAGTAGTTTCATGCAGAGATCCATGCCGGAGATGCCGGGCAGATTATGGTCAACTGCAACCACGTCGAATGACTGCGGGTCGGCACCAAGTTGTTCGAGTGCCTCCTCGGCCCGCGAGCACTCGATGATTTCGCAGGAGACATCGCTTTTTTGAAAAGCCCGGCGAAAGAGGAGCCTGTCATTTTCATTTTCCTGGACCAGAACAATACGAAGGTTTGACGATATTTCAAGCATGATCGGGATCTCCATCTGGAGACGCGACTGACTATACTCGCTCAGGCCAGACGCTCTCACGAATATTCGGGTATACAATATCCCTGAGTAGCAAATTTAACTGGTGTAGTCAAGGATGGATTCAAGGATTCTTGCTGGTTACAGAATTCCGTATGTTCCGTACGAGGGTGACGTCATGTCATATGTCGATGAGTGTTTCCACAAATCATATACCGCTGTTCTCGTCGTGCGCCATGAGTGATTTGTATTGCATAAAAAATAACACGTCGTAATATACAATACGATATAAGCGATAAGAATTACGGTATCCTATTATCGGTGAGTTTGCTGGGCTTGTCAATCAGCAGAGCCTTATCTATGTCCGCCATCAGTTCCTGCTGATTAATTCTGACAACGCGCTGATGTCTTCTATGGCCTTCAGCGGCGGTCTCGCCGGGCTGGCTGATGCTACAGCCGAAGGGCATGAAAACCAAAACCAACAAAGCAACAACTAAAATCACCTTACATACAGAAACGGAAATGCTCTTCATCATTTCTCCTTGTTATCGGCCAGAGCAAGTTTTATTGTTTGGGCAGCACAAAACGCGCCCTTGATTATAGATAAATTATACATGTTGCCGGAGTTATTGTCAACGAAAAATGTGCCCAAATGGGTCCGGAAATATGTAAAAAAGGAAGGATTTTCATATTGTTTCGGGAAGCAGCCCTGTAATTTAGCTATGAAAAATCGATGATTATTAAGAATAACAAATCTATGATCGGCTTATTTTTTGCGGTAGAGGCAGAATTTCCCCCCAGATGTGCCGGAGAGCCTGAAAACCGGTCTATTATAAGAACTTGCCACAAGGCCCCTGGTTGTCAAAGAATAACTCATAAGCCGGTTTGCCGGATTATCCGCGATACTCCAGGCAGGCGTTTTTGTTGCTAATAATAGGCTTAATGTCTGCCGATAAATTGATGGGGTTAGAAACTGCGAGTAGGGTCGTTTTAGTGGATATATCGCAGTGAACATGCACGGTAAATTTCGAACTCCCGGCAGCATACGCGCATTACTACGGTTCGATGTGTGGGTCAATGAATGACAGCTTAAAAGCTTTTGAAAGAATATGACGAGCGGGTGTTTGGGAGAAGCTGATGAAGAATGAAAAGAGGCTTAATGATTTAATGGAAATTCAGACAAGCGCTATAGCGTCTGATGGATTGATTATTTCTTCCTGGCCATGGTTGAATGTAGGCTATGTAATGAGCAAAGATGTTGCTACTATCTGCCCGGATGAAATAGTGATTTCAGCAGCAAAAATTATGTCTGACAAAAAGATTTCCTGTCTGGTCGTCGTGGACAATGGAAATGTAGCAGGTATCATTACCGAGACGGACATGCTCAGAAGAGTAGGCGACAAGGGTAAAGATATCTATCATACAAAATTAGGCCAGATCATGTCTTCTCCTGTGGAAAGTGTGCCCCCTGATTTGTCTGTTCTTGAAGCCAGCAAAATTATGGGCGTCAAGCATATCAAGCGACTGCCAATCCTGAAGGGAAAGGAATTAGCTGGAATTGTGACACAGACAGACCTGGTTCGAGCCCTGACATCTTACGGCCTGTGGAGAGATATTTCGGAGATAATGAGTCGAGACATTGCCGGTATTCAAAGGAATGCGAGCGTGGCAGAGGCGGCGAAAATTATGACCTCTCGAAAGATATCCTGTATTATAGTCATGGATGGGGATGATGTGGTTGGCGTTCTTACGGAAAAAGATCTGCTTGGGCGAGTAGTCGCGCTGCAAAGGGATCCCGCTAATACCAGAGTGGAAGATGTTATGTCTTTTCCGGTGACGAGTGTGCCTCCTGCTTTCTCTGTCTTCAGTGCCAGCAAGGTAATGGAGGAGATGAATATTCGCAGACTGGTTATTATGAAGGATAAACGTTTGTGCGGAGTCGTAACTCAAACAGACATTTTCATGGCGGTAAGGAATAAGCTGCAGGCCGAAGAAGAAAAGAGCTTGAGATTAATAGAAGAGTCCAAGAGCAATATTTATAAAACCGACCTGGATGGGAAAATAACTTATATTAATCCGGCATTTATGGAACTCCTGGAGGTTTCCGGGCCGGACGAACTTCTCGGTCAGCCGTTTCTGCCGGAAAGGTTTTGGTTCGATCTGGAAGAAAGAAACCAGTTTTCGCAGGAACTTCAAAAGAGAAGTATTGAAAGCAGAGAGTTGACTCTGAAGACCTCGAAAGGCAATAAAATATATGTTACTGTCTTTCCCAGTTATACCAAAGACGCCCATGGCGAAATCAATGGGAGTCAGGCAGTTGTCTATGATATCACGGCCAAAAAAGAGCTGGTCGCCCTTAGAAAAGCGGAGGAAGAGCTTGCTAAGCTCAACAATGACCTGGAGACGGCAGTCCGGGAGCTGAGCCAGGCGAATGAGGAGCTTCAGGAGTTCGCACACATAACAGCTCATGACTTGAAAACACCGTTGCGGGCAATCGGAACTCTGGCCGATTGGTTATCGACGGACTATGCCGATGAGTTCGATGAGCAGGGCAAAGAAAAAGTCAGGCTGCTCGTTACAAGAGCAGTACAAATGAGCGCTCTTATCGATGACATCCTGCGATATTCCAGGGTGGGACACGATATCGCGAAAAAGCAACGAGTCGATTTGAATACGGTTCTATCAGAAGTAATTGCCGGAGTTGATCCGCCTGAAAATATTGAAATAACCGTTGAGAATGAACTGCCCGTCCTGATGTGCGAAAGAACCCAGATCCTGCAGGTTTTTCAGAACCTGCTGAGCAACGCCGTAAAATATATGGACAAGCCCACAGGGCAAATAAAAATCGGTTGTGTAGAGCGGGATTCCTTCTGGAAATTCAGCGTCACCGACAACGGATCCGGAATCGACAAAAGGCACTATGAAAGGATTTTTAGGTTATTCCAGACCCTTTCGCCATGCGATGGAGTTGAGAATACCGGCATTGGGCTTTCGATTGTGAAAAAGATCGTCGAGACCAACGGGGGCAGTGTCTGCGTGAAATCCGAAGTCGGCAAAGGAAGCACATTCGTATTTACGCTGCCGAAGCAAAACTCCGACGTCACTGCCGTATTGACGAATAATCGTGACGCTGATTGATGTTTGAATACTGGCAATGACATTGACCGGTTTTTGTGTGCAGTTATTCCATATTTTGTTCGTTCAAGCCAAGTTCCCGCCGATAGTCTTCAGGACAATCCATATCGCAAAGCACTGAAGCGGTCGAGACGGCCAGCTCGAAAATATCGTCGCAGTGGCCGTGCAGGAGTCCCCGCAGACCAACGTCACCGTACTGCGTCAGAATCTCGTCACGATAGAGCGAGGAGAACAGGATGGGATGGCCTTGCTTGCCCTCATAGAGCGGCACGAGAATGCTTTTTTCAGTCACCGATACTCTAAGGCAGTCAATGCTCATTTTTCACGCTGTAAAATTACTCGTTCGTCAAATCAATCTGACCTGAACGATGGTTCCCTTTGGAATTTCAGCCACGCCGACATCCATACAGACCAATCCATCGGCGCCGCATAGCGCGTTAATGTGGCCCGAGTCATGATATTCGACTTTTCTCAACGTTCCGGCATCCGTTATTATAACGGGAATACAACCCCGCCGCTGCGTATCTTTTCTCCCGATGGTTTCATCCAGTGGCATTCGAACGTTCGGCGGTACATAATCGTGGTCCATCAGCTTGTACAGAAAAGGTTTCACCAATAATTCGAACACGACAAATGTCGAGACCGGATTGCCCGGCAGGCCGAAGCAATATACCGGTGTCGCGGGCATCTTGCCCGCGATTCGAGGGCGGGACGCCCTCGACACGACGCCGAAGACTGTGGGTTTGCCCGGCTTCAGGGCGATTTTCTCGAACAGCAATTCGATATTGTTTTGCTTCAGTATCCCAGGCACGAGATCGAAATCCCCCATGGAAACTCCGCCGGACAGAAGAACCACGTCGTTTTCTGCGGCGGCTTTTTTGAATGTCCGGTCGATCTCGTCGGTCGAATCTTTGGCGATGCCGTAATCGGTCACAGCCGTACCTACACTTTCAAGCTGGGCGGCAAGCTGGGGGCTGTTGCTGTTTCTCAGTCGCCAGGGACTTGGCTTCGCTTGGGACTCTACCAGTTCGTCGCCCGTTGCAATAATCCCTACCGTCGGCTTTCTTGCTACGAGTATCTCAGTATGACCGACCATAGCGAGAACCGCGATATCCTGGGGCCTGATGCGGGTGCCGCTTTGCAGAACGACCTGGCCGGCTTTGATGTCCCGACCCTGCGGGCGGATGTTGTCGTCCGTCTTTTCGCCGGTAAAGCGGACCGTGTCGGCTGTGGGATTTTCTGTAAATTCCACCATGAATACACAATCCGCTCCCGCGGGCACCGTGCCGCCGGTCATAATCTTGGCGCACTCGTTCGGCCCAATCGTTTTTTTAGGGGGCATTCCAGCACGAATCGTTTCGATGATCTTCAGTTCATTGGAAAGGTCTTCACGGCGGCAGACGTAACCGTCGAAAACCGACCTGTCGCGGGGCGGCATATCCATGTCCGATTCGACGTCCTCGGCCAATACCCGGTTTGCCGCCTGAGCAATATCGACGTACTCGCTGCCGAGCTCATGGGCCGAATCCAACACAATTCTGAGAGCTTCATCGAAAGGCAACATTTTCTCTGCTCGCAATAATTTCCCTGTACCGGATCAAAGTATTAACTCAAACTGACCGTTTTTGAGTAGAACGCTACAGCAAATCGTTCAATGATAATAACATAGCACAATCTGTCATTCCCGCGAAAGCGGGAATCCACTAAAACCGTTACGTTCCTGGATCCCTGCTTTCGCAGGGATGACAGCTATAATCGGTCAGTCAAAGTATTAAGACTTCTAACCGGCTATTCTATTGTTATGCCCTTGTTTTTCAAGAAATATCCTCTGCTCCGGTTCTCCTGGGTGCTGAAAATCGAAACAGTGCTGGTCGAAGCAAGCGATTCGCCCGCAAGATGCGGCGGCGAGCTGGCAATTATCTGCATGGGAGCAGTAATCGCCAACGCCATCCACGATGCAACCGGCGTCCGCTTGTTCCAGTTGCCAATGACCCCGGAACGAATTAAGCAGGCATTGGCCTGAGCCTTTCTTCATCCTGAGCGGAGACGAAGGATGAGCGTGGATTCTTGTTGTTTGTCATTCCCGCACCTGCTTTCGCAGGCATCAACTCCGTCGGGAATCCACTCGCAGTCCGCAGAACTCAGAATGCTGAACGAAAAAATTGGCTTTGTTTGGCTTTGTTTTTCGCAGCCCAAACCGCTACTGTTTCTTCGTAATTCCCTTTCACATAAGACTTTGCGCCGATTTGCCCACCCAGCAAATTGGCTTTGTTTTTTCAAAACCCCCAGATAAATCTGGGGGCTAAATAAAATTGGCTTTGAATTGGCTTTGTTTTTTTGCCGACTCAAAGCGTAAAAATCTTCATAATCACCTTTCAAATAGACACTTACGCCCATTTTGGACTTTCATAAATTGGCTTTGTTTTTTCAACTTAACCATGAATTAACACGAAAAAGCACTGGATTTACTCTCATTTTTGCCTTATTTAGTTTTATATATCTCTGTCATCCCGTTATCCTGTCATATAAATTCATTTTGTTATCTATTATACGAACCGTATCCCAAAAAGGCGGGCAAATTCCGTCATAATCCAAATAAATCTCCGTGAGACGGCGTTTTTAAGCCTTCTCATGGAAGGACACGAAGAACCACGAAGGAATCAAACGCAGATGAACGCTGATAAACGCGGATTTCGTGCAAAAATAGTCAATCGACAATCGTAAATAGTCAATGGCAAGGTCTCCATTACACGGCGTTTTCATGCCCACTACGAAGAACACGAAGAACCACGAAGGAATCAAATAATCAATGAAAAAGACAGGTAGGATGGCGCAGCTTCGCTGCCCATGCGGTTTCTGAAGCATATTAACCGCTGATTAACGCTGATAAACGCGGATTTATAAGAAGATTTTTATTCTGAATTCTTTCTTTTTCCCTCTTTTTTTCGAAAAAGTCAAAAATAACTAACAACATTTTGCCGCCTAAGAAACGCCTTAAAAATAAATAGAATTGGTTAATGTTTGCACTGAAATGCATGTAGCAAGCCTAAAGATGGAATTTTTTTATAAAGAATAACGTTTGGATAGTATAGAATTGTAGTCAATTAGCAATTAGGCGAGAGCATACTTGATTTATGCTTATTTATAATGGATGGATATATTGCAAAGAAATCCACACCAATAGCGGTCAGTTGCTCTTGATAAATCTTGCTTAAGGGATTTGGATTGTTTATCTTAAAGCATATAAATAGGGATTGGAGGAAAGCCACTGTGAAGGCTAAAATAGGAAAAATTCTAAAATCACCTTACTGGCAACTAATGAATTCTGCTGTAATAATTGTTCTCCTATCAACAGTTATTTCGACCTGTCAAAAGACAAAAGAATTGGACATTGCTATAAACAATTCGAATAGTGTTGCCGTTTCAAATCAGAACGAAGTTAAAGTAATTAATCAATCAGTAACAAAAGTCCAAAAAGAAATAGCCAATATTACAGAAGCCATACACCAACACTACAGTGAGGTTATTACTGAAGTTTTTCATCAACAGGACAAAGACGTTAAAATAAAGCTAATCTCCATCCCTGATCACGAACGTGATTCCGCTCTCTTTCTCATGCTAAATAGGATTCCAGAACCGAATTCAATTCGAATTACTACAGATAGAGGAACTAGCGTCCCTTTAACAACCCTCAGAACATCTAGAAATGTAATTATGGTGCAGATAAGTGGTTTATCGAAGTTGCTTCCGAGTCCTTCGAACTACTTTGAGGTTTCATATACACCGAATTTTTTTGCAAAAGGATCTCTATTTTCATTAGAAGATATTGAAATGTCAAAGGTGGCTTATGGAAGATTTGGCTTTAAACTAAGAGAGAAATAATTAGAGACGTCTACTCTTTCAGACTTTGTTCATGACCAGAAGGCCATGCGGAAAAGAAACAGGAGGCCGAAGCCGCAAAGAACCAAAAATAGAAGAGCTGAATGAAGTAGGATCAATAGGCAAACGTTCCTATTTTGTCCAACAATGAGGTTCAAGAATGAAACCAGTACTCAAGGCCCTAAAACTCAGGGAATCACTAAGCAGAACATCTCAGAAGACACTGGATCGGTTTTATGACATATTAAGGGAGCCCAAAAGACTTCTTGAATTTATCGAGGACAAGACGCAACGTAAGGAACTCATTCAGGAGGCCCGGAAGAATTATATCGTTGCATTAGCCACTGCCTTCGAGGTCTTCTGGAGAGAATTTATCAGAGAAGCTGTAGATTCAACCGAAATCAAGAAAGCAAAGCTTAGTAAACAGAAGTTCTCCTTCGATGACCTAGCAAAGATACTTGGGCATAAGTTGACTTTGGGAGAGTTGGTGGCATCAGTTATTAATTACCAAGGAATTGAGGCGCTGCAAGAAGTATCACAAGAGGTGTTCAGTTTTGATTTCATAGAACGTTTTTCCAAGGATGAAATTGAGGTATTTGAAAAGGGCGAGCTTTTGTGGAAGATCACGGGGAAAGAAATATTGAAGGACAAGCCACACATTGATCAAGGCTTTGAAATGCGCCACCAGATTGTGCATGATGCCGGATCTGGATTGAGTATTTCAAAAAGGCAAATTGATAGAATTGAACGTGCTATGGGTCTCTTCTGTGTCTTTGGTGCGATTAGCTGGCAGAGAAACAATCCTAAAAAACCAGAAAACTAGGGACAGCGGTGCAGTAGCAAAAGCTGCTATTTTTCCTTCATCTCGCTGATTATTTGTCACTTCACGTGATTGTGAGGTAGAAATTACTCTTTAACGGTGATTTGCACTTTCTGGATTGCGTTGTGGCCTGATTTTTGGAAGGGGCGGGGCATGGTCTGGGCTATGTTGTTGGCGTCGATGGTACGGTAGCGAAGGTCGTACTTGCCCAGTGACTCGGAGGCGGCCGGGTAGCAATTCAAAAACCGGCAGCATCAGCGTTGACAATCTCGTGCTGCGGGTCTATATTCGAATGCGAAATGAATAAGGTACTGATTATAATCGGAGACGCCACCGAAACGGTCGACACGCTTTATCCGTACTATCGTTTGCAGGAGGACGGTTTCGAGCCGGTGGTGGCTGGGCCGGAAAAGCGGCGATATCATACGGTTCTGCATGAGATTCCGCCGGACTGGGACGGCCAGGTAACGCGGGAGTTCGAGGGCTACACGCTGCAGTCGGATATTGCTTTTAAGGATGTCAGGCCGGAGGAATATCTTGGTATATTTTTCTCGGGCGGGCGGGCGCCGGAATATATTCGCTACGATGAGGACCTGGTGCGTATAACCCGGCATTTTTTCGAGGCTAACAAGCCCATCGCCAGCGTGTGTCACGGCGTGGAAATACCCGCTTACGCCGGTTGCGTCAAGGGCCGGAAGATGGCGACCGTAACCAAATGCAAATTCGATCTCGAAGTGTGCGGCGGGATTTTCGTTAATGAGCCTTGCGTTGTGGACGGCAACCTCGTCAGCGGGCGAACCTACCATGACCACGGCCGCTACGTCGGCGTATGGATCAAGATGCTGATTGAAGCACGCAGGGAGGCTGAAAAGGCGTGATATTTTTCCGGGCACCGACCATGAGCCAGATACATCGAACAATTTCACGGCGTGGCTTTTTGAAAAGCACCATCCCGGCCGTTGCTGTGCCGTATATTGTGCCGTCCCTGGCTCTCGGTGGGGATAATCGGCCGGCTCCGAGCAGCCGGTTGACGATGGGCCTTATCGGCCTGGGCAGTATGGGGATGCGTCACGTTAAGGGATTCCTGCAGGAGGACGATTGCCAAATCGTCGCCGTATGTGATGTCGATGCCGGTCGAAGGCGTCAGGCCGTGCGGGAAATAAACGCTCATTACGGCGGCAGCGGCTGCTTGCAATACAACGATTTTCGCGAGCTGCTTGCCCGTGGTGACATCGATACGCTCTGTATTGCCGTGCCGGACCACTGGCATGCTGCCGTTGCGATTGCCGGGATTCGCGCGGGCAAAGACATTTACGGCGAAAAACCGCTGGCGCGGACAATCGCCGAAGGCCGGGCAGTCGTCGAGGAAGTTCATCGCTATAATTGCGTCTGGCAGACCGGAAGCTGGCAGCGATCGACGGAGCATTTTCGCTTCGGTTGTGAGCTGGTTCGCAACGGGCGTATCGGCAAGCTGAAGCGGGTCGAAGTCGGTATCGGCGGGAGCTTCAATCCAGGCGGCGGTCGGCCCGCAGTCAATCGAATCGATCCGGAGCCGGTAATGCCGGTCCCCGACGGTTTCGACTACGAGATGTGGCTCGGCCCGGCCCCGTGGGCTCCGTACACCGAGAAACGCTGCCACTGGAACTTTCGCTGGATCCTCGATTACTCCGGCGGCCAGGTCACCGACTGGGGCTGCCATCACATTGACATTGCCCATTGGGGCATGAATTGTGACGACACTGGCCCAGTAGAAGTACACGGCAGGGGGGTATTCCCCGAAGACGGGCTGTGGAATGCGGCGGTGGACTATGACTTCGAATGTACCTACGGCAACGGTCTTGTGATGCGTGTGGCCAGCAATAATCACATCCCGCAGGGAGTGAGGTTCATCGGCGATGCCGGCTGGGTCCATATTACGCGGGCCGGCCTGAAAACAGAACCGGTCGATCTGCGTAAAACACAGATCGGCCCGGACGAAATTCACCTGCCCAGGCCTGCGGGCGACCATCGCCAGGGACATCGGCGGGATTTTCTGGATTGTGTCAAGACGCGGAAGACAACCATAGCGCCGGCGGAAGTGGGGCACCGCTCCGCCACGGTCGCCCACCTGGCGAATATAGCGATGCTTCGCGGGCGAAAAATTCAATGGAACCCGAAACGAGAGCGGATAATTGGCGATCCGTCGGCTAATCGCATGCTCGGCCGGGCCATGCGCTCACCGTGGCATCTTTAATGCGGCCGGTTCAAGTTGATTTGCTTCGGTTTGGGATTTGCTACGATTTGCCTACGGAAAATTCCTTTTTACGGGTGTTCATCTGGGCTTTCAGGCGTGCGATGATGGACGAGTGCATTTGTGAGACGCGGGATTCGGACAGGTCAAGCGTTGCTCCGATTTCCTTCATTGTCATCTCTTCGTAATAATACAGCACGACAATGAGACGTTCGGCCCGGGTCAGCCCCTTGGTCAGAAGGTTTTTAAGGTCCCGCTTTTGAGCCTCGATGACGGGATTCTTGCTGCGTTCATCTTTAATGATGTCTATTTCGCGAATATCTTTTTCGCCGTCGCCGTCGGTATATTTGGTGCTCAGCGAAACGAGGCTGGCCGCGTTGGCATCCCGCTGGAGCCTGTTAAATTCCTCCATATCCATCTCCAGTTCTTCGGCGATTTCCTTTACCGTGGGCTTTCGGCCAAGATGCGTTTCGAGCGAATGTGTGGCCTTTCCCAACTGGTGGGCCCGGGCGCGGACTAAACGCGGGACCCAGTCCATGCTCCGAAGCTCATCAAGAATGGAACCACGTATCCGGGGCGAGCAATATGTCTCAAATTTGACACCTATAGAAGGATTGAACTTTTCAATGGCATCCATCAACCCGAAAATGCCGGCACTAATCAAGTCGTCCAGTTCGACCTTGTCGGGTAATTTGCTGTGAAGACGCTCGGCGCAATATTTTACCAAAGTCCTGTAATGTTCCATAAGTAAGTTGCGAGAATTTTCGTCGCGGGTTTTATGGAACTGCTCCCATATTTGTTCGATACTGAGTTTTTGCCCGGTTTTCACAGTTTTCCTCCCTGAAAAGGATCCCGCTTTGCGGTAATCCGGATTCTATGATTCCAACAGATTTTTCGGAGCCCTGGTCACTTCCATTAAATAAACAACATAACCTTCCTTTGCTTTGACGGCTCTCATCCTGTACAGACAAACATAGCACCCATCTCCATTTTTTATCGATCTTTTGGCCGATAACTTAAGAAGAACCGATCAACAACTTTTTTTAAAACCTCAATCTTCAATCATTTGTTACAAAAACAGTGTTTCGTTACCCCATTATTTTCAATCGCTTTGAACGTAATAGTTGATGGTCAACGATCGATCGGAATAGTCCCTTGCTTTTGCCTGAGTAATTCCGCTGCAAGCTTCTGGTTTAGAGAATTTTCCCAAAGCTTGTGTATTTGTCGCACAATATATTCATCTTGATTTTCTTCAAGAAGTTTTATGCCGTGTTCATCGACGATTGATTTTAATTCTATGCTGCCGCGGGCACCGAATTTGATATTTTCAGTGTCTTGCAGGACAAGCCGCCGATTTAGAACGTGTTCGTCGATAGCGTTGTTAAGCACAACGGAGAACTCATTGACCTCCAGCTCTTTAGGCACAAATCCGGGATTCTGTACGTTGATAATATTTTGGATAAGGATTTTCTGGCGAGTTTGCGTGAACTTGACTATCTTAATTAATATCTCGGAGATATTATCCGTTATCAGTGACATCAGATTCATGCTCGATCCTTCCTATTTCAGATGTTTTCCTGATTTGTGAATCCCTTCTATCTTTTATGCTTAGAGTTTCTCTTATTTCCGAAAGAGTTTTTGTTTTTCTAAGCCGGATGATTTCTGACAATCTCTCAAATACGGACTCATCGTATAGTCGATGTCCACCCTCGGTCCATTTTACTTCGCGAATAAGACCCATTATCGTGTAGTTATGAATTGTCTGTCTTGAAAAGGGGGTATAGTCGACAATCTCACCAATTCGATAAAGCTTGGCAGGTATCTGTAATGTTTCGTTATTAAGTTCCGGTTGCATCGATATAATTATTCTCTTCAAATCAACGCTTAATTTGTCATCTCCCATTGATAATTGATCGAAACAAAAAGGGCTGTATTCGAAATCAACAACATCATATTTGGGAACAATTCATATTCGGTTCTGGATTTTGATAAGCCGGTACTACTCTGGAACATTTACACGGGGCTAAGCTCATTAATTTATGCCAAACCATAGACAATTAAATCCTCTTGAAAAGCCAAAATATAATTTGTATTTTGCAAAATGTAAAATACATTTTAGTTTTTGTCAACGTTTTTTATATTATTTTTAAAATTTAGTCGGTTTTTGTTCTCCAAGATCTTTCGGGAGAAGACCTGAACTTACAAACCTTTGAACCATCTCTGTTATGTTTCAATCCAGCCCTGTGGAAGAAATGTTGAATTTAAGGCAATAAAATACGGAATATTCGAAGGCGATCGGCGTTTTATTATTCCTTCACGTACTCAGGGCAGGCTCTGAACCGAAAGCGAATGATTTGGTTAATGAATTGCAGGATCAACAAATATTCAGTCCAGATCCTTCATTCCGCTTCGCTATGTTCAGGATGACAACCTATGCACGAGAACTAATCAGAAATCATTTAAGATGAAAAAGGTGCGTATGTTACTTTTGCCAGGTTATTAGTATTTGCGGACCATTTTATCGGATATTTATCTGAAATGGGGTGGTAAAAGCGTAATAGCACTCACCTGTTATAATACATAGCCTGATTCTGTATCTGGAGTATGGAGCAGGCAATCCGTTCGATTTCGCTGAGCATATAGCTTGACAGAAGCTCTGGTTCATTTCAGATTTAACTACTGCTTTTTGCCAAATATGCGCAAAGAAATATCCGATAGAAGTGTAAGAATCTGGTTTTTTTTCTATAAATTGAACGAATGAGACAAAACTGAATAACTTTTGAAATATGAATAGAACCGATAAAAATCGCGCAGAGGCCGTTAAAAATCAAGGCAGCAACATCAGTTTGCTTGAACAGGTTACTCCTTTGGCTCGGCAGATAAATTGTCTTGAAATCGATCGAATAGCTGATGTTTGCATTAAAAGCATTCCTAATCTGGTTCATGCAAGTTTTGCTTCGCTATACATACTTGATGAAACGAACAATATCCTGCACCTGCATAAGCACAATCATCCGTTCCTAATAAACAAAATAGTTTCGCTTAATCAAACTCCGACACCTCTTATGGTTATGGCTGTAAGAAGTAAAGAGCTTATATTAGTGCCGGACATAGACACCCATAAGAAACCCATAATCAGGAAATCACAAAGAGTGTTCGCTGAAAATTATAGGACCAGAAATTGTGCTGTCGTCCCTCTCATCTGCCAGGATAGGGTAGTCGGTGTGCTCAATTTGGCGGATAAAATGGACAGCGACCACTTCGATTCCGGTGACATTGCCCTGATCGAGCTATTTAGCCAATTAGTCGGTGCATCGATCGGTAACATAAAGTTATTCGAGAAGATACAGCGCCAGGCCACTACGGACGGCCTGACCGGTCTTGTGAATCATAAAACGTTTTACGAAATTCTGGAAAAGGAACTTTGGCGGTCACGCCGATATGGTGGGCGAATTTCGCTGATCATGGTCGATATCGACAACCTCAAGAGTATAAATGATGTTTACGGCCACCGGGCCGGCGATAAGGCCATCCGGAAGATCAGCAAAATAATAAAGGAGTGCATCCGCCAAATCGACACGGCAGCGCGGTACGGCGGCGATGAATATGCGGTCATTTTGCTCAATACTTCGCTCGACGATGCGATTATTGTCGCCCAGCGTATGGTTGATGCGGTAGCGAGTTCTCAGGTAACATGGCAGAAGGAGCAGATTCCGTTATCTATTAGTGTGGGTCTGGGTCAATATGATGCTGATACTACACCTGAGGATATTACAAGCCGGTCCGACCAGGCGCTGTATATGGCCAAGCAGGCGGGGAAAAATACAGTGCGAATCTTCGAATCGGCCAAAAACGACCGGTAGCCTTTTCGCATCTTCCGCCTGGTTCATTCCTTTACTATTCTCTGCTTTTGGATTCTCCCGGAGCATAATGCCTTCTTAAAGTCATAAGGCAGGCGGGCAAAAATACATACTGCTTGAACTGCTTTTACAGCTTCCATGCTGATGGAACACACCATCTGATTGCTCAATCTGTCATTTATCCTGCGATTTTTCTTAACGTGAAGGTGGATAAACTGGTATATATGAACAATATAGGCATCTTCGATCTTACAGCAACGGGAATTTCTATTATCGATTTTTGGATTTTCACTTTTTGATTTAGTGCCTATAACGGATTTTGTTAGAGAGAAGGTAATATCAAGCCATAAAATGCCTTAGGTGAATATAGATAGAACTTCTCATCCGCAGCCCCGATGCGGCCGTGCCGGTGCTCGATGGTGTCGTGGACAAGGTATGGTACTTTTCGACAGAACAGTCGATAACCACCACTCTCGCAGGAACTGAACCGAGTTCGCGGGCTGATTGCTCCGGTACATGGTGGGCTCTTTGGAACTGGGAATACCTCTACGTGCTTGTCGAGGTCTTTGATGAAACTTTGGTGCAGGATTCAGACCCGTCCCAGGGATGGCACGACGACCGTATTGAGGTCTTTATTGACGCGGAAATCAACAAGACGACTTCTACCGATGATAAAAGGGTTGGGTGGATATCTCGCTATGCTAATATGTGCATAAAAGCAAAATAGAGCAAATAAATAAACAGATAACGTATTTTCACAAAATATTGCCTATCACATGGGTTTTTTCCTTGACGGGAAAGCGAATAATTGGTATAGATAGTATAATTAGTCAAGCTTGTGTCTGTAGAGGCAGATACATCGATTTTTGTCTCCGGGAGACGAGTTCTTTATTTGTAAATAATACGGAGGAGTTGTTATGTATTGCACCAGCCGTAGAGTTTTAAGTAAGAACCTGGCTTTGTGCTTCGCAACTTCATATTCGTACTTCTCAGCAATTAACAGCTCTTATAATGAGAAAAATCCGTGGAAGTCGGACTTCGGTGTGTGGCCGGAGCGAAATTTCCTATCAGTTTTCAGTTGAAATTAGGAGGAATAAAATGTTAGCTAAGAAATGCCTTTTCGTGGGAATTTTCACTTTGCTCAGCTTGAGTTTGGCGATTGCGGACCCACCTGCAGTACACCCAAAGACTGGAGAAGAACTGGTGATAGAATGTTTCAGGGGTACTCCTGATGCAATTGACGGGGATCTGAGCGACTGGGATCTTGAATCTCTAACCCCGGCAGTTCTTGATGTGGAAGAGCAATTGAATTCTGGACAGGACAGTTGGGACGGTCCTGGGGACCTTAGCGGAGAATTCTATATGCTATGGGACGACGAGAACATCTACATAGCTGTGGTGGTGAAAGACGATACGTTATCCCAGAATAAAACCGGCGGCGATATCTGGAATGCGGACTGTGTAGAAGTATTTTTCGCTACCACAAACACTTGTCCAGATTGCTCCGAACATTACCAGTACGGCTTTGATTTCACTGAACAGACATGGAACTGGTGCAACATGGATGGTGCCGGTCAGAGCGCGATTGATTACCTACAGGTAGCTTGCACCGAAACTGCCGATGGATACATCTGCGAAGCCTCTATCGAATACGGACAAATGCTTTCATTAGACTTTTCAGTAGGCAATAATATTGGTTTCCACCCCGTTTTTGACGATACTGACGACACTGACCGGGAAATCCAAATGACCTGGACCAGCCGTGAAGCTCATGACCAGAGTCTCGGATATGGGTATCTGTTTCTCTCCGGCGCTTCAGTCACACCGGGATTCAGTAGTGGTCCCAGCCCCTCCAACGGCGCCTTGTACGCAGGTACGTGGGTCACCCTTGGCTGGAAGGCCGGAGAATTTGCAGTATCGCACGATGTGTATTTGGGCGAGGATTTTGACGACGTCAACGAAGCCACGCGAGATTCGGAAGTGTTCCGAGGTAACCAAGGCCTGGATTTGACGTTTTATGTTGCCGGCTTTCCCGGATATGCTTATCCGGACGGTCTTGTTCCCGGGACAACTTATTATTGGAGAATCGACGAGGTCAATGAAGCGGAACCGAACAGTCCATGGAAAGGCAAGGTCTGGAACTTCTCGATTCCCCCCAAGACTGCGTACGAACCCATTCCGGCTGACGGTGATGAATTCATAGATCTGAATGTGCAGCTTGTATGGACGGCAGGTTTCGGAGCAAAATTGAACTATGTTGTCTTCGGCGAAGATTTCGACGAGGTGAGCAGCGCAGAGACGGGTGTTCAAATCGGTCCTGCGAATTACTCCCCCGGGCTGCTTCAATTAGCTAAGACTTATTACTGGCGTGTCGATGAGTTCGACGGCGCCGATATGTATAAAGGCGAGGTCTGGAGCTTTACAACCGAGGGCGCTGTCTCTGGCCCGAATCCGGCCAATGGCACCGTGGACGTAAAACCGTCAGTGATTCTGAAATGGGTTGCGGGAGCCGTCGCTGCTTCGCACGAGGTGTACTTCGGCTCGGATGCGGACGCTGTCAAGAATGCTACGACAGCCTCGCCCGAGTACAAGGGACCAAAGGCGCTCGGAGAGGAGAGCTACGACCCCGACAATCTTATATTTAATACAACGTACTACTGGCGCATCGATGAAGTCAACGGCGTCAGTTCCGATAGCCCATGGGCGGGCACCCTCTGGAGCTTTACGACCGGCGATTACTTTGTCATAGACGATTTCGAGGACTATAACACCGGAGCGAACCAGATATGGTTTGCCTGGCACGATGGGCTTGGCGCTGGCGCGCCGGGTACTCCCGGTTACATTCCTGGTAACGGCACCGGCTCTGCTGTCGGCGACGAAACTACTGCCTCTTATACCGAGGAGACAATCGTCAACGGTGGCCTTCAATCAATGCCGCTATGGTTCGACAACAACAAGCAGGGCTTCTCGAAGTATTCGGAAGTGGAGCTGACGTTGGCAGAACAGCGTGACTGGACCCAGGAAGGCGTTGGGGAATTGTCGCTGTGGTTCAGAGGCTACCCGGCATTTGTCGGCAGCTTCGCTGAGGGCCCGACTGGTACTTACACGATGACCGGCTCCGGCGCGGATATCTGGGCGGTTGATGGAGTAGAAGCCGACGAGTTCCATTTTGCATATAAGTTGCTGACCGGCCCCGGCTCGATTGTCGCAAAGGTCGAGAGCGTCGATAACACCAACGCCTGGGCAAAAGCAGGCGTGATGATTCGTGAGACGCTCAATCCGGACTCGGCGCACGCGACGATGGTTGTAACGCCTGCTTCGGGTGTGTCCTTCCAGAGACGCCCAAGCACGGGCGGCACCAGTATTGACGATACGACCGCTGATATCACTGCACCCCACTGGGTGAAGATCGATCGTAGTATTTCCGGCAACTTTACGGCATCCCATTCAACCAATGGCTCTTCGTGGACGCTGCAGTACGCAGAGATCATCCCGATGGGCGCGAATGTCCACATCGGCTTAGCGCTTACGAGCCATGATAATGCCTTAACCTGTCAGGCCGTATTTTCCAACGTTACGACTACCGGTTATGTCACCGGGCAATGGATGAGCCAGGATATCGGCATAGCCAGCAACGCCACAGAGCCGCTGTATGTGGCCGTATCCAACACTGGTGGACAACCTGCAGTAGTGGTACACGACGATCCGGCCGCGGCGAACATCGCCGAATGGACCGAGTGGGTGATTCCGCTGCAGGCATTTGCCGATCAGGGCATTGTTCTGACCAACGTTGACAGGATAGCGATCGGCCTGGGAACAAAGGGCAATACGACAGCGCCCGGCGGTTTGGGCAAGATGTACTTTGACGACATCCGGCTGATTCTACCGAGCGACGTTGCTTCAGAGTAAACGCAGCTTTTGTTAAAAAGATATAAATATTAGCATCGGTTCGGGGCCTATACCAGGTCTATTTGGTATAGGCCCCGGTTATTTTTATATGGCGGGACCAGATGAATTTTGTATGAATTAGTAATGCAGCCGGAAATGATTTTCCAAGACTTGCCCCGGGGGCATGGTTCTGGTAACATCCTTTTGTATTTATTTGGCCCTTACATCTTTGAAATGGAAAGGATTTACTATGACCAGGCGAATGTCAAGACAACCGTGTCTGCTTACTCTTACTGCTCTTTTGTTTGTTTCCGGTCTCGTGATGTCTCTCCAGGGTACGGCCCTGGCAGCGATCGAAAAGATTGATGAGAATCGTATCCGGGAAATCTCGCCGTTACTACGCGAAAAGCCGGCGGGATTTGGCCTGCCGATTGGCGAGCGAAGCGCCTGGGATGATCTGGCTGAGAAAGATTCTTTCAAGCGAATAATCTCCGAAGCGGAAAAGCTTCTGGAACAAGCCATTGACGAACAGCCCGACGACCTTTACCTGGATTTTTCTCGAACCGGAAACCGTACTCGCTGGCAGAGAGTCAGCGGCCGCCGTCGGTCAAGAGTCCGTACGTTCGCATTGGCCGAGTGCCTGGAAAACAAGGGGCGTTTCGTGCCGGCGTTTGAGGAGATTGCCCGGGTGCTGTGCTCCGAACGGACCTGGGTCATGCCGGCCCACGACAGGGACCTGACCAATTTTCACGGCAAGAGTGTCGATATCGACCTTGGCTCCTCGGCACTGGCCTGGTCGTTAGCCACTGCTGATTACCTGCTGGCCGACAAATTAAGTCCTGAAACGCGCCGGCTGATTCGTGATAACCTGGAGCGGCGTATTTTCCGGCCTTACCGTGACATGGTATCGGGCAAGCGAAAGAAAAACTGGTGGATGACCGGGACGAATAACTGGAACGCCGTGTGCCTTGCGAGCGTGACGGGTTCGGCGCTGGCTGTGATTGATTCTCGCGATTCCCGTGCTCTTTTTGTCGCTGCGGCAGAGGGCTACTCGGAGAATTTTCTCGAAGGATTCACCGACGACGGTTATTGCTCCGAGGGGCTGGGCTATTGGAACTACGGGTTCGGCTATTATATCATGCTCAGCGAGGCGATTTATCAGGCGACAGATGGCAGAGTGGACCTGCTGCAGGATGCTAAAGTGAAACAGGCGGCTGCTTTCGGTTCGAGGATCGAAATCATTAACGGCGTCTATCCGGCGTTCGCCGATTGTTCTATCAGGGCCAAGCCCAGCTCCCGGCTGATGTACTTTATCAGCCGTCGCCTCGGCATGGGATTGCGCAATTGGGAGCAGATCGATCCGGTCTCTACCGGCGGCTCGCTTTATCAGAGCATGATGTACAGCTTTCCGAATTCCGCCTCACGCAGTCTGCCGGCACAAAATGCTTCTGAGGGTCCCGGCATCAGGTCATGGTTTGAGAACGCGGGTATCCTGATTTGCAGGCCGGCTTCGAACTCGACCTCGCGTCTGGCCGTTGCCCTCAAGGGCGGTAATAACGCAGAGCATCATAATCATAACGATGTGGGCTCTTTCGTCGTAGTGTTAGGTGATAGGCCGCTGCTGCTCGATCCCGGCGGGGAAGTTTATACCGCTCGCACATTCAGCAGCCGCCGGTATGAAAGCAAGGTTCTGAACTCCTTCGGGCACCCCGTCCCGCTCGTGGCCGGCAAATTGCAGCGAACCGGCAGGCAGGCCAGTGGCCGGATTGTTCGTGATGACTTTACCGAAGATACCGACACCCTGGTGCTGGATATCGCATCGGCCTATGATGTGCCGGAACTCGAAAAACTTCATCGCAGGTTTGTCTATTCACGCCGGGATTCAGGTTCATTGATTGTGACCGACGAAGTTGTCTTCTCGAAGCCCTGTGATTTCGGTACAGCTCTTATTACATTCAATGAATGGCAGCAGCTTTCTGATTCATCGCTTGTAATTCGCGATAAGGACAAGGCCCTGCGTGTTGATATTGAAGTTTCAGGCGCCGACTTTAAAATCAAGCCTGAGACAATCAAAGAAGATCTAAGCGGCCGCAGACTACCTACTCGATTGGGCATTAACCTGGCAAAACCAGTACGACGTGCCGTTGTTAATCTTACAATCAAGCCAGCGAATTAATATTTTTTATGGGAGAAGAAAATGGAACCTATAGATCGAAGAGGATTTTTGAAAAGTTCTGTTGGTGCGGCGACAGCTTTTACATTTTTGCCTTCCAGTGGAGCTTCGGCGGCGGCCAATAAGGTGGTTCTGGGGATTATGGGCGTCGGCGGCCGGGGACGTGCGCTTCTGACAAGCCTTGTGAAAAGGTCTGATGTAAAGATCAAGTATATTTGCGACGCCGATACTCGAAGCTATGGACCTGCGGCGGAGATTGTGATTGAAAGCCACGACTACAAGCCTAAATTTGTGCAGGATTTTCGAAAGATGCTGGACGATCCCCAGGTTGATGCGATCGTTGTTGCCACTTCGGACCGCTGGCATGCGTTGGCAACGATAATGGCCTGCCAGGCGGGGAAGGATGTTTACGTGGAAAAGCCGCTCTCGCTGAGCATCTGGGACGGCAGGAAAATGGTTGAGGCTGCCCGCAAGTATCGCAGGATTGTGCAGGTCGGAACTCAAAGCCGCAGCGCTCCTTATACAGATAAGGCCGCCGAGTACATCCGCAGCGGAAAACTGGGGGACATCCATTTGGCCCGTGTATTTCTCATGCAGGAGTCAGGCCCAATTCAGGTAGCAGGTGTTCAGTCTGTGCCGGAAGGTATTGATTATGATTTGTGGTGCGGTCCGTCCCCTATGCTGCCTTATCGTCCGGGCAGATGGTTTTGGAGGCTGTGGGATTTCTATGTCGGCTATATTATGGCCGATATGGTTCATCAGATCGACCTGGTGCGATATCTGATCGGCAAAGATTATCCGGAGACGGTCTGCAGCGCAGGAGGAGTCTATCACTTCGACGACGGCAGGGAGCAGCCGGATACGCAGTTGGCGACCTTCGAGTTCGATAAGCTGACGTTACTTTTCGAAGCGTCCCTTTGGTCGCCTTATATGCATCGAATCGTTCACTTGAAGGACAAGACCAGGTTTCCCGACTGGCCTTTCTGTGCTACGAAGGTGGAGATATGCGGGACAAAAGGATTTATGTGCTTCGGCAGGCACGGCGGCGGATGGCAGGTGTTCGAAGGGGATGCCCGTGTTCGCCAGAGCAAGGCCGTTGTCTCTGAGCCGGCCGAGCTGAAATTCGGCAGTATAATCGATGCGCATTTTGAGGATTTCGTGAACTGTATCCGTACTCGCAGGAAACCGAAAGCGGATGTCGAAGATGCGCACCGTTCAATGGCGCTTTGCCATCTTGCAAATATTTCGTATCGAGTCGGAAACCGCAAGCTGAAGTTTGACGGGGCGACCGAAAAGTTTGTGAATGATGCCGAGGCCGATAAGTACCTGAAGGCTAACTATAGAAAACCGTGGATTGTGCCGGATGAGGTGTAAGGTTAATATTCCTTTGCCGCTCTTCAACCAGGTGACTTGCACCGTTCTTTATTGCACAAACAGCCTCAAATGTGAGAGGCCGTTGATTGTTAGGCTAAACGTGTTCGTGAATTTGTCTAATACTTGAGTAAGGCGGTTTTTGTTAGGCCGAACTATTTAGTTTTAGCTGTTGCTTGTAAATTCCTTTCCTCCGCTTGCTTAATAATGCATTTGAGAATATCCGATCTGCTGATAACCCCCGACACTTTGCCGTTTGACGTAACGGGAACTCTTCTGATAGAGTTGTCTCTCAGGCAGTAGCAAACATCCAACAGAAGTTCGTGTTCTTCGAAGTGGATGGCGGGTTGTGTCATAAAATCGTTTACCGTTCGGTCTTTTTCGTCGTCATAAGTATGGAACAATCTCAGGACATCCTGTTCGGACAGCATTCCGATAAGGCTTCGATCGTCTTCTACCACGGGTATGCCGGTGATATTATGATCCGCCATCAGTCGTATTGCTTCAAATATCGGAGTATCTTTTGTTATGCAAACGACTTGCTTTGTCATTATGTCTTTAGCTTCGAGCATTGTGTCTCCTTTTTGGCAATTTGTTGTATTGAAGATATCCCAATTTGGTTGAGGTTACCTACTACCGATATGTAATTTTCGTTTCATTATTTTCACTACTCACACCTCTTGATTTATACAACCGCTGCCATATTTCCCAGTACCTCGGCCTGTTATTGTTCTATATTAGCCAATCCTTCCAGACGCTGGAGTGATTCCGGACGAATGGCTGCCATCGCTGGTTCTTTGACAAAAGTTATTATTTCTCTCTGTCTATCCACAGTGCCGTGATGCTTTTGGAATTTAAATCCCTTGAATACCGATTCAAGATAATTGATCAGCTCCTGGCTACAATTAAAACTCCATCCGCTTGACCGCACCCATCCACCATGGACAGGTTTTGCTCCCTGTTCCAGCAACCGACATTCCAGGATGATTCTGTTACATTTTTGCGATATGTTTTCTGTTACCTGCTGAAAATTTGCCACATGATGAATTACAGAAAAAAGGCAGATAGTATCATAGTCTTCTTCGATTCTTGCGGTGTCCAGGTCTAAATATTTGAATTGAATATCCTTGTTAAGAATATTGGCAACCATTTTGGCGCCAATTACTATTTTATGATCCATATCAACCCCTGTTACTTTGCATCCTCTATCGTGTAAGTAATGGCCAAGCAGTCCCATATTACACCCGACATCCAGAACCTTTTCACCCTTTTGGAATTCAATAGTATCCAAAGCAGCAACCCTGGAGTCTAAATCACGTGCACCATCTATGTAAACTTTGTCAGTGTTGAGGCTATGGTAAATACCACTTTGTGTATTGGTGGTTATTTGTTCTTGAAATATTGATGTTTTGCCCAAATTAAATGAGTCGTTTTTGAATAAGCCGAGAAGCTCTTCTTTGTCGAATCCGCCAAAGCTGTAAATGTCAGCAAAGTTTAGACCTATTTTTTTCCATCTATCTACAAAAAATTGATTAAACCACTCTAAATATTCGAGGTTGCCCATATCAATAAACCGCTCATCATATATCGCCTGGTCATAGTCGATGATGTAACAGGCGGCACTGTTATCGAATATAAAATTATCTCTCTTAAAATCCCCCTGGCAAACACCGAAACTTTTCTGCTCAAGTATCGAAAACATCATGTCAGCTGCATTGAATAGTCTCCTGTTGTTAAATCTTTCCTGTATAAAGTATCGTTCGCCGTTTTTCAACTTTCCCTCGGATACAAATCTGGGACACGAAACGCACCCGCTGGAGTTCAAATGTTTTATTATTTCAATTTCCTCTGAAAACGTTCTTAATTTCCATGGGTGTTTTCTGTGTTCAATTTTTATAACGTATTTGTCGTTAAATCCTACTGAAATATCCCCCACCTTTGTTGTTTTAATATTTGTGAAATTAATGTCATCTACAACAATCTCGGCCTCTTTGTTGCAAAGGTTGCCGGTAGCTATTCCGGTTCGCACTTGTGGGCAACTTTTGGCAAGCACGTCAGCTTGTGGTCGTTCTATATTAACCAATCCTTCCAATCGCCGGAGCGATTCCGGACGAATGGCTATCATATTGAGCAGATAGTCGTCTATCGGAGCACCCTTATTGTATTTAATAAGAGTTTTCGCATCGGGTAGAACAAAATAAGAATCATAGCCGAGGTCTTTGAAGGTATCGATGAACTCGGGATGAAAGTCACTGCCATGCTTTACTTCATAAAAGATAATTGGTGAGCCGTTTGTGATAATCTTTTCCGCACCAGCGAGAGCTTTTAGTTCATGGCCTTCAATTCCTATCTTGATTATATCTACACTTTCAATGCCATGCTCGGCGGCAATATCATCAACCGTAACCAAGGATACTTCCTCACCCTGAGTTTCATTGTTGTCGGAGAGTTTGAAGTTTTCAGAAGGGCCGAGATGAGATAAAAAAGCGGTACCCGGCTTATCGCTTACGGCAGCATGAATAGCTGTCATGTTGGAAAATTGCGAAGCGGACCTGTTAAGCAGCTCGAAAGTCTGCAACGCAGGTTCGACAGCAATTACCTTACCATTGGTTCTTGCGGCGGCACTGAGAGAGTATAGACCGACATTGGCACCGATATCTAAAACAGTATCATCTGGCCGAATAATTGAGCGGAAAAGATTCAGATCGCTTTTTTCGAATCCGTCTTCCTGTTCCAAAAGCACATAAGTAGTAATATGTTCCAAATCAGGATAAAGGTGAATTCTTGCCAAATCGTACGGCAGTGATAATTCTTTAAGGTCGCCTTTGGCAAGGGCAAGGGCAGCTTTGGAGCGTTCGTTATTCAGTTTGCCATCGGCGATTTCGAGAAGTTTAATGCAGTTATCCTCTGTTTTAAAGTTTCTCAATCTCGCCTTAAGAGCTATAAGCAGGCCGGCCCTAATATCAATCTCAGTATTTGAGGGATTTAGTTCCTGAGCCTTAGAATAAATCATGCAGTAATTATCATAGGCGAAATAACTGCTGTATGACATAACTTCCATACAAAAATTAATAATAAGTGATCGCAAATCGTCAGCATTGTATCTTTCAAGTAATTCCTGCGAAGGTTTTTCTTCATTATTACACGAAGACAATTCGTCGAAGAGGTCCTTGGCGTATTTTGCGGCTTTAAAGTGTTGGCCTGCCCGATAAAATTCGTCGGCAGAGATGATATTGTCGACGATGGTACGGTCTGCATATCTTCGAGGTTTATAATCGAGGTCGTTTTGAGGTTCGATTTCTTTTATTTCAATTCCTTTTGAACAGCAGTAATCGTGCCACATTTGGCGATAAGCATTTTCAATGTCATTGGTAATAAACTCGTAATTGCACAATGGGCTTGCAGCAAGTCTTTCACGCATTGTCTCGCGGATTTTAGTTAGTGATTCGGGTTTGGCAGCAAGAACAACGGCCTTTTTGACGTACTCTTGCGGAGTCTGAGCAGCGAAAAACTGCATGTCAAGACGCGTTAAAATATCAAGGCCAACTCGCGAGGAATGGCGGGAACCAACAAGGCTTATAACCGGCACCCCCATCAAAAGTGCCTGACAGGTGGTTGTGGTGCCGTTGTAGGGATATGTGTCAAGGGCAATGTCAATATTATTGTAAAGTTCAAGATGTTGCTCTGGCGATAACCATCCGGAAATCATTATCTGATCTTTAGGATTTTCAAGGCCGTGTTCGGCGAACAGGTTGTGGTAATAGTCTCGAACCTCTGAATCTATGCCTGCGAGAAACTTTAACATTAGTCGTGAATTCGGCACCGCGTTGAGAATGTCAACCCAGGCTTTTATTATAACAGGACTCATCTTGTTAATATTGTTAAAACAGCCGAATGTAATATGGTCATCGTGTGACATTGGCAAAGATTTGATTGTCGGCTGCCGCTTACCGGGGTTGTAACAGAGAAAGCCGTTAGGCAGAAAGACAAGTTTTTCAGTGTAATATTTCTGCTGGTCAGGGGTGTCTGCGATGGCATCGGTTAGCCTGTAATCTACCTGGGGCATACCTGTAGTATTTGGATAGCCCAGATAAGTAACCTGAATCGGAGCTGGCTTAAAGCCAAGAACAGGAAGTCTGTTTCTGCCGGTATGACCGGCCAGGTCGATAAGTATATCTATCGAATTAGACCTGATAAACTCGGCAACCGTTTCATCATCAACTCCTTTTATGTCTTGATAAAAATCGAATTTGTCAATAAGCCTTTCTGTAGTTTCATCAGGTTCTGCGATATCACCGTAGCCGTAAATTTCAAATTTATTTCTATCATGCCCATCCAGAAGAGACTCAAAATAAAAGGTTACGGAATGATCTCTAAAGTCAGGCGAGATATAGCCTATACGCAGTTTTCTGTGCGGATCAAGGGGATTATCATGATTAGTGAAAGCAAGCGTTGTCGGTGCCTGGATATTTGCCCATTTTTTCGATTCTTCAAAAATCTCGGATGATTTGCTCTCCGGCAAATAACAAAAGTCCATCATAAGGTTCGAATGAGCCTCTCTAAATTTAGGGCTTATAGCTAACGCTTCTCTTAATAAAGCTATAGCTTCTTCAAGGCGTCCGATCTTCATAACAGAACCGGCAAGATTGTTCAATACACTTGGATTGCCCGGATTTAATTCTTCAGCTTTACGGAAATTAGCAATGGCCTGTGTGCACTTGCCGTGTTTAGCATACAGTATCCCCACTTTGCCGTAGATTCCGGAAAGTTCTTTGCTCTTATATGTATCTGGGATCTTATCAAGCATGTCTGAATGATACTGCACAGCTCTGTCAACCTGCCCTGTCTTGTCAAGCAGGTCGGCAACTGTATACCGGACAAAAACCTCAGTTTTTGTGTCATTAATATTGGCCAGTTTTTTCTGAATCCTTTCTTTATCAAGTAGTTTTTGAGCTTGAGCAATATGTTTACAATCTACAAGGGACCGAATCTTCTTAAGCCAGTCCGGCATATTCGGTTTCCATTCGCCGTAGTTGAGAAGCTCTATTTGAACAGTAGACTTTCCTGCTGAAGAATTAGTCTTTTTGGTCCTTCGGGATTTGTTTTTTTTCTTCTTTTTCGCCATGCCAACCTCTAAATAAACATAAAATCACCCAAAATTATTAAAATAGTTATATTTGTTTACATAAACGCACCTTTTAAGGGCGCGACATTAAAAAGAGTGCAATAATTGTGCCAGATGCATGAATTAGGCAGTTTTTTATTGATAATGCGACTTTGCCTCCTGCTGAGGAGGTGGGAGCGTCAGGATTTTATACAGTTCGGCTGTTTTTCAGCAGGTGATTTTTGTCAGGTAATTGCTTTCCAGCTTTGGTTCAGGTCTTCTAACATCTTGATTACTTCTTCAATCTTTCCAATATCCTGTTTCGCATTCGCTTCTGTGAGATGTCTGCCCATGAATAGGTATAACTTTCGAAGATTCATTGCTATTTCGCCGCCAGCCTCGGTATCCAGAACGGTATTTAATTCGAAGATTATATCTATTGCCTTGCTGATATATTTGCCCTTTGCTTCAGGGTCTTTGGATTCGATTTCCTTAATTGCCAGTTTCAAGAATTTGATCGCACCGTCATAGAGCATGACAATGAGGCGTCCTTTGCTCTGTGTGGTAACTGCGTTTTCCTGATATGCTTCGACGCCCTTCATAACATTACTCCGTTAATATGTTGTGATATGTACTATTGCATTTTTTCGCAACCAAGAAAGAGATTGCCACAGTCCCCTTCGGCTGCGCTCAGGGCTAAAGGCTCTTTTTGCTCCTTCGCAACGACACAAAAAACGGCCAAGATTTAACTTATGGGGAGACGGCTGAAATTAGCCATCTCCCCGAGGGGTCATTCAAAATTCAGTAGATGTTTATCTAAGCAGTGTAAGAGCCATCTGAGGCATCGAATTGGCCTGAGCCAACATAGCGATACCAGCCTGACTCAATACCTGTGTTCTGGTTAAGGTTGCCATCTCTGTTGCAACGTCAACATCAGAAACTCGTGATTCCGCAGCCATCAGATTCTCAGACTGAATATCGAGAATCGCGATCGTACTTTCCAGACGGTTCATCTTATAACCGAATGTCGCACGTGCCGCGTCTTTGGTGTTGATGGCAGCGGTAACTGTAGCTAATGCAGTAATCGCAGCGGCTTCGGTCAAAATGTTCAGCCCCGCGCCTACACCGCCAGCGGAATCAGATGACCAGACACCAGCAGTACTCGATTTCTGGAACAGAGCGCCACCCAGCAGACTCCCTGCAAGGGTCTCGTCAGTGCCAAATATACCTGACACGGTTGTGGCAGTCTTAGTACCGCCAACTGCAATAGTAAGGGAAGTTGACTCAGTACTTTGAGCTACAAGTCTCAGCTTATAGTTACCACTCTCATCGTGGGTCTCTATAAGCGAGGCAGCCGCATAAGCTAACGGATTGCCGTCGGCATCTTTTGGTGCAGCCGGATTCTGGGAGGCTGTGTTGATTTGATCTTTTACCTCCTCGACAGTATACGTACCTTCTGAGAAGGTAGCATCGACTACTTCCTCGCTGCCAAATGTTACATTAACAATGAAGTTAGAGCCGGCACCGACAGTTAAAGCGGTTGCCGTAGCAGCATAACCTGTACTGGCCGACATGATTGCCCATTGGCCGTCGCCGGTCTCAATACTAAGACCTGCCTGAGTCATATCAACCTTGTCGATATCAATCGTGCTGGTAGTACCGACGTGAATCGAAATAGAGCCGGTAGCGGTGTTGAGCATGGAGATGTTGTTAAACTTTGTTGCTCCGGCGATTCTTTCGATTTCAGAGGCCATTTCCGCGAACTCGCTGTTCATAATAATACGCTGAGCGGCAGAATATGAACCCGTTGCCGCCTGCTCTGCCAACTCGTTCATTCGGATGAGGCTATCGTCGATAACCGCCATCGCACCTTCCATAGTCTGCATCATACTAATGCCATCCGAGGCATTTCGTGCACCTTGCTGCAGCACGGCGATATCTGCACGAATTAACTCTCGTACAGCCAAACCAGCGGCATCATCTTTCGCACTATTAATGCGGAGGCCTGATGCGAGCCTTTCGACGCTTGTTGCAAGGTTGTCGTACGCCCTGCCCAAGTGCCTGGCGGCATTTGATGCCATAATATTGTTCTTAATTGCTAACATATTTTTAACTCCTTAACTTAATAGTACAAATCTTTTGTGGCTTTGACAAAAAGGCCCCCAAATATTAATAATGACATGCAACGAGCACGCCGTAAAGTCTGCTTTCAATGCTCATTATCGGCCAGAATGAAAGAGACTTGAGGAATTTCTTTGAGGGATATAGGTGCAAAATCATTAGACCGGTAATCCGGATGGAATCGGGGCTAAAATTGCAAAAAAGCTGCTAAACAATAGTGAAGAAGGATAAGTGATTTTGTAAAATTATCGGACGATTTAAGCAATATATGCGGGGATGCCGGTTCTCGGTAATCGGCACCCGAATTCGCCTATCGAACACAGCGTAAGCGGTTTTCTCATCTGATGAGCTATTATCCCTAACGAATGCAGTGCAGCGGGATTCTCAGGATTGTTTTGCAGAACCGGACGATATAACTTCTCCGCCTCCTGAAGAAGCCCGCCTTGATGGTATCGTAAGGCATTTTCCATAGTTGCGGCAACGGTTGGCATCTTTGTATGGCATTTCTGCTCCGAGAATAATTGAAAACCGATGCGATTGCATTTCATATCAGCATATTGATGGAGCCGTCTGTGATAAATCCCTCCTGAAATTCGTAAGGGTTCTCATAGCTGTTATTGCTTGCTAACCATTCATTGCTCTCGTCGGCATCCGGATTGTATCCCGGCATCCAGTGATTCGCCGAATTTTGCTGCTGAGCTCCGCCGCTTTGTAGTGACTGGTTTCCAAGTGCCCCTTGCCCTGATTGCTCCTCGTTGGATAGCATAACTTCGAGCCGCTTAATCTGAATGCCGGAATCTGCAAGGTTGCGGATAATCTGCGGCAGCGTTTGCTCAATCTCGTATCTTGTTTGTGCCTTACTAACCTCCATAATACCGGTTAACTCAGCGTCCTGCTGCCGGAATGTTATGGATACCTTTCCCAATTCGGGCGGATTGAGACGGACTGTAATCTGCCTTTCGGCGCCTTGCTGGGAGATGGAATTGTGAATAGATTCGAGAATCTGCTTGCCAATATCTGCCGAGAAGTTGCTGGAAGAATTCTGGCCCGGCATATTGGCTGTCGTTGCGTTCCTTGCCGCGGCGGGGGTTTGCTCTGTAATTAGAGTTTGGGGAGTATTATGCGAGAGCATCCGTTCAAAGCCTTGAGATGTGTTCTTATTGGACGTCGAGTTGCCCTGGTCTTTGGTTTGGCCAGTAGATACCTGAACTGCCGCTATATTCAGTTTTTGGGCGGCGTGATTTTCCGAGAGATTATTGCCGGTATGTATTGACTCTTTGCCGTTGGGATTCAACAATTTCGAGAGTGTTTGCGAAGCGGTTGTTTTTGCCTCAGTCTCTACAGTCGGCACAGGCTTTTCCGGATCGATACCGGCAGGCTGAGGCTGCGTTTCCGAGACTTTGGCCTGAACTGTCGTCAGGTTGATATTCCCTACCGCTGGTTTTCCCCTGGAAACGTTCGTATTTTTGTCGGTATTAGCAGGAACTTCAGGCGCCAATTCTTTAGTATTTACCTTTTCGGTTACGGGTTTTGTCTCAGCGATTGTCCTGGCTAATACAGAGACCTTATCGGTGTTGTTTCCCGTCTCAGGCTGTTTCCTGCCTGCAGGAGGGGACTTGCCGGTTTGCGTGTTAGCGATAATTTGGGCAAGTTGCTGCCCGGTTTTGGACTCAATTGTTGTGGCGTTGCCTTCTTTGCCTTGTTTCACGGCTACAGATTGTTCAGCCAATCCACTCTTGATTAAATTTTGCTGCTCGTTCGGCTGCTCGATTGTGCCGGAATCTGCGTTTTGCTCTTTTGACTTTGTTTTATTATCAGCGTCGGAGGGATTTTCGGACTTTGTTCTTTTGCGGATCGATTTTGTAAACTCTTGCGGAGATTTGTCAACGGATTCTTTCCGGTTCTGGATTTCCTCATTAATATTATCGGCCGTTGGTTTTTCAAGGCCGTTAATCTGCGGATGTTTATCATCCGGAGTCAGGGAAAATTTTGCACCTTTTCTGATTTCATCAGGCTTTGAAGGAACTGGGCTTTTGCTCGTTGTTCCAACAAAGTTATTTTCAGCTATTAATAAGTTGACATTCATACAGCATTACCTATTGAGTCAATTAATATTAGCAATTGGTGTGCCAGCATTCGAGAGATGGATACTGAAAAGCGGTAAGTGCTTGTAGATATAGCACTTAAGGGCATTGAAAACATATTGATTCGGTCTAAGGATTTTTCTGCCGGTTGTGATAGCGGAGAAATATTCCTGTGCATAGGTAAGAATTTCCGGTTTGTTTTTGAGGGGGGATTCATTTTGCGAGTTTGGTCACTGCTGGATTAGGAGCAAGAGTAAGCTCAAGGGCGTCATCAGGTCGAGTCTGCATGTAAAGAAACGCTCCTTGTTGTATAAAATCCTGACATTATCGTTGCCGTTCAACCATGCGGTTATTTGCGCTTAATGGCTTTTTTTGTACACGGCAGGGATAAACATGCTGAAAATGGCTGGTCATGGGCATTTGGCACGATTATTGCTGTTTTTATTAAGCAGGCAAGGTTTGTGTATAAATATTTGGGAACTTCTGATGTCCAAAACAGAAAATATATTGGATCTTATTGATGCAGGTATAAAGGCTGAGACTCTTCGCCAGAAAGCGATTGCCAATAATATTGCCAATCTCGAAACCCCTGGATACCGCAGGGTTGATGTTAAATTTGAAGAGTTACTTGCCAAGTGCCTGCGTTCGTCCGAGGAATTTGACATTAGCAAGGTTGAGGCACAAATTTATCGGCCTAAACAGACACCCGTAAAATCGAACGGTAATGACGTCAATTTGGAAGCAGAAATAGGGCAAATGATAAAAAATACGCTTCGCCACAAAACGTATATTCGGTTGCTCAGCAAAAAGTACAACCAAATTGAATTAGCAATCAGTGTAAAGTAGTTTTCCATTTTTGGTTGCCGGTGTTTTCGAATCGAACCGGGATCAGAAAGGAACAAGAAAAGGAACAGAGCAGATGGAAGTTAACAGTAGCTTCGATCCTATAGATATAGCGATTTCGGGTTTACGGACGCAGGGCAAACAGATGAAAGTGATTTCATCGAATATTGCTAATGCCCGTACATCCGATGCCGGCAATGGAGAGCCTTACCGCAGGCTTGAAGCTACGTTCAAATCGGACGACGATTTGGGCGGCGTCGAGCTGGATAAAATAGTCAAGGATATGAGTGACTTTCTAAAGGTTTTGGATCCGGGCAATCCTCTGGCGGATGAGAACGGATATGTCGCTATGCCGAACGTCAGTTTGCCCGTTGAGATGATAAATATGAATATTGCTACGAAGATGTATCAGGCAAACGTTGCGGTCTTGAAACGTTATCAACAAATACTTGAAACCACACTCGAGTTACTTCGATAAATTAGGGAATAATTGATGATTAATGTAAATGCAAATATGACCGGGCCGCTGCACTCGGTAAAACCGGGAACTGGTCCGGACTCTCTTGGAGTGCCGAAAGTAGGAAGTGCCGATGGCAAGAAATCGGGCTTTGCCGACACTATTAAGGCTGCCGGGAACTACATATCCAATGTCGATGATCTTCAACAGTCTTCGGATATGTCTATCAAGGATTTATTGTCCGGTAAGAACGAGGATATTACTTCTGTGGTCTCTGCGGTGGCTAAAGCTGATATGAGTTTCAAGCTTCTTGTGGGCGTAAGAAATAAGCTAATCGAAGCGTACAAACAAACGATGAATATGCCGTTGTAATTGATTGCGATGAGTTGTTGATTATTCGTGCTCTCTCCGGCAGGTAATAATCAATGTTCGAAGGGGTTTCATGGGCTTTGTCCAAAAGATAAGAGCCGTTTGGGAAAAGGTAAGTCTGGTTCAGCGGGCTCTTCTTGTTGCTATCGTTCTGACATTCTTAATTGTCAGTGGGTTTCTTGTCCATTGGGCCCGCAGACCTGATATGAGAATGCTGTACCAGGAACTTGCTCCCGAAGAAGCCGCTCAGATTACAGAAAAAATCAGTGAAAATGGCATTGCTTATGAGCTGCGAAACGGCGGAACAAGTATCTACGTTCCAAAAGAAAAGGTCTATCAGCTTCGTCTGGATATGGCAAAAGAGGGGCTTCCGGCAGGTGGGCAAGGTGGTTACAAGATATTTGATAATGAAAAAATCGGCGTCAGCCCGTTCGTTCAAAGCGTTAATCTTAAGCGAGCACTACAGGAGGAGCTTGCCAAGAGCATCCAGATGATCGACGGCGTGAATCACGCCCGGATCCATATCGTAAGCTCGGAGCAAACACTTTTTACATCTGAGGCAGGGAAAACCACTGCCTCTGTGGTCCTTCGATTAAAACCGGGTTACAGATTAAGCTCTTTGAATATAGCGGCGATTACCCATTTGGTCTCCGGCAGTGTCGAGGGGCTTACCTCAGAAAATGTAACCGTGATCGATAGCCAGGGACGTTTACTTTCCAGTGAGTCGGACCAGACTATGGCCGGTGGGGCCGGTACCGTTCAGGATTACAGGGAAAGGGTGGAGCAGAACCTGGAGGACAAGGTTGAGGAGATGCTCACTACTGTCCTGGGACCCGGCCGAGCAAAAGTTAGAATTCATGCTGTTGTTGATATGAACAGCGTTAGCACCATTACAGAAAAATTAGAGCCAAAGGGAGTTGCTACAAAGGAAGAGATTACAACCGGTTCCGAAACCGGAGCCAGCAGTACGCCGGTTGCAGGCGAGGCAGCCGCACCAGGCAGCTTAAAAAAGGATGAAACAATTCTTACCGAATATGAGGTCGGCAAGACTGTGACGCAGGAGGTTACATTGCCGGGCGAAATACAATTTCTGTCGGTTGCTGCCGTTGTTGACTTGTCGCCCCCCGATTCGAATGAAGCGGACTCTGGCGGACAGGTTGCAAATGTAATGGATCCTAACGATGTGGAAAAACTCATCGAAAATGCGCTTGGTTTAGATCTTTCAGGAGGGGATTCTCTTAAAGTGGTTACCGCCAGGTTTCATCGACCGGCCGCTTCGTTGCTGGACGAGGAGCTTTCGGCCGGGCTTGATTTCGTAGCGATTGCACGCCAGGCTTCGTTGGGGATTATGGCTGTGTGCGCCCTGGTTGTTCTTCGCATGTTCAGAGGTGCAAAGAAAAAAGTGAAAATGGAAGCCGGGACTGCGCAGCTTCCCGGAAGTGAGGGGACCAGCGGTCTTCTTCCGGGTGGAGCGGGGGGATCGGAGCCGTTAGTATTACGCAGGCAGATAGCCAGTGCTTTGGAGAATAATCCCGAACGTGTCAAACAATTATTTACCAGTTGGATTGAAGAAAAAGGGGGGTAAATAATTGACATTGACGGGTAAACAAAAAGCTGCAATGTTGTTGATGAGCCTGGATGCCGCCACTGCTGCGGAACTGGTAAAGGGTCTCGATGCTGAGGTCGTCCGGGAATTGACAGCAGAGCTGGCACATCTGGAGGCCGCTGATATAAAAAGCAGCAGGAAGAGCACCAAAATTGTGCGGCAGTTCCACCATTCTTTGAAGGTAACCGAAACATTTCAGCTAAACGGTTTTCTCGACAAAGTGTTGAAAAGTACGGTAGGCCAGGAGAAAGCAGGGCAGATTCAGGCCGAGATACAGGAAGTCTTGTGCAACCGTGACCCTTTCATATCTATTCGTTCCGTTGATCCGCAAACCTTAGCTTTGGTTCTGGCGTATGAGCATCCTCAAACTACCGCGGTAGTCTTATCGGAATTGCCGGCAAAAAAAATGGTTGAGGTGCTTAACTTTTTGGATGGGGGCACCAGGGTCGGTGTTGCCGGCAGGATGAGCAGTTGTAAGAAGATGACGGTCGAAGCAAAAGCATTAATAGCAGAAGCAGTTTGCGAACGTCTTGAATCTCTCTTCGCTGGTCGCACTGATAAGCCTTTGCCGTCCTGGTCCGAACAGTCTTTGAGGAAAGTAGCTGTGATTGTGCGAGACCTCGGTAAAGAGATTCGGGATGGCCTGCTCAATGCGATACACGGCAAAGACAGCCGGGCCGGTGAAATGGTTGCGGAATTAATGATAATTTGGGCGGACATACCGCATGTGACGGACAGGTTGCTGCAGGATGTTTTGAGGAGAGTTGATGCAAATAAACTGGCGTTGGCGTTACACAAGGCAGATGAAGCGATTATACAAAAAATACGGTCTAATCTCTCTGAGCGAGCCGTTGCCGCTTTAGATGAGCAGGCGTCACTTATATCGGCTCCCGGGAATGAAGATATTAAAGATGCCAGAGGCCAGATTGTCCGGGTTTTGCGCGAAATGAATGAGAAAAGCGAACTTGTATTCATGAAAGACGGATGTGATATATGACGAATTCAAGGCCAATATTCCCAGGTATAGAGAAGAGACTGACGGTCTTGTAATAGAAATTGTAAGAAAGATATTAGTACAGAAGGATTGAAAGAGGGACTGAGTATATGGCATTGTCGGGTAAACAAAAGGCTGCAATGTTACTGATGAGTCTGGATACTTTAACTGCTGTTGAGCTTCTCAAGGGACTTGATGCCGATGAGATTCAGGAAATTGCCATAGAGATTGCGAAAATCGATGCATCGGAGCAGAGGGATGTTAAAGAACAAGCTAAGGTCGCCCAAGAGTTCTGTAACACACTTCAGGAGGAGCAGAGCCAGAAATTTAATGTGAAGGCTTTTCTCAACGAAATGCTTGTGAACGTTCTTGATAAAGAGAAGGCCGAGCAAATTCAATCGCAGGTAAAAAAAGCTACAGAGCAAAAGGATTTGTTTTTGGATATTCGTCAGGCCAGCACAGACGAATTGGTTCTTGCGCTCGATGGCGAACACCCACAAACGATTGCAGTGGTGCTGTCGGAACTGCCTCCGAAGAAAAGCCAGGAGGTTCTGTCGCTCCTGAACGAAGAAGCTCGTCTTAAGGCTGTGTGTAAGATGACAAATCCGGAACAGATGGGCAGTGGAGTGAGACAGCGAATGGCATCTACAATTACCAAGCGGCTGCAGAGTTTCGAGGGAGAAATCCTCGTGGAGAGACCGGAGCAGACTTTACGGAAATTGGCACTTGTGCTCAGCGGTCTGGAAAAAGATATACGTGATCCAATGCTTGATGAGATCGGCAAAAATGACGAGGAAACGGCCGCTATGGTAAAACGTCTGATGATAACGTGGGAAGATATAAAGTCGGTAGCGGACAGGTCTTTGCAGGAAGCACTGCGAAGTGTGGACTCGGCTAAGTTAGCTTTGTCGCTGTATGGGGCGGATGAAGATATAGTTCAAAAAATACGCTCAAATATATCCGATCGGGCTGTTTCGATGCTTGATGAAGAAATCTCATTGATGCAGGAGCCGCTGGAAAAAGAGGTTCTTAATGCGAGAGAAGAAGTCGTCAGGCCGCTACGAGAGGCTAATGAGGAAGGTAAACTCAGGGTGACGGGGCGATAGCAAAATGTCACAGACACTTACAGTCAATCTTAATAAGCCGATTATCTCAGCAAAAGTCCTGGATGATTATGCCGGTGGTGTTGGGAGTGAAATGTCCGGTCCTGGCCGAGTTGATTCAGAAGCTAATACCGGGCAAATTCCAATACAAGATTTAGAAGCTCAGAAAGCTGTTTTTTCGCAGGCCTGTCAGATACTCGATGGTGTTATTACCAGACTCAATCAGTTTTGCGACAAACTGTATGTCGAGCACGGAGAAGAAATCGCCAAACTTTCGGTCGAAATCGCCAGGAAGATTTTGATGCAAAAAGTGGAAGATGGGGACTACGAAATAGAATCCATCATCAAAGAAGCCCTTAAAAATGCACCGAGCAGCCAGGATGTGATTGTGCATTTGAATCCTGAAGATCTTGAAAAATGCCAGAAGGCTCAGCAGGACGGGCCGGGCTGTGCTTTAACCGGCATTAAGTTAATTCCAGATCCCAATATCGGGCGAGCGGAATGTTTACTTGAAAGCCCGAAAGGGATTATCAAATCGCTGATCGATGACAACCTGGAACGAATCAGCAAAGCGATTGAGAAGGTAAATTAAATTATGGCTACAACTGAGACTTTAAACAATCAGATTGATTTTGAGAAGTTTCACTCGGCGCTGCGCGATGTAAATCTGTTGGATTGTCAGGGCTTTGTGGTACGTGTTGCCGGGCAGGCGGTTGAATCTATAGGCCCTGCAATAGGTTTGGGAGAGCTTTGCAGTATCCGGATTCGCGATGGTCGGGGAGTGATGGCTGAGGTGGTGGGTTTCCAGAACGACCATCTTATTTTGCTGCCGCTGGAGCATATAGAGGGTATATCACCGGGCGATACGGTAACTGCCCGAGCCACTCCACGCCATATTACCCTGAGCGATAATATCCTGGGCAGAGTATTAAACGGGCTGGGAGAACCGATAGATAGTAAAGGTCCATTGTTAGGGAGGGACAAAAAGGCATTGGATGCGAACAGCCCGGCACCTCTAAGTCGAGAGAGGATTACAAGCCATTTGGCTCTGGGAATCAGGTCAATAGATGGTGTGCTGACCTGTGGAAAGGGGCAAAGAATAGGAATTTTCTCAGGCAGCGGAATCGGTAAGAGCGTTCTGCTTGGCGACATTGCCAATTCGAGTGAGGCGGACGTCAATGTTGTTGCACTGATTGGCGAGCGTGGCAGGGAGGTTCGAGAATTTCTCGATTCGGACCTTGGCCCGGAGGGTCTGGCACGCAGTGTTGTTGTCGTAGCGGCCTCTGATTCTCCTGCGATTCAGCGAGTAAAGGCGACTTTCGTGGCAGTTACAATCGCCGAATATTTCAGAGACAAGGGGAAAAATGTTTTGTTTATGATGGACTCACTTACTCGCTTTGCCCAGGCTCAGCGCGAAATAGGTCTTGCCGCGGGTGAGCCACCGGCCACCAAGGGCTACTGTCCGAGCGTTTTTTCACTGATGCCAAGACTCGTCGAGCGTTTGGGCTGTGCCGAGAGAGGAAGCATAACGGGTATTTTGACAGTCCTGGTTGAGAACGATGATCTGGCTGATCCTGTAGCCGATAGTGCCAGGAGTCTGCTGGACGGGCATATAGTTCTGTCGAGAAAGTTAGCCGAGAGGGGCCATTATCCTGCTGTGGATATCCTACAGAGCATCAGCAGGTTAATGCCGGCGGTGACAAGCAAAGAGCACAAGCTTGCAGCACAGAAGCTCAGAGAAATATACGCCATTTATATTGATGCTGAAGACTTGATAAACATCGGGGCATTTTCGCCGGGAAGCAATCGGCATATTGACGGAGCGTTAGCCTTGATAGACAGGATAAGGGATTTCCTTATTCAGCCTGTTCGTGAGAGGACGGATTTTGCGGAAACCGTCGAGCGATTGACTGTTATTATAAAATCATGGAATGAGTTGTTGGATTCACGATCGCAGTAAATAACTTCCGGCGAGCCGGTATTGAGAGTGAAGAATTGGGTATTAAATGAAACGTTTTGTATGGCGGTTGCAGCGTGTACTTGAAATTAAAAAAAAGGAGGAGCAGAAAACCAGGGCAGAACTGTTTGAACTTACAGAAAGGTTGGCGCAGAGGCGAGGCGAACTGCTTGCAAGACAGAAAATGTTAGAGAGTATCATCGAAGGATTGACCGAAGGGAATCCGAAAGAGCGATTAGGTGAGCAGGAATTCTTTTTGAGATATTCGACTACGAGTGATGAGCAGATTAGAAAACTCAAAGATAAAAAAAACGAGCTGGAATCACAACAGAGAAAGAAAATCGCTGAGGTTTTAAAGGTCAGAAGGTTCAAAGAAGGTTTGGAAAGATTACGGGTTGAAGCAAAGATACAATTTATAAAGGAACAAGAGAAACTTGAGCAAAAAGAGCTGGATGAGGGGGCTACAATTTCATTTGTACGAAAATCGCGAAATCGGGAGAAGACCAATGAGTAAGAAATTTATAATAATAACAGCGGCGGTGGGATTAGTAAGTTTTGCCGGAGCGTTCGTCTTTGCGTGGCTTAATCCACCGTCTCAGGTAAGCCTTCCCGACGATTTAAAGCAGTCGGCATTTGTCGACGACAAATCTGAACCTGGGCTGCCACAGACTCGAACTAATGCGGTAGGCACTGTTGCCGCGGTTTCCGGCCCGATGACAAAAGCTATGACAGAGCAACAGCTCAAGAATCTGGTTCTGGATGTCCGGGAAAAAATGCAGGAGTATAACAACAGGCTGCAGGCCCTTGGAGTCCGGGAACGGAGATTGCAGATGACCCAGGATGTGCTAAAGGAGGACATCGAGAACCTCAATACCCTGCGAATCAAACTTACTTCAATCATTGCCAATCTCAAAAGTGAGCGTGACAAGCTGCTTAAAAGCAGGCTTGAGATTGGTCAGACAGAGAAGACCAATCTGGTATCGATAGCTGCTACCTATGACAAGATGGATGTAACCGGCGCCAGTAAAATTTTTACTAATATGTGTGCAGCGCAGGATACAAACGAAATGCAAGATATCGAGGCCGACAATGTCAGCAGCAGCTTTGATGATGCGGTCAAGATACTGCACTATATGACCGAAAGGACCAAAGCAAAATTGCTGGCCGAGTTAGCGACTTCCGAGCCGGCGCTAGCGGCAGCTTTGTGTCAGAGATTGAAACAGATTGTTGAGGGGACATAGTGCTATGGACATTGCGACTATAGTAGGGGTGGTTTTCGGTTTTCTTGTTGTTGTCGGTGCCATTGTTGTCGGCGGCGGTTGGCAGATGTTTGTCCATCTTCCCTCAATGGCCATCACCATAGGAGGCATGTTGTGTGCTACTCTTATACATTTTTCTTTGCCTCAGTTTCTGGGAATATTCTCAGTGGTCAAAAAAACGATTGTAACCAAGATCCCGTCGCCGTCCGAACTGATACAAAATATGGTGAATTTTGCCGCTATCAACAGACGTGACGGGGCATTGGCCCTGGAGCAGGAGATTCCCAAGATAAGCGATATGTTTTTTGTTAAGGGTTTGCAGATGCTTGTGGATGGACAGGAATCCGACGCAATAAGGGACCTGATGTCTCTGGAGATCGATAATCTTCGAGACCGCCATTCGACGGGTAAAAAGATTCTGGAATTTATGGGTGCGGCCGCTCCTGCCTTTGGGATGATCGGCACGCTCATCGGGCTGGTCCAGATGCTTAAAAACCTGTCCTCGCCGGACCAGATTGGCGCCGGTATGGCGGTGGCTTTGCTCACCACCTTTTACGGAGCATTTTCAGCCAATTTGATTTTTATCCCATTGGCCGGCAAGTTGGGGATTTACTCCAAAGCAGAAACTACAGGAATGGAAATGATTGTAGAAGGGGTTTGCGCTATTGCGCAAGGTGATAATCCGACTACCATTCGGGAAAAAATGCAGGCATTTATCTCACAGAGCAGACGAGAAGAAGTCAAGGCAAATATATAATGGGGCGTGGGAGCAAACAGGCAGAACCAGATGAGGCTCCGGGTGCACCGGAATGGATGGTAACTTTCAGTGATTGTATGACGCTGCTGTTGACGTTCTTTGTTCTTCTTTTGAGTTTCTCCTCCTTCGATGATAAAGTTTTTTGGCAATTGAAGGCGATTTTCTCGGGGTCTCTGTCTGGGCTCAGCAATCCGAAGGAAACAGGCAAAGATGCTTTTTTGCCTGCCGGGCAAATCGAGCATACGGTAGAGCTGGGCGCAGGCAGCGAGAAACCTACCTTAGTTCAAGGCATGGAAGACCGCTTAAAACAAGAGACAGAACCTGTGGATTTCCGCCGCTGGAAGGTATTCTTAATCTCATCGAAAAGAATTTTTTGGGGTAAAGGCACAGTTATTTCGTCTGAAGGCCGCAATATTATGACTACTATGGCGTCATTTTTGAAAGAAGTACCCGGCCGGGTAGTTATCAGCGAAAACGGACCCCCGCGCCTTCTTGTCGAAGACAAGAGCGGGGACAGTAAATACTTTGGTCTGCCACGGGCATGGGCAGTGGTGGAGTATCTTACAACCAGGCAAAACCTTAACAAGAAGTGGTTCAGCATCTCGGCAGCAAGTACTATACCTCAGGAAAGCTCTGGAAGTGATGGGCCGGATGAACGTACAGTTGAGATAGTTCTGTTGGAACGGAGTCTTTACAATTGAAACCTCAGCATCAGTCAATCGAGGAAAACGGCCCTAAAGTTCCGGCGTATATCGTTACGTTCTCAGATATGGTAACTCTGCTGCTTACATTCTTTGTGATGCTGCTGAGCCTGGCGAGTGTCCAGGACCCGGAATTAACTGACATTGGCCGAAATTCCTTTTTTGAATCTATTAGAAATCTTGGACTTGGGATGCTTTCCGGCAAAAGGCAGAGACCTGATTTAGGTAATGTGAAAACCAGGTACTTCATAAGCAAACCTGATAAGTTATTTGAGGGCAGGACCATACATGCGAAAGAAGAAGAAATTCGTCGGATTTTTAATAAACTAAGCCAGTCTATGAAGACCTTGCCTTCACAAGTAGTCGCAAAGAAAGCTAATTTTTCGGTAACCAATATTCGCTTTCCACAGGACCACTTTGATCTAAATGAGTCGGCGAGGAAGTTTCTGAGAGGATTTTGCCGGGATTTACAGCAGGATGCCGGCCGAAAGCCAATTGAGCTGTACGTGCTTGGCCTGGCTGGCGGCGGAAAGAGCGAGGAAGAGCAGTGGTTACTCTCAGCGAGGCGTGCACAGACGGTGGCGGATTATCTGCGAGATACTTTGTCTTCGGCGCCGGGTTTCCAGAGACAGCCAAGTTTATTCAAGGGCCAATCCAAATGGTCCGTTTATTCATGGGGAGCGGGCCCGGGAAGTGATTGGGTGGGGCGGGACAGCCCGATTTCGAAGCATTCACAGATCCTGATAGCGGTTTTAAGGACAAGTGATTAATTTGTACGCTTGTCAAGTTTTTCGACAACTTTTATGTTCGTGCGCGCGATTCTTGCCTAAAAATCGCTGCTGACGGTGTATCAAAACCCATTTTAGCATTTCGGCACGCTATTTGCACTCAGAATACATATTAGTGCGCTCGTAATATGTCGCGAAATGGCAGCCCATGAATTGTTTTTTGTGCTTTGAAGTGTGGTTGAATTTAGGAAAAAAATCTTTTTGTTACTGATGATGGTTGCGTTGGGTGCCGGTGTGCTGGTAATCTGCTCGGCCCAGCCCGCTTCCAACGGAATGGAGTCTGCAAAATCGCAGCCCGATCCCAACCAGCCGCAAACAGCAGCAGGATCGACAAATAATCCCTTGTTTGCAAATGATCCCAATTTTTTCAGGGATTCGGACTTTAAACCTGATGGAGCAGGATTTTCCATTAGAGCAGTACTTGCGCTTTTATTTGTTCTTGCTCTATTAATAGCGGCGATTTACATTTCCAAGAAGCTGCTGCCAAAGATTACCAACCTGCCGGGCAAAGAAATTCGTATCGTCGAAACGGTCCATCTCGGGCCCCGCAAGGCAGTGCATTTACTCGAAATAGATAATCGACGGTTCCTTATAGGCAGCACAAATGAGAATGTTACGAAATTGGCTGACCTGGGCAGTGGCTTAATGGATTTATCAGCTAAAGAAACGAATTATAATTGAGAAAATAGATGGCCGGTAAACTTATAAAAACGCTTTTATTTGCGGTAGTTATTTTGATGCCGGCCGGATCGTCTTTTGGCCAGAATGCCAACTCAATCGCTCAACCTGAAATGCCAAGACTGCCAAACGATACTTCTGTAGTAAATGCTCCGGCAGCCGGTGTCCCAAGCATCGGAGATTTGATGACTGTCATAGACAAAGCGACTGCCGGCGAGGCCGAAGGTAAAGATTGGTCGACTCCTGTGAAGCTTGTTATTATCTTTACCGGTCTGGCGATTTTGCCGAGTCTTTTGGTGATGATGACATCCTTCACGAGAATTGTTATTGTTCTGGCTTTTATTCGACGTGCTTTAACCACGCAAAGCATACCACCGACTGTTGCCATAATAGGTTTAGCGTTGTTTCTGACTTTATATACAATGGCACCGACATTTTCGAAGATTAACACAAACTCGATTCAGCCTTATATTGCAGATGAGATTGATTTTCAGGAGGCCGGGGCCCGGGCCGGCAGTTGTATTAAGGAGTTCATGCTGCGACAATGCCGGGAAGCTGACTTGACTCTTTTTGTGCAGATGGCCAAAATTGAGCCTCCTACCAGTCCGATGGAGATAGATTTGCATATAGTTATTCCGGCATTTATTATCAGCGAGTTCCGCACGGCATTCGAGATGGGCTGCCTCTTATTTATTCCTTTTTTATTGATCGATATGGTTATTGCGAGTGTCTTACTTAGTGCGGGTATGATGATGCTGCCGCCGGTGATGATTTCGCTGCCTTTCAAGCTGATGTTGTTCATTCTTGTTGATGGGTGGGGATTGCTGGCGAAGAGTCTCAGCCTGAGTTTTAATTAAAGCGAAGATTATTTTGTAGGGATTTTGCAGATGGACAGCAGTTTTGTTCTTTACTTAGGCAGGCATACCCTTGAGACGGCCTTGCTTTTATCTGCTCCGATTCTACTGACGTGTATGATTGTGGGAGTGGTGGTGACCCTGCTTCAGGCAGTTACTTCCATCCGCGATATGACCTTGACAATCGTCCCGAAGCTTCTTGCCGTTGGTGTTGTCATATTGATTTTCGGAGGCTGGATGCTGGGAGTCATACTCAAATTCACCAACGAGATTTTTGGCCACGTTCAAAATATCGGGCACTGAAGATAGATGGCACTGATGATCGAAAAGCTGCTTGGTTTTGTGATGGTGCTGACAAGGATTTCGGCGTTTTTCATGGTACTTCCTGTTTTTGGGTGGAACAGCATTCCGGCCAGAATCAAAGTAGCGATGACCGTGCTGTTGGCGATTTTCTTTTCGACGATAATACCCGTCCCCGTTCTTGCTGGCCGGGTTTCTACCGCGGAGGCAGTATTGTTGATCGCTAATGAAGCTACGTATGGATTGGCTCTGGGATTAATCGCTACTTTTGTATTTGCCGCGGTTAAATTGAGCGGCCGGATCATAGAACGACAGATGGGTTTGGCTATGGCCGAAATACTGGATCCATTGACCGGTGAGAGATCACAGCCGCTGGGCAGTTTGCTGGAGATGATATTTATCATGCTGTTTCTCAGTGCCAACGGCCATCATTTGTTTTTGTTGATAATTTCGCGAAGTTATGAATCGTTTCCTGCCGGCAGCATGCCGACAATACCGGTTCTGACCGCGGGGATAATTCAAGCCGGCTCGACAATGTTATTGCACGGCTTGAAACTGGCTGCACCGATATTGGCCGCGTTTCTGTTGTTGATGGTTATCTTAGCTGTGTTTGCACGCATGGTCCCGGAAATGAATATATTATTTATCAGTTTTCCTTTGCGTGTAGGTCTGGGATTGTTAATGGTGGCGCTATTTATGCCGTTCATCAGTTCATTTGTAGGTGAATTTGCGAAATTGATTGAAAAACTGTTGCCCTTATGAAACTTTAAAAAGCGAGGACAAGAGATGAGGGCCAAATGAATCCTGTCTCTTGTACCGGCATCGGGGAATAATCATGGCAGAGAAGCCGGCTGCTGAGAAGACACATTATCCGACATTCAGGAAGCTGCAGAAAGCCCGGCAGAGAGGGCATCTGCCACAAAGCCAGGAATTAATGTCGGTTGCGACGCTTCTGGTGTTAGTGGCGATGGTCGCTCTGTTGGGACCGAGTCTGATGAAATGGTTCATAGTGCAAATTGAGCATGGGATGTCATGCGAAAACGTCGTTTTTTCCAACACAGAAGCATTTATGGCTTTTATCGGTGGAAAAACTGCCGATTTAATACTCGTTATCCTTCCGGTTTTAGCAGCACTTTTTGTAGGCGCAGTTTTGGCTGGCGTTGCTGTTAGCGGCTTGAATTTTGCGCCGGAGGCGATCGAGCTTAAGTTCGATAAACTGAATCCGGTGGAAGGGTTTGGAAAACTTATCAACGGTCGATCCATAGTAAAGCTTCTGACATCCATACTCAAATTGCTCTGTGTTTCATTAGTCATGTGGTTTTATATTCGAAGCAAACTCGATGTCTTTGCAGCTCTTCGCTGGACATGGTCCACGCAAATGCTTGCCGTCACCGCCAGGATTATACTTGGCCTTTTAATACGTGTAGGTGTTGTACTGCTGGTAATAGGAATTGCCGACGCTATTTATCAGAAATGGAAGTATATCCAGGACCTGAAGATGACGCGTCAGGAAGCAAAACAGGATCGCAAAGACACAGAAGGTTCGCCGGAACAAAAGAGTCGAATCCGTAGAATTCAGATTGAAATGGCATCCAGACGCATGTTGCGCGAAGTCCCCAAGGCCAGTGTGGTTCTTGTAAATCCAACACATGTTGCTGTTGCGCTTCGTTATGAGGCCAAGGGGATGGAGGCGCCGGTGATGGTGGCCAAGGGAGCAGATCATTTAGCTGAGAGAATTAGAGAAGTTGCGCGTGCTTATGGAGTGCCGATCATAAGGAGACCGGAACTGGCCAGGACAATATATTCAACGGTTGAACCCGGCAATCCTATACCTGAGGCTTTGTATGTGGCAGTAGCAGAAGTCTTAGGTATGATTTATCGGCTGCGGCACAGAAAAACGTAAACGGACGGTTAATATACCTAAGAGCCGAAAGTAGCGGTACTAATCATACTAACCGCCTCCATCTGCTGCTGCATCATAGTCAAGGTTTTTTCAAGACGAGCGTACTTACTGATAAGTCTTGTTTCCACACTGGTAAGACGGTTTTCTTCGTTCTTGATTCTTCTGTCCATTGCTATTATTCTATTGTCAAGGATGCCTTTGCTGGTATCAAGCCGGCCGTCAGTTTCAAGTACCTGGTCGAGTAAATTTTCGAGAGCACCGGCGATGCCCTGCTTGACATTGATAGTTGCTTCATAAGTTTCATCAGGCTGGTTCGGATCAACAGTAAACTGCAGGCCGTTTTCGGGGTACAAAGGGTCTCCGTTATCGTCGAAATCACTGTTGCCGGTTACAAAGTTATCAGGCCAGGGGGCAGTGCGCCAAGTGGATTCACTGGATAGTTTGATTCTGACACCAGTTATAGCATTACTCACTATATCTACCTCAATATCATAGGTACCGGCAGTTGTGTATTTGTCGCTGGCACCATAAAACTGTATCATAGTATCGCTGCTGTTGCCGCTCTTAGTTGCTCCAAGTAACTCAAGGACAGCATCAAAATTATCATTTATTGCATCGTTGAATTCGTCCGTGTCGAATTCCATCATTCCGGCACCATCTATACTAAGACCTATGTCGGAAGCCTGAACAAAGTCGTCTATCGTATCGACGAAACCTTCAACTATTCCGATAAACGGATCACGAGCCTGGGTTTTAATAAACGATACCGCAATATCGTTGCTCAATATACCCATCTTTTTAGCTTCAGAATCATACTCGGTTTTGCTCTTCAACTCGGTAATTAAGGCATTGTAAGCAGTAACCATACTGTTAATTTTACTGCTAACCGCCCCAGTGTTTCTGCTGATAGTTATTTTAATCGGTGTAGCTACTTCCGTAACATCGTGAAGGTTCAGTGTTATCCCTGTAAGGGCATCGGTAATGCTGTTACCGTTTCTGCTGACCCATTCGCTATTATTGCCTTTCGTCGTTTCGACAATCGTCTCAGAGCCATTGGTACCGGTTAGGCTACTATTTATCGCAATCAGGCCAACATTGCCATCACTGCTAAGGAATGTGAACGTTAAATCACCTGCCGCTAAGCCACTGACTTCGTCACCTCCTACCATTATGTCACCTACCTCAACAGTTGACAGCTCCTCAAGTTTAGCCTTAATAAAAACAGGTGTTGCATCGTGGTCGATGGCAATAGTGGTTTGTCCTCCGTAACTCAGGGTAAATGTGCCACCTGTTGGCACAACGTCAGTGCTCAACGTCTGTATCTCGGCAACTGCCGCTGGTGTAAAATCGTTTATCTTAATCTGCGAATTTTGAGCATCTTGAGTTTGGGTAAAAGACGTTGACGCAAGAGATGAAAGACTTTCCGGGATGGTGCCGCCTCCTACAGATTCATCAAAAGTTATATTAGTTAAGCTTGTTGACCCTGAGCCGTTATCATAAGTCAGTGTGTCAAGCACTAAGGTGCTTGCCCCACAGGTATGGTCTGTAAGACGAATTTTGCCATTAACGAGAGTGGCTGTAGCAGCTCTTGCCCCGTCAACCTCAAATCGGCTGTTAATTTCGTCAATAATATGGCCAACGGTAGTGTTTGCGGTAACATCAAGGTTTGTAGTGAATGTGGTTCCATCGGTTCGCGTTCCGCTAATTGTAATATATGCATCATCGCTGGCTCCAAGAGTGCCGCCAAATGTATCAAGTTCTGTGATTTTGGTAGTCAAGCCGACATTTACACTATCATCGGTTAGGGCTGATGACGCCTCCCATACTTCTGTATTACTGACGTTGACAGATATCTGGTAATCTTCGCCTGTTTCCTGGCCGCTCAGCATCAGGTGGTATTTGCCTCCCTGGTGGAGTAGGCTGGCTGTAACGCCGGGATTGTCCTCGTCATTATTTATCAAGTTAACCATGTCTTCAAGCGTAGTCACATTTTTGACAGCTGTTATTGTTCTCTCTACATTGTTATACGAATAGATAAAAACGCCGTCACTATCATCTGTTAATACATAATCGGTCTCGTAATCAAAGGTTGAAGTATCCTGTATCCAGGTTTCAGTTGTTGCTAATTGATTGACTTCGATTGAATGAGAGCCTGGATTTGCATCTGATGATGCGCCGACAGTCAGTATATCGCTATCGCTGGTGCTTGTGCTGAAAATATCCAGGTTATCGGCATCGGAAAGGGCGCTCGCCGCTGATTGCAGGGCACTGACTTTGGATCGCAATTCGCTCAGCGCGGTGGTTTGGGCATCATATTCCGTCTTTTGTACTTGATATGTGGCAAGTCTTCGGCTATTGATAATCATAAGCTGCTTGATGAGCGCAGCAGTATCAATACCTGTTGCCAGACCTGGAAATCTTAATTCGCCCATTTTATTTCCTAATCGTTATCCTATGCCTTATACCACAAAAAGTGCCAGATTGTCCTTCTTATGGCCCTTCCCAATATTATCGAACGAAATAGGCCGAACTTAAATATCAAGTTTGAATCAGCCGTTGTCACGATATGCCTTGAGTGTTTTTCGGACGTTGCCAACCTGCTTCAGTTGCTTGCCGACAGAATCTTTCCCTGCTGTAAGTATCAGTTGCAGTTTTTTGTACAATTTCACCAGATGTTTGCGCTGGCCGTCAAATTCAGGTTGGTCAAACGTTTTTGTTTTGACAATTTTCTCAACGACAGAATCGGCCTGCTCAGCCAGTGCCTCAACACGACGCAAATTGCTTCTGCGGGCCATTTCTATTTGCTTTTCTAACAGGCTCTGCAATTCATCCAGCATAGATATTTGTTTATCAGTGCTCATCCGGTTTGAGTCCCTGCCTGATTTTCCTGGGCCAGACTGTGTTCGACTTCTTCCAGCAGGTTAGCGGCGTCTTTATGGTTTTCGTTCAGAGTCAGGACGTCCAGCAGAACTTTTTTGGATTCCTCGAACCTGCCGTCTTTCGTATATAGTGCCGCCAAAGGAAACATAACGGATGTATCACCGGGGTGCGTATTCAGATATATCTCAAGGTAATGAGTAACTTGTGCAAATGAACCCATCTGGCAGGAGGCCTGAAATAGACCGAGCAGTGCTATGAGGTTTTCGGTGTCCAGTTCCAGGCATTTAAGATACATCTCAAATGCCTGCTTGTAATCGGTTCTCTGCTGTGCGGTTAAGCCCAGGCCGGCATAAGCCTTGGCGCAATTGGCATTCAGCCGGCATGCGACCTTGAAGGCTATTTCGGCTTCATCAAGCTGATTATTCTGCAGGGCGACTACTCCAAGTCCGACGTAAGGATCCGGTGCATCAGGTGACAGGACGGCTGCCTTATCGTAGTATTTTTGTGCCAGTTTGTAGTTGCCGACAGAGGTGTAACAGTCTCCCATTTCCTGCAAAGCTTCATAATGCTGAGTCGAATCGTGCTGCTGATCAACATTGTTATGTGTTATGTCCATAGCAATTCTTTTCCTTCAAGGATTCCCATTCCGTACTTATTCGTGCTCTGAAAGCTGCGCCTGTGAAAGCAGGCAACTGCCGGATAAGTGCCGGACAGGATTTTCAAGTATTTGTTCTGCTGTTTTGAGTAGTTCAATTGCCGAAATAAAATCCTTATTTTCACGCATTATCTTTGCTTCTAACAAAAGGGTGTCCATCTTCTCCACCGTCATTGATTACAATGACCTGGAGATTTCTATGGCTCTGCTGCAAAACGCTGGCCAGAGCCTTAGAGAGGTATTGTGGCCGGTTAAAAGTCGGGACAATCACGCTGACAACCGGCTTAGCCTTTTTCTCGTAGTTTTCTCTTATTCCATAAGTATCTAAAAATTTTCTAAGCAGCTAAGATTTATACAATCAGATTGTTCTCGGAAGCCGGAGGGTAAGACTCCACTGATAATTCCACTATTTGAGGATCCAGGTTTAGGGGGTTATCGTATAGCGGGGTTCCTGATTGCTGTGCATCTATGTCGGCTTCGAGTTTAGTGAAAATATTGTTGATTTCGGACAACAGGTTTTTCAGTGCATAATTTTCTTCGACGAACCTGCGATACTTTTGTGGTTCGTATTGTTCGGAGAGAATGTGCTCGCAGAATTCTTCGGCGATGTTGTATAAAAATTCGGTTGGAAAGATTTGGTCCGCACCGGGGAAATTATGAACCACCGGTTTTAAACCGCAGGCCATTGCCTCCAGCAATCCCATGCCCTGACTTTCCCCGGTGCTGTAAGAGACAATATAATGCTTGTCCTTTAACCATGCATTCATATCTTCTTGCCAGCCGTCAAAGAGCACCACATCCGTTAGCTTAAGTGTCCGAACGATGTGTTTGGTATATTGTTCGAGCATCGGGTCTTGAAAATCTCCGGCACAAAACAGCTTATATTCCGGGTCAATGTCATGCAGCTTTTGCATACATTGCATAAGGAATATTGGGTTCTTTTTCATATTCAGATACCCCACAGATGCAATATTCTTGCCGCGTGATCTATCAGTAAACTTGAATTTATCAAGGTTCACGCCGTTCTGGATTGTAATAAGCTGTGTTCGATTTCTGATATCCGGGACCTGTTTCAACAGGGCTTCTTCGACAAATGAGTTGCCGACGGTGATGAGCGAATCGATATTCTCCCATTGGACATGGCTTGGCCAGTCCCCGTAGGCTTCAAAACGGTGAAGCCTGACAATGTTCTTGCATACTTTAGGTAGTCTTGCCACTTCCACTGCTATATTGGTACACCACTCGAACCATGAAATGTCGCTCCATTTCATCAATTCATACATTTGATTAACATCTTGCTCCTCGAAGAACTTCACATTGAAACGGCGTTCGGTGAATGCGTAAATATCATTTAGAAATTTTGTATCGCTTGTTGATCCACAGAAAAAGGCCACCTTCGGTCTTTTAGAGCGAATCACCTTGACCATCGGCTCGAGGATTTCCTGGTTGGGGCAGATTCGCAGTGAGGCAAGCAGCATCTCGATGGCATCGGCTTTGTTATTCTGATTCAGGAATACGTTAGCGGTTCTGTTCAGGATGTCCGCGTTCAGCACGCCCAACTGCTGCATTTTATCGAAAAGCTGCATGGCTTCATTTGCTTTACTGGTTGCGAGATATGCTTCGGCCAGATTCCATACTATCTCGGCCGAGTCATTCAGCAGTCTCTGAGCTTTAACAAAATGATCGATCGCTTCATTCGAGCGGCCGAGGCAATGAAGAATTGCACCAGTATCGTTCAGGGCTTGTGCATCGTCGGGTGCCGTGCGAAGATGCTCCTGTATGCAGACAAGGGCATCCTGATATCTGCCGGCTTCGGCTAATTGCAAACCCTTTTCATAGTTATTTGTGTTTCCGAATGCGTTGTTTTGTGCTCGCCCGCCAAGCGGGTCCGAATCTGGTCCCAGTGTCATTTGCTTTACTCCTATAAAGTCCCGCGAAGCGGATTTTGCTTACGAAAAAAGCTGAAGCCTTGGTAGTCTTACGTGCAAATTCCGTGCCGTTAGACTGTATTGTTGCATATTTGCAATTTGGCGGTATCCACCATGAAATCTGTATAAATATCAAACATATATGTTGTTCAAGAACATGCCTTTCTGCTTTTTGAATCTTGTCCCCGGCGACTACCCGAGGAAATCCAGCAGCGACAATGACATAAGTTTTCCGGCTATTGACAGCGACATCTGATATAGAACTTCACGTCTGGACAAATCAATAGCTATTTGGGCGATATCGGCTTCCTGTAGAAGAGTCGCTTCATCTTCAGCGTCATATTTTAGCTTCTCCAGACTTTCTTTGAGGTTATCCAGAAAACCTATTTTTGAGCCGACAGTAACTTCGGTCTGCACTATAAGTTCGTTTATCTCATCCAGCACAGTTAGCGAGTTATCCTGCAGCTCTCGCAATTGGGCGTCCGAAAGCTCTCTTTCGTTTCTCAATAAATCCTTGACACTAATAAGAGTGTCAAATATATTGTAGGTTCCTGGAACACTAACCATATCTACACCAGTGCTGCTTATATTTGTAGCATCTACATACAAAACTTCTCCGCTTGCATTTGTTACAGCTATGTTGGCTATATCGGCTCCCGCTAAAACTTCTGCTGCAACGTTTACATTTGTGGCTCCATCGTCAATAGACAAATCATAACTACCGCCACCATCGTCAGTTACCGTTAGCCATGTGTCGCCTTTAACGCTCGATGTTCCCGAGCCTGCCGCTGCGCCTGTATCGCCCAGAAAAACCGGATCGCTGCGGTCATCGGAGCCGAAGATATCATAGCCCACCTGAAAAGCCGATGATTTTATGCCGGGAGCTACTTCTATTTCTCGATTCTCAAGACTACCCTGATATGTTACACTGGTGATTTCCCCGTTAGTGCGTTCGGTGAGATATGGTGCCGATGTCGTATTGTTTCCACCGAACAGGTATTGGCCCATGTTTTTGGTATTAGCCAATGAGACTACCTGTTCTAATGTATCATTGATTCTTTCTGCGAGCCGCTCTCTGTTTTCTTCGTTGTATATGCCGCCCATTACTTGAGTCAGAAGTACTTTAGTCTCTACAATAGCTGATTGTATATCCTGAATAACGGTAGAGGAAAGCTCCAGTGTGTCGGTGGCTTCCGAGAGGTTGTTTATATAATTTTCCAGTGACTTTTCCTGAGAGTTGAGAGTTATCACACGGTATGAGCAAGAAGGATCATCAGAGGGCCGATTTATACGCGAGCCGGTAGTTGCTTGTTCCTGCAGCCGAGCCATTTCTACAGAATGCAGGTACAAAGCATAACTTACGTTATTATATATGTTGTTAAGTGATCCGCTCATTTCTTATATTATTTCCATGATAGTTGATAGTGATGATTGAAGTGTGCTCAGGTATTTGGCCATTGCTTTGAACATTTGCTCGAAGATCAACATGCGCGCGGCTTCATCGTTAATGTTGACGCCGCTGATTTCGCTCTGCTGACTGGCAAGGTTTTGGACCATGACTTCGACGTTTTTCTGGTGCGACTGTTTGACAGAGACCTGCTGGCCGATATCCGTGATTAACCGGCGATAATACTCACCGGGCGTCAAGGAGTCCAAAGCGGTTACGGCCTGGTCTCTTAACGCTGCTATCCGTAATGCGTTGTTATTGTCGGTCATATCCTCCCCAAGAGCTGTTGCCACTCGTTTGGGGTTAGCAGTTATATCCGCACAAACAGCTATATTCTGCGCATTACTGCCTGAGAAAAAAGTGTTGATGCCAACCGCCGACAACAGGCCTGAAGTGTCGGTGTTGCCAAACACCTGCACTGTAAACTTGTCATCCTCGATTGTTTGGTTCAGATCACCTATGCTTAGAGCTATTTTGATTCCAGTATTACCGATCGTAATTTCATCTCCTACCGCATAACCAGAGCCTATATTAACCGTAGCAATCATTCCGGTACTATCAGTTACGATAAGTTGCAGACTGTCATCATTACCCACAGAACCGTCGCCAGAAACCGTGAAAGTCAAGGTGTCATTTGAAGTGCCAGTGTAGATACCCGATACTGTTACAGTTGGCGGCAACGCTTCTGCAAAATCGGTTGTCGCCGTAGGCAATACAGCGGGTAGAAAATCGAATTTATAGCCTGTATCAGCTGAAATAGTCAGTTGATTCGATGAATTCACCGAAGCTGTTACATTGGCAACACCGGCGCCGTTTATAAAGCCAGCTATCTCGGTTAGTGTATCGGAGGCGGCGTCCTGGTTTACATCAATTTGAGTTCTTGTTACGGCACCTGTGCTGGTATTTGTAACTCGGATGTACGTATAGCCGGCAGCAACAGTGGAAAAATCGGACAAATCTACACTTTCATTTACCCAGCCGGTTAAGCTGGTAAATGAACCTTCCGAACCCACACCCTGAACATGGTATTGATTTATCTGTTGTATCATTGCATTTGCCAGATTGTCCAGATCGTTTTGAATGCCGGCGATCAGATCGTTTTTTAGCGATACTAATGCTCCGAGCCGTCCGCCTTGAATATCTGTATTGTAATTAAACTCGTTGGCAACGGTAATGCCCAGCATGAGATTTTCATTTAAACCCACCTCCAGTTCTAAAGCGGAAGTGTTTATCACTACTGGGATTCCACTGGTGCTGACGTCCACTACACCATATTCTCTGGACTGAGTCTCTACGTTAATGAGTTTGGATAGCTCGGATATGCGCTGATCTCTTTGGTCCCTCAGATTGTAGGCCTGGCCACTGCTTATTTCCTGCCTTTTTATATTGTAATTGAGTTCGGCTATTTTGCCTATCAGGGCGTTAACCTGATTAATTACGTTCTCTGCTTCCAGGGAAATCTGGCTTTCCAATGTTGTTAGGAATTGCCCCAGGGTTTGAAATTTGGCGGCCAGGATCTGAGCTGAAGTTATAGCTTGGTTTTGCCAGATGGTTTCCGTCGGATGGGCGCTTAGGTCCTGCAGAGCATTGAAAAAATCATCCAGAGCTGTGCTCAAACCACCGCCGGCCGAAAGCTCGCCGAATGAGTTTTCAACCGTACGAAGCATAGCAAGTTCCTGCGAAACCTGCTCTAACGAGGACTGCTGCAGGAAAATCTCTTTTTGCAGAAAGCTATCGATAATCCTGGTAATTCCGGCAACATCGACACCTCCCCCTAAAATAACAGGGCCAATTTGCGACGAATAAGCCGGGGTCAGATTCAGTCTCTGGCGGTGATAGCCGTCGGTAGCTGCATTAGCAATATTATTGCCTATTATGTCAAAGGCCTTTTGGGCTGCATTCAGGCCGCTTATCCCTATGCCAAAACTATCCATTTCTTATATCCGTTTAGACTACGATTCTCAAGCTTCCTGTCTCGCATTTGTTTAGCTTAAGCTCAACAGATGCGAGATTATGTCCCTTAAATCTGTAAATTTACAAAGGCCGTATCAATTTGCCGTTTGGTTTCACCATTGGAGTTGTAGTGAAGCGACTCTGTCTTGCCGAGGTCGAAAATACCTTTCAAAAGCAGGTTATTAAATCTGGCGCATTCAGATAAGAGCAAAGCGGTACTCAAATATTCTTTCTTAAGTTCCGCACTCAGTGATCTTAGCTTTGCTTTCATCTGAGTTACCTGGTCTTTTTTTGCTTCCGGGAGACTTGCTTCAAGTGCTGATAAAGTCATTTGCTCGAAACCGCAGCCAAGACTGTCGGCCAATTCCTTCCGTATTGATTTGCGGTTTAATTCGTGATCCCTGTTACAGCCAGCCTCGGCCTGAATGCTTTCAAGCAGTTTGCCCAAAGCGGCTTCATCGCGTTTGATAACCAATCTGCGCATTTCATTCAACCGCAGCAGACTTTCCTGCATATGCTGCACATCCTGGTCCAAACAAGCCAACAACTGGTCGACTTTATCTTCTATTAAAGCTACTGCCGCTTTCATATTTGCCCATCCAGTGACTTTCCTGCCGTGTTTGCCTTCTCGGCATTGTTTAGAAATTGGTGTATGTCCTTCCATAATCCGATGCCGCCGTTGTTTGCAATATCACGCGCAAGATACATCCAGAATATTCCCTGTACCTGATTGGATGGCCCGTCCTTTTCAAAGCCCCAATCTCCGACCGTATTTTTCATTTCATCCAGCATCTTGTTGAGCAGGACAGACTCAAAATCTTTGGCGATTTGCTTTTTTTTCTCTTCTGAGACGTTTTTAAGTCCCGATTTTTGGAGATGCTCCAGCAGTGCCGGCGGCGAGACTGGTTCGGTTAATATCAATTTGGCACTATCCATGAAAATGCTCCTACATTATTATCAGCTTGGCTTGAAGGGCGCCGGCCTCTTTAAGGGCATTGAATATCGCTATCAAGTCTGTCGGTGTCGCCCCTATTGCATTGATGCTTTTGGCCAGCTCCGAGACGGTGACTGACCGGGACACGGGAATCAGGTACGCCTGCTGTTCTTCGACTCCTATTTTCGTGTCCTTGACTATTTCTGTTGTACCCGAGTCGGAGAAGGGAGCGGCCGGCTGAGAAACGATATCGCTTTCTTTGATCTTTACAACAAGACTGCCCTGAGATATTGCCACGGCAGATATGCCGACGTTTTCACCGACGACAATCGTGCCTGTGCGCTCATTGATAACGACTACCGCGGGGACATCGACCTGGACTTCCGGCTTTGTAATATCATCTATGAAGCCGGCTATATCCTGCTGACGGATTTCGTCGGGCACTTTAACTCGAATGGTGCCGGCGTCAACGACCACGGTACTCTGTGGATAATCCTGGTTAATGGCCTGGCTGACTTGCCTTGCAGTTGCAAAATCGGCATTCCTGAGATTTAATGTAATTATCCTGCTTCCGGCGATGTATTCGACAAATGTGGCGATTTCTTCCTGTTCAACTGTCGCGCCGTCCGGAATTCTTCCGACCGTCTGGTGGTTCTTTGTAATCGATGCTTTATCGCCCGCTGCCGTCCAGCCGCCGATTGAAATCCCCCCCTCGGCCACGGCGTAAATCTGACCATCGAGACCTTTTAGGGGGGTCGGCATAAGCTTTCCACCCTGAAGACTTTTAGCGTCTCCTATCGCGGAGGCATCAACATCGATTCGCGAACCTTCACGAGCGAAGGGACCAAGCTCTGCTGTTACCAGGACAACGGCAATATTGCCGCCGGTCAAGTCGGTTGGATTGAGAACAAGACCTGAATCTCTCAATATATTCGTCAGCATTTGTCGTGAAAGCAGTGTTGTATCGCCGGTGCCGGCCAGGCCGATTACCAGGCCGACGCCTGTGAGCGGATTGCCTCGTAGACCCTGAATGTCGACAATATCTTTTATTCGCTCGCATTGCCCGACACCTGGCATAAAAGCACAAGCCATAATTGAACATATCATTAGTTTAATTACGCTCTTTTGCGTTTTGGCTCGTATCGTCATTGTTATTGATTTCATAAGTTATCGCTCTGAGAAAATCTGTCTATATAGTGCAATTAGAACGGCCACACAATATCTAATATACTGCCGAGCCAGCCCGGTTTGGTGTATGGTGCTGAAACTCCACCATTCCTGGAGACAATACGAAAGTCCGCAACCTGCTCGCTTTTGACCTTGTTATCAAACGAAACATCACTTGGCCTGACTATGCCGCTTACCTCAATGGTTTGTGTGTCACCTGAAATATCGCGATTACGAGTCCCTAAAACTACAAGGTTGCGATTCGGCAGTATATCCACTACGACTACGGTAATGTTGTCGACAAACTTTCGTTCGTCTTTGTAATCAGCTTTGCTTTTCAACTCATTTCCAGATTGGGCGCTCATGCCGAATTCACCGAGGTCTGCGAAGTCGCCAAGGTCTCCGTTGAAAGTATTTGACCGGTCGGTTTCCTTTTTCATATCTCTTTTTGCCTTGTTATCCACCTTGCTGTTTTCGGTGATTGTGATAGTAATGACATCACCTATCTGGCGAGCTACATCATCGGCGTATATTGCTTTGGCATTCTTGTTCCTCTTGGCCCAGATGGAACCTGCTTGAGAGCAGGCGGTTGAGAGCAATACCGAGGCTGTTAAGGCAATCAATACTAATGATTTATTGTTCATTATTTCTCCTTTTATCGATTTTCATTTTCTGACTTATTACAGAATATGTTCTCTATAACACCGGTTCAACGCTGCCGTCTTCGCTGATCCTGGCTAAGATTATCCGCTGTGAATCCGTATTGCGGATTTTTATATAATCACCGGCTCTGCCGTCCTGCATAGTTTTTCCGACGGCCGTAATCAGAAATCCGGGGCTTTCGATGCGAATAACAACATTTTGATTACGCTTAACAATAATTGGAGATTTGAGAGATCCTAACATATTTGGACGAAGCACGGTTTTTGCCGGCAGCCGGCGTTTAGCAATGAGACCGTAAGGCGGCTTCCAATTAGAAGGCTCAGGATCATTCGATTGAATCTTTTCTATCTTTATGTTCTCAGGACTAATGACGCCGCCCGCCGGAATATCTACCTTTGTAACTGCTTGTTGACGGTCATATATCAGTGCAAAAGTTACTTGACGCACGCCGATCCTGTTGCTTCCGGAAAGAATGGTAATCTCGATTCTCGCCTGGTTTCTTACGCCGGTCTGGACCAAACGAGGGGAAATGCTTATGTTGCTGTTCGTTGCCGAGACAATAAAATCCTTGGGTTTGCGTATCAGGTTCCATCTACGAGCCGAAACACCGGGAGGATTCTTTTCTAAAAATGAATTTGCCAGTGAAACAAATTCGCTACTGCTGATAGTATGATTCTGTTGTTTTACCGTTATCTTTTCTGAACCGGTGAATGTTACTTTTGATGTGGGAATTCCGTTGCTCGCCAACCTGCTTAAAACCATTGGCCTGTCGATGATAATCGTTTGGCACGGCACAGAAATCCGCCCTAATGCGATTTTGCCTGCCTTGGCTACAAGAGATTCTCCGCCCTGGATGATGCTGACCTGGCCCAGGCTTAAGTTGCTGTCTTTGACCGTGACTTCTCTCGGGAGGTAAATCTTTAAGTAAGAGTCTTTCTGTGAGTTGCTGGTTTTGTTATTTGCCGATGCCGGGCAAAAAAGCGCAAAAGTCATAACCACACAAGCTGCAAATATTCCTGTGTTCTTATACCGTTGTGCTTTTGTGCTTTTTCTTACGCTCATAATGATTTCCTATCTAACGATACTATTTGCCGTTTGAAGCATGTCGTCGCCCACCTTTATTGCACGCGAGTTTATCTCGTATGCCCGCTGTGCGGTTATAAGATTGACCAATTCGGTCACCATCTGCACATTGGACTTTTCCAAAAATCCCGCCTGGATCGTGCCAATGCCGTTTTCTCCCGGTGTGCCGGTCGTGGGCGTGCCGCTTGCCTCGGTTTCCGACAATAGATTGCTGCCTTCGCTTAACAGGCCGGATGGATTCGGAAAGCGGGCCAGTTGAATCGTGCCGACGACCGATGATGATCCCGAAGAATCTTTAATATTAACGCCTCCGTCTTTTTCGATACTAATGGAAACGGCGTCTATTGGAACGCTGATGGCCGGCTCTATAGCGTATCCGGTAGTGGTAACTAATTCACCGTTGGCATTTGTCAACAGAGAGCCGTCGCGTGTGTATTTTAGATCACCGTTTGGCATAGTCACTTGAAGAAAGCCGTCACCTGCAATAGCTATGTCGAGAGGATTGCCGGTATTCTCGAGTTCACCGGGACTGAAAACTTTTATCGTTGATGCGACACGGACTCCGCTGCCAATTTCTATTCCACTGGGTGAATTTATGCCTGAAGCTATTTCCGTGCCGGGCTCTTTCATTGTGACAGAAAGCAAATTCTGGAAATTTAACTGGCTTCGCTTGAATCCTGATGTGTTGACGTTGGCAAGGTTATTAGCGATTACGTCCACCATCGTCTGTTGGCCAGTCATTCCGGTCGCTGCTGTGGAAAATGCTCTTAACATAATATTATTCTCCTTCTATATTGGTGACTTCTCAGCCCAAAGCTACGCTCATAAGACTGCTTGAAGCCTGCTGTTCTGCTGTAATGGATTTCATATTCGCTTCGTAGAGTCTGGAAACCAGTATCATATCCACCAGTTCGTCTATGATCTGGACGTTTGAAGCTTCCTGGTATCCTTGTTTTACGACGATTTGTTCTGCTGCGACCGGTTGTATATTCTCATCGGGCATCCGGTAGCAGCTATCGCCGGTCGGCACGAGTTTGTTATCGTTATCGTTGAAATTGACCAGCCTGAATTTTCCAATAGCAATTTCGCCGGCACTGATGGTTCCGTCACTCGATATGCTTAGTTGCGAGATTCCAACATCGCCTGGTATCGTTATCGGGCCGGCCTGGCCTGCGACGATACGCCCCTGCGAATCGACGATTTGGCTGTTTTGGTTAGTTTGAAATGTGCCGTTGCGGGTATAAAGCGGCCCTTCGGGAGTCTCTATCACAAAGAAGCCTTTCCCGTGCAGGGCAAAATCCAATGGCCGGTCTGTCTTAACGATACTGCCCTGGGAAAAATCAAATGCTGAGTTCAAGTCGATAGTTCCGGGCGAATATGTCTCTGTATCTTGTGCCTCGAGGGATTTTGAAAAAGCATTGCATCTCCGCTTGAATCCGACTGTGCTTACATTGGCCAGGTTGTGCGCAATGATATCGAATTCCTGCGTTAACGCATCAATGCTTGTACTAACCTGATCTGTAATCACTGACATTTCAGACTCCCTGCACTACTGCCGGCTCCGGCTGCTCTGACTTTTTGTTATCGTTGCTGCCGTTGAAGGTCTGGGCACCTTTGCTTTTGGCCCTGGTTTTCAGGGAAGCCGAGTTGGTAGCGCGAATCAGTTCGCTAATGTTCGGATCGCTGAGCCCTATCAATTCAACTGCTATTGAAAAACCATTTTTTATGCTTTTTGTGTGCCGGACCTCGCCGATATTTTCCACGATCTTTTCCGGGGCGATTTTGCCGGTACTCTTCGAACCTGGTTTATTGTCCTGTTCTTCGCTCAACTTAAGTATTACCAGCACTCTGTCGCCCACCTTTACTTCCAGCGGTGCTTCTATACGCAGACCCGGACCGGCCAGCTCAGTAACAGATGCCTGCACGAATTCCGGCGGTCCCCAACTGTTTTCGGAGATGTTGGTCGAATCTTGCCCTATGCCGTTATCGCTATGACTTTTTGGCAGGAGCATTCGTGCAAATGGGAATCGTGCGATGAAGGTAGGCTTGTTTACCGGAACACGCAAAAAACGCCTGCGATTGATGAATCGTATATTATTGCTGTGATTAAGAACCAAAATGTTGCCGTAGCAGCTTATCGAAGATGTCTCGAACTCCCAAACCGATGCGCCAAAATAATAACGCACGGACCAGTGCTCGCCGGGCTTGCTTTCCAAAGACACTTTAAGTTTGACGGTAAGCTCGACATCATTATTTTCTATAACGGTAGACTCGATATTTGCTTCGTTACCGGTTTTGCGGCGAGTCATATGAAGTTGTTTGCCGGGAGGGATTTGTTTGCTGCTTGGTTTGTTCGAGTTAGCCGACGCGCTTGCCAGGATTGAACTTTTATTCTCGAAGCCGAGTTTTTCACGAAGAACGGACAACTGAGCACTTAGATTTTTGCTCGTCTTGGCTCCACGACGTGCAAGGGTATTTTTTGATAATTCGGCGGCTCCGCGGTCGAAAGCCGTGACCATCGTAAAAATTGATTCGATTCGCTTTAGTTTCGTCATTTTTGCTATATCCATCAGGATATGACGTTCGCGCCGGCTTAAACCCATTCTTTTGGCATAATTAATAAATATATTATTAGTTGCTTTTCGTTCTTTAACCTTGTTGTTATAGCTGGCTGCGATGAGCAGCACCGTCAATATAATTACGGCAACCACACTAAGTAATATAAACCAGCTCTGGTCTGTCGAGGCGCTGTCAAGCCGACGGGCGGAATGCCACCGCTCGATCGGCGTTAGTGCCAAAAAAACAGCGTTCAATCCTGTGGTTATTACTGATGCGGTTACCATTTCACATTTCCAAACTTGCTATCTGATAAGACTGGTCAATTCTTGCAGTATGTCATTGGCAACCCTGATGGTTCTGGCGTTGGCCTGGAAACCGTTTTGGGCCTGAATCATATTTACGAACTCGGTCGCCACATCGGAATTGGATTTTTCCAGCGATCCGCCGTGGATCGAGCCTGCACCGCCGGTCATTGCCTGTGTGGCTACGGCCCCGCCTGAGTTGGCCGAGAAGTTGTAGTAACCATTACCCATGCTTTCCAGAGCTGACGTGTTCTGGAATAACGCCATCTGAAGGGCAGCGATGTTTTTCTTGATACCGTTGGAGAAAACACCAATAAGGACACCTTCATTATCGACCGAAATGTTGGAAAGACTGCCTGCTTCATAGCCGTCCTGCTCCCGTGCCACTGCGGTAGAGTTTCCGGCAAACTGTGTCAAGCCGTTCAACTGACCTGCAATACCCATGTCTATTGTTATGGTTTGTGGATTTGCGATATCATGTGCAAACGTCACTGCAATTTCAGAATCATCTGAACCGGCCAAGCCGGCATAAGAACCGTCACCTGCGTCAAAACTTATATCTTCAATTCGCCGATTGTCGAAAGTTATATCGTAGACATTGCCGGTAATTGAGGTAAGTACCATATCCCATCTATTAGCAACATCTGTTCGGACAAACGCCCCGGTAAGAATATGTTGACCTCCCTGAGAGTCAAAAGTTGTAATATTAACACTTTTGACTTCCTCTCCGCCGACAACCGCTATTTCGAAATACGATGGTTCAGTCCAATCGGCTGTGCCGGTATTCGTAAACGCCAGCTTAATATCAGATTTGCTATATCCGCTATCGACATCGGTTACCGTTATCTGGCCCTGGCTCAAAGTTGCCACCGCGTTGGTAGCACCGAGAACAGTATTTATATGATCAAGAAGGTCCTGCATGGTAGTGGCTGCGGTAACAGCAAGAGGGGCGGCGTCAACCAGAAGAGTAGGAGTACTATTATGCTCATAACCTGTAACGGTAATTGTGGCACCAACATATGTCCCGGCTGTAGTCTGGTCGAGGTCATCGATTAAGATGGTCCCCGTAGCCGTCGTACCGCTATTGGTGGTATATGTCAAATTCGATTTTAGCACGTTGGTTTGTACTGCAGGAAGTTGAGAATCGGCGCTCAGGTTGCCGACTATATTTATTTCGGCTGTTTGCTTTGCCGCCATCGCTACATCGTAAGGGACATGAATATTGCTGTTGTCTGCAGTCTGGAACCCGTCACTTACACCTTCCGAGCCAATTCGCTGAACAAGGTAGCCCGTGGCAGGGTCAACCAAATTTGAGGCTGCATCAACCGCAAATACTCCTGAACGCGTGTAGACGTTTTGCGTACCGTTATTCACTACAAAATAGCCTTCTCCTTCGATCGCCATATCCAGTGGATTGCCTGTATTTACGATATTTCCCTGGGCCGTATTCGGAGCTATACCAGCGATGCCGACACCGCTGCCCATCTGCTGAGGGTTCGTGCCGCCGGTTGAAGCGGTGGGCTGCGATGCCTTCTTAATCGTTTCACTCAGCAGTTCCGAGAAGGTTATTCTGCTTGACTTAAAGGCAGTTGTATTGACATTGGCGAGGTTGTTACCTGCTATATCAAGCATTTTTTGGTGGGCTTGCAATCCAGTAACTCCGGCTGACAATGCAAAACTCATTTTTGTTTCTCCTTATATTGAAACTTTAAAATCTGAAATTAGTTTTTGACCGATATTACGCCTTCTAAGGCGACAGCTTGATCTGCTGTGACCAGAATTATCTCGCCGTCAACGTTATTGATAACTTCTTCGACGATGCCGCTTGTGATATCCCGGGTCCCGGTCTCATCCTCCGATGCGAATGAAATCTCCTTGCCTATCAACGAGTTGGCGTAGTTACGTTCCGTGCCGGCAAGGACCTTAGCAAAGTTTGAATTCATCGATTCGAGCTGCTGCAGTTGTGAGAACTGTGCCAACTGGGAAGCCATTTCGTTATTATCCATCGGTTCCAGCGGATTCTGGTTTTGCAGTTGCGTTACCAGAAGTTTCATATAATCCATTTGGATGTTGCTCGCAGTGTTTATTGCTGATGATGAATCCATAACTTTTTACCTTTTCTTAAAAGACTAAAATCCTATGAACTTTCTTTCTGAATCCTGTTACAAACAGTCGGCACTAAATAACCATACCGCAGAAGTGAGCAATCGTTGTGCCACATTAGAATTATAGTTGGTTCTGTTGTGCACAACTTCTTGTCAAAAAGAATGTTAGAGGGGCTAAAAAATTGAATGAATATTGAAATCAGCTTTCCCAAAGATTTTTACAGAGGATATATTTTCCTATATACCGGAAAATTTTGCCGTTTCAGTCGGGTAGAGTTATAGGGTTCTTTCCTTTTTATGATTTGCTGCATCGAATGCCCGCGTGACGTCCCATAAGAAACGGCGTTGTCTTGCTGCAAGTTTTACTTCCTATGCTCGTATTTATTGAGGACCGCTTTACGCTTAATCATCTATGCTATGTCCTATAACATCATCGTAAAATATCAATAAGCATTTTGGTCCGACGGAAGTAGTGACATTATGGGCCCGTCCAATAAAATAATTAAAGTTGTTTCAGGCTGTCTGTCGATTTATGGCTACGGGTTGACCACATATTGAACGGGCATACCCATACGATATACAGCAGATTCAGAGGTGGCGCTTATAGTTTTGGAAAGGATGAGTTTACTTAGGAGAATTGTTGCAGTAAGCAAGGACTCCGAAATTCAACGGCTCGCTCAACAGTATGGCCGGGAAGTTTTTGGGGCCGATGACCTGACCGATGCTCTGGATATTGTTAAAACGGTAAGTCCGAATTTAATTCTTTTCGACCATAGGTTTAATCCGAGCCACATCCACGAATTCCTTAATAAGGCCGATAAAAATTCAGTCGATATACCTGTAGTGGTAGTTGGTAATGATGATAGTGACACTGGATTATCTAATGAGTTCATACGGATGGGGGCCTTTGACTATCTACTGGGAAGACGGGATTACAGCAGGCTGGAGCAAATCATTAACAGGATAAAGAATAATTTAAGAGCTTCGGACTGTGAAACCAGACATAAAACAGAGTGTTTGGCATCCAGTTCTGAAGAAAACACGAGTCATTTTTTTGCCGGTAACCTGGCTGCTTCTGTGTCTATGGTTGGCAAAAGTTGTGCTATTGTTTATACCCTTAAGATGACTAAACTCGTTGCCGAGAGCCGATGTAATCCAATTTTGATTGTCGGAGAGACAGGCACCGGTAAAGAATTGGTGACCAGGGCGATTCATACTCTGAGACATCCGAACGAGCCGTTTGTAGCGATAAATTGTGCCGCTCTAACGGCGAATTTGCTTGAAAGTGAACTTTTCGGTCACGTCAAAGGCTCCTTTACGGGGGCTGATCGTGAGAAGACTGGACTTTTGGAGTTGGCTGGAACCGGCACACTTCTGCTTGATGAAATTTCAGAGATGCCGATAGATTTACAGGCTAAATTGTTGCGCGTGCTGCAGGAAAAAAGTTTCCGAAAGGTCGGAGGTATCGGGAATATTGACTGCAAAGCTACTATAGTGGCATCAAGCAACCGAAATCTAAATAACGAAGTTCTGGCCAATCGTTTTCGGCGTGATCTTTATTATCGTATTAATGTTAGTCCTATAACGCTTGCTCCTCTTAGATCACCTGACCGAAGAGAAGACATCAGGCTTTTGGCTGAGTACTTTCTAAAGACATCGTCTATCTGCCCGGAGAAGCGCGCCAAGGTAACATCCCTGACTCAACTGGCAATTGAGGCTCTGGAGAAACACGATTGGCCCGGAAATGTTCGTGAGCTTAGCAACGTAATCGAACGGGCGATTCTGCTGGAGACAACGGATAAGATAGGGTTAAGCAGAATTATAATCGATCCGTATGAATGCGGTCGTGTATCGGGCAGCCCCACAGCCAATCTGATCAAAGGTTTTTCATTGGCAAAGGCCGAACGCGAGTTGATTTCCCTTGCTCTGCAGGAAACAGGCTGGCAAAAGACACGAGCTGCTGCTCTTCTTGGCATAACCAGAGCAACGCTTTACGCTAAGGTTAAGCAGTATCAAATAGAAAAGAATTCTTGTATTGCCAGGAACTCCGCTGGTGTTGAAGTTGGACAAAATGATTTTCCGGTCTCCTCTTTGTCCAAGCCTGTAGCGATCCACTGATAAGGTTATAGAGTTCTGGTTGTTGTCAGAAAATCTGCCGGTTCGTATAGAATCCTGACATTTCATTGCAATATCAATAGCCTGGCCCGGCGTAATAGATTAATTTTTCGCGTTAAAAGCCTCGAAACACTCCTTAGTCTCCATTTATACCAAGCCTGGCACAGTTATTGCGGTTCTCTGAAAAAGAGGTTGTGAAATACGCCCTCATATTAATGAACCGGTTCGAATTTGCCTTTTTTGGGCTTCAGGGCGAAGTTGGAAGCTATGGCGGCAGAAGAACAAAAAGATGTTCTCGATGAAGATAGTACTTCCGAGGTGCTGTCGGACGACGAGATATTTACAGATGATGCTAACGAAGAGAGCCTTAGGGCCGATATCAAACAAGATGATGCTGACGAAGAGAGCCTTAAGGCCGATATCGAACAATCGGATTTAGGTATCCAGGAGGAGCTTTCAGAATATGAACTTTTCGCCGGCGATGAGGATTTTTATAACATCCTGGCAGAATCCTCCCGAGAGATACCAGTCGAACAGCCTGCCGGCGAACCTCAGGCTCCACAAGGATTGAACCAGCATAAGTATCAACGTTTTACAACCCTTCAGAAAATTCTTGCCGTCAGTATCATTGCTGTCGTATCGATGCTTCTATATGTATTGTTGAAATCCCCCTCAGGACTTGTTGCCGGCTCGGGGTCAATTCCCGCCGATGAGTCGGGGCAGACCGCCGGGCAAACGCCCGTTTCCAGGGCATCTGCCGCTGATTCCCAGCAGGTAATGCAGGCGCAGATTCAACAGCCGGAGCCTGTGCTTTCGCCAACACAACCGCTTTCCTTAAAATTCGCCCGTGACTTTGTTCTGCAAAAGGAATACAATAAGGCTTTCGCCGCCTATAACGAGCTTCGCCAGGCTCTCCCGGCGGGCGAGGAGTTGCTCAGAGATTTTCTTCAGCTAAAAATGGCTTTATGTGCGAAGCAGGTCGCCGATTTCGAACAGTCGAGCCGTTTGATGACAATGGTCTCTCAGAGCCGTTCGCCCGCTGTCAGGATAGTGGCTAATTATCATCTCTGCCAGCTTGAAATACAAAGGAAACGATACCTGAGGGCAAGAACCAGGGCTTATAATACGATTGCTCTAATCAAGGCGGTTGATTTCGATGATGACTGGGCATTGTCATTCGAATGCGATTGTTCGTTTCTGGTCGCCGAATGTTTGACGCGGCACATTCTTTTACTTAGCAGCACCGATACGGATATTCCCGGTGATTTATGGGGCAAATCCACAGCTTCTTCGGATCCATTTGACAATTTGAACGAGGCCGAGCTGCGAAGATTACTGAATTCCGGCACCGAGCACCTGGGCAGGGGGTTGCTCGATCCTGAGATTCGAAAACTCGAAGAGCAGGGGGGGCTGCCTCGCTTTTCTGTAAGCTCTTATGGGGCGCCGGTTGAGGAGTTGCTGGCGAAATTTGCTGCCGGCGCTGAGCTTGATTTACACTGGGCTTTCAGTGGTGCTTTGGCAGCGGATTCAGGAGAAGATGCTCTGCGGCAAAGGCCGGTCAGCTTATATCTGCCGGCGGCGACATCGCAGCAGATTGTCCTGACAGCAGCAGGCTGTACCGGGTTGCTGGCATATACGGAAGGAGAGCCCGGTCGGCAGAAAGTGACTGTTTACGACCCGGCCGAGTATTCGTCTTTACGCCAACATATATCTTTTCTGAGTGAGCAGGCCATTTCGCTTTGGCAAAAATTCGTGCTGACGTTTTACAGCGACGAGCGGCTGGGCAGCGCTCATTTTGTAATGGGGCTCCTGCAATCTCAGATAGAACTGCCGATCGAGGCAATTGCTGAATATAAATTAGTGGCTAATCGTTTTTCACAAATGCCACTGGCGCCGTTCGCTTTATTACATTCGAGCAAATTGAAGGCGTCTCTGCGTGATTATCCGGGCGCCCGGGAGGATTTGAAGCTGCTTGTCGAGCAGTATCCTGATGTCGAGATTTACGGACAGGCTTATCTGTGCCTGGCGGATGCCACAATGGAGGCGGGGCTTAACGCCGAAGCCGCACAGTTGTATCAAAGGGTGTACAATTTTGGCTTGTCCGCAGAATTCAAGACAGCTTCCGCCATTGGAGCCGCCAGGTGTCTGTATGAGACAAAAGCGTATGAAGAAGCGGTGAAATGGCTGACTCGATACGTTGATTTAGCCGGGAGTGACAAAAACAAAAACCTGTATTCGGCCTATTTTTTGCTGGGGCAGTCCAACCTTGCGCTGGGAAAATATCAACAGGCCTGTGATGCGTTTGAATATTCGCTGGAAGAGCAGAGCTCGAGGGAACAATATGTCGAGGCGGTCGCATTGCTGGTGAAAGGTCAAATAGAACAGGAGCATTTCGTCGAGGCGCTTGATACGCTGGAGAGCGTACGTTCGGTTGCATTGTCGAAGGAAAAATCTGTAGAAATGCTGCTGCTGAAATGCAGAATTTTACGGATGCTGGGACTTCTTGACACAGCGATTGTTTCTCTGCGTGACAGGGCGGAATATATTTCCGATCCGCAGTTGAGTGCGAAAATGTCCTTTGAACTCGCTCAGTGTCATATTGCCAAAGGCAATCTGGAGAGCGCCCGCAGCGGCTTAAGTGAAATTCTCGGTACCGTCGAACCCGGACCTTTGGCGCAACAAACCGCTATGGAGCTGGCCGATGTATGTCTAAAACTCGAACGAGGTTCGCAGACCATTTCGGTTTGTCTGCAGCTTCTGGAATTGGATGTATCTGAGCAGAAAAAACAGCAAATCCTGAGAATGCTCGCAGAAGCTTATAACCAACAGAAAAATTACGACAAAGCGACATTAGCTCTTTCAGGTCAATGGAAGTGAAAATGAAAAACAGCAATAAAAAATACGATTATGACTCACAGCTCAAAAGCCATGCATCTTTGAGTTTCAGGTTATACTTTTATATTGCCTGCTTTACGTTTTTGTCTTTCCGTCTCTTAACATCTCTTACAGGTGCTGTCTATGCGAAATCCACCGCCGGGGATAGCCGGAAATTATCGCAGAGCAGCGTTATAACTTCGAGGGATGCAAAGAATATCAGCGGACTCGAAATGCTGAGGGCTGAGGTTAGTATTGCTAAAAGGCAAAACGATACGGAAAGCAGGAATCAGCTCAAGCAAATAATCGAGCAGATTCGCTCGGTTGAGTTTGTGCCGCAAAAGCAGGCCCCGGCACCTGTCGTTATCCTTGAAAAAGCTCCTGCGATCGAACCTAATGAAACTGTACCCGGCGTGCCAGTGCAGAAGGAAAAAGCGAAACCAGAAGCCAAACCCAGGCTGCCGGACGAGCCGATAACCGGAGAGACATTGCAAATGCTCAGAAATCTGGCGCAAGAACCGGAGAAGCTTGATAATCCTCTTGAGCTGGGAGAGATTTTATTTGTTAGCGGAAACATAAAAGAAGCTGTGACGTTTTACTCCGAGGCGCTGAAGCGTAAAGATCCGAATGACGTCGGCGCGTCCTGGGACAGGGCCTGGATATTGTTTCAAATAGGCAACTGCCTGCGGAACGATGATCTGCCGGCGGCGGCGAAGATGTATCAACAACTTCTTACAGAATATCCGAATTCACCATGGGCAGACATGGCAAGCGCCCAGAGTAATTTAATCGCCTGGTACTTGAAAGACGAACCCGTTAAGTTGATGCTACAAGTAAAGCATGCCGGAAGTGAACAAGACAACATTAAATGAGAGAAGCATGGGCGAGCAGGAAGATTTTGCGAACGTACTTATAGTTGATAGCGACCCCGAGCTGGCACGATTTATGCTTGAGATTCTGGCCCGCAAGGGAATCCGCGGACATCTCGTCGGCAACAAAGAAAAAGCGATTGACTTTATCAGTAAGGGCAGTTGCGATTTTGTCTTCACCAGCGACACGATAAGCCCCCTGACGGACATGTCCGGTCAGAGGCAGGATGGTTTTGAGTTGCTTGGTAAAGTCAGGGAAAATTGGCCGGAACTACCGGTGGTTATGATTACAAAAGCCCGGAAGGCGGATGCGCAAAATCAACAGCAAACTATTAAAACTGCTGTAAGAGCTGTTCGCCAGGGTTGTTGTGACTTTCTAATCAAGCCGCCGGACCGTGAAAAGATAGAAACCTTGCTGGATACTTTCCTGCCTAACCACAGCGTTTCAACTATAGCTTCAGCTCATGAGGACACTCGCAGCCTGTACAGGATTGTAGGCAGAAGCGTAAACCTCGCTCAAATCGTCGAACTTGCCAGGAAAATCGCCCCTACTTCGGCGCCGGTATTAATAAACGGTGAAAGTGGGACGGGCAAAGAGCTGATTGCTTATCTGATTCATCACAGAAGCAGAAGGGCCCAGGGCTCATATATTAAAATCAATTGTGCAGCGTTAAGTGATTCGCTTCTTGAAAGTGAGCTTTTCGGCCATGAGAAAGGTGCTTTCACCGGTGCCTGTGCTCAGCGCAAGGGACGATTCGAAATGGCCCATGGTGGAACTCTGCTGCTGGATGAGATTACAGAAACGCCTATAAAGTTTCAGGCCAAGTTGTTGCGGGTTCTCGAGCAGCAGGATTTTGAGCGTGTCGGCGGAAATGAAAGCGTTAGAGTCGATGTGCGAATAATAAGTACGACGAATAAAAATCTGTTAGAGGAAGTTCGGCAGGGCAGGTTCCGACAGGACCTCTATTACCGGTTAAGCGGGGCAAGATTGGTTATATGTCCCCTGAGAGAACGCAAGGAAGACTTGACCGACCTTGTGTGGTATTTCGTTAATCTTTATGCCCACGAGGTGCAGCGTCGTATCACGAAGCTCGATTCTGTGATGATGGATATTTTTGCCGAATACCACTGGCCGGGTAATGTCAGGCAATTGCGCAATGTCGTGCGAACATCGCTTACTTTGGGAGTCGGCCCCATACTGTCGTTGGCAGATGTCTCCTGGCTCTTTGATGAATTACAGCCACTGACACAGCAGGATCGCGCCGATTATGACTTGTCTCGTGAAAAACATGCACATAACGACTTCGGACTTGGAGGAGTGCCGCTTGAGCAGTTAGAACGGCGGGCGATTTTGGATACGTTGCGCCAGACGAGAGGCAACCAGACAAAGGCGGCAAAGGTATTGGGTATCAGTGACCGAACGCTGAGAGACAGAATCCACCGGTACAGGCGAGAGGGCTGTCTGCAATTGGTATGATTATAGTGTCCTTGTAAGAAATGATTGAGGCGAAAAATGGCAGATGCGGATGATATAAAAGAGCAGGAAGAGCAGGAAGGGAAGGAAGAGCAGGAAGAGCAGGAAGGGAAGGAAGAGCAAAAAAATGCGAAGGCCGAAAAGAGCGACAAAAAGTCCTTAATCGCACGATTCCTGCCGTGGATAATATTGTTTGTAGTGGTGTTAATTTGTGCCGGTGGTGGTTTAAGCGTAGGTCGATTGTTTGCCGGCTCGGGCACACCCGAAGCAGCCGAATCTGACTCAGGGTCCGATGCCTCAGCAAAGATAGAGGATCTCAAAGCGGATAATGGTTCGGCAGAGGACCCTGCTAAAGTCTGGTATTATGATTTAGACCCCGTTGTTGCGAATCTGAACGAGCCTACTGTAACACGCTATGTTCGGGCTTCTTTAACACTTGAGATGAGTGCCAGTATGGGTGTAAAGAAAGGCACCGTCTTTCTTGATGAGAAAAAACCCATCTTGATCAACTGGCTTACCGTATATCTTTCAAGTCTGGGCCTTGAGGATATCAGAGGTGACAATAATCTCAGAAGTATTCAGTCACACATACGCGATTCTTTTAACGAAAAGCTTTTTCCTGATTCCCAGTCTCAAATCAAGCAGGTCCTGATTAAGGAATTCCCGGTACAATGAGCGGCGAAGTAACGAACAATTTGAGCAGAGAAAAGATACAGCAGCTTCTGATGGTCGTTGGTTCTGAGCCAACGGAAGATTTAACACAAGTAGAGGCCGCAGAGTACAATTGGCACGAGCCTCATTACTTCAATAGCAAGCAGCTTGAAAAGCTCGACGATTTTGCAAAAACAGCAGCCACCGCAGTAGCTGAAAAATTCTCTAAATTTTGCCGCACTGAACTCAATGTAACAATTGCATCGACCACGCTGCACTTTGCAGATGAATTTCTTAACCAGCCCTCAGATAGCGAACAGAAGGATTATTATCTTACCTTCGGCACCAAACAGGAGCAGATGTTTGGACTTATTGGTATACCCGAACAAGCAGCACTTAACTGGGCGAAGCAATTGCTCGGCGATTCCGAATCCGAAAAGGATCCGGGCAGAGAGTTGTCGCAATTAGAAGAATCTCTTTTATTGGATCTGGTCTCGGCTCTCGTTGAGGTATTTTCAGGCCTTGATGAATCATTCGATTTCCATTCGGCAACAAGTATTGTCAAGGGGCATTGGCCCCTTGGAGTCGAAGGTACCGAAGAACTCTGCAAAATATCTTTTGAAGTTAAGAAAGCTGACTCGGAGAAGAGTTCTGAAGTTTATTTTTTAATACTTTGTCATGATCTGGCGCCTGTAGCGGGAAAAGTGGAACAAGATTCCACTAATTTTTCTGCTGAGGACGTTTCAAAAACGATTCTCGGGCATTTGCAGGAAATACCAGTACTCATTACAAGTCAACTGGCATCAACCGTACTTACTTTCGAAGAACTAATGAATCTTCAGGTGGATGATATAGTTTTACTGGATAAGGGAGTCGATCAGCCGACGGAATTGATTGTAGATGGCCGGGTGGCTTATTATGGCTGGCCTGTAAAATCATCCGGCAAGTACGCTGTCACAATCACAAATATAGCGGCGGCATTTGGAGGTAACGCCGAAAACATAAATTTGAGCGTAGGGACTAAATGATTGGGAGGACATAAAGATATGGCGGATACAGCTAATGCCGTAGAAGAAAAAGAAGATCAGCAGGAAGATACGTCGCAGCAAGACGGTAAAAAGCAGGCGCAATCGGTAGAATTTTCCGAGGCTGCTGGAACCGAGGCTGCAACCGGTGCCGGAAGTATCGATGTTTTGCTGGCTATGGACGTTTCTGTTACGGTTGTTATTGGCCAAACTGAATTGCCGGTTAAGCGGCTTTTACAGCTTGGACCCGGTTCGGTATTAAAGCTCGACAAATCCACTGATGAGCCGGCAGACTTGTATCTCAGGGACACTAAGTTTGCTACCGGAAATGTAGTGGTGGTGGATGGCCGGTTTGCTATCAGGATTAAGCAGATTCTCGGTCTCAGTGATTCTGCCGTCAAGGCTGCCGGGGCGTAAGTTTAAGAAGGAATTTTGATGACGGGACATGGACAAACAAATTTGCAGGAATCGGCCGGGTCGAATTCTCTCAACACGCCCCTGGCGTCCTATAGCAATATTGTCATGGTTGTCGGCCTGGTTGCGGTTCTCGCTACCCTTATAATTCCCTTGCCCACGCAGGTTTTGGATTTGTTTCTGGCTTGTAGTATCTCTTTGGCTTTGGCTGTTTTAATCGTGACCCTGTCGTCAAAAGAGGCGCTCGATTTGTCGACGTTTCCTTCGCTGCTTCTTTTCGTAACTCTGTTTCGACTGTCGCTTAATGTCGCTTCGACGAGATTGATTCTGTTAAACGGAGATGCCGGGAAAATCATTCAGACCTTCGGCGGTTTCGTTGCCGGCGGCAGTTTCGTGGTGGGCCTGGTCATTTTCCTGATTCTTGTCGTGATCCAGTTCATCGTTATTACGAAGGGTGCCGAGCGAATCAGCGAAGTATCCGCCCGTTTTACCCTTGATGCGATGCCCGGCAAGCAAATGGCCATTGATGCGGACCTCAACGCCGGATCCATTACCGAGACTCAGGCAAACGAGCGTCGAGCGAAAATCGTGAAAGAAAGCGAGTTTTATGGCGCGATGGATGGTGCCAGTAAATTTATACGCGGCGATGCCAAGGCCGGGCTGATCATCACAGCGGTCAATATAATCGGCGGCATAGCAATGGGATATACGCGCGGTATTCCAATTGCGGGCGCCGTAAGGACTTATTCTGTTCTTTCCATCGGTGATGGACTTGTAAGCCAGATACCGTCGGTCATCATTGCGGTCAGTTCGGGATTTTTGGTCACAAAGATATCGTCGCGCTACAGTGTCGGCCAGGATCTTTCCAAGCAGTTTCTTAAAACAAGTCAGCCGCTGATTATCGCAGGAGTCGTAATCGCGTTGATGGCGTTGGTGCCGGGTTTGCCCAAAATTCCCTTTCTTTTGCTGGGCGCCGGTTCGGCTCTGCTTGGACGAGCCGTGGCTAAATCCGAAAAGGGCCAAAAGCAAAAGCGCAGTGTCTCTCCCCAGGCAAAGGCCGAGAAACAGCCGGTCGAAGAGCTGCTGGATGTCGACCGGATTTCCGTCCAGGTCGGCGTGCGATTAATCAGTATGGTGGACCCTCGTAAAGACAGCACTATCTTTGAACGCATCGGGGCATTGCGGAGAAAGTTTGCCCGGCAGCTTGGGATCATAATTCCTCTGGTCCGGCTACGCGATAATATTAATCTCGAACCGACTATTTATGAGATTCGAATCGCAGAGCTGCCTGTAGCGAAGGGGCGATTGGAACCTGATATGTTTCTTGCTATGGATCCGGGTACTGTTCAAACGAAAGTCGAGGGCATAGAAACGGCCGAACCTGTTTACGGACTGCCGGCTTTGTGGATTACACAAGCCAATAAGGAAAAGGCCGAACTCAACGGATATACAGTAATCGATCCCGAGTCGGTCTTTATTACGCATTTATCCGAAACAATGCGAAAACACGCCGGCGATTTATTGACCCGTGAAGATGTGCAGCTTCTGATAGACAGACTTCGTAATACTCAGCCGTCATTGGTCGGAGAAGTTATCGGAGCCGATCGGGAAGTGTCTATCGGATTGCTTCAGCGTGTGCTTAAAAACCTCATAAAGGATGGAATACCGGTTCGTGAATTAACCGCTATTCTTGAGTCGTTGGGAGAACACGCTTCAAAAACCAAGAACACCGCTGTTTTAACGGAGATGGTTCGTAAGCGCCTGAGCAGATCTATTACCGAGCAGTGTAAGAATGACGATGGCAGTATTATGGCCATAACGCTGGATCCCGCACTCGAGCATCAGATGGCCTCGACCTTGCAGCAGGAGGCAGAGGGAATCAATCTGGCTTTACCGACCGAGATGGCCATGGATATAAGCAGAAAAACAGCACAAGCCTGGAAGTCGGCGATGGATAAAGGTAACGATAAGGTGGTATTGCTCTGTGATGCAAGGTTGCGCTCGCCGATGGCGGTAATGTTGTCGCGAACGGTGCCGATGTTGCCGGTCGTGGCGTATGACGAAGTTGTGCTTGGAACCGAAGTAGAGTCGATAGAAATAATATCCATCCAGCAGACCGACTCGATAGAGCCAAGGGGGCGGGAACTTGTCGGAGTTTCGAGGTGATGTATTGTGCGTCAGATAAATGCAATATTATATATGCAACAGGAAATACGGGATAAATATGCCGCTACACGTTAGATCAATTGCAGTAAGTATTGCAGTGATATGTTTTTTCGTCTTGAGCTTAATTGGATGGTTTTGCGGCCTTTCGCCGTTTGTTTGCTGTAAGAGGGCGCTAATAGGGGCGGTGCTTGCGTATATAACGGGAGGATGGGCTGTAAGAGCGATAAATGCTATTTTGGTCGATGCGATGATAGCAAACCAGGTGAATCAGCAGAATGGCTCTGGTATTGGAGCTAATCCAAAGATGAGATTTGAGGAAAAGGGCAGTGTCGGTACAGACTAAAGACATCAGTGATGACCGGTTTGCCGGCAAGAACCGAAAGCATCTGAATAATGCTGCCCTGCGCGCATACTCTGTCCAAAAAAGGTCTGTCCGGGGAGAAATCGAGAACGAACAGATAACCGAACTTCTGCCCATGGTTCACAATATAGCCAGGCGGGTCGTAATATATTTGAAGCCTCCGTTATCATTTGAAGATATGGTCTCGGCGGGAACTGTCGGGCTCGTCAGGGCCGCTCGCGATTTCGACCCTTCTCGCCAGGTCGAATTTAAAACCTATGCTTATATCAGGATCAAAGGTGCTATTCTTGATGAACTGAGAGGCTGGTCGTTTATGCCTGATAACCTCAGAAAGCGGATTAGCATGGTCCATCAACTCAGCCGGAAGATCAGCGAGCAGACAGGAATCGCTCCGGCCGATACCGAATTGGCTGAAAAACTTGGTATAACTCTTGAGGAGCTTTATGAAACGTTCGAAAACGCCCGGGCGCAGCATTTTATCTCGCTTGACGGCTTTGGCGAGGACGCACCCGTACTTAGCAATCTTTTGGCGTCAGCGCATCCGGTCGCTCCTGAAGAAAAGATCGAACGAGAAGAGCTTATAGATAAGTTAACAGGGGCAATACGGCAATTGTCCGAAAGACAACGGCAGGTGATTCTGCTTTATTACCAGCAACAACTGACAATGAAGCAAACCGCTGAAATTTTAGAAATTACCGAGTCGCGTGTCAGCCAACTGCACGCAAGTGCTTTGTTTAATTTGTCTATAAAGTTAAGGCAGTGGAAAGATGGCAGATAATGATTCCAATATGATAAAGCCGGTGCAGAGTTTGAAAAATATCCTGGGCTTGACTCCGGCAAAACAACGCGAAGAAAGAAAACGCCGGCGACAATTACATCATGAAAATGAGGAAAAAGACGAATCCGACCGGGGCGAAGAAACCCCGCCGGAAGAGCAGACCGGCAATAAAAGTGATATTAATTCCGACAGCACTGGGATCGATTACTGTGCTTAAATGTAATCGATAAAGAAGAGTTAGGATAATAAATGATAAGAACGGCAGGGCGGATTTTAAAGAGTAATGATGTTAAGCTCGAAGGCCAATTCCATCTCGATGCGGCAAACGCCGGATTGGATTCGCCGAAACAGCAAGTCACGCCTTTATCTGCACCACAGGTACGTATCCTGGAAAATCATCCGGAATACGCCGTAATAGAAGTAACCTGTTCCTGCGGGACAAAAATGTCCTTAAAGTGCGAATATGCCGGTGCCGCGGCACAGGCTCCGGATGATCCACAAACGTAAAATGTTGTTATCAAGGTGCTAAAGTAAATGAGATGAATATGGAGAAAAATACAATGCAAACCAAAAAGAAGATAATCGGTTTAGTGATTTTATTGGTTACAATATTTCTGCTGCCGGGCTGCTCATACACTCAAAAGCCGTCGGAGCTTGCCGTCGATTCTGCTGCTGTCGGAAGGCAGCAGAATGATTCTGTCGCTAAAAGGTTCCAGGAGCCTGATCCGAAAGGCACCACTGTAGTCCAGTCGGCAATGAAATTATCGGGAGAATACGCCAAACTAACCCTGGAGGCGGCTCAATTACGGCAGCAAAACGAGGACTTTATCGCCAAAAACCGTCAGCTTAATGAGCAGGTCGTTTCTCTCGATACCGAACTACAGCAGGCGCAAAAGGAATTAGCCCAAGCCAATAACCTTCTGATCGAGATGCGCGTTGAATTGAATAATTGGAAAGCCGACATCCTCGGCTTCCGTAATGAAATGCGTAATGCCGAAACAGCTCAGTTGGAAACGTTGCTTCGGATACTTACAGTTCTCGGCGGGCAGGTCACCACAGAATCGGCCAGAGCAGAGAACGCGTCAACTGTAGGCTCAGCCGTCGCATCGCTGAATAAGCCTGATCAGCCTTAATAGCAGAAAACGATAAATATTAGGTGAATCGAATGAACAGACCGGCAACGGTATTATCGTATCTTTTGAGTCGTAACTCATCGTTTGTCGCCCGTTATTCAGGGCAAAGGTTGCGAGCTGCAAGCCGCAAATCATGGGGCATGATATTGCTATTGTTGGTGGTCATTTTATCCGGCTGCCGAACTCATAGCGCCTCTGCTCCGGTATCGGATTATTATTATCTGAATCCGAACAATAAACTTACTACCATTGGAAGGGTTGCTATTGTTGAGCTGGATAACGATTCGAGCTATCCCGAGATTTCCACCGATATTACCGGTTCGCTTTATCAGGCAATGCAAAAGAGGCAGGTTTTCGGTCTGACTGTAATTCGTCAGCATGATCCTTCCTGGCGAAGTTTGCAACTGGACCGGGACTCAACATATAATCTTGAGAAGTTATCAGCAATCCGTGAAGCGTTAAGATGTGATGGAGTGCTGCTTGGAACTGTTACGGAATACAGGCCCTATCCTCATATGGCTGTTGGGCTGCGTATGAAGCTTCTGGACCTGAGAGACGGGCAGTTACAGTGGGCCCTTGAGCAGGTTTGGGACAGTGCCGACAAAACGACTGAAAAACGTATCAAGAGCTATTTTAAATCCGAGAAGCGTTCGGGTTTCGCTCCTCTGCATGAAAAAATTGCGGCTGTCAGTCCGATTGAGTTTATCAAGTTTGTCAGTTATGAAGTAGCTGGGACGTTTTAGTAGAGGTTTCGGCTGAAAAAAATGGCTGGAAATTATAAAAAAGCTCTTTAAAAGTAGTATTTCGTCTAAATAATACATTAACTTTAGAAAAAAATTAAAATGCAGCAAAAAACTTCTAAAGTTTCATCTAAAACCTGCGAGAAGAATCGTAGACAAAGGATTTTAGGAACGTTATAGGTTTATGATAGAACAAATAGGATCAAATAATCAACCATTGATTGAATCCGGGTCATCAACCGGGCAGCCAAATACTCCGGGGGCGCTTCGAGGTAATGATGTGGATGTTTCTATTCAGGTAAATTATGCTTCTCTTGTCGATAAGGCGATGCAGCCCCCAAAAACGGATAACCAGCGAGTTCAGCAGGCGCGAGAGCTGTTATTGTCCGGCAAGCTTGAGAGTGATGATATAATAGAAGGAGCTGTAAAAAACCTCTTAAAATATGGAATATAAGGGCATTATATGATAAAAAAATAAATTGCGTGGCCGGCCAGGGAGGGCCTGATAAAAGCCCCGAACGGATTTCACAAACCCGGCGAGGATGGATGTTATCACCCAATCCTCGCCGTTCTTTTTTTTACAATCCGGACCGCTATGGAGGCTGAAGTAGTAAACATCCCTAATACGATTAAAATGTGCACTTTTGTCATTTCGACCGGAGGGCCACGAAGTGGCCTTCAAGCGGAGTGCCTCGTCTCCGCTCGGCATAAAGGTTGTCTTCACCCTGAGCGGAGACGAAGGGCTCGACTCCGCTGCGCTTCGCTCTCCCTTGGGGACGCCTGACACAGACGGTGGAGATGACCCAAGCAAGCGCAGTTCCTAATCAGAAATCGTATAATACCAATTGTGATTAAAATCTGCGCCTCTGTCATCTCGACCGGAGGGTCGCGGAGCGGCCTGAAGTGGAGAGATCTGGCTGCGGACGAAAAGCAAGTTCAGTCTGAATCCAGATTTCTCGACTCCGCTTCGCTGCGCTCGAAATGACACGAACAAGCGCATTGATTATGCACAATTGGTATAATTATCCACTTATGAGACGGGTAGTTATCCGAAATTAACGGTCAAAATCTATTCTTTTGTCGGTGAGCTAAAATACTGGAAAAATTCCGAGTCGCTCGGCAAAACGATAGTTGTTCCTTCGCCGAGTGACTTCTCGTAAGCTTCCAAAGTCCGGACGAACGAATAAAACTCAGGGTCCTTTTCAAAAGCCTGGGCATATATTTTGAGAGCTTCGGCGTCACCTTCACCATTCAATTTCTCGGCATCTTTGTAACTTTCGGCAAGCAGGATTTTCTTTTCCTTGTCCGTCTCGGCCATGATTATAGCAGCCTCTTCTTCACCTTCCGAGCGGTATTTTTTTGCGATCCTTTCCCTTTCAGCCTTCATTCGGTCATAGACCGATTGTCTAACCTCCTGCGGCAGGTCGGCCCGCTTTATTCGCACGTCGATGACCTGTATCCCGTAGTCGTCGGCTTTCTGGTTGCACTGCTCGGCCACTTTGTCCATTATCTTGCTGCGGTTGACCGAGACTATTTCCGTCAAGGTGTGCCTGGCAAGCTCCTCTCGTATTTCCGAGAAAACGATATCATCCAGTCTTGACTGGGCACCGGACTCGGTTCCCACGGTTTTATAGAACTTGAGCGGATCGATGATTTTCCAGCAGGCATAGTTATCAATAACCAGATGCTTTTTGTCATCGGTCATAATTTTTGCCACAGCGGCGTCGTAATCCAAAACCCGAGCTTCGAATCTGTGCACCGCCTGAATCAGCGGAATCTTGAAGTGCAGGCCGGGTTGTTTCACTTCTTTCACAAATTTTCCCAACTGAGTGACAATGGCCTGCTCGGTTTCATCCACGGTAAACAGCGAAGCGGCCAGTGCCGCCGCAGCTATCACGATGATTGCAATTACAATTATGGCTTTTCCGTTCATTTCGGCCTCCGAATTTCCGGGCTTGTATTCTGTGGCGTATTGCCAAATGGGGCACCCTCAAGGGGCAAAAGTTTCAGCACTCCGTCTCCGGTCTCGGAATCTATTATGAACTTCCTGATACCGGGCAGCACCTTCTCCATGGTTTCCAAATAGAGTCGCTTTTGCGTTATTTCTTTTGCCTTTTCGTACTCTGCAAGCACGGCCAAAAATTTCTCTACATCGCCCTGGGCCCGCGTTACCTTTTCTTGCTTGTAGGCCTCCGCCGCCAGGACCATGCTCCTGGCTTCGCCGCGTGCCTTGGGAATGAGGTCCTCCTTATAGCCCTCAGCTTCCTGGATCAATTTGTCCTTATCCTCCTTGGCGCTTACCACGTCGCTAAATGCCGATGCAACCTCCTTTGGCGGCTGGACAGTCTGAAGTTTAACCTCGATTATTCGAACGCCGCTTTCGTAACCGTCCACTATCTCCTGCAGGAGTGCGAGGATGTCGATTTCAACCTGGAGTTTTTCCTTGATGAGCACATCGTCAATCGGCCTCTGCCCGACAACCTGTCGCAGAGCTACCTCGGCAGCGTCTTTAATTGTGCCTTGCGGCCCTTCCAGACCGCGTACGTTAAACAGAAAGTCGGCGGGGTCCTTTATTTTGTACTGGACTATGATTTGCGCATCGATAATCTGCTCATCGCCGGTCAGCATAAGTGACTCTTCGGGGTGGAACTTGTACCTTGCCGGCTGACTTTGGCTGATGGTTTCAACTCCGATTTCCACTCGCCGGACTTGCTGTATCTTTGGCTTATCGACTCTTTCGACCGGGCTGGGCAAGCGGTAATGCGGGCCCGGCTCTGTTACCCTTACAACCTTGCCGAATCGGCGCACCACCCCCTGTTCACCGGGTCGTACGATATATATCCCCGACAAAAGCCATAGCGCCAATAGAAACGGGACCACCAATTTGAGCCAGAGTAGCGATTGTCCGGAAAGTCTGAATTTCCGCCTGTAATCATCCACCCATTGAGTTACCTGTTCCATCTTAAGTCCTTTCCAAAAAGCAGGCTTTCCTGCAATTGCTATCATGCAAAGTCGATTATAGGTCGGCCCCGGGCCGGGTCAAGAACATTAATTAAGATAAACTGCCACCATAAATATAAGAGATGGTCCTTTGCGCCAAGGGAAAAAATTGGAGGAAGCCTTTTGTTTTTGCTTTAACAATTATTAATTTCGGGGCCGCCATACTTAATTCCAGCCGATCTCTGCGTCCCAAAGCTCAGCAGTAATTCAGCCCACCCGCTGTCCTCTATCAAAACCTATCATGATTAAACACAATTCATTAAAATATGTGTCATCCTCCTTAATGTCCAGTTGTCCTGATTTTAATCTGTTTTAATAAAATCCTTCTGTTCTTTAAAAAATTACCGGGGCTTATACCAAAAAGTCAGCATAAGCCCCGAAATGACGCTATGTTGTCACCCGCATTATCACATTTTATGGCTGAGGTTCCGGATCTGGCTGAAACAACCGGATCCCGTCAATATACATCTTGCCGGAACCTCCGGGGGTTGTCGTATTGCCCTGGGTGCCTATACCAATCGCGATCCTGTCAACATCAGTCAGATCAATGCCCTGATCGGCAAAAGCCTGAAGCGGGATGATCCACTCGGTCCAGGTTACAATTTGTGTTGCCGCCGGATCATCATGATATACAACCACGGGATCGCCGGCCCGATTAGATAGTGACACATACAAACGCTCGGCATCGTTATTCAAAATGCCCCTGAACCAAATTATCAGTTTGTCCACACCTTGTTCAGTCCAGTCACGCTGATAATCCAATGTCAGCTCTGCTTCGGAATAGTTCGAGAAGTCCTTCTTATTGTTATCGTAAAAATATGGCATAGACTGGCTGCCGCCGTGGACTATAGTCTCCTCAGTATAGGAATAAGTGTCTTCGTCGCCTACTATTGCTCCGGTACGGTTACCGGTAAAGTAAGGTTCAATGCCAGGTCCTCCGAAACCGATCCCATCATGCCATGCGATCCATATTTGGTTATCTTCGGAATCGTAAATTTCAAAATCATCTATGACAAAGAAGTTGCCCGTAATGAAGCTCCAGATATTTCCCGCCCATGGACTATCGGGATTGTCGCCGTTGATTTCATCGATCCGCCAGAAGTAAGTTGAATTCAATATAAGTTTGTTAGGATCATAGCTTTCTTTACCGAGGGCTTTGGGGCCCTTATACTCGGGCGAGGCTGTTGTAGCATTCTTCACGGCATCGGCATCCATGCCAAAGTACACCTCGTGCGAGGTAGCGACGGAGCCCGCATCCCAGGTAAGAATCACAGATGGCTTCACATCTACAGCACCATCAGCCGGATTGGGGCCGCTGACGGCTCCTATTGTAGTAAAGCTCCAGACTTCACCTTTATGCGTATCGGCGCCATCGAACTCATCGACACGCCAGTAATAAGTCTTAGCCATTTTGAGTGGCCCGGGATTGTAATTCGTATTACCGCCCATAGGCATACCCACATCGGCATTACTCACCTCGTCATAATCGGCGCCGAAGACTATATAGTGCAATTTTGCGTCAAAACCCATAGCCCAGCTTAGCCGAACATTAAGGTCGATAAATTCTGCGCCTTCGGCCGGATCGGGTGCATATGCGGTATTCGGCGGTATGGTGAAGCTCCAGATTTCGCCTTTCCACGGGCTATTAGGTTCGGCTTCGTTGACTTCATCGATTCGCCAGTAGTAAGTCGTTCCAAGAACAAGACCATCGGGATACAGGGATCCGGAGATGCCGACAGCGAACGACGCATCAACCTGGTTGGCCCGGAATGTGCCGCCGGTGCCGTCATTCACATCGTTAAAATTCTCGCCCAAATAGATATCATGCGAGACCGCAAAGTCTCCCGGCTTCCAGGACAAACTCACCGAGGTATCATAAATGACAGCACCATCAGCCGGCTCCGGGCGAGAAGACAAAACAAAGCCTCCCCCTTTCATCACACGTTGAATCTCATCTTCTGTCAATGGATGGTTGAAGAAATGGACATCGTCCACCAGGCCGTTGAATTCATCGCTCGGGCTGCCATCCCATTCCTGACCTATTGACCAGCGCACCTGTCTGGCCGGGTCTCCATCAGGTGTCTCCGTACCGACCAGCTTTCCATCGGTGTATGCGTATGCGGTGGTCCCGTCCCTGACGTACGCTATGAAATGCCACTCACCGTCGTTGATAACGGGGGGGTAACTGTTAGTATGGCTATGAGCTTCCACCAGCAAAGTGCCGCTGCCGGTAACGCCCAAAATGAACTGGTGACCGCTGCCGCTATCGTTAGCCCCAATCACGTTGCCTTCACCTGCCGTGGTTTTAATCCATGCACTGACTGTAAAATTGTTATCTGTGAGGTCGTCGGCTATACTGTCAATCGCGATATAATCATCGCTACCGTCCAATTCGATCGCGCCGCCGATGATTCCATCTACCCACTCCGGGTCGCCTTCAGGACCCAATATGCCGTCATTACCTTTGCCGGACGAATCAAAGGCAGTGGTTCCTGAACCTTCGTCAAAAGTCCACCAGCCTATAAGTTCTGCCTTAGCAGCACTTGTCAGAACTAAAACCAGTACAATAGTAAAAGAAGAAAATAAACAAAATTTCCTACACATAATCGGACCTCACTCAACGAGAATAAAATGATTATGAAATGCCTTGGGCACTCACCAAAACACCTGATATTTTTTTTAGTACGTCAACTGATAAAACGCATATCTGCTGATACTTCGTAAAAAATCTCCTGCCTATGCCAAGTCCCATAATAGCGAAAAGTTATCTCGAAGTCAAGGATTTTCTGTAGCTTCGGTACACTATAGAAGTCGATGTTAAGCGGTTTAATTCCGGGGAGATTGAATTATGGGGGCAGAATGATTAATTCCAGCCGGTCTTTTAAAAATATTTAGCCCGCCGATTCACTCGGCGGGTTTTCTTTAAAATCAACACAAATGAGCATTTTATCCCGAAGCATGCGCAAGCAAAACTCATCGAAAAAAACACCATAGCTTATAATATTTCTGGCTTTTTTAATGTTATTTACGGTACGACATATTAAATATGTCGGAAAATTCTCGAAATTGAGATGCAATTATGGTATTATGAAAATCGAAGTTTGCAGGAGTGTTTCAGTGAAGTGTTTAATAAAATTCCCGATTAGTATTAGACTGTGAAAGCTTTTTTTGATAAATCCAATTTCATAATTGATAACTGCTATGATCATAAATTGCATTAGTACAGGTTTTTATGCTCAACAAAAGAGCATGGCCTAAATTATTAATAAAGCTTATGCTATGGAAGAAGGGATATAATGTCTAAAATATTGTCTTGTTTCATATCTTTATTTTTAATGCTAAGTATTGTCAGTTATGCTAATAGACAAACTGTAAATGCAACCGCACAATCTTTGATCGAGAATATCGATACGATCGAGTCCGAAACTAATTCTGTATCTCAAGGTGATAAGAACACATGGTTTGATGACTTCATGGACCCGGTAACAGGGCAAAATCTGTTAACCAATCCAGGTTTTGAGCTTGGTGATACTACAGGATGGTGGGGTGACGGTTTAAAAGTTATACCTACAGGGCGCAACAGTCTCGCACATAGCGGAAAGTTCGTTGCATTGACAAGTAATAGAGTTGCACCATGGGACGGAGCCGGACAAAATCTGATGGGGGAAATGGCTGATGGCAAGACATATCGTATCTCAGGATGGATTCGCATTGAGAATGCTGAAAGTAGCCCAATAGAGCTAATTGTATCTCAAAGAGATTCCAATGGTTTCAAGTGGGAACCTTTTATCAGGTCGCTCGCATATAATGATCGATGGACTTATTTTTCCGGTCTCTTTACTATTAAAGTGGATGGCTTACTAACAGCACTAAATCTTCAAATTGGAGGACCACCGGCTGAAGTGAATTTCTATCTCGATGACTTTGAAATCGTGGAAGTAGTGGAGATAGACTGGAGGATAAATGCCAATCATCGGATTGAGCAGATACGGAAACGAGACGCAAAGATTACGATACTAACACCGCATGGAGAACCAATTTCAAATACTAATGTACAGATCAGGCAAACTAAGCACAGATTCGGTTTTGGTAATTGCATTGGTTCGAAAGAAATTTCTAATCCTGATTATCTGATATTCTTTAAGAAGCACTTTGAGTGGGCAGTCATGGGTGGTGCTACGAAATGGTTAGATAATGAATTGCTACAAGGTCAGGTTAACTATTTCGACGCAGATCATATTATAGACTTCTGTAGTGAAAATGAAATTAAAATAAGGGGACATTGCCTTTACTGGGCAGGTAACAATCGCGATTGGGTAAAGAATTTAGTATATGCTCCTCTTCCTGCACAAAGTGAATTACTTACAGCTGTTGAGAACAGGATGCAAAGTGCGATTAATCACTTTAAAGACAAATTTATGCATTGGGACATTAATAATGAAATGCTAATCGGATCTCTATTTAGGGATCGCCTCGGTGACTCGATAAGAATATGGATGTTTCAGGAGGCGAATAGAATTGATCCGAACTGCCTTCTTTTTGTAAATGAAACTCACGTAATTAGCGAAGGGGGATTTTTACTCCAGGCTTGTAAAGATCTGGTTATTAATCTAATTAGTCAGGGTGCTCCAATACACGGAATTGGTGTGCAGTGCCATATGGAAAGAAGCTTTGATCGCCGGGGTGTTCTATCTCGTTTCAATTCAATAGCAGAATTAGGGCTTCCTATCTGGATTACCGAGTTTGATGTCCCGGAACCTGACGAGAACATTCGGGCTAAAGACTTAGAGGATTTCTATCGTATTGCATTTAGCCATCTTGCGGTAGAGGGAATCATGATGTGGGATTTCTGGGAGAATGCTAATTGGCGCCCTGACTGGTATATCGTGAACGCTGACTGGACATTAAACGAGGCTGGTAGGCGATATGAATCAATAATGAATGAATGGACTACGGAACTTGATATAACAACGGATGAATATGGCCAGATTAGCTTCCGAGGATTTCATGGCACTTATGAAATAACACTCATGAAGAATGGTAAGGCTTGTGCTGCAGGTTTTATAGAACTGTTACCAAATCAAGGGATTGCAGAATTCACGTTAGATCAATTTGCTCCAATTGTAGAAATCATGTCGCATGGGGATTATACAACTGTAGATGATGGGATTACCACACTCACGGCATCCGCAACTGACGACTATGGAATACAACGTGTTGAGTTCTATATCGATGATATCCTGCGATATATAGACTGTTCAGAACCTTTTTCTTATGATTGGGATGCATCATATTTTGAGCATGGATTACATACAATTAGCGTACGGGCAGTTGATACGTCAGGTCAGCACACGATCGACAAGGTCTCTCTCATTGTTAATAAACTGAATCCAGGACAAATTATATATGGCGATAGTCTTCGATCAGGTTGGTCAATAAGCAGTAGCGTTGAGCTTAATCTAAATCACTCCTCTACTGTTCATACCGGAATGTACGCAATTAGCTACAACTGCTCAGAAGCGTGGCACGGTGTTGTATTTGAAAGTGACACACCAATTCATTCTGATGACTACCGATCAATAAATTTTTATGTGCTTGGATCAGTAGGCGGTGAAAAGCTTTATGTACAAGTGCATTGTACAAACGGAAACCGTTATGGTAATCGTGTGAACGAGCATCATATCCAGGGCGGCAAGATCTTAAGCTCAGAATGGGGACTCGTAACAGTAAAACTTGATGAACTCGGTGTGCCAAGAGGGCAACAAATCAAGAAGCTAGAAATAGCTAATCCTCAGGGAACAGCCTTGGTTTATATAGATGATATACAACTTACTCCACCGGTTGTTTCCGACAATCCGCCAACTGCTGCAATGAACCGACCTGTCGATGGAGCAACTATTGCTGGTTTTGAACGTGTTCTGGTAAATGCGGAAGACGATAACGGTATCGAAAAGGTAGAATTTTATATCGATGGTGAACTGAGGTTTACTGATGATACAGGCCCATTATATCGATTTGACTGGGACACGAGTAATGATCCCAACGGCCAGTACAAGCTTGCTGTTTTAGCATACGATACCATAGGCCAGAATGCACTGGATGAGATAACAGTAGATGTCAATCATGCAGCTGATAATTTACAGCCGGTTTTTGATGGTTTTGAAACGGGCGACTTTAACACATTCGATTGGATAACTTCTGGCGATGCTGACTGGGTGATATCTACACAGGCTTATTCCGGAATCTATTGTGCTCAAGCAGGCTCTATCGGTAATAACTATACTTCAACATTAAGTTTAACGCTTGAATGTGTTGATGGCGATATTACCTTTTACCGTAATGTTTCTTCGGAAAGGGATTTTGACTATTTGAAGTTCTATATTGATGGGCGAATACAAGAGGAATGGTCTGGTAATCAAGATTGGATTGAAGTGTCATTCCCGGTGGAAGCAGGCACAAGAACATTTGAGTGGACATATTCAAAGGATAGCTCAGCTTCCAGGGGTGAAGATACTGCCTGGATAGATGACTTAGAGTTTCCTTGTAATTAGAAGGAAAATACTATATACGGCAACGATCATGGTGGGGCAATACCGTAAGGCATCCCCTATGGAGCCCTACCCTGCCTCTAATTGGGGCTTGGCGACATATTTGGAACATCTTTGTTTTCAAAGAGATGCATTCGGTTTATAATACTTCAAGTGCATGAAAAACACTCGAATCTGTTAAAAAGGCTTGCACCTGGAGGTCACACGGATGTACCGAAAATCAAACCCGAATCAGATGATATTTGACTTTTACATTCCTTTCGGTGGTAAACTCAGGAGTGACAATCGCTGGGTGGTTTTGTCACAACAGATACCTTGGGATCAGATTGAATCGGAATATGCGGGTCTTTTTCAAGGGAGTAATGTTGGCTGCCCAGCCAAGTCTTCTCGGGTGGCATTGGGCGCTTTGATTATCAAAGAGCGTCTGAACAGCACAGATCGTGAAACGGTTGAGCAGATCCGTGAAAATCCATACCTGCAATACTTCCTGGGCTTTGCTGGATACACCGACGAGGAGCCTTTTCATCATACGTCCATGGTACATTTTAGAAAGCGATTCGACAAAGAGACATTGGCTCAGATTAATGAACTGATCGTGCACAAAGCGTTACAAAACAAACAAGAGCAATGCGAAGATACATCAGACGACACACCTCAAGATAACACGCCCCCATCCAATCAGGGCAAACTCATTGTCGATGCCACCTGTACACCGGCTGACATTACGTATCCCACAGATGTGAAGCTACTCAATGAGGCTCGTGAGAAGACGGAGGAAATCATTGATTGTATGCACGCGCCCAACATTGGGATTCGCCAGAAGCCACGGACCTATCGCAAGAAGGCTCGTAAGGATTACCTGGCCCTGATCAAGCAGAAGAGACCCGGTTACAAGAAGATCCGCAAGGCCATTCGCAAACAATTGGGGTATTTGGGTCGAAATCTCAAAACGATTGAGAGCATGGCTTGCGAGGCGTTATTACCCCATTTGGACAAACGCTTGTACCGTCTGCTTCTCGTGAGCCAAGAGCTTTATCGTCAACAGTTGTGGATGTATCAAAACAAATGTCACAGTATTGAGGATCGGATTGTGAGTCTTTATCAACCGCATGTTCGTCCTATTGTTCGTGGCAAGGCTCAGGCCCCAGTGGAGTTCGGCGCCAAGGTATCAATCAGTCTTGTGGATGGTTTCAGCTTTGTAGATGTTCTCAGTTGGGATGCCTACAACGAATCTGGTGATCTACAGGGCCAGATTGAATCCTATCGTGCTCGTTACGGCTTTTATCCAGAATCTGTTCATGCGGACAAGATCTATCGCACTCGTGACAATCGACGTTATTGCAAAAAGCATGGTATTCGCATTAGTGGCCCACCTTTGGGTCGGCCAAAGCAATTAAATGAGTTGAACAAAAAAGAACTCCAAGCCCTCAAACGTCAACAGAGGCAAGACGAAATAGACCGCATCGCAGTTGAAGGCAAGTTTGGTCAAGGTAAACGTCGCTTCACCTTGGCTCGTATCATGGCCAAACTTGCAGAGACCTCAGAAGCAGTGATCATGGTATCGTTTATTGTGATGAATCTGGAGAAGATCCTCTCCAGCATTCTTTTGTTTTTACTTGCTTCATATATTGAGGTGTATCAATTCTTCAAAGCTGTCATACGGAGCGGGTGCAAAGAGATTCGCAAACATCCTGCAATGGTGGCACGCCACATACTTTGCTGAAGATGTTGTCTTGGATAGATTATTCACCAAGCTCTAATTGCACTTCGCGGCGAATTCAGATCAGCGTTCAACCAGTGAGATAGCTTGTCCCTTATGGGGCGAAGCCTACATCTCATGGAGTAAATCCACGGTTAAATAAAATTATAATATTTTTGTTATTTCACTTGACGGACAACGTACCTGTATTTAAGATTATTATATAACATCTTACATTTCGTATATTGTATATAGTATGTCGTATGTCGCAGGAAATCTGGAATCTGAAATTTGAAATCTTAAATCGAGAGGAAAATCATGTCAACTAAAGCACAAATCAAAGCTAATCAGAAAAACGCACAAAAATCGACCGGGCCGCAGACGGATGAGGGCAAGGCAACGGTCTCGCAGAATGCAATCAAGCACGGGCTTTTTGCCGCTGAAGCGGTGATTAAAGGCGAAGATCCGGCTGAATATGAAGCTTACCACGACCAATTCCTCGCTGAGCTTTACCCCGTCGGGGCGGTGGAAACCATGTTAGCTGATCGGTTTGTCAGCCTTGCGTGGCGGCTGAAACGGGCCGAACGCATGCAGAATCAGGCCATTGATTCGATGATAGAAAGTCAAATCGACAATCCGATGGCCAAAAGCCTCAATATGGTTAAGTGGCATGCCAAAGGGGTAAAGCTGGGCGACTCGAGATATGTCATCAGCCATTTGCAGCTCGGCCGAATCGCTTCGAGCGACTGGTGCAATTGCAGGGTGCTCGACAGGATGATGCTGTACGAACGCCGAATCGAGAATAGCATGATAAAAATGATGAACGAGCTTAAGAGACGCGAAATAATGCGTCGAATTGAGTATCAAGACGCTGAGCAGCAGTACGAACCATCCCCATCGGTAAGGGATGAGGCTGCCACACGGCGCCCGGCAGAGAAAAAAGGCGACTTGAAAAAACAAACCGTGCGCCAAGTTAAGCTGGTGCAATTCAGCAGGTTTGAATCCTGCCCGGCCAAAGTTAGCCGACCGGCCGGAATGTAAACGTGCGTATCAGGAGGTAACAAATGGT
>Ga0307429_1000028_pt1 | contig 101358 bp, 98 predicted proteins | sample SalMarWE160230MG_FD_202151 | JGI IMG/M metagenome (GOLD analysis project Ga0307429, IMG submission 202151) | Salt marsh sediment microbial communities from the Plum Island Ecosystem LTER, Massachusetts, United States - WE1603-230 | ecosystem: Environmental > Aquatic > Marine > Intertidal zone >... | reverse complement strand
AGGTCTTCATGCCTGCCTTCACCGCGTGGCCAACTTCACAACGTCGACCGGCTCCGCCGGCCACGCTGGCGCAACCACCAGCTCTGAACTAACATTCAACTTGGACCACTCAATGTAGGCTGCTCAGGCGCGGTCGGGCAGCTCAACCGAGTAGGGCATCTGGGGCTACGTGGCGCCACGGGAGCACCGTTGCGTGCGATTTCGGCGGGCAGAAGCGAAGCCGCCCGAAGCTGCCGACCACACGCCGCAAAGCTGATAATGAACCTTTTCATTCGAAATGGTCATTGTTGCGCTTGAACATTGACGCTTTCACGCAGGCCGCCCCGCGATGATGCGGCTTCCGTCAATTCACTAAAGTCCCCCGTTCGAGTCGTTTTCTTGATTGAAATCAATCCAAAGTCGCACCAACAATGCCTATCCTACATAGGCGGCGAACAGGCCATGGCACGGCCCCGCGACTGAACATTGAAACCCGCGATGAACATTCAACAGACACCTTCCTCTTTGCACGACAGCGCGCAGCCGCCCGCTACCGTCCTCAAGAGTGTCTGTCGCAGTTGCCACGGTGGCTGCGGGGTATTGCTGCACGTGCGGGAAGGCGTGTTGCTAAAGGTCGAAGGCGATCGCGCCTCACCGCTCAATCATGGCCGCCTGTGTCCGATCGGGACGGTGACGACCGACTTGGTCTACCACCCGGATCGGCTGAAATACCCGCTGCGCCGCAAGGGCAGACGCCAATCCGGCGAATGGGAGCGCATTTCCTGGGATGACGCCCTCGATGAGATCGCCGAGCGTCTGCTTGCCATTCGCGAACAGCATGGACCTGAGGCCATCGCCCTCGGTACCGGCACCGGCCGCCATCATATTCGCTGGGTGTCGCGCTTCGGCCATGCGCTCGGCACCCCCAACTGGTGCGAGCCAGGCTTTGCCCAATGCTTCCACCCGCGGGTGAACACCTCGATTCTGACCTTCGGCGACTTCCCGGTCTGCGATTACACCGGTGAGGTGCCGCCGGCCTGCATCCTCTATTGGGGCCACAACCCGGTCCTGTCGGGGCCGGACGGCGAGACACGCTTTAATGTGCTTGAAGCGCTCGACCACAATCCAAGGACGATCGTGGTCGATCCGCGACGCACAGGGCTCGCCGAAAAGGCGGACCTGTGGCTGCAGCTCAGGCCTGGCGCGGACGATGCGCTCGCGCTTGCGATGCTCAATGTCATCATCGGCGAGCAACTCTATGACGAGCCATTCGTCACGAAGTGGACGCATGGGTTTGCCGAACTCGCCGCGCATGTGAAGGAATTCACGCCGGAATGGGCCGAGCCGATCACCTGGGTGGCCGCCGACAAGATACGGGCCGCCGCGCGACTATTCGCGCAAACAAAGCCCGCCATGATGGAATGGGGTTGTGCCATCGAGCACACGCCGAAATGCATCCAGACGGTGCGCGCGGTCTCGATGCTGCCGGCACTCACCGGCAATATCGACGTGCCCGGCGGCTGGGTGTTCGGCATGCACGGGCTCGGCCGCTTCCCGAGCCTGATCGAGAATCTCACGCCTGAAGCCAATGCCAAGCGGCTCGGTGGCGAGCGCTTCAAGCTGCTCGGCGGGGAGGGCGCCGACTTGCCGGCCGCCCATATCCCGACGCTGCTGCGGGCCATGCGCGAGGGCAAGCCCTATCCGGTGAAAGCTTTCCTGGTGTTCGGCAACAATACCCTCACGACCTATGCCAATACATCCGATGTCTACGACGCCCTGACGAAGCTCGATTTCATGGTCTGCGCCGACCTGTTCATGACCCCGACGGCGGAGCTGGCCGACATCGTGCTGCCGGCGGCGGCCTGGCCGGAGCTCGATCAACTAGTCGGCCTGCCGACGGTTGCCGCCAACGTCGTGCTCGCCCAGCAGAACGCGGTGCAGATCGGGGAGTGCAGGTCGGACGAGGAAATCTTCGTCGCGCTGGCCCGGCGGATGAAGCTCCCGGTCTGTACCGAGCCGGTTAAGGACGTGCTCGATGCCCAGCTCGCCGCTGGCGGTCTCGACGTCACCTTCGACCAGCTCAAGCAGGAAGGATTCATCAAGTTGCCGTTCAAGTACAGGAAGTACCTGGACGGTGGATTCAAGACGCCGACCGGAAAGATCGAGCTTTACGCCACACGGTTCGAGCAGCTGGGCTATGCGCCGTTGCCTTATTATGAGGAGCCGCCAGAAAGCCCACTGCGTGCGCCCAAGACTGCCGCGCATTATCCGCTGGTGCTCACCACCGGCGGGCGCATCTCATTCTTCTTCAATTCGGAGCATCGCCAAATCGACAAGCTGCGCAAGGCGCAGCGCGATCCGATGGCGGAAATTCACCCCGAGACGGCCGCGCGCTTCGGCATCGTCAAGGGCGCCTGGATGTGGATCGAAACGCCGCGCGGCCGCATACGGCAAAAAGCCAAGCTGACGGACGGCATCGACCCGCGTGTCATCCACGTCCAACACGGCTGGTGGTTCCCGGAACAGCCCGGCCCGGAATACGGCGTTTGGACCTCGAATGCCAATCTGCTGACCAGCAATCAGCCGCCCTACGACTTGGCCATGGGAACCTACCAGTTGCGCGCGCTGTTGTGCAGGGTGGCGCCCGCCGATGATCCCACGGCTGACAAGAAAACAGCCGGCCCGCAATAGATCTTCCGTTTGGAGGATTCCAAATGCGGATCGATCGCAGGGCAAGGCCGTGTCGGTGATGGATCAGCGCAACAAGACCAATTGATCGCGCGTTTTTATAGCCGCTGATGGCGGCGCGATGTCTAACGGGTGGCGCTATTCCTGGGACACTGGCGGATCCAAATCGTCGGCCCAGGAATCGTCCGGCTTCGGATAACGGCGCAGCAGCCGGTGCACGAGACTGACGTGCTCGGCCTCCTCCTCGACTAGCTCCGCCGCCAGCGCCTTGACTTTCGGATCTTTTGCCGTCTCCACGATGGAGGTGAAGTAGGCAAGCGCGCGCTCTTCGCCGGCGAGCGAGAGCTGCAGCGCATGCCAAGGCGTCATCAGGTAGTGCGCGGCACCGAGATCGGCCTCTTCCGGGCTGTCGGCCCGGCCAAATTTTGCAATATCGCGAGCGTGGGCGGCGACGTCGAAATCGCCCGCGAGCCGGCGGATTTCCTCGCCATGGATGCCTTCGGCGCGGGCCAGATCGCGGAACACCTTGACCAGTTCCGGATTGTTGTGGGTTTCCATTTGATCGGCCAGCACATTGTAGCGGTCGACCGCGTCGATCTCGACCTGGTAGGCGACGGCCAGCAGATCGTTGAGATTGGAGATTTTTGGATTTCCCGCTGTTTTGCTCATAGCTCGAAGTCCTTCTCCAGTTCCGACAAATCGATATTGATTGCGCCAACCGCAGGCTGAAACGGTGTACGATTGCCGCGGTACAGAATCCCGATGTTGAATCCATCGTCGGTCATGATCCGGCGCGCCGCCTTGCCCGGATCGGTGGTTGCGGCGACTGGGGCAGGGTGCACCAGATCTTTCCATGCCTTCTCGTCCGGGCGAAAGGTTACACACGGGCTGAGGATTTCGACAAACGAGAATCCCGGATGCTTGATCGCCTCCACCAGCACGGCGGCGGTTTCGTTCGGTTCACCGGAAAAGCAGCGGGCGATGAAGTTCGCCCCCGAAGCGAGCGCGACCACCAGCGGATGGAACGGCCGCACTTTGGTGCCGCCCGGCGACAGCGCGGTGTCGAATTCCGGTTCCGTCGTCGGCGAGGGCTGCCCCTTGGTCATACCGTAGATGTGATTGTCCATCACCACATAGGTCATGTCGACGTTGCGGCGGCAGGCGTGCAGGAAGTGGTTGCCGCCGATCGAGTAGCCGTCACCGTCGCCGCTGGCGACCACTACCGTGAGATCGGGCCGCGTCACCTTCAATCCGGCAGCGAGTGCCAGCGAACGGCCGTGCACGCCATGAAAGCCGTAGCAATTCGTATAAGCGGGAATCCGCGACGAACAACCGATGCCGGAAATGACCGCGATCTGTTCGGGCGGAAGGCCCAATTGTGCGAACGCGCGCGTGAACGACATGAGCACGTGATAATCGCCGCAGCCAGGGCACCAGATCGGCTTAATGTCGGACTTGTAGTCCGCCTGCTTGTAGGCGCGTTGCGTATCGACGGTCGACATCGCTATCTCCATTCCGTGATCGCACGGTAAATCTCACCCGCTGTGATCGGCAGCGGCCCGGGCCGGTTGAATACGCGCACCGGCGCCGGCAGGTCATAGTGCGCTCGCAGGTAGCGGTGGAACTGGCCGCCATGGGTTTGCTCGATCACCAGGATGCGTTTGACACCGTAAAAAGCTTTAGCCAGCCGTTCGGGCTGGGTCGGCAACAACAGGCGTGGCGCGACAAGGCGAACGTCAATCCCGTCCTTGGTCGCACGCGCGATTGCTTCGCGCGCGGCGCTGGTGAGAGATCCCCAAGTTAAGACCGCGAGTTCGCCGGCGCCCTCGATCGCCGCCCAGTGGTCGCCGTAGTTGAAATGATCGAGCTTGTCGCGCCGCTTGTCGAGCTGGGCGAGATGGTCGGCAGCGCCACTGGTCGGGATACCGCGTTGCGAATGGGTAAGGCCGTCGGCGGTGTATTGCCCGCCGCGCGTTCCCGGAATAGCCATGGGCGATACGCCGTTCGCCGCCAAGGCGTAGCGCTCATAGGCGCCGGCGATATCGGTCGCGACGGTCCGTGCGCCGATGAATGCCACGTCGGCCGGCCGTTCAATGGCGGCCCTTGTCTGTCCCATGAATTGATCGGACAGGACAATAGCCGGCGATTGCAGCGTCTCCGCGAGATAGGTCGCCCATTGCGTCGTGAACATGCAGTCGCCGACCGATTGCGGCGCCAGCACGAGATGTGGTGCATCTCCGTGCAGGCCGTAGACGGCGATATTTAGGTCGGCTTGCTCGGATTTTGTGGGGATGCCCGTTGATGGCCCGCCGCGCATTACATCCACGACGACAACTGGAATTTCGGCGGAGGTGGCGAGGCCAAGCGCTTCGATCATCAGCGAAAGGCCGGGTCCGGAGGTTGCCGTTAGCGCCGGCGTACCGCCAAAGGATGAGCCAATGATCATATTGATGGCGGCGAGTTCGTCTTCGGCCTGCAGCAGCACGCCGCCGACTTTGGCAAGGCTAGGCGCCAGCCATTCGAGGACTTCCGTCGCCGGCGTAATTGGATAGGCGGCGGCAAAGCGAACACCGCCGCGGATGGCGCCGAGGGCGGTCGCCTCGTTTCCCGACAGGAGCCACCGCCGGGCGGAGCTCGGGTTTGGCGAGGCGAGTGGCGTGCCGAAATCGGCCCCGGCGGCCGCGCCGAATCCGATCTTGATTCCGGCGTGACTGGCCTCGATGGCGGCTGGTCCTTTGTCCGCAAGGAGTTTCTCGATCGGAGCGAACACTTGTTCGATGGTAAGATCCAGCAGGCGCCCTGCGATGCCGAGCGCGATCATGTTGGGGCGTCCATCGGGAATGGTCTTGGCCATCTCCTTCATCGGTATTTCAAAGACTCGCGCCCCGGATTGAGTCACCATCGGCGGCTGGTCGCCGCCGCGGGGGTCGCTGATCACCAAGGTCCCTGGCCCGGCTTTGATTTCAGAGCCGAAACGGTGAGCATTCAGCCAGTCGATGCCGATCAGCAGGTCAAACTGGTCGGGGAGGCCTTCGACCGGGTTGACGGCCAGTCGGAGCAGCGCCGCTGCTTCACCGCCGCGAATCTGGGGTCCTAAAGTGCGCGTAAGCAGCCCATACCAGCCGGCGGCGCAGGCCGCTTCGAGCAGGGAATTTCCGGTGGTCAGAGCACCGGCGCCACCGCTGCCAACGATGGCAATCGAAATGCTTGGCGAGGCTGCCATGGTCGTTTTCCCCTTGATTAGAGCCCGTTTTGCGGGTGTGCGCCTCCAATATGCATTTAAGTACTAGAATACGTTTTTTTGCATTTCCTTGACCTTGATCAAGGTAATCCCATGGTCGACGATTGAATATAAAAAACTAAGGCCGCGCCGGGGTCCGGCGACGGGTCGGCGGCTTGACTGGAGGGCAGAGCTATGGGCGCCAAACCGGTTCGTTGGATGATGACGGGCGCGGGCAAGCCTTTCGTCCCCATGGAATTCGAAATCGGTACCCTGGGTCCCAGTGAAGTCCTGGTCGAAATCGCCGGCTGCGGGGTCTGTCACACCGATCTTGGCTACTACTACGATGGCGTGCGCACCAAGCATAAACTGCCTCTGACGCTGGGGCACGAGATCAGCGGTCACGTCGTCGACATGGGTACCGATGCGCTCTGGTACACCGACCGCGCGGTTATTATTCCGGCGGTGATCCCGTGCGGTCACTGCGATGCCTGCCGGCGCGGCAAAGCGACGATCTGCCCCAACCAGAAAATGCCGGGCAACGATATTCACGGCGGCTTCGCCACGCACATCGTCGTGCCGGCGCATGGGCTGTGTGTTGTAGACGAACATCGCTTGGCCGCCATCGGAATCGAGTTGGCCGATCTTTCCGTGATCGCTGATGCGGTGACGACGCCCTACCAGGCGGTCGTGCAGGCTGGTGTCACGCAAGGCGATCTCGTCATCGTCAACGGGGTTGGCGGGGTTGGCGGCTATGCCGCCCAAATCGCGGCTACGTTAGGCGGCATCGTTGTCGCGATTGATGTGAACGATGAAAAGCTCGCCGCCATCACCGGACAGGGCATCTCGCTCAAGCTGAATTCCAAGCAAATGTCGCCGCGCGACATCAAAGCGGCAATCCAGGCCTTCGCCAAGGAACACAGTCTGCGCCAGAGCGAGTGGATTATTTTTGAATGTTCCGGCACCCGCGCCGGTCAAGAGACGGCATTCAGTTTGCTCAATCATGGTGCGACACTGGCCGTCGTCGGATTCACCATGGAAAAGGTCGAAATACGACTCTCGAACTTGATGGCATACCACGCGCGGGCGATCGGAAACTGGGGATGCCCGCCGGAGCTTTATCCGGACGCCTTAGAGCTCGTCTTGAACGGCCGCGTCAAGGTGACGCCGTTCGTCGAGAAGCATCCGCTTAGCGAGATCAATCAAATATTCGAAGCGGTCCATGCCGGCACGCTCAAGCGCCGCGCCGTTCTTGTTCCCACGTAAGGAGCAAAGGAGCAATTCAATGACCAGCGAAGCAGGCCGTGTCATCGCCATGCAAAATTCCGTCCCCAAAGATCATAACTTGGTTCCCGACGGCGTTCGTGAGGCGGTTTCAAAGAGCGTGCACTACGAGAAACGTCCGGCGAAGGGCATCGATGGCAAGCCGGTGGCCGGTCTATTCAACGCCTGGATCACGCTAGATAACCCTGGTCAATTCAATTCTTACACGACCGATATGGTGAAGGCGACCATATTGGCCTTTCGCGCCGCCAGCTCTGCGCGCGACGTCGTTGCGGTGGTCTTCACCGGCGCCGGGGACAAAGCTTTTTGCACCGGAGGCAACACCAAGGAATATGCCGAATACTACGCCGGCAATCCCCAAGAATACCGGGGCTACATGCGGCTCTTCAACGACATGGTCTCGGCGATCATCGGGTGCGACAAACCGGTTATCTGCCGCGTGAACGGCATGCGCATCGGCGGCGGCCAGGAAATTGGCATGGCGTGCGACTTCTCGATCGCGCAGGACCTCGCCCGATTCGGGCAGGCCGGGCCTAAACACGGCTCGGCGCCGATCGGCGGCGCCACCGACTTCCTGCCCTACATGATCGGCTGCGAGCAGGCGATGGTCTCCGGCCTACTGTGCGAGCCGTTCTCGGCGCACAAGGCCTATCGCCTCGGCATCATCAGCGAGGTGGTGCCGGCGTTGAAAGTCGATGGCAAGTTCGTTGCCAACCCGACCGTTATCACCGACCGCTACCTCGACGAGTATGGCCGCATCGTGCACGGCGACTTCAAGACCGGTGCCGCCGCCGCTGAAGGTCAGGCGCTGTTGAAGCGCGGCAACATCGATCTCAGCCTGCTCGACGAGCGAGTGGAGGCGCTTTGCACCAAGCTGCTCTACACCTTCCCTGAATGCACGACGAAGACGGTCGAGGAGTTGCGCAAGCCGAAGCTCAACGCGTGGAACGCCAACAAGGAAAACGCGCGCGACTGGCTGGCCCTCAACATGATGACGGAGGCACGCGCGGGCTTTCGCGCCTTTAATGAAGGCACGCGGGAATCGGGCCGGGAAGTCGATTTCGTAGCGTTGCGCCGGGCGCTCGCTGCGAACACGCCGTGGAGCGATGAACTCACCGAAAGCATCATGCCGCGGGCGGGGTCCTAGCCGTGAGCAAGCCCCTCAAGATTTGGCACGAGGCGGACGGTCGCTTGTTGCGGTTGCGGCTCGCCCGGCCGAAAGCCAATCTCGTCGACGCCGCCATGATCGCGGCACTCGACACGGCGCTGGCGGAACAGCTCGGCAACGGCGAACTCGGCGCGGTGGTTTTGGATGCCGAGGGGCCGCATTTCAGCTTTGGCGCAAGCGTCGAGGAACATCTGCCGGATCAATGCGCCGCCATGCTGGACGGACTCCATCGCCTGATCCTGCGCATGGTCGAATCGACGGTGCCGCTGCTGGTGGCGGTACGCGGCCAATGCCTTGGCGGTGGGCTCGAACTCGCGCTTGCCGGTCATCTCATGTTCGTCACTCCGGATGCCAGTCTCGGCCAGCCGGAAATGAAGCTCGGTGTGTTCGCGCCAGCGGCGTCTTGTCTGTTGCCGGAATTAATCGGCCCCGCACGCGCATTCGATCTCCTGATCTCCGGCCGCAGCATCGCCGGCACCGAAGCGGCGACCATCGGCATCGCCCATGAAGCGGTCGCCGATCCGGAGCGTGCCGCTCTCGCTTATTTCGAGGAACATCTGAGGCCTAAGAGCGCGAGTTCATTACGTCATGCGGTCAAGGCGGCACGGCTCGACTACGTCGCGCGCATCAAGGCCAAGATCCGTGCCGTTGAGCGGCTTTATCTCGAAGAACTCATGGCCACCCACGACGCGGTAGCCGGGCTCGAAGCATTTATCGCAAAGAGGGCGCCGCAATGGCAACATCATTGAACCCTTCGGCTACCGCCGATATCGTTGAACGCGCGAACGCGCTGTTCGCGGATTTGTCCTTCACTTCGGCGCGCCGATGGAAGGCAGCGGAGCCGGGCCGCAAAGTGATCGGCTACATGCCGATCTACGTGCCGCGTGAGATCATTCACGCTGCCGGCATGCTGCCGCTCGGTATCGTCGGCGGCGGCGATCAGCTCGAGGTCATCCACGGTGATGCCTATTACCAAAGCTATATCTGCCGCATCCCGCGTTCGACCATCGAACTTGGCGTATCCGGCCGCATCGATTTCGTCGACGGCATGTTGTTTCCGTCGATCTGCGACGTGATCCGCAATCTATCCGGCATGTGGAAGATGATGTTCCCGCACGTCTATTCCCGCTATTTTGACGTTCCGCAGAACTATCGGGACGATATCGGGGGGAATTTTTACGTCAATGAGCTGACCGATCTCAGGCACGATCTCGGCGAGCTTCGCGGCAAGCCGATAACCGACGACGAGCTTCGAGAATCGATTGCGGCTTACAACGAAAACCGCCGATTGGTGCGCGATCTTTACGCCTTCAGGACGGAGCGGCCATGGCAGGCGCCCGCCGCTGAGGTTTACCTGATGGTGCGGGCCGGCCTCGTGCTTCCGGTCGAGGAGCATTCCACGATGTTGCGCGAATACCTTGCCGCGGCGCGCGCCGAGGAGCGGCCGATGCGCGACAATTGCCGCATCGTGCTGACCGGCATGTTCTGTGAACAGCCGCCGCTCAACTTGATCAAGTCGCTCGAATTGTCCGGCTGTTACGTGGTGGATGACGATCTGCTGCTGGTGACCCGCTGGCTCACCGGCGACGTCGCGATCGAGGGCGATCCGCTGCAGAATTTGTCACTTGCATTCCTGCATCATTCCGAATCGACCGCGGCCAAATACGAACCGGATCAAAAAGAAAAAGGCCAGCATCTCGTCCGCGCGGTGAAGCGTACCGCGGCGGAAGGCGTGATTTTCGCCGCGCCGAGTTTCTGCGATCCGGCGCTACTCGAGCGGCCGATGCTGCAGCACGTACTCAAGGAAGCCGGCATCCCTTACATCGCGTTCAAATACGCCGAGAATTCCGGCCAGATGCAGCCGATAAGAGAGCAGGCTGGCACGTTCGCCGATTCAATCAAACTATGGAGCGCAGCATGACGACACAGACAAAGGTTGTCACCTCCCGGGCGCCGGTGAAGGAGGTCGTCAAAGATGCCTCCATGGTCAAACAGAAGGCGATGATGGCCGCGCATTACGATCGGCTAACCAGCGCGCCGGAGACCGGCGACAAGGTGGCCGCCACCTTCGTGCCGGGCAATCTCAACGAATTGATCATGTGCTTTGACCTGCTAAACAATCTTCCGGAGGTCAACGCCATTCAGAACGGGTTGCGACGCACGAGCGGCAGCTTCGTGCTCGAAGCGGAGAAAATCGGTCACTCGGAGGACGTCTGCACCTATGTGAAGTCAGATCTCGGCATGATGGCCAAGGGCAATATCGCCCCCAACGGCAAGAAGTTTCCCGATCCCGATGTGCTGCTGCTTTCCTATACCGGCTGCTTCACCTTCATGAAGTGGTTCGAACTTCTGCGTGAGCAGTACAAATGCGAGACGATCATGTTGCACACGCCTTACATGGGCGACGGCAAAATCACCAAGAACATGATCGACTACATGGTGAAGCAGCTGAAGGATGAGGTCATCCCCACGCTTGAGCGCGTGTCCGGGGTCAAGTTCGACATCGACCGGCTGCGCGAACACCTGAAGCAGTCGACCAAGGCCGAAGACGATCTGGTCCGCGTGTTGCAAAGCGCCAAGACCAAACCGTCGCCGATCGACGCCTATTTCGGCGGCATCTACTACATCGGGCCGATCTTCGGTGCCTTCCGCGGTACCGAAGACGCCGTCGACTATTACAGGTTCCTGCGCGAGGAGGTCGAAGAGCGCCTGGCCAAGGGCCTCGGCCCGGTCACGCCCGACGGCGACATGGGCAAGGAGAAATATCGGCTGGTCGTCGAGGGGCCGCCCAATTACACAAGCTTCCGCCAGTTCTGGAAGATGTTCTACGACGAAGGCGCGGTCATCGTCGCTTCGAGCTACACCAAAGTCGGCGGCGTCTACGATTTCGGCTTCCGTCACGATCCAGACAAGCCGCTGGAAACACTGGCCGAATACTGCCTCGGCGTCTACACCAACCGTAGCCTGCCGATGCGCATCGATATGTTGGTGAATTACATCAACGAATACGAAGCGGACGGTCTTCTGATCAACTCGATCAAGAGCTGCAACAGCTTCTCTGCGGGGCAGTTGCTGATGATGCGCGAAGTCGAGAAGCGCACCGGCAAGCCGGCGGCGTTCGTGGAATCCGATCTGGTTGATCCGCGGTATTTCTCGGCGGCTAATATCAAAAATCGACTGGAGAGTTATTTCCAGATGATCGACCAGAAACGCGCCGGCGTGGACGCGGCGGCTTGAGGAGGAATGCATGAAGACTTTCGTCGGCATCGATCTTGGTTCGACGACGACCAAAGCCGTCCTCCTCGATGAGGATCGCAAAGTCATCGGGCACGGCATTACCAATTCGCGCTCGAATTACGCGACAGCGGCGCGCGTGGCCAGTCAGGAGGCGCGCATCGACGGGCAGTTCACGCTGTTCCGCCGGGCGCTTACTGCCGCTCATGCGCTGATCGACCTCGATACGTTCCTCGGCACGCTCGAGCGAGCCTTTCGTCTGGAGCAGTTCCTCGAACAGCTTGACGATCTCGAGCAGACCTGCATTGGCCAAATCCAAGGTGAGCGCTTCGCCAAGTTCGGGACCGGCGTGAAGCATTCGCTCGGTGAGGTGTTTCAGCGTTTGCGCAAGGAAGCGCCTGAACTTTACGCTCCCGGCGCCAAGCGTAAATCGGATTTCTTCCGCGATATCGCGGGTTCGCGCTACCACGCCCACGCCGAAGAGATCGCACGCGATGCCAACCTGCCCTATGACCTGCTTCTTAATGTTTACGACAAGTCGATCATCGAAGTGGAGAACCGGCCGCCGGCGGGCGAGTTGAGCGATAAATTCCGCCGGGCGCTCGGCCGCGTGCTGAAAACGGACGATTCGGTTAAATCGGCGGCGGCTGACATCCAAAAGATGATCGAGGATGCGCTCGCCGTGGATTTGGAGGAAACTTACCTCGTCGGCACCGGCTATGGCCGGGTGACGCTGCCGTTCTCCAAGGAGCATATCCGCTCGGAGATCCTGTGCCACGGCCTTGGCGCCCATCTGATGTACCCGCAGACGCGCACCGTGCTCGATATCGGCGGTCAGGACACCAAGGGCATTCAGGTCGATGCCAACGGGATTGTTGCAAACTTCCAGATGAACGATCGCTGCGCGGCGGGATGCGGGCGGTATCTTGGCTATATCGCCGACGAGATGAACATGGGCCTGCACGAATTAGGTCCCATGGCTATGAAATCGGACCGACCGGCCCGCATCAACTCGACCTGCACTGTGTTCGCCGGTGCCGAGCTGCGTGACCGGCTTTCGCTCGGAGAAAAGCGCGAAGATATTCTGGCCGGGTTGCACCGCGCCATCATATTGCGCGCGATCTCCATCATCTCGCGTTCGGGCGGCATCACCAATGAATTCACCTTCACGGGCGGCGTTGCCAAGAACGAGGCTGCGGTGCGCGAACTGAGGAAAGTCATCAAGGAGAACTACGGAGAGGTCACCATCAACATCAACCCGGACTCGATCTATACCGGCGCACTCGGCGCGGCGGAGTTTGCGTGCCGGGCGCATTTCGGGCAGGCGGACGGGAGCGAACAATGACCATCACCGCGGGAATCGACATCGGCACTAGCACCATCAAGGCGGCGCTGTTCAAGGTCGAGAACGGCGAGGAAACGTGGTTGTCGCGCTACGTGATGCGCATCCGGCAACGCGATCCCATGGAGCTGGCCCGCGTCGCCTACGACGCCGTGCTCGAAGACGCAAAGCTCAAGCCCGAAGACGTCAACTACGTTGCCACCACCGGCGAGGGCGAAAGCGTGCCGTTCCACACCGGCCATTTCTACTCGATGACGACGCATGCGCGCGGCGCCATCTACCTCGACTCGGAATCGCGGGCAGCGCTCGACGTCGGCGCGCTGCATGGCCGTGCGATCCTGATCGACGGGCGTGGCAAGGTCCTCAGCTACAAGATGACCAGCCAGTGCGCATCAGGCTCTGGGCAATTCCTCGAAAACATCGCGCGCTATCTCGGTATCGCGCAGGAGGAGATCGGATCGCTTTCGAGCCAAGGCGAAAACCCCGAAACGGTGAGCAGCATTTGCGCCGTGCTCGCGGAGACCGACGTAATCAACATGGTTTCACGCGGCATTACGACGCCGAATATCCTGAAGGGTATCCATCTTTCGATGGCGGCGCGGCTGTCCAAACTGCTGAAGTCGATCGGTGTAGTTGATGGCGCGGTGATGGTGACCGGCGGACTTGCGCTCGACAAGGGGCTGGTCGCCGCTCTCGAAGAGGATATCTCCCACATCAAAGACATGAAGACCGCGATCCGCAGCCATCCGGATTCGATCTATGCCGGGGCGATCGGGGCCGCGCTGTGGGGCGCATTTCGATTTGAAAAACTTGCTGCCACCGGAGTCGTGCCGAAGGCGGCATGAGCAGTTAAGGAGATGACACTATGGCTCTGATGATCACCGACGCCTGCACCGCCTGCGACGCCTGTGAGCCGGTGTGCCCGAACAAAGCCATCACCGCCGGTAATCCGCTATACGTCATCGATCCGATGAAATGCACGGAATGCGTGGGCGCGGAGGATGAGCCGCAGTGCAAGCTGGTTTGTCCGGCGAATTGCATCGAGCCAAATCCGGACTGGGAAGAATCGCAGGACGACCTGCTCGCCAAATACCAGCAGCTGCACGGTTGAGCCATGAACTTCCAAAACCGCGTTTGCCAGAAACTGCACGACGAGCACGCCGCCGTGATTGCCCTGATGGAGCGGCTGGCGCAGGCCGTCACACGTAAAAGGGACGACATCCCGGACGCAAGTGAGCCAATGCTGGCGAAACTATTGAACGACCTCGCCACCGAACTGCCGGGCGAGGTTGAGCGTCATTTCGCCTTCGAGGAGGCGGAGCTGTTCTCCTACCTGGGCGAAGCGGGCAATGAGGGCATCGGCGCGCATCTGACCTACGAGCACGGAATCATCCGTCCGATCGGCACCGCGCTGGTCAAGCTTATCGGCGACGTCCGCGCGCAGGGCTTCGATGCGGCGCGCTGGGCAGAATTCCGCCGGCTCGGGCAGCAGTTGTACGATTGCCTAGTGCCGCACGCCCGCAAGGAAGACATGGCGTTACTGCCGCTGCTGGACGATTTAATGGATTCCGAAAAAGAAATACAGCTTTACGAGAATTACGTCGAGAATATGTGAGGCTCTTGCATGAGCACGGCTGCCATGAATGAGGGCGATGTTGTCCGTCCCTTACGCCCGAGCGACCTTGATCGCGTCATAGCGATTGACTCTGATCACGTCGGCAGACCGCGCCGCCGCTTTTTCGAGAAACGGCTGGCCAACGCCAAACAACACCCCGAAGATTTCGTGCATGTTGGTGTTGCTCGCAACGGCTCGCTGGTCGGCTTTGCCTTCGCCCGTATCCTACGTGGTGAATTCGGCCGAGAGCAGGCCATCGCCATGCTCGACGCAGTCGGTGTTGAGCGTGACAGTCAGGAGCGCGGCGTTGGCCATGCATTGATGGCAGGCCTCACCGAGGTCATGCGTCAGAAGGGGGTCCAATCGCTGCAGTCACAAGCCGACTGGACCAATCACGCCTTGCTGCGGTTCTTCGACGCTTCCGGCTTCGGGCTGGCGCCGCGCCTGGTGCTGGAGCGTTCGGTTCTGACACCGCTGGCGGAGCCGCTCGAGGACGAGTGACGAACAAGACAAGGAGTGACGGTCATGGCTCGAAGCACCGGCATCACCATCCCGCAACACGTGGGAGAGGCCGCCGAGATCGATTACGGCGGACCGCCTGCCGCGGATTTCGGGCCGCTCGCGCGCGACAGGGTACCGGTGCGTTCGATGGCCGAAGGCGATCTGCATGCGCTGGTGGCGATCGATCGTCGGATTACCGGCCGCGACCGGGCGGGATATTTCCAGCGCAAGCTGGCCGACGCGCTGAACGAATCGGACGTGCGCGTCTCGCTGGTTGCCGAGCTCGACACCGTGCCCGTCGGTTTCATCATGGCCCGCGTCGATCTCGGCGAATTTGGGCAGGTCGAAACCACGGCGGTCATTGATACGATTGGTGTCGATCCGGACTATCAGAACAAGAGCGTCGGCCGCGCTTTGGTGTCGCAACTGTTGGCGAACCTCGGCACGCTACGCGTTGAGAAAGTGCGTACCGAAGTCGACTGGCGAGATCGCAATCTGCTGGCCTATCTCGATCACTGCGGTTTCATTCCGGCGCAACAGCTGTGTTTTGACCAACCCCTCGTTTGAGGTGCTCGTCGATGCTCGTCGAATTAAAACTTGCCTGCCGGCCGCGCTTTGATTTTCGCGATCATCGGGCCATCGTCACAGGCGGCAGCCGCGGCATCGGCCGGGCAATTGCCGACGCGCTCGGCGAGGCCGGGGCGCATGTGTACGTCTTCGATGTCGGCGAGCCGGAGCGCCCCGAGAATTTCCCGCATCGGTTCGAGCATATCGATATCGTCGACAGTAATGCCGTGAGAGCGGCCATTGCGGGATTTCCGCAGGCGCCTACGCTCCTTGTCAACAACGCCGGCATTACCCGCGATCGCTCGATTGCCAAGATGAGCGACGCCGATTGGGCGGCGGTGCTCAATGTCAATCTCACCGGCGCGTTCAATATGATCCGTTCCGTTGCGCCGCTAATGGCCGGGCAGGGATTTGGCCGCATTGTCAACATCACGTCGATCAATGGGTTGCGCGGCAAATTTGGCCAGGCCAACTACGCGGCGGCCAAGGCGGGCCTGATTGGCCTGACCAAGACCGCGGCGCGGGAATTCGGCAAGAAAGGCATCACCGTCAATGCGGTTGCGCCCGGCATGGTGATGACCGACATGGCGCGTGCCTTGCCGGAGGAAATTCTCGCGCGGGCCGTGGCCGAAGCGGCGCTCCCCGAACTTGCCGATCCGCAGGACGTCAGCAATGCGGTGCTGTTTCTGCTGTCCGACGCTGCCCGCGCCATCACCGGCGAAGTGCTGCGCGTCGATGCGGGACAGTATATCTGACGACGGGCGGCGCGCTGATTAACCCCAACGCACCATGCGCAGCATGAAACCGCCCTCGCAGTCACCGCAATGCGAATCGACGAGCTCGTGGCTCCAGCCGCGTTCTTCGAGCTCCGGGTAAAGGGAGATCGGCTCGCTGTCGAAATGGCCGACGAGCAGGGCATCGACTTCGCCGCTTTCTATCGTGCGCAGCACCGTGTCCATCGGCGCCGGCGGCGCAAGGCCGCGAAGGTCGAGATGGATGCCTTCGGCGGTCCGCCATTTCCGAGATCCGTCCGCCGGGCGCGCGTGATCGTGATGGTGATGCACGGCAATCCTCCGCGAGTGGCATAATTTGGTACCACAATGCTTAATTTTGCGCTATGACTTATTAAACGAGGCGGAAGGCAGCGAACGCCGTGGCGACGGATACAAATGGGCGAGGGAAGAAGATCAGCACCGCCGTACGGGTTCGACGCGTGCGGGCCGGCGACATTCCGCATGTCATTGCGCTTGACACCCGGGTAACGAAGCTCGCCAAGGCCGAATATTGGAACGATGCGTTCCGCCGCTATGGCAAGCAGCGCCTACGCGAGGGGTTCTTTCTGGTGGCCGAAAGCCGCATGGACCGAACCGGCGCGCGCGTGGTGGGCTTTATCATTGGCGAGATTCGCGCCTGGGAATTTGGCTCCACGCCTTGCGGTTGGGTATTTGCGTTGTCGGTTGAACCAGAGATGCGCTTGCATGGCATTGGAGACGCGTTGCTCGAGGCGATCTCGGCTGAGTTCAAGAAAGCGGGCGTCAACAAGATGCGAACAATGGTGGCAAGGGATGGCCGTCTTCCTCTGCTTTTTTTTCGCAGCGAAGGAATGATGGCTGGGCCCTATATCCAGCTTGAGAAGGACCTCGATTGAACAGGCAAATCGGCAATGAGAATTTCGACGGGACCAGTATGCGGATGACGATATCGTGAGGCTGCAGATTTCGACGCGGCTTGCCATTTTCGCGGTTCTGGAACTTACCGCGCACGAAGGCCGTCAGCTTTCCGTCGCCGAAATCGGTCAGAAGTACGGCGTCTCTAGTCACCACCTAGCGAAGGTCATGCACGTCATGGGCCGTGTCGGCCTCGTCCATTCCGTTCGTGGCGCGGGTGGCGGCTATCAGTTCGTCGGCAATGCGCGGCGAATAACGTTACTCGACGTGGTCCAACTGTTTGAAGACCTGAACTCCGTTGAGCAAGACGTAGATGCCACGGATGCGACGCCCGTAGGCCAAGCCCTGCGTGAAGTTATCAGCGAAGTCGACGATATCTCGCGCGCGACCCTCGGATCGATCACGATAGCGACGATGCGCAAACTTGTGGATCGCCACGCGATCAGCGGCGCGGGGCGTTCGAAGGTGGTGTTATCGCGGCGACGGACTCAATCGCGTCGCTGACTGATGCAACGAAAGCCTTATTTCGGGAGTCACTTGAACGAATTGCATCTGAAGGCCCGCAGGCCAATGATTTTTGCCAATTAATTGTGCGTTGCAGCATTGACGAGCCGCCAGGCCTTGAAAATCATTGATCAAGATCAAGGCGGCCTGGTCATCGGTACCTTGAGTTAGCGGGGTGCCATTTAAGGCCTTGTCCATGGGTTCAAAACTGACGGCTGGCGACCTTCAAATCATTACCCGGATCGCGGTGTTTCGGGGACTGAAAGCTGAGACCGTTGAGCACATCATCGCGCCCGCGACCGCCATCATGTTGCGGCCGCACGAATGGATCGCGCGCCAAGACGATCCGGCAACGGCATTCTTCATTGTGATCGATGGATGGATAAAACTTTATCGGAGTACCCCTGCCGGCGATGAAACCGTGATCGATATTATGACGACAGGTCAGAGTTTCGCGGAGGCCGTCGCGTTCACCGGTAATCGATATTTAGCCACGGCCGAAGCAGTGAGCGAAGCGCGCGTCGGACGTATTCCTGCCGATCATATTGTGCGTTGCATCCGCGAAAGTCCCGATATTGCATTAGCGATGATCGCATCGACCTCCCAGCATATGCATCATCTCGTCCAACAGGTCGAACAGCTCAAGGCGCAAAGCGGCGTGCAGCGAGTCGCCGAGTTTCTCGCGTCGCTGTCAGTTGCAGAGCATGGTCATTGTGCGGTCGCGTTGCCGTATGACAAGGTTCTGATTGCTGGACGGCTTGGCTTGACGCCGGAGTCGCTGTCGCGTGCCTTTGCGCGCCTGCGAAGTATCGGCGTCGTAGTCGATGCATCGCACGTTGTGGTCAAAGACGTCGCCAAGCTGCGTCAGCTCGCTAGCGACGATCGCAGCGCGGTGCGCGGCACTTTGCGGGTGGTGCGTTGAAGCTAAGTCGGCTGGTATTTTGTCTAAGTGTCGGGATCGATAGGCCCTAACGCCAGCCTCACGCCATTACTACGAGGACCTTCCAATGTCATTACAGATTCTCCATCCACCCGGCTGGTTGCCGCCGATCGGCTATGCGAATGGTCTTAGTGTGGCGGCTGGTCGTCTCGTGTTCATTGCCGGCCAGGTTGGCTGGGATGCCGATCAGCGTTTCCACAGCGAAGAACTCGTTCCGCAATTCGAGCAGGCGCTCAAGAACATACTTGCCATCCTCGCCGAAGCGGACGGGACGCCGAACCACATTTGCCGAATAACCGCTTTTTGTATCGACAAGCCGGCCTATCTCGCGGGTCGGCGTGAACTCGGGCGCATTTGGAAATCGCTGATGGGAAGCCATTTCCCTGCGATGAGCATGATTTTTGTCGCTGATCTTCTCGATGCGCCAGCAAAGATCGAACTGGAGGCAACGGCCGTTATTCCAACGTTACCGACGTAATCGTCCGGCGACGGTTTGGCGTTGCCGGAATTAAACCCCGTCCCCGCGCCTTTAGCCGGGTCAAGTCATGCGTTCAGCGAAAAGCCTTGCGGTCAGACGCCGCGCAAGCGCGGCGGCCGCGACTCGACGATAATTGGCGGACGCAATCGTGGTTCGCATGGGTTGCACTTGCCTCTGCACCAGCCGGTCGATCTCTTGCAGCAGTTTATCGTCGACTGTTCGGCCGGCAACGATTTCCGTGCCGGCGAGAAGGAACGGCCGTGAATTCGTGCCGGTCAGCGCGATGCGCAGTGCGCTGACGTTCGCACCGGCCGTTGCGAGCGCGACCGCAACGCCTGCCAATGGAAAATCGATAGCCCCTCGTACTCGAACCTTTGCATAAGACGACGGAGGCGGGTCGGAACGCAGATGGACCGCCACGATGAGTTCGCCGTCGGCCAGCGCGAGGTGAGCTTTGCCGTCTTCGACATAGAGTTCGCTCAGACGAATTCGGCGCTGGCCTTGAGCGCCGGCAATCTCGACTTCGGCGCCGAAAACGAGCAGGGCAGGCGCAAGATCGCCGCTGAAGGTGGCGTGACAGCGCTGTCCCTGGGGGGCGACATGGCAAGTATCCCCACGATGCTTCAGGCAATAAGCGTTTGCGCTCCGCCACCATTCGCTCTGGTTGTAGTAAATGCAGCGAGTATCGAGGCATAAATTGCCGCCGACTGTCCCCATGTTGCGGTGGCCGGGCCCGGCGATCGCTTCGGCCGCTTGCGCCAGCGCGCAATATTGACTGGCGATCACGGCATTGCGAGCAAGAGCAGCGATGGTCACACCCGCGCCAATCGTGACGCCGCGTTCGTTGGTGTTGATCTCGGTCAGTTCATCGATGCTGCAAAGATCGACCAGTAAATCCGAGCTGGCAATGCCGCGCCGCATATTCACAATGAGGTCGGTTCCGCCCGCGACAAAGCGACTGCCGGGATGGTTCAGGCACGCCGCAATCGCCTCTTTGACGGTGCTTGGCTGGGCAAGGCGGAATCCGGCCAAGGGTGCACTCATGATGTGGCCTTCAAGGTTTTCGCAAGCCTCGCCTGCCGCCGGCGCTGGACGAGCGCTTCCATGACCCGGTCGGGCGTCACAGGTAATTCGTCGAGATCGATATCGATAGCATTGGCGATAGCGTTGACCATGGCTGGCGGGAAGCCGGCCAATGCGCCTTCACTTGCTTCCTTGGCGCCAAATGGTCCGTATGGGTCGTGGCTTTCGACGATATGGACTTCGATCGGCGGGGACTCCGCAATGGTCGGCATGCGATATTCAAGCAAACTCGCATGTGCCGGCAAGCCATCGAGATAGCGTGTCTCCTCGCACAGCGCCTGTCCCATTCCCATCCATACCGATCCCTGTATTTGCCCTTCAACCGCTAGCGGGTTGATAGCGTGGCCGCAGTCCAGTGCGGTCCAGACTTTGTCCACGGTCACGGTACCGGTTGTGTCGTCGATGCTGACCTCGACGACCTGGGCGGCGTAACTGAACCCCATTGTCGAGCCAACGGCGCCGCCCTTGTGCCGACCTCCCTGCGATTCGGGCGGGCAGGTGAACGTTCCGCTGACGGTGATCGCGCCGCGATCGGCCAGCGCGGCTTTCACCACTTCGGCGAAAGGAAGGCTCGCTTGCTGGCCGCTGTCGATGCGAAAGACTTCGCCGATCACCTCGATATCGTCCGGGTGCGCTTCGAGCTTGCCGGCGGCCGCGTCCACGAGAATTGCCTTAAGCTTTTTTGCCGCATCGATTGCGGCATTGCCAACCATGAAGGTGATGCGCGATGAGTAGGCGCCGTTATCCTTGGGTGTCACCGCGCTATCCGCCGCGATGACCCTTACGCGATCGAGCGATACGCCGAGCGTTTCCGCGACTGCAATAGCTACCATGGTCGACGAGCCTTGACCGATATCTGCCGCGCCGGTCAGCGCGGTGATGCCGCCGTCGAAATCGAGCCGCACATTGACGACAGCATGGGGCTCACCGGTCCAATGAATGGGCTTGGCCGCGCCGCTGACATAGTGCGAGCAAGCTATGCCCAGTCCCTTGCCCGCCGGCAGCTTACCGATGCGATCCCGCCAGCCGCTGGCACGCTCAACGCGGTCAAGGCATTCCGCCAGTCCATAGCTGTTGACCATCAGGTCATTCAGGGTGCGGGTCGGCGCGTGCAGGAGATTGGCACGACGCACGGCAAATGGATCAAGCCCCAGATCGCGGGCCATCCGGTCGAGCAGACATTCGAAGGCATGACGCGTGTCGACTGCGCCGTGACCGCGCATCGCGCCGCAGGGCGGCAGATTAGTGTAGACCCGATAGCCATCGTATTTGATCGCCGGAATGTCATAGAGACCCTGCAACAACGCGCCGGCGTAGAGGATCGTCACGATACCGTATCCAGCATACGCGCCGCCGCGCTGGACGACCTCGCACGTGCATGCGGTAATTTTTCCGTCGCGACGCATGCCAAGCCGCAAAGCCATATCGGTTTGCGGGCGTGCGCGGTGGGTCAAAAATGTCTCCTCTCGGCTCAATCGCATGAGCACTTTTCCGGCTGCGGCGCGGGCGAGAATTGCCGTTATAATTTCAAAATTGAGGACTTCGACGCGTGCGCCGAATCCGCCACCAATGAACGGCTTCACCACACGGATGCGCGAAGAGTCCATCTCGAGACATCGCGCGAGCATGAGGTGCAGGTAATAGCCGACTTGGGAAACGGATTGTACGGTGAGCCTTTCGGCTATTGGATCGTAGTCCACGAGGCAGGCATGTGGTTCAATTTGAGCATGGTTGAGTTCCGCGCAACTGATCTTTGCTTCACGGACAAGATCCGCCGTCGCGAGACCCTGCTGCCAATCGCCAAATTCGTGATGAACTTCACGTTCGAGATTACCGGGCTTATTGTCGTGTAACAACGTTGAACCCGGTGCTCGAGCTTCCTCTGAAGTGTAGTATGCCGGCAAACGGTGCAGTTCTATTTCGATCAGACTGATTGCGCGCTCAGCGGTCTCAGCATCAATGGCGGCCACAGCGGCGATGGGCTCCCCACGGTAGCGCACCCTTTCGCGCGCCATCGGATATTCGTTCATGGCGACCGGCAAGACACCGTAAGTGAATGGGCAATCATCGCCGGTAACGACCGCAAAGACTCCCTCAAGCGCTCGCGCCTTGGAAACGTCGACCCGAATGATTTCTCCGTGGCTTACGGGGCTCCGGAGTATGCGCCCGACCAGAGCGTCAGCATGGTCGAGGTCGGCGGTATAGCGTGCGCCCCCGCTGACCTTTTCAAGGCCATCAATAAGAGGAACGCCGCGGCGCGAGACACGACTGTCTGTGATCGGATCAGCGGTCATGAGGTTGCCCCGCCGCTGCCTGGACGGACTCGATGATTTTTACATAACCCGTGCACCGGCAAAGATTTCCCGATAAAGCAGCACGTATTTCGCTTTCGCTTGGTTTTGGATATCGGCGCAAAAGAGCCTCAGCCGCCATGATCATTCCCGGCGTGCAGAAGCCGCACTGCGTGCCGAGCTTTTCGTGAAAGGCTCGCTGCAAGCGGCTGAGCCGGCCCTGCTTGGCCAAGCCTTCAATCGTTTCGACGTTACGGCCTTCGCAGCGCACCGCGAGCGTGATACAGGATGGCACCGCTTCGCCGTCGACTAGGACCGTGCATGCGCCGCACTCGCCGCCATCGCAGCCGATCTTCACACCGGTGAGGCGCGCGACTTCACGCAAATAATCGACGAGTAACTCTCTCTCGGCTACGGCGTCTTCGCGCCATCGACCGTTAAGCCTCAATCTTAGCAGACGCTTTTTCGGCTGCGGGCCCGGTGCATGCATCGGAGCGCTCCTAACTAATAAATGCGCTGTTTGGCGGCGTATTTCCATGACTAAAATCAAGGCAACTCGTCCCCGAATGCAGCACTAGCGGCCGACCGACCTGACCAAAGTCAAGGATTGGACTGCAATTCGTCAGTAAATATTCAAATATAGGTGGAGTTCATTGGCGAGGCCAATAATGGCGCTTCGCGACTATAATGCCCGGGTCGATTTTGTGGATCGGAACGTCGCTGAAGGTCGGGACGACAGGACCGCCTTTATCGATCCTGCTCGCAACCCGACTTATGGCGAGCTGTGGGCGTCGGTGCCGCCGCAAGCCAGCATTTCTCGATTAATCGCAAAACTTGAACTAGCACGTCCTTTGCCCGGCGACTGCGCGCCGATGTGGCGCGCCGCCGCATATTTAAAATTTTGCATCATTTGGAGATGGGCATGCTGACGCAAATGGCGCGTGCGGGCAATGAAGCGGAACAAGCAGCGCAAGACGTTTCCGCGCTGAGCGTGTTTTTCAATCCGAAGAGCGTCGCTGTGGTAGGCGCCTCATCGGACCCGAAGAAGCCGGGCAACACCGCGCTGCGCCACATGATCTCCATGGGCTACAAAGGGAAATTATATCCGGTCAATCCGCGCGAACAGGGCATCCTAGGGCTGCCGTGCTACAAAAACGTGAGCGACATCCCGGAACCGGTCGAGCTGTGCATCCTGATGGTGGCGGCCGAGCTGACCGTGCCGGTCGCCAAGGAGTTGGTTGAACGGAAACGCCGCTTCAATGACGTAAAGGGCGCTATCTGCATGTCTGCGGGTTTCGGCGAGCTCGCCACTGCCGAGGCCGGTCAGCGGCAAAAGGATTTGGTCGACATTCTGCGGTCCGCGTCGATACGGCTCATCGGCCCGAACTGCGTCGGCGTCATGGATACGGTGAGCGGCTTCAACACCAATTTCGACATCGGCTCCTATCCGCGCGGCGGCATTAGCGTTCTCACGCAGAGCGGTGCCTTCGGTAATTCATTTCTGTTTGCTTCGGGGACGAGCGGCCGGGTGGGCCTGAACAAATATATCTCCATGGGCAACATGGCCGACGTTCAGATGGCCGAACTGGTCGCCTTCTTGAAGGACGATGAATCGACGCGTGTCATCGGCATCTATCTCGAAGGTTTGTCTGATCCGCGCGGCTTTTTCCAGGCGGCCTGCGAAGCCGCTGCGGTCAAGCCGGTGGTGGTACTGAAAAGCGGCCGCAGCGAATTAGGCTCGACCGCAGCGCTCTCCCACACCGGTGCGATTGCCGGCGCCGAGGTGATCTATGAAGGCGCATTCCGCCAGTTCGGATTGATTCGCGTGCGTAGCGTCGCGGAGTTCTACGACACGCTGCGCGCGTTTTCGATGCAGCCGGTGCCAAAGGGTAACCGTGTCGCCGTACTCACCCACATGGGCGGGCCGGGAACGATGTGCATCGACGAGATTTCCGAATTGCCCGGCATTGAGTTGGCGTCGTTCACCGATGAAGCCCAGGCGACGTTGAAAGCGATCCTGTCGCCCGCTGCCAATGTCGGTCATCCGCCCGGTTATATTGACCTCACCGCCGCACACTTCGAGCATTTGCATAATGAGGTGCTGCAGATCCTGTTCAAGGACCCGAACGTCGACCTGGTGATCCAGATCCTGGCGCCCAGCGCGTTCCTCGATCAGCCGTTACTCGCCAAAGAGGTCGCTAGCGCGTTTCGCTCGCAAGGCAGCATGCCGAAGCCGCTGCTCAATGTCATTACCTTCGGCGACTTTGCCGACGAATTGCGCCGCGGTTTAGAAGGCGCCGGCCTGCCGAGCTTCGATTACCCGGACACGGTCGCACGGGTCGCTGCCAATCTCTCGAATTACGGGACCATCCGCGCGCCGGCCGCTCAAGCTGACGGAAAGACTCAAGTCGCCACCACGGAAGGGCCGGCGGCGCAACTGATCGCCGCCACTGCCAAAGAGAGGCGCGTTAGCCTGCTCGAACCGGAAGCCTACGCGGTGTGCAAGCAGTATGGCATCCCGGTGCCGCCGTTCAAATTGGTCGATTCGCTGGAGGGTGCCTTAGCGGCCGCCAAGCAAATCGGCTACCCGGTCGTGATCAAAGTGGTGTCGGCGCAGATCCTGCACAAATCCGACATCGGCGGCGTTGTGCTCGGAATCGGTTCCGACAGTGCACTTGAAAAATCCTATGCGCAGCTCGTCGACAACGTCCGTAAGGCGGCGCCCGGAACCAGCAAGCCGAGCGTGCTGGTGCAGAAAATGATGCCGGGGGCAACCGAGTTGGTACTGGGCGCGATCCGCGACAAACTGTTCGGCCCGGTCGTAATGTTCGGCCTCGGCGGCATCTATGTCGAAGTACTCAAGCGCGTCGGTTTCTACCTGGCGCCGTTCGGCATCGAACAGGCGCGCGAACTCATCCACGATGTGCTGCCGCCGAAGATCATCGCCGGCGCGCGCGGCCGCAAGAAACTCAATGTCGCCGCCATCGCCGCCATGTTGGTCTCGCTTGGCCGGTTGCTGGAGGAGCACCCGCAGATTGAAGAAGTGGACTTAAACCCCTGCCTGGCGCTCGACGATGGCTGCCTGGCGGTGGACGCGCGCATCGTCCTCGCCAAGGCTGAGTGAGATGGCCCAATGACCACCATGTACCCACAAGAGTTACCTGCAATATCGAAGGGTAAGCCGCAGGAATGACCGAAATTCGCGACTACAATGCCGCTGTCGATTTCGTGGATCGCAACGTCGCCGAGGGACGGGGCGAGAAGACCGCGTTCATCGACCCGTCGCGCAACCTGACCTATGGCGAACTACGCGACACCGCTGCGCGCATCGGTCCGATGCTAGCACGCATGGGGATTGAATCGGAAAACCGGATCGCGCTCGTGCTGCTCGACACGGTCGACTTTCCCGTGCTGTTCTGGGGCGCCATCCGCGCAGGCATCGTTCCGGTTCTGATCAATACGCGGCTGACGGTTGATCAGTATCGCTACCTTTTAGAAGATTCGCGCGCTAAAGCCGTTTTTGTTTCTGCCGCGCTACTTCCTGTCATTCAGGAAGCCGCGAAGGACCTGCCAAACCTCAAGACGATCGTTGTTGTTGGTGGAGGCCCCGCGTCGGTACCGCGGTTGGGCACGTTGTTGGCGGCTGAGAATGAAGGCGTGGCACCGGCAAGAACTTGCGCCGATGAGGTCGCATACTGGCTCTATTCGTCTGGCACGACCGGAATGCCGAAGGGAACGATGCATGTGCATTCGACGCCGATGAGCATCGCGCGTACCTCAGGACAGGGCCGCATCGGCATCCGTGAAGACGACCTGATCTTTTCCGCGCCTAAGCTGTTCTTCGCTTATGGCCTCGGCGACGCAATGTTGTGCCCGATGTCGGTCGGCGCGACCTCGGTGCTCTATCCAGAGCGGCCGACGCCGCAGACTGTGTTCGAGACGCTGCGCGCATACCAGCCGACGATGTTTTTTGCGGTGCCGACGCTGTATGCGGCCATGCTTGCCGATCCGGAATGCAAACCGGAAAACATCTCGAGCCGGTTACGACTCTGCTTCTCGGCCGGCGAGCCATTGCCCGCTCATGTCGGCGAGGCCTGGAAGCAACGATTTGGTCTCGACATCGTGAACGGCGTCGGCTCGACCGAGATGGGGCATCTTTTTTTGACAAATCTTCCGAATGCCGTGGAGTACGGTACATCCGGTGTGCCGGTAGACGGCTACGATCTCAGGCTGGTTGACGAAGATGGCAAGGACGTGGGCGACAATGAAATCGGGGAGCTTCTAGTGCGCTGCGAATCGGCCGCAGCCGGCTACTGGAATCAGCGCGAGAAATCGCGCCGCACGTTTGTGGGTGAGTGGACCCGTACCGGGGACAAATATCTGCGACGTGAGGACGGAGTATACACCTTCTGCGGCCGCACTGACGATATGTTCAAGGTCAGCGGCATTTGGGTCTCTCCGTTCGAGGTCGAGGACGCGCTAATTGGCCATCCGAAGGTCCTTGAGGCCGCCGTCGTGCCGTCCGAAGACGATAACGGCCTTATCAAGCCAAAAGCATTTGTCGTACTCAGGGATCGCAGAGATAACGACGCGAGCCGGGCGCTGTATGAAGAGCTCAAGGTGCATGTAAAGCGAACGATCGGCCCTTGGAAGTATCCGCGTTGGATCGAATTTGTCGACAGTCTGCCCAAAACCGCGACCGGAAAGATACAACGCTTCATGCTGCGCGACAGCAAGCTTAGTACAAACGGTGGAGAGCACTGATGCCGCCTCTCTCCCATCTTGCTTGGCCTTTTTTTGACGAGAGTCATCAGCAATTTGGTTCAGCGCTCGCGCAATGGGCCAACAAAGAGGTTGGCCAATACATCGATCACGCAAACGTCGATAATTCCTGCCGAGCGCTCGTTCGTGCGTTGGGGGATGCCGGTTGGCTAAGGGCCATTGTGCCGGCGGCCTATGGTGGGCTGTCGGAAAAACTTGACGTGCGCACGCTTTGCGCCGCGCGCGAGATTCTCGCCTGGCACGACAGCCTCGCTGATTTTGCCTTCGCCATGCAGGGCTTGGGTACCGGCTCGATATCGCTGTTCGGCAGCGATGAGACAAAGGCCAAATATTTGCCGCCGGTACGCGACGGCCGTCATATAGCGGCATTTGCGCTCTCGGAGCCCGAAGCAGGATCCGACGTTAGCGCGCTTGCAACGACCGCGACAAAGGACGGCGCGGCGCATGTCCGCATTGACGGAATCAAGACCTGGATCTCCAATGGCGGGATCGCAGATCACTACGTCGTGTTCGCCCGAACTGGCGAAGCCCCTGGTGCAAAGGGACTTTCCAGTTTCGTCGTCGATGCCGATACACCCGGGCTTGAGATCGCCGGCCGGATTGACGTCATCGCTCCGCATCCGCTCGCGACGCTTCGCTTCACCGGCTGCCGCGCCCCGTTGGCAAACCGGCTCGGTGGCGCGGGCGAAGGCTTCAAGGTTGCAATGGCGACGCTCGATATCTTCCGCTCGAGCGTCGCCGCCGCGGCGCTCGGGCTGGCACGCCGCGCTTTCGATGAAATGATCGATCGGGCGGCGACGCGCAACATGTTCGGGGCGCCGCTGGCGGACCTGCAGCTCACGCAGGCCGCGCTGGCGGATAGCGCCATCGACATCGACGCCGCGGCCTTGCTGGTTTACCGCGCGGCCTGGGAAAAGGATCGCGGCGCTGCGCGCATTACACGTCAGGCGTCGATGGCGAAAGCGTTCGCGCCGGAGATGGCGCAACGGGTAATCGATCGCGCGGTGCAAATCTTCGGCGGGAATGGTGTGCGTGTCGGCGTCAAAGTCGAAGCTCTATACCGCGAAATTCGCGCGCTGCGCATCTACGAAGGCGCAACCGAAGTACAGAAGGTGATCGTGGCGCGGGAATTGATGAAGGAGCGCAAAATCATGCCACGCCAAGCAGCCGAGTAGCAATGATGCGGCTGACCGAGGAGCATGAGCAAGTTCGAGATGTCGCGCGCGAGTTCGCGCAGCGCAGCCTGGCGCCCCATTCGGCCGAATGGGATAGCCAAGCGGTGTTTCCGCGCGCCGCGCTGCGCGAGCTGGGCAAACTCGGCTTTATGGGAATGACGGTGCCGCCGGAATGGGACGGCGCCGGCGCAGATTACGTCGCCTATGCGCTTGCGCTGGAAGAAATCGCGGCCGGCGATGGAGCCGTCTCGACGATCATGAGCGGCCATAACTCGGTTGGGTGCATGCCGCTCGTCGAGTACGGTACGCCTGCGCAGAAGGAGAAGTATTTGCGGCCGATGGCGCGCGGCGAGATGCTGAGTGCCTTCTGCCTGACTGAACCGCAGAGCGGCTCGGACGCCGGTGCGATCCGCACGCGTGCCGAGCGGCGGCGCGGAAGCTATGTTCTTAATGGAACGAAGCAGTTTATTACCTCGGGCAAGAACGCCGACGTCGCACTGGTCTTTGCCGCGACCGACCTCGGGCAGGGCAAGAGGGGCATCAGCTGCTTCATCGTTGATACCAAGCAATCGGGCTATTGCGTCAGCCGCATCGAAAGCAAGATGGGACAGCAGGCGTCCGATACTTGCGAAATTCGGTTCGAAGACCTCCTGGTGGCGGAAGAGAACCGGCTCGGCGCGGAAGGCCAAGGCTACCGTATTGCGCTTGCCAACCTGGAAGGTGGCCGCATCGGTATCGCGTCGCAAGCCGTCGGCATGACCCGGGCGGCCTACGAGATTGCGCTCAGCTACGCGCAAGAGCGCAAAAGCTTCGGCAAAACGATTATCGAACACCAGGCCGTTGCATTTCGCCTTGCCGATATGGCGACCCAGCTCGAAGCCGCGCGTCAGCTCGTGCTGCATGCTGCCGCCTTACGCAGTCAAGGCATGCCCTGCCTCAAGGAGGCGTCGATGGCGAAATTATTCGCCACCGAAGCGGCCGAACGCATCTGCTCCGACGCGATTCAGACGCTGGGCGGCGCCGGCTACATGACCGACTACGGTGTGGAGCGAATTTTCCGTGCCGTGCGCGCGAGCAAGATCTATGAGGGCACGAACGATATTCAGCGGCTGGTCATAAGCCGCGCGCTCATGACCCAGGCCGAACAGGAAAGCCGAATTTCCTTATGTTCGTAATGAACACCAGCGATGCTGCGACCACCCTGACGCTGAGCCATCCTCCGGTGAATGCGATCAGCGAAGAATGGGTGCGGGCATTTGAAACAAAGCTCGACGAACTGGACCGCGGCCCGCATTCGACCGTCTTGCATATCCGCTCGGAGCAGAAAGTGTTCTGCGCGGGGGCCGATCTCAAGCAAGTGCGCGCGCACATGGACGCAAGTGACGGTCCCGACCGGATGTACGGCTATGTGGCGAGCATCCAGCGGCTTTATGCGCGTATCGAGCGGCTGCCCCGGGTCACGCTGGCCGAGATCGGCGGCGCGGCAATGGGCGGAGGACTTGAGCTGGCATTGGCGTGCGATCTGCGGATCGCGGCGGCCGAAGCCAAGGTCGGCTTACCGGAAGCGCGGCTCGGCTTGATCCCCGGCGCCGGCGGCACGCAGCGGCTCACGCGGCTTTGCGGCCCGGCACTCGCCAGTCGGCTTATTCTTGGTGCAGAAGTTCTCGACGGCGCGGCCGCCGCCGCACTCGGCGTGGTGCATTGGGCGGTGGCGCGGGCTGAGCTCGCGCAGCGCGCCCAGGAGATCGTGCGCCGCATTGCCGACCTTCCGGCCGCGGCTTTGGCCGCCAGCAAGGCGTGCATCGCGGCAGCCGGCCAAGACGGCCGCGGCGGCTATTCCGACGAGCTGGAATACACCCGTCAGCTGCTGAATCACGTCGAGACGCGCCAGCGCGTCCAGGCGTTCCTTGCCGGTGCAGGCGACAATACAAAACCGACAAAGAAAGTTTGAGAGAGGGGTAGCGCTATGATGTTCGATGGCAAGGTTGTGCTGGTGACGGGCGGGGCGTCCGGCATCGGCAAGGCCACGGTGATGGCATTCGCCCGCCAGGGCGCGACGGTGATCTGCGCCGACGTAAACGCCGCCAAGGGCCAGGAGTTGAAGAACGAAGCTGCCGGCGCCAGGCTGTCGGTCGATTTCGTCGCAATCGATCTCGGCAATTCCGATTCGATCCGTGCCGCCGCTGCCGAGGCGCTCAAGCGCTATCCGCGCGTCGACATCCTGGTGAACGCTGCCGGCTGGGGCGACATTCAACCCTTTATGCAGAACACGCCAGACTTCATCAACCGCGTGATCGCCATCAACCTCGCGGGTCCCGCGCATCTGACACAGGCGCTGCTGCCGCCGATGATTGCCGCCAACGGCGGCAAGGTCATCAATATCGCCAGCGACGCCGGGCGCGTCGGCAGCGGCGGCGAGACGGTCTACGCCGGCGCCAAGGGCGGGCTGATCGCCTTCACCAAGTCGCTCGCGCGCGAGGTCGCCCGCTACTCGATCAACGTTAACTGCGTGTGCCCAGGCCCGACCGATACGCCGATGCTCGCCACCCGCCCGGAGAAACTGCGCGAAGCCTTCCTCAAAGCGATCCCGTTCCGCCGCTTCGCCAAGCCGGAGGAAATCGCCGACGCCGTTGTGTTCTTCGCCAGCCCGCAAGCTGGCTATATCACCGGCCAGGTGATGAGCGTGAGCGGTGGGCTGACCTTCGCCGGCTAGATTCAGAAACAATCATCGAAAGGACTTGAATCCATGATGGACGTTGCCAAGCGGTTTAATCCCGCCGGACTCGATTTTTCAAACTTCAAGCCGAAGCATTTTCTGTGGAGCGTCGATGGCAAGGTGGCGACCGTTACCTTGAACCGGCCAGAGCGGAAGAACCCGCTCACGCTCGAATCCTACGCCGAACTGCGCGAGACGTTCCGCAGCCTGAGCTACGTCGACAAGGTCAAGACCGTCGTCATCGCGGGCGCCGGCGGCAACTTCTGCTCCGGCGGCGACGTGCACGAAATCATCGGCCCGCTGGTCGAGATGCAGCGCAAAGGCGACATGGCGGGATTGCTCGCATTCACCCGCATGACGGGCGATCTGGTCAAGGCCATGCGGGCGTGTCCGCAGCCGATTATCGCGGCAGTAGACGGTATTTGCGCCGGTGCCGGGGCGATCCTGGCAATGGCGTCGGACCTGCGCGTCGGCACCGCCCGCAGCAAGATCGCCTTCCTATTCGTGCGCGTCGGACTTGCCGGGGCGGACATGGGCGCCTGCAACATGCTGCCGCGCATTATCGGCCACGGCCGCGCATCAGAGCTGCTCTATACCGGCCGTTCGATGGACGGCGGCGAGGCCGAGCGCTGGGGTTTCTACAACAAGCTGAGCGAGCCGGAGAACGTGCTCGCCGACGCGCAGGCTATGGCCAAGGCGTTGTCGGATGGTCCGACCTTCGCCAACTCAATGACCAAAAAGTGCCTGCATCAGGAATGGAACATGGGCGTCGAGGAGGCGATCGAAGCCGAGGCGCAGGCGCAGGCGATCTGCATGCAGACCAAGGACTACGAGCGAGCTTACGAGGCCTTCGTCGCCAAGCAGAAACCGGTGTTCGCGGGCAATTGATGCCGCCTATGCGAATGCGCCTGAGACGATGACGCCATGGCGCTTGCCGCCGTGGCGCCGTGGGTGTTGAATCAATAGTACCGATCGGGCGGTCACGCCGATCATCTGGGGAAACGCACAATGTTCTCGCGGCTGAAATTCGCGCTCATACTGTTCGCGCTGACGCAACTTCTCAGATACGCCCGCTGGCGGCATCCGCATTTCGCGGCGCGCCTCAAAGAGCGCAATTTGGTTGCACAGATCAAGGCGCGCGACGAGGGAACGGGCCGCTGGATCGAGATCCGCGATGGCAAGATCGGATCGGGCGCCGGACAACATCCGAAGCCCGATATCACGCTCTTCTTCAAGAATGCCGCGACCGGCGCCTCCTTGCTGACGCCACCGATCAACTGGCTCAACCAGATCAACGCGCAGAAAGATTTTACCCTCGGGGTCGACGGTCCTGAGGACCTGACCAACTGGTTTGCGCAGACTCTCATGATGATGCAGACCGCCGGTTGGACGTTCGGTACGCCGATGCCCGACGGCTCAATGCGCTATTGCAACATGACCAACGGGGGGCCGGTTTTCATCACCGTCAAGGACGACAAGATCGTGCGCATGACGCCGATCGATTTCGACGAAACCGACCCGCAGCCGTGGACGATCGAAGCGTGCGGTTTGAAGTTTACGCCGCTGCGCAAGACCACGCTCGCCCCGCACGGGCAAAACGCAAAATCGATCATTTATTCGCCCGATCGTCTGCTCTATCCGATGAAGCGCGTCGATTTCGATCCCAACGGGGAGCGCAACCCGCAAAATCGCGGCAAATCGGAATACGTGCGCATTTCGTGGGACGAGGCGCTCGATCTGGTCGCCAACGAGATCAAGCGCTGCAAGCGCGATCATGGACCCGGCGCGATCGCCACCTCGCACGGCTCGCACCATACCTGGGGCAATATCGGCTACTACCTATCCGCGCTCTTCCGTTTCGCTAATGCGGTCGGCATGACGCGCGTGCACCACAATCCCGACTCCTGGGAAGGCTGGTACTGGGGCGCCGCGCATCACTGGGGCTACACGCTGCGGGTCGGCCAGTCGGAGACCTACGGCACCGTCGAGGACTGCCTGCAGAACTGCGAGATGATTGTGTTCTGGTCGGCCGATCCGGAAAGTACGAGCGGTTCATATGGTGCGCAAGAAGGCACCGTGCGCCGGCGATGGCTGAAGAATCCGAAGCTCGGCATCAAAGTTGTGCACATCGATCCGTATTACAACGCCTCGGCGCAGTTCATACCCGGCAAGTGGTTCTGCCCGAAGCCGACGACCTCGCCGGCAATGGCTATGGCGATTGCCTATGTCTGGATCAAGGAAGACTTGTACGACAAAGCCTATGTAAAGACTCACACGGTCGGCTTCGACAAGTGGAAGGCCTATCTGCTCGGCGAGGAGGACGGCACGCTCAAGACGCCGGAATGGCAGGAGAAGGAAACCGGCGTCCCGGCCAAGGACGTGCGCGCGCTCGCGCGCGAATGGGGCAAGAAGCGCGTCTATCTCGCGCCCGGCGGCTGGGGCAACGGCCACGGCGGCGCCTGCCGCAACCAGACCGGCATTCAGTGGGCGCGCACCATGGTGTGCCTAGCCGCCATGCAGGGGCTCGGCAAGCCCGGCATCAATATGGGCAATCTGCAATGGGGCGCGCCGCTCGACTTCAACTTCTATTTCCCCGGCTATGCCGACGGCGGCATGTCGGGCGATCTGGAAAATACCTCGATGCCGGTCGAGCTCTACCAGCGCATGCCGCAACTGCCGAGCATGAATTCGAGTTTCCAGCGCATCCCGCGCATCTACATGCCGGAGGCGATTGCCGACGGCAAAGCGGAAGGCTGGCCGTGGATCGGAAAGTCGATCGAGCATCAGTTCGCCAAATTTAGCTACCCGGCGCCCGGCCATGCGCCGGTGCGCATGCTCTACAAGTACGGCGGCTCGATGATCGCGACCATGAACAATACCAACCGCCATGTGCGGATGTACCAGTCGGCGAACCTCGAGTTCGTGGTCAACCAGTCGATCTGGTTCGAGGGCGAGGCCAAGTTCGCCGACGTCATTCTGCCGGCCTGTACCAATTTTGAGCGCGTCGACATCTCGGAATGGGCCGGGCTTGGTGGCTACGGCCATCACGGCCAGCAGCAACTCAATCACCGCGTCATCATTTTCCAGGCGCCGGCGATCAAGCCGCTCGGCGAATCGAAGACCGACTACTGGATCTTTACCGAGATTTGCAAACGGCTCGGCCTTGCCAACTACTTCAACGAGGGCTGCAACGAGCTCGATTGGGTGAAGCGGCATTTCGACGCCTCCGACCTGCCCAAGGTGATTTCGTGGAAGAAGTTCATCAGGCGTGGCTATTACGTCGTGCCGTCGGAGAAGGCACATTTGCGCGCGCCGGTGTCGTTTCGCTGGTTCTGGGAAAATCGTAAAAAGGACGTGCCGGAGGCGCAGCCGCTGCCGTCAGACTACACCGAGGAATTCCTGCGCGGCCTGCAGACGCAGTCCGGCAAGCTCGAATTCGAATGCAACAGCTTGAAGCGCTTTCCCGATCCCGAACGGCCGCCGATCGTCAAATATGAGCCGGCGTGGGAGGGCGCGCATTCGGGCGACCTGTTCAAACGCTACCCGCTGCAGCTGCTCACGCCGCACTCGAAGTATTCGTATCACACCCAGGGCGACGGCAAGGATTCGTTCCTGCTCAATATCGAGGATCACCGGGTCAATATCGACGGCTACTATTACTGGATCGTTCGCTTGAACGCGCAGGATGCGACGGAGCGCAAAATCAAAAAACACGACCTCGTCAAAGTCTACAATGACCGGGGTGCGGTAATTTGCGCCGCGTTGCCGACCCAGCGGCTGCCGCGCGGGGTTTGTCACGGCTACGAGTCCTCCGCGATCTACGATCCGATGGGCGAGCCCGGCAAATCGGTCGACTGCGGCGGTGTGCTCAATCTGCTCACGCCCGAGCGCACGCAAACCAAGACCACCCATTCGCTGGCCGGCGCGAATGCGCTGGTGCAGGTCGTGCTGTGGGACGGCGGGACCGAGCACGTCTCGGCGACCTTCGCCAAATTGGGCAAGGACCGGCAGGTGCGCAGCAAGCGCAAGGCGGACAATCTAGTGCCGGCAAAATAAGCGAATAATAGGAGGAGATGATCTGATGGCTTATGTTTTCAAGGAGGACGAACTGCCTTCTCTGATCGATGCCAAAGCGGCACGCGAACGCATTTTCTTCGTCAATAAGGAACTCGCCAGCATCGACGACATGCTGGCCGGCGTCATGCATTACAAGAAGGATGCGGCCTCGCCCCTGCACCTGCACAAAAACTGCGAGCACTTCTATTTCATCATCGACGGCAAGGCGACAGTGGAATCGGACGATGGGATACGGGCGGTCGGTCCCGGCGACATGATCTTCATCCCGGCCGAGGAGAAGCACCGTCTGCGCGCTACCGAGCCGCTGTTCTATTTCGAATTCCAGGCGCCCAATCGTTTCAAGACCACTATCCTCGAAGGCACTGATGACGACCTGCGCTGGGAGCGCAAGGACGGCAAAGTTTGGATCCAGAGCTGAGGCGGCGGAGCACGATCATGTCGCTTACATTCATCGATACCAACAAGCTACCGAAAAAAGCCTCGATCGCCCAAGGCGATATCACCGAGGTGCTCAACGAAGCTCTCTGCGGGGCGCACAATGTGCGCGGTTCGCTGCGTTGGCTCAAATCGGCTGAAACGTTCAAGCCGGATGCCGCCGACAAGCATCAGCTCATCTACCTCATGGAAGGCAAGGGCAATATCAAGCTCAACGGCAAGGATTACAGCGTCGGGAAGGGCGCCGGCATCTATCTCGGTCCTTCCGAAACCGCGACCATCCAGGCCGAAAACGGAGCGTCTCTGAAGCTGTTTCACCTCGTGGTGCCGCGGATACCGAAGTGAAGATCGAACGAGACGAGAAGCGTCATGAATAAATGGAACATGATCATCGACGTCGCCGAATGCACTAATTGCAACCTGTGTACGCTAGCGACCATGGACGAATATGTCGGCAACGATTTTCCCGGCTATTCGGCGCCGATGCCGAAGCACGGCCACAAATGGATCGACATATTGCAAAAGGAGCGCGGGCAGGTGCCGATGATCGATATCGCTTATGTGCCGACGATGTGCAACCACTGCGACAACGCGCCCTGCGTCGCCAAAAGCGGCGGCGCGGTGAAAAAGCGCGACGACGGCATTGTGCTGATTGATCCGGTGAAGGCGAAAGGGCGCAAGGATCTCGTTGAGGCCTGCCCCTACGGTCACATCTGGTGGAACGGGGAGTTGCAGTTGCCGCAGGCCTGGACGTTTGACGTCCATTTGATCGACAGCGGCTGGCGGCAGACGCGTGGCCAACAATCGTGCCCGACGGGCGCCATGCGTGCCATTTTCGTAGCCGATAGCGAGATGGCGCAGCTCGCGCGCGAGCAAGGGCTCGAAGTCATGAAGCCCGGACTCGGCACAAAGCCGCGCGTTTACTACAAGAATCTGTGGCGTTTCTCGAAATGCTTCATCGGCGGATCGGTCTCGACGCGGGCCAATGACGGGACGATCGACTGCGTCGAGGGAGCGAGCGTGCGTCTGCTCAAAGACGGCGCCGTCGTCGCGGAAGCCGCCACCGATAATTTCGGCGATTTCAAATTCGATCGACTCGACGAAAACTCGGGCAAATACGTCGTGGAAATAGCGGCTGGAGCGGCAAAAAAGGCGGTCACGGTGCAGCTCGGTGTGAGCACCAGTCTCGGTGACATCAGAGTGTAAAAAACCGCGGCGGTACGATTCATCGACCGCGATTCCAGAATAGCCGAAGACACAGGTCCGTATGCCTGAACCTTCGTTTGCCCTTGTTTTTCCGCAACTCGGCGGACTCTACCAAGCCTTGGCTCCCTGGGCCGAAGCGCTCTTGCGCGCAACCGTTGGACTGGCGCTGGTGCCGCACGGGCTGCGCATGACGTTCGGGCTTTTTCCGAACACGGGACAGCCGCTGCAAAATATCGGAATGCTCGCCGCTTATCTGGACGAGCAGGGCTATCGGCCGGGAAAGCTCTGGGCGTTGGCTATTTCAGTCACCCAGCTTGTTTGCGGGCCCTTGCTTGCCCTCGGCCTGTTCACGCGCCTCGCGGCCGTGCCGGTTGTTCTTTTCCTGCTGGTATCAAACATCGAGCGTTGGCGCGTCGGCAGATATTTCTGGAACCAGCTTGGGCTTGAATACACGCTGATGTGGACGATTGCGGCGCTTTACTTTCTCGTGCATGGCGGCGGCGCGTACGCTTTGGATGGGCTCATCTTTGGCCGCGAATTCTGATCCATTTTGTCCGGCCATTGGTGGAGCGGTAACCAGAATTGACGCGCTCGGGTTCGCGCGTGATCTGACGATAAGCGACGTAGTCGAGCCCGGCGCCGCCTTTCTGTGCCGGGAGCTGAGCCGCCACCGCATGGCCGGGACACGCCGGACTAGCGAGTCGCTTGCGATCCGCGGCGGCCTTCATCGTCATGACGCCCAGCTTGAGGTTTTTGCTGCGCGCGGGCGGCCGCTCGACCAGGCCTGACGACCCGAAGCGTGGATTCTCGCCCAAGACTGTGTCATAATCGTTGCGTGCGGCAGCGTAAACTGGCGAGGAAAAATTCGATGCAGTTGAAACTCAGACAAGCGGCAGCGTTCGGCGCCCCGATCGTTTTGACGATCGCGCTTCTGATGGCAACCTGTGGATCGGTTCGTGCCGAAGAGGACGGCACCGAGGCTCAGCGAGCCGCCTGCACGCCGGATGTATTTCGTCTCTGCGGCTGGCACATCCCGGATCATGCTGCAATTGAAAAATGCCTTCGGAGCAATATGGCCAAACTCAATCCGAAATGTCGGCAAGTCTTTGAGGGCAAGTTAAAATAATTTGCTGCCTGGCGTAGTAAGTCTTCTGAAACGCTGCAATACCGTATGGCTCGCGGAACTAGCGCGCTTGCCGCTTCGGCCGCGCTCGGGGCCCGTTGGCCAATACGCCGCTTTATCGCCCCATTCCCGCGTCGCGCCTGCGCGCGAAATATGCTATAATAGGTATTGATTCAGGGCGAGGCAGCGGCGGGCCATCGGGGGCCGCCCGCGCTCCCCCAAAGTCGAGAACAGCAACCTCATGATGATTCGCAACGAAACGCGCGCGCCGGAAGGCGCGCACGACGACCACAGCGATATTGTCTATCCTTCCGCCGTTCCCTTCGTACTGGTGCATCTGGCCTGTCTGGGGGCGCTCTGGAGCGGGGTGACTTGGCAGGCCGCCGTCCTCGGCGTGGCGCTGTACTGGGGCCGCATCTTCGCCATCGGCGCCGGCTACCACCGTTATTTCTCGCATCGCGCCTATGCGACCGGCCGCGTCTTGCAGTTCATCCTCGCTTTCGTCTGCCAAAGCACGTTGCAGAAGAGCGTGTTGTGGTGGGCGGCCAAGCACCGCCACCACCATCTGCATTCCGACACCGAGCTCGACGTCCATTCGCCGCGCCACACCGGCTTTCTCTACAGCCACGTGGGCTGGATCTTCGCGCGCCGGCACGATTCCTTCGATATGGTCAAGGTCGCCGACCTCGCGCGTTTCCCCGAACTGATGTGGCTGCACCGCCATGAGCGCTGGCCGGCCTATGGTCTCGCCGTGCTGTGCTTCCTGATCGCGGGGTGGCCTGGGTTGTTCGTCGGTTTCTTCTGCAGCACGTGCCTGGTGTTCCACGGCACCTTCTGCATCAATTCGCTGGCGCATGTGAGCGGGCGCAAGCGCTACGTCACCGGCGATGATTCCCGCAACAACTGGCTGCTGGCGATCTTCACCATGGGCGAGGGCTGGCACAACAACCATCACGCCTGCCAGAGCAGCGTGCGCCAGGGCTTCTTCTGGTGGGAATACGACCCCACCTATTACATCCTGAAGCTACTGTCGTGGACCGGGCTGGTCTGGGACCTCAAGGCGCCGCCCGTGGCGCTGCTGCGCAATGAGCAGCGGCTCGGGTCGCGCGTGATCGAGCGGGCGGCCCGCCAGCTCGCCGCCAGCTTCAACTCGGAGTGGATCGCCGGCGCCATGGCGTCAGCGCTAGGCAACGGCTCGCTCGCCGCACTGCAGCAGCGGCTGTCGGCGGCACACGACCAAGCCGTCGAAGTGCTGGCCAATGCGCATTTGCCGCACCTGCCGACCCGGGCGGAATGTGCCGCCCGCGCCCGCGCCATGTTCGCGCGCACCCCCAGCGTCGACGACATCGTCGACCGGGCCTACCAGTTGGTCCTCGACGCCATCAGCGCGCGTCTATGCGCCGTCCCGGTCCAGACCTGAACCGGCATTCCGCACGGCATAGTAGCAGGCCGGTCGCGGTGGAGGCTCTCCATAATCATAATATAGCAGATGGGGCTGGGGAGAGCCGATGGGGGGCTTGCTGAGCGGCACAAAAATACCTTCAATACGCGGGAACTCGGCCTGATTGGACCCGTTGGGACTGACATGCGCGTCATTTTGGCTCAGCCGCGGGGATTCTGTGCCGGTGTTGTGCGGGCCATCGAAATCGTCGAACGGGCGCTGCAGGCATTTGGCCCGCCGGTCTATGTCCGGCACGAAATCGTCCATAATCGACACGTGGTCGAGAGCCTGAAGGCCAAGGGCGCGCGCTTCGTCGAAGAGCTGTCGGAAGTCCCGGCCGGGGCGGTCACTATTTTCAGCGCGCATGGCGTCGCCCGCGCGGTGGAGGAGGACGCCGAGCGGCGCGGCCTCAATGTCATCGACGCCACCTGTCCGCTGGTGAGCAAGGTCCATAACCAGGCCAACCGCTACGTCCGCGATGCCCGCCAGCTCATTCTCATCGGCCATGCCGGGCATCCGGAGGTCGAGGGCACAAAAGGCCGCATCCCGGTGCCGGTGCATCTAGTGCAGACCGAGGCGGACGTCGCCAGGCTCGATATTCCGCGCGACACCCCCATTGCCTATGTCACGCAGACCACCTTGAGCGTGGACGACACGCGCGGGATTATCGCCGCACTGGAAATCAAATTTTCCGACGTGGTTGGGCCGGACACCCGCGACATCTGCTATGCGACGCAGAATCGGCAAAGCGCAGTACGCGACTTGTGCAAGCGGGTCGATGTGCTGTTGGTGGTGGGGGCGAGCAACAGCTCCAATTCCAACCGTCTGCGCGAGATCGGCGCCGATTCCGGGATTCCCAGCTATCTGATCGCCGACGGCGGCGAATTGCGGCCGGAATGGGTGAAAGGCGCGCGCGCGGTCGGGATCACCGCCGGCGCCTCGGCGCCCGAGACCTTGGTCGAAAACGTTATCGATGCGCTTGCGCAACTCGGCAAGATTGATATTTCAACCATGGCGGGCCGGATCGAAGACATCGAATTCAAGCTTCCCGCCGCATTGGCGGATTCGAAACCTTCTAAACTGGCGACCGCTTAGGCCATTGTCGGAGATGCGCTGAACTGCTTTACCGGGGGTGCCAGCAAGTCACCGGAACTGGCACGACCGCTTCCGCCACGATCGCGTTTCAAGGATTTTCGTAATGGGCATTCCGTTGCTGCAACAGGCTTACGTCGGCGGCTATGTGGTCCACCAGCATCTTAAGGGACGCAAGCGCTATCCGCTGGTGCTGATGCTGGAGCCGCTGTTCCGCTGCAATTTGGCCTGCGCCGGCTGCGGCAAGATCGATTATCCCGACAAGATCCTCAACCAGCGCTTGAGCGTTGCGCAGTGCCTGGAGGCGGTCGACGAATGCGGCGCGCCGGTGGTCTCGATCGCCGGCGGCGAGCCGCTGATCCACAATGAGCTGCCGCAAATCGTGGAAGGCATCATCGCGCGCAAGAAATTCGTCTACCTGTGCACCAACGCGCTGCTGATGGAAAAGAAGCTTTCGCAATACAAGCCGAGCCCGTTTTTCGTGTGGTCGGTGCACATGGATGGCGGCCGCGAGATGCACGACCGCTCGGTCTGTCAGGACGGCGTCTATGACAAGGCGCTGGCCGCCATTCGCAAGGCCAAGGAACGCGGCTTCCGCATCAGCCTCAATTGTACGCTGTTCGACAACGCCGATCCCGATCGGGTCGTAGACTTCTTCGACAGCGTAAAGGACATGGGCGTCGACGGTATGACGATATCGCCCGGCTATGCCTATGAGCGCGCGCCCGACCAGCAGCATTTCCTCAACCGCACGCGCACCAAGCAGCTGTTCCGCGACATTTTCCGCAAGGGCCACGGCGCGCGCAACTGGTCGTTCAACCAGTCAAGCCTGTTCCTCGACTTTCTCGCCGGCAATCAGGAGTATCACTGCACGCCCTGGGGCAATCCGACGCGCAACGTGTTCGGCTGGCAGCGGCCCTGCTACCTGCTGGGCGAAGGCTATGCGCGCACGTTCCGCGAGCTGATGGAAGAAACCGATTGGGATTCTTACGGCACCGGCAATTACGAGAAGTGCGCGGATTGCATGGTGCATTGCGGCTACGAGGCGACCGCGGTCACCGATTCAATCCGCCATCCGCTCAAGGCGCTGCGCGTCGCCCTGCGTGGGGTCGAGACCGAGAAGGCTATGGCGCCCGACATCCCGCTCGACAAGCAGCGGCCGGCGCAATACGTCTTCGAAAACCACGTCGAAAAGAAGCTAGCCGAGATCGGGCAAGCCGAACCCGCGCCCAAGGCCATGGCGAGCGCGAGCTAGCTCGGTTCGCGCCACCCAGGCGTTGCGCGCAACGCTCGGCATGCCGGCGATATCACCAGGCCGGCGCCACAGCTCGCGCAACACGGCAAGTGCATCGAGCGAACCGTCGGTGCGCATGGCGCACAAGGCGGCCTGCGGCACGCGCTGGCGGGCCGGATCGGCCACCACGCGCAAAACCGCAAACGGAAGGCCGTGGCTGCCGGCAATCGACGCCACAATGTGGGATTCCATATCGACCGCGGCGGCACCGGTTTGGTGGAACAGGCGCAGCTTGTTCTTGGGCTCCGTCACCGGCGTGTCGATGCCGAGGACCGGCGCGTGCACCGCGTCGGAGCGCGATTGCAACAGAATATTCGACCAGCGCTCGTCGGTCGGCAGCGCGCTGCGCACGCCGTTGGCCCCGATCACCGAGGAGGCGACGATACAAGTACCGGTGCGCAGCTGCGGATCGAGCCCGCCGGCGATGCCGAAGCTGATGATGCCGCGGCAGCCCGGACCGACGGCGGCGGCCAGCGCGACCGCCATTTGGCTGCCGCGTCCGCAGCACACTTTCGCATTTTCTTCGCCGAGCGCCAGCTCGGCCTCGAAATCGAGGCCGGTCGCGACGACGACGTAGGGCTCACGCGCGCTCATATGCCGAACGCGACGTTGCTGCTGTTGGCGCTCTTCAGGTTGCGGTAGCGCGCCAGCGCCCAGAGCGGGAAATATTTCGGGTAGCCGTGATAGCGCAGGTAGAAGACGCGCGGAAAGCCGGTGCCGGTGTAGCCGCGCTCGCTCCATAATCCGTCGGCCTGTTGCGTGGCGAGCAGATAGTCGATGCCGCGCGCGACCGCCGGGTGCCGGGCCTCGCCGGCGGCCATCAGGCCGAGCAGGGCCCAGGCGGTTTGCGATGCGGTGCTGGGAGCGGGCTCGTGGCCGCCATAGTCGAGTCTGTAGCTGGTGCCGTGTTCGCCCCAGCCGCCGTCGGCGTTCTGGATGGAGATGAGCCAGGATGCGGCGCGCTTGATCTCGGGGGCATCGTGCGCGAGGCCGGCGGCGTTGAGCGCGCAGAGCGTGGACCAGGTGCCATAAATGTAATTGACGCCCCAGCGGCCGTACCAAGAGCCGTCGCGCAATTGGGTGCGGCGCAGGTAGTCGATGCCCCGCTGCATGGCGGGCGAGGTGGCGGGCGTGGCGCCGAGCTGCGCCAACATGGAGACGCAGCGCGCGGTCAGGTCGGGCGAGGGCGGATCGAGCAGCGCGCCGTGGTCGGCGAACGGGATGTTGTTGAGGAATTCGTGGGTATTGTCGGCGTCGAACGCCCCCCAACCGCCGTCGCCCGATTGCAGTCCCTCGATCCATTCGCGGGCACGGGCGATTGGCTCGTCGAAGGCCGAGGTTTCGCGTTCCTTCTGCGCGCGCTCCATGCCCATGACGATGACGGCGGTGTCGTCGAGATCGGGATAATGCGGATTGGCATATTGGAAGGCCCAGCCGCCGGGCCGCACCTGCGGCCGCTTGAATGCCCAGTCGCCCTTGACCTCAAGCTCCTGCAACGGGAGCAGCCAATCGAACCCGCGCTGCGCGCGTGCGATATTGCCGCCACCGGCTTCGAACAGCGCGTGGGCGGCGAGTGCGGTGTCCCACACCGGCGACACGCAAGGCTGGCAATAGGCTTCATCCGCTTTGACGATCAGCAGCTTGTCGATCGATTTGCGGGCGATGGCGCGGTCGGGATGGTCGGACGGGTACTCAAGCGCGTCGAACATCATGACCGAATTGGCCATGGCAGGAAAAATCGCGCCCAGCCCCTCCTCGCCATTGAGGCGCTCCTTGACGAAAGCAACCGCCGCATCGATGGCTCGTTTGCGGGTGGCGCGCGGGAAGACCGGCTCGGATTTTTGCAGAATGATGTCGACCAACCGGAAGAATTCGTACCACAGAAATTTTTGATGCGGCGCCTTGTGCTGGCGACCGGTGGCCAGCGGCGGCGCGAGAAACAATTCGTCGACGCGTACGCCTTTGCGGTTGTGGGCGCGCGGCTTGAGCGCCTGCAGCACCAGCAGCGGCACCAGCACGGTGCGGCCCCAATAGGAAATCTTCGCAATATGGAAGGGGAACCAGGCCGGCAGCAGCATGATCTCGACCGGCATCAGGGGAATGGCCGACCACGGCAGGATGCCATAGAGCGCCAGCAGGATGCGGGTGAATACGTTGACATTCGCGGCGCCGCCGCGCGCGCGGATCGCCTCGCGCGCCTTGCGCATGTGGGAGGCGTCCGGATCGTCGCCGATCATCTTAAGCGCGAAATAGGCCTTCACGCTGGCGCTGATGTCGAAGGCGCCGTTGTGGAACAGCGGCCAGCCGCCCGCGGCCGATTGCCGGCGGCGCAGATAAACGCCGATCTTTTGTTCCAGTTCGAGGTTGGGCTCCTCGCCGAGATAGTGCGTGAGCAGCACGTATTCGGCGGGAATGGTGGCGTCGGCCTCCAGCTCGAACACCCAATGGCCGTCGGCGCGCTGGGCCGAGCGCAATGCCGCGCTGGCGGCCGCGATGCGTTCCTCCAGCTGCGGCAAGGCGGCCGGCGCTTGCTGTTTCATCAGGTCGGTCGTCTCGCTCATGTAATTGTCTCAAGCAGCGGCGAGCTTGGCGGCGCGTTCGCCCGAACGAATGGCGCTTTCGATGGTCGGCGGCAAGCCTGTTGACGTCCAATCGCCGGCCAGAAAAATATTGCCCCAGGCGGTAACCGCTTGCGGGCGCAAGGCTTCCTGGCGCGGTTCGGTAGCGATGGTAGCCCGGCGCTCGCGCACCACCTGCCAAGGCGGCAGCGTTTCGGGCAGGCCGGCGATGCTTGCGACCTCGCCCCAAACGTTGCGGGCGAGTTGCTCGCGCGGCATCTGCATCAGCGCGTCGGCGGCGCTGATGGTCACCGACAGCCGTCCGGGATAAGCGAAGATCCATTGCGTTAAGCCGTGCACCACGCCGGTCATGGCCGGCAGTGCGGTCGCCTGGCCGACACGGAAATGCACATTGGCGATGGCGCGAAATTCGTTGGGCACTTGCAGGCCCGGCAGCAAGCGGGCGGCGAAATTTGGCGGTACGGCGAGGATGACCGCATGTTCCCGCGCCAGACGAACCGCTTTGCCACCGAAATCGAGGCTTATCGCGCGTCCATCCTCGAAGCCGATCCGATGTAACTCGTGTTCGAATTGCACGGTCGCGCCATGCGCGGCGAGGTAAGCAAGCGCCGGATCGACAAAGGCGGCGGAGAGCCCTTCGTGCGCGATCAAGGGACGGCAGGTGCGCCCGCCAGCGGCCAGCGTCTCGCGCATCAATGTGGCGGCGAGGCGGGCGGAAGCTTCCGGCGGCTCGTTGTTGAGCGTGGCGAGCAGGATCGGCTCGATCAGCCGCTCGTAAAGCGCGCCGGAACAAGTGATGGCCTCACCCACGGTGCCCTTGCCCGGCCGCCACATCAGCCGCGCCAGCACCAGGTAATCGCGGGCCCGCGTGTTAGGCACGCGGCGGGCATCGCTGAAGATCCACCACGGCAGCATGCCGTCGCCGAGGCGGAGCTGCCAGCGCTCGTTGCTGGCCAGATCGATGAAACTAAAATCGGCTTCGTGCGGACCGCGCATCCGGCCGGTAGCGCCGATGGTGTCGAGATAGGCGAGCGCTGAGCGGTTGCCGGAGAGGATCACGTGATTGCCGTTGTCGATCATCATGCCGAGCGTGGAATCGTTGTAGGAGCGGCAACGGCCGCCAGCCTGTGCACTGGCCTCGTGCAGCAACACATTTTCACCTGCCTGCGCAAGGCGCATGGCGGCGGACAGTCCCGCCAGGCCGGCGCCGATGACGTGGACTGTGTGCGGCATCAGGAGACGAAGCTGCGGATCAAAATTTGCGCGATCTGGCCCTTGCCGAGCTTGACCGGCGCGCGCGGCGGCGTCCAGCCACGCGCGGTCAGCCGGCGCAAGATGCGGCGGTAGGCTTCGGCCATGATGCGCGGCGCGCGCACCACCGCGCGCGGGTTCGCGGCCATGATCGCATCAGCGCGCTCGAAATGGCCAGTGGCGAGCTCTGCAACCGAAGCGCACACATAGCTGAGCGCAGGGTCCGCCAGCACTGCGTACGGGTCGTCGCTCGTGATGCCTTCTTTCTGCAAGAACTCGCGCGGCAGATAGAGGCGGCCAATGGCGGCATCCTCGTCGAGATCGCGCAGCGTGTTAGTGAGTTGCAGCGCGCGACCGAGGTGATAAGCAAGCGCGATGCCATCGTCCCGCTCCATGCCGAAGATGCGCACGCTGAGCCGGCCGACAGCGCTGGCAACGCGGTCGCAATAGAGATCGAGCGTTTTTATGTCAGGTGCGCGGACGTCGGCGCGCGCATCCATTTCCATGCCGTCGATGACAGAGAGGAAATCCGCGCGCGCCAGGTCAAAGGCGCGCACGGCCCGCGCCAAACTGGCGAGATGGGGCGGCGTGGCGCCGTCATAGATCGCGTCGATATCACGCCGCCATTGCGCGAGGCGTTCAAGCCGCTCGGTGCGGGCGCCCGCCTCGTCGGCGATATCGTCGACAGCGCGGCAAAAGGCATATACGTCGAACATGGCCTGGCGCTGCTCGCGCGGCAGGATGCGCATAGCCGCGTAGAACGAGCTGCCGGAGGCGGTAGCCGCCGAATTGGCTGCGCCGTTGGTCACCTCTGCATGTTTGCCACTGCGGCCGGAGATACGCCGCGAGGCACCGCGCGCCAGGCCGAGCAGGGCAAACCCCGCGACTTCGAAGCGGCCGAGGTGAACGCGCTCGGCCAAGGGATCGTGCGCCTGTAGGGTGCGCGTCAGCCGCTCGGCCAGGCGCTGAATGACCGCAACTTCGAGGCTCAGGCCGCGGTCGGCGATCAGCTCCGAAAAGACGGCGCTTTGTTGCAGCAGCTTCGCGACCCGCGCACACGCATCGTCGAGGCAAGTGCGCAGCTGCGGCGTTGCCGCAGACCTCTTCAGGTCATCGACATCGGCGCCGTGGGCCGCCAGCAGATCAAAGGGAAGATAGACCCGGTCGAGATTGTGATAATCTTTGCTGCAGTCCTGCAAGTGATTGATAATCTGCAGCGCCGCGCACAGCGCGTCGTTGGCCGGCCAGCACGCGCGCGGCTCGCCATGCACGTCGAGCACGAAGCGGCCGACCGGCATGGCCGAATAGCGGCAATAGGTTATCAGGTCGTCCCAGTCGCGATAGCGCAGCTTGGTGACGTCGAGCCGGAAGGCTGTGAGCAAATCTTTGGCGTGCTGGGGATCGAGCGAGCGCTCCGCTAGCACATTGCGCAGCGCGACGCCTTCCGGCTCGGCCTCGCCTTGGCCGAGCAGCGTCGCTTCCAGGCTGTCGAGCAGCTTAAGCTTGTCGGCCGGCGGCAGCGTCGCGTGATCCGTGATGTCGTCGGCAGTGCGCACGAAATCATAAAAAGCCATGATCGGCTTGCGGTGGCGCGCCTGAATGAGGCGCGAGGCGACCGGGAAGTTTTCGCCGCGGTGGTCCTTGCCGCTGCGCCAATCGGCGGCCAGCGTCATCGCGCGCCTCGCGGCGCCGCCTGGACGCGGCCTTTCCAGGCGCCGCCGCGGCCGCGTGCATATTGCAGCGCGGATTCGATGGTCCAGGCAATATAGGCGAGCGCGATCAGCGGCAGCGCTAGGCCCCAAAGCGGGCTGAGGCCGTAAAAACTTAGCGTCGGTTGGAAGGCAATGAACATGGCGCCCCAGGTGGCAAGCCCCAGCACTGCGGCTGACCCGGAGCCCAGTATGGCAAGCAGGGGGCCAGCTAGAAACGCAACTGCCATCGCCAGTGTGGTGGCGATAAGGCGAAGCGGAGAATAGCGCAATTCGGCATAGGCCGAGCGGGTGATCATCCGGCGGATCGGCCCGAAGCTTTCGTAGCGACGGATGCTTGCGACGCGTCTGCTCAGGCCCAGCCAGATCGGGCCGACCGCCTTGAGACGCTTGGCAAGCGCGCAATCGTCGATCAGCGCGCCGCGAATGGCCTCGATGCCGCCGGCCCTGGTGAGTGCGTCGCTGCGCATCAGCATGCAGCCGCCCCCCGCCGCCGCGCTTGTATGGTCGCGGCGATTGACCCAGGCGAATGGATACAGCATCTGGAAAAAGAACACGAAGGCGGGGATGAGACAGCGCTCGGCGAAGCTCTCGCAGTGCAGCTTGGCCATCACCGAGGTGAGCCCTGTCGGCCCGTTCTCGGCCCGGCTGACGAGCCGCCGCAGGGCCGGCGGCGCGCAAACGATATCGGCATCGGTCACCAGCAAATACTTTGGCTTGCGCGTTTGCGTGAGCGCAAAGTCAATGCCTTGCTTGAGCGCCCATATCTTTCCGGTCCAGCCCGGGGGCAAAAGCCGGCCTTGCAGGACGACGAGGCGGTCGCGCGCACCGATTGCCGCCGCAGCCTCGCCGGCGATGGTCCCCGTGCCATCCTGGCTGTTATCGTCGACCACGATGACATCCAGCTTGCCCGGGTAGTCCTGGCCGAGTACCGAGCGAACGCAGCGCGCGATGGTGACGGCTTCGTCGCGCGCCGGGATCACGGCAATGAGCGGCGGCCAGACCACGGGGCCGGGCAGCTCGGGCCGGTCGTCCCGTTGTCCGGCCAGCCAAAAGCCGCCGCGCGCCGCCAGCAGGTAAAGCCACAGCGCCAAGACAAATAAGGCAAAAATTCCAACCATTAAGGAACCACCCCAAGGCGCGGCGCGCCCCATCCGGCCGTAAAACGGGCGCCAAGCTGCTAAGTTCCAACAAGGCCGCCATCGGCGCAAGCGTCGTAGAACGATTGGCCGTAGCGCGGCTTGAGTTTCGGGGGCCGATCGGTCTGATTGCAAAAACAACGATTTTGACGGGAAAAGTGCGCTTTACCGGAGCATGCGGCACCCTCGGCCCGGCCGTGGCGCGCCCGCCGGCGGCAAAGCCGGCGCGTCGCGTTCCGGCCTGCGTTCCGCCCAAATTAAGAGAGCTTCCGGCGGGGCAGGCCGGAAGCTCTCGCTTGGCGAAGACTGGTGAATGTGCCGCGTTCAAGCCGCTTTCAACGCCTGGTCGAGATCGGCGATGATGTCATCGATGTGCTCGATGCCTACCGACAACCGCACATAACTGTCGGTAACGCCGGTCTTTTCTTGTTCTTCCGGCGTGAGCTGCGAATGCGTGGTGCTGGCCGGATGGATGGCGAGCGACCGTGCGTCGCCGATATTGGCGACATGGTAGAACATTTTCAGGGCTTCGATGAACTTGCAGCCGGCCTCGCGGCCACCCTTCTTGAGCTCGAAGCCAACCAGCCCGCCATAACCGCCTTTGAGATAGGCGTCGGCCCGCCGCTTGGGCTCGCCGCTCATCTTGCCCGGAAAGATGACCTTGGCAATCTTGGGGTGCTTCGACAGGTAGTCCGCAACCACCGCGGCATTTGCGCAGTGCTGTCGCATGCGCAACGCCACCGTCTCCAGCCCTTGGATGTGCAGGAAACAGTTGAACGGCGAGGCGGCGGCGCCGATGTCGCGAAGCAGCGTCACCCGCGCCTTGATGATGTAGGCGATGGGACCGAGCGGCTTGACGGCCTGCGTCCACACCGCGCCGTGATAGCTCGGATCGGGCGTGTTCAGCATGGGGAAGCGGTCGGCGTGCTTCTCCCAGTCGAAATTACCGCCGTCGACGAGGACGCCGCCAATCGAAGTGCCGTGGCCGCCGATATATTTGGTGGTGGAATGCATGACGATGGCCGCGCCGTGCTCGATCGGCTTGCACAGCACCGGACAGGCGGTGTTGTCCATGATCAGCGGAATGCCCATCTCGCGGCCGATTTTGGCGACTTCGGCGATCGGGAACACCGCGAGCTTGGGATTGGGCAGGGTCTCGCCGTACCAGCAGCGGGTGCGGTTATCGCTCGCCTTGCGGAAGCTTTCAGGGTCGGCAGGATCGACGAAGCGGCATTCGATGCCCATGGTGCCCATGGTGTTCTGGAACAGGTTCCAGGTGCCGCCGTAGATGTCGGTCGAGCAGACGAAATTGTCGCCGGCATGACAGATGTTCTGCACCGCGAATAACGAAGCGGCTTGTCCCGAAGCGACCGCCAGCCCTGCCACGCCGCCTTCGAGCGCGGCTACGCGCTCTTCGAGCACCGCCTGGGTCGGATTCATGATGCGCGTGTAAATGTTGCCCAGTTCCTTGAGGGCGAACAGGTTGGCGGCGTGCTCGGTCGAATTGAACTGGTAGGACGTGGTCTGATAGATCGGCACCGCCACCGCGGTGGTTGCGGGGTCTGAGCGATAGCCCGCGTGCAGGGCGATGGTTTCCGGATGCTTGCTGGTCGTCGGCATGTTTCCTCCCTTGCGGTCGCCACCTTGAATATTGTCGGTGCGCGATCGGTGCGACAGGGTAGACGGGTACCGGCGGGTCGTTCAAGCCCACTGGCCTATTCGCCGCACTAGCCGAGGACGCCTCACCCGTCGCGGTCACTTCGCGCTAGCGTGGCACCTGTCGCTTTGGTCGAGGAGTTGCCGATGGCTGAAACTGCACGGATCGTACGCAATGCATTGTTCGAGCGCTTCGGCGAGCAGTTCACGGTTGACGAAAATCTGCCCGGTCTCGACGAATTGGCCCGGATCTCCGCCCATCGCACGCACCGGCACTATCTTACGCGCGATGTGGCGCCGGAACTTTTGCGTCTGCTGTGCGCCTGTGCGCTGAGCGCGCCTTCAAAGAGCGATCTGCAACAAGCCGATATTCTCATTATGCGAGAAAACGAAAAGCGAAATATTATCGCCGATCTGCTGCCCGACATGCCGTGGGTGCGCGAAGCGCCGGTTTTCCTGGTCTTCCTCGCCAACGGCCGCCGCGTGCCGCAAATTTCGGAGCTGCGCAGGAAACCGTTTCCCAACGATCATCTCGATCTTTTCTTCAACGCGACGGTGGATGCGGCGATTGTGCTTGCGACCTTCCTGCACGCCGCCGAAGCGGTCGGGCTCGGCTGCTGTCCGATCAGCGTCATCCGCGATCACGCCAGCGTAGTTGGTGAACTGCTGGCGCTGCCGGAGAAGGTCGTGCCGGTGGCGGGCCTGTGCGTCGGCTGGCCGGCGGAGCAGGGCACCATCTCGCCACGCCTGTCGCTAACAACGACGCTGCACGAAGACCGCTTCGCCGAGGGCGATCTTGCGGCCGAGATCGACGTCTATGACCGCCGGCGCGCAGCAAGGCGTCTTTACCGGAGCCAGCGCGAGGTTGCGCGCTTCGGTCGCGCAGAGTTCTACAGCTGGTCGGAGGACAAGGCGCGGCAATACGCGGTGCCCTTGCGCGCCGATTTCGGAGACTTCGTCCGGGCCAAGAGCTTTCATCTGGATTGAAGCCCTCTTATAAAAGACCATAACGAGAGTGGAGATGTCGGCCCATGGGCATTCCGCTAAAGCAAGGAGAAGGCACAGTGACTCAGCCGGCCATCATCACCGTGGCGATCACCGGCGCACAGCCGCGCAAGGCGCAGAATCCTGCCGTGCCGGTGACGCCGTCCGAGCAGATCGATTCGACGCAACAAGCCTATGAGGCGGGCGCCGCGCTGGTGCACATCCATGTGCGCAACAAGGACGAGAGCCCCTCGTCCGATCCCGATCTGTTCGCGCAAGTGCAGGAAGGCGTGAAGACGTATTGTCCCGGCATGATCATCCAGTTCTCCACCGGCGGCCGCGGCCGCAAGCAAGAAGAGCGCGGCAGTGCGCTCAAGCTCAAGCCGGACATGGCCTCGCTTGCCACCGGCTCGGTCAATTTTGCCAGCCGTATCTACGAGAACGCGCCCGACCTGGTGGAAGGTCTCGCGCGCGCGATGCTGGAGTTCAACGTCAAGCCGGAGATCGAGGTGTTCGATCTGGCCATGCTCTACAACGCGCGTGATCTCGCCGAGCGCGGGTTGATCAAGAAACCACTGCACGTGCAGTTCGTGATGGGCATCCCCAACGCGCTGCCGGCGCGGCGCAAAGTCCTCGAATTCCTGGTGTCGGAGCTCAAAGACATCATGCCGGACGCCACCTGGGCGGCCGTCGGCATCGCCCGCCATCAGCTCGAGATTAACCAGTGGACGCTGGAGCTCGGCGGTCACCTGCGCACCGGGCTGGAGGACAACATCAAGTTCAACCGCGAGCGGCTTGCCAACAGCAACGCCGAACTGGTCGGCCGGCTGCGCGACCTGTGCGGCAACTACGGGCGCCACGCCGCCAGCCCGCAGGAAGCGCGCGCCATTTTGGGGCTCGCCGCTGTCATTTGATCTTTGATCTTTGATTTAGGTCAGGGCAGGATTCGCACATAAAGCGCATTTGGCCATTTCAGCCTCGTCTCAGGGGAGGTCAGGCCCATGCTCGCTACCGAAAAGCCGGCAAAGAACGCCTCCGCCAGTGAGCCGGGCGGAAAGGTCCCGCGCCCGGCGAGCCGCCGGCGCCTCTTCTTGGCAGCGGTCGTCATCGCGCTGGTTGTTGCCGTCGCCTTTGGCGCCTGGGCCCGCTTCTTTAGCCCGGTCAAGGTGCAGGTCTCGCACGTTGCCTCCAACGTCGCTGTCCAGGTTTTCGGCCTTGGAACAGTCGAGGCCCGCGTGACCTCCAAGGTCGGGTTCAAGATTTCTGGAATTCTCGTTGATTTGCGGGCGGATGTCGGCGAGCGCGTGGCCAAGGGCGCAGTGCTTGCCCGCCTCGACGACCGCGAACAGCAGGCGCAGGTCGCCCGATCGAAAGCGGTAGTCGAACAGGCCGAGGCTAATCTCCAGAAGACAAATGCCAGCGTCCAGAAAGCGCAGGCTAATTACGAGAATGCCATGCGGATCAGCGAACGCCGCCAGGCGCTGGTGCAGAGCAAATCGGCTTCTGTCGAGACAGCGGAAACCGCGCAGGCCGCGCGAGACGCCGCACTCGGCGATCTGAACTTGGCGAAAAGCGACGTTTCCGTGGCCAAGGCCGCTATTTCCGACGCCAAGGCGCATGAGCAGCAGCAGGAAGTCACCCTGAACTTCCACACGCTCACCGCGCCCTACGACGCCATGGTGACCGCGCGGCTGAAGGAACTGGGCTCCGCGCTCGGGGCCGCCGAGCCGGTGTTCACGCTGATCGATCCGAAGACGATCTGGGTGCTGGCCTTCATCGACGAGAGCAAGGCCGGCGAGATCAAAGTCGGCCAGCCTGCTGAGATCGTGCTGCGTTCGCATCCAAACGCGCGGCTGAAAGGGCGGGTTGCCCGCATCGAGCCGGAGAGCGACCGCGTCAACGAAGAGCGCCGCATCGAAGTCGCCTTCGGCCGCGTCTCGGACAATGCCAATCTCGGCGAACAGGCCGAGGTCTACATCACGACGCTGCGATTGCCGCAGGCGCTGCTGGTACCGGAAGCGGCGATTGCCGGCCTCGCCGGCGATCACGGCACGGTGTGGAGCGTCGAGGACGGTCACTTGCGCCAGCGCGAGGTCAAGCTCGGCCACCGGCTGCTCGACGGCCGCTACGAAATTACCGGCGGCGTGCCGCCCAAGGCGCTGGTGGTGACGAAATTGCGCGGCGGCTTGCGCGACGGCCGTGCCGCCACGATCGCCAGCGAGCCGAAGCGATGAACCTCGCCTACCGCGACATCAAGCACAATCTGCTCCGTTTCGTGCTGACCAATTTCGGCTTGAGCCTTTTGCTCGGCATCGTGATCGTGATTACCGGCGTCTACGGCGGCTTGATCGACGACGCGCTGCGACAGGCGCGCGCCGCCAGTGCTGATCTCTGGGTCGTGGAGGCGGGCACCAACGGCCCGTTCGCGGAATCCTCGCGCATTCCCGGCGACACGCGCGAACTGGTCAGCCGCGTCTATGGCGTGGAGCGCGCCGGCTCCGTCACCTATCAATCGGTGCAGACCGAGCTCAACGGCAAGCCGCTGCGGCTGTTCCTTATCGGCTTCGAGCCGGGGCGGCCCGGCGGACCGCGCCAGCTGACAGCCGGCCGGCAAATCCTGCGCGACCATTACGAGATGATCGTGGATCGCTCGGCCGGTCTCGAGTTCGGCCAGCAGGTGCCGCTCGGCACGCACGGCCACAAATTCACGGTGGTCGGCCTGATGAGCAAGGAGGTGACTGCGTCCGGCGATCCGGTCGGCTATATTACTTTGCGCGACGCCCAAGGGCTGCAGTTCGAGCTGGCGCCGCCGGCGGCACGGCGCGAAAGTGCGCGCGGCGGCGCACCGGAAACCAGTAACCAGATCAACGCCGTCATCGCCAAGGTGTCGCCCTACGTTCCGCTCAAAGAGGTCGCCGCCGCGCTCTCGCGCTGGAAGCACCTCACCACGCTCACGCAAGACCAGCAGGAAACCTTGCTGAGCAAGTTCGTCATCGAGAAGGCGCGCAACCAGCAGCGGCTGATCATGGTGCTGCTGATTATCGTATCGGCGGTGATCATCGCCTTGATCGTCTACACCTTGACCATGGACAAGGTGCGCTCGATCGCCACGCTCAAATTCGTCGGCGCGCCCGATCGGACGATCATCGGCCTTATCGTCCAGCAGGCGTTGTCGATGGGCATTTTCGGCTATTTCGCCGGCCTCGCGCTCGTGCTCCTGTTCCAACCTTACTTTCCACGGCGGCTGGTGCTCGATCCAACGAGCGTTGCCATCGTTTTCGTTATTACTATTGTGATCTGCCTAGCCGCCAGCAGCCTCGGCATTCGACTGGCGCTCAAGGTGGACCCGGCCGAAGCGCTGTCGGCGGCGGGGTGACACCATGGCCGACAAGACACCCGTCGTGCGCGTCGAGCATCTGTCCAAGCATTTCGGGGAGGGCAGCGCGCGGGTCGATGCGCTGCGCGACGTTGACATGGAAGTCTATCCTGGCCAGGTGGTCGGACTGATGGGCCCGAGCGGCTCCGGCAAGACCACGCTGCTCAACTGCATCGCCTGCATTCTCGAGCCGAGCAGCGGGCGGCTCACCCTCGATGGCGAGGTGGTCTATGACGAGCGCTGGCTGCGGACCGATTTGCGCCGGCTGCGGCTCGACAAGGTTGGCTTCATCTTCCAATACCCCAACCTGCTGCCGTTTCTCGACGGCACCGACAACGTCGCGGTGGTGCTCAATCTCGCCGGCTACGGTTCCGCGGCCGCGCGCGCGCGCGCGGTCGATCTGCTCAACTATCTCGACGTCGGCCACCGCAAGCACGCTATGCCGGCGCAGCTGTCCGGCGGCGAGGCCCAGCGGGTGGCGATCGCCCGGGCGCTTGCCAACAAGCCACGCATCATCCTGGCCGACGAGCCGACCGCGCCGCTCGATTCCGCGCGCGCCCGCATCGTCATGGATCTCTTGCGCCGCATCGCAGTCGAGCACGATGCCGCCATCATCGTGGTGACCCATGACGAGATGATCCTCGACCGCTTCGACCACATTTTCCGCCTGCGCGACGGGCGACCTGAAAGCGAGGCGGCCGAGAAGCTGGTGGCTTCATAAAAATCGCTATTGCCAGGCGGCCGGGCTGCCGCTATTGACGATATGTCGAGAACTATCGACATATCGGGAACGCCATAATGTCGGATCGCAAGGCGGCTTTAGCGGTGGTCGGCCATGTTGGTCCGGCGCCGCGCGGCGACAAGATGTCGGCGCCGCATGCGCTGGCGGCGCTTTCGGCGCTCGGGCAGCCGAGCCGGCTCGCCATCTTCCGGCTGCTGATCGGCGCCGAGCCGGACGGGCTGCCGGCCGGCAGCATCGCCGACAAGATCGGCTGTCCGCACAATACGCTGTCCTCCCATCTCAGCGTGCTGGCGCGCTCGGGGCTGGTGCGGGGGCAGCGCGACGGCCGTTCGATCGTCTACCGCGCCGACGTCGAGGGCATCCGCCGGCTGGTCGGCTTTCTGGTCAACGATTGCTGCGACGGCCGCCCGGAGTTCTGCGATCTACAGGAAGCCATCCGCGCCTGCGGCTGCGGGCCCGGTGACAAAACGAAAAAGCGGAGGAACTGATATGAGCGAGAAGATCTACAACGTGCTGTTCCTGTGCATTGGCAATTCGGCGCGCTCGATCATGGCGGAGGTGATCCTCAACCGTGCCGGGCAGGGGCATTTCCGCGCCTTCTCGGCTGGCAGCCAGCCCAAGGGAAAGGTGTATCCCGATACGCTCGATCTCCTGCGCAAGACGCATTTCGACGTCAGCGGCCTGCGCTCGAAAAGCTGGTTGGAATTCTCGCAAGCCGATTCGCCCAAGCTCGATTTCGTCTTCACCGTCTGCGACGACGACGCCGGCGAAACCTGTCCGGTGTGGCCGGGCCAGCCGATGACCGCGCATTGGGGCGTGGCCGATCCGGCTGCGGCGACCGGCACCGAAGCCGAGATCCGCTACGCCTTCGCCGACACGCTGCGCATGCTCAACAACCGCATCAATATTTTCGTCAGCCTGCCGCTCGCCAAGCTCGACCGGTTGAGCCTGCAAAAGAAGCTCGACGAGATCGGCAAGACCAAGGATGCGACCACACCGGAAACCGCCGCCTGATAGGCGATCGAGCCAGCAGATCTAATCATGTCGACCTTTGAACGTTACCTCACCCTCTGGGTCGCGCTTTGCATCGTTGCCGGGGTCGCGCTCGGGCACGCCTTTCCGACCGTGTTCCACGTCATCGGTGCGGCGGAGATAGCCAAGGTCAACATGCCGGTGGCCGTGCTGATCTGGCTGATGATTATCCCGATGCTGGTGAAGATCGATTTCGCGGCCTTGTCGCGGGTCAAGGAGCACTGGCGCGGCATTGGAGTCACGCTCCTTATCAATTGGGCCGTGAAGCCATTTTCCATGGCCTTCCTCGGCTGGGTCTTCATCGGCTGGCTGTTGCGGCCCTATCTCCCGGCCGACCAGATCAACAGTTACATCGCCGGCCTCATTCTGCTGGCGGCGGCCCCTTGCACGGCGATGGTGTTTGTCTGGAGCAACCTGTCGGACGGCGAGCCGCATTTCACGCTGAGCCAGGTCGCGCTCAACGACGTGATCATGGTGTTCGCCTTCGCGCCGATCGTCGGGCTGCTGCTGGGGCTGTCGGCAATCACCGTCCCGTGGGAGACTTTGCTGCTTTCGGTCGTTCTTTACATCGTCGTGCCGGTGATCATCGCGCAGATCGTCCGGCGCAGCGTGATTGCAAGCGGGGGAACCGCCGCGCTCACGCGGCTCTTGGCCACGCTCCAGCCGGTCTCGCTGGTGGCGCTGCTGGCGACGCTGGTGCTGCTGTTCGGCTTCCAGGGCGAGCAAATCCTGGCACAGCCGCTCATCATCGCGATCCTGGCGGTGCCGATCCTCATCCAGGTCTATTTCAACGCCGGGCTGGCTTACCTGCTCAATCGCGCCGCCGGCGAAGCGCATTGCGTTGCTGCGCCGTCCGCCCTCATCGGCGCCAGCAACTTCTTCGAGCTGGCCGTTGCCGCCGCCATCAGCCTGTTCGGCTTCAACTCGGGCGCGGCGCTGGCGACCGTGGTCGGGGTGCTGATCGAGGTGCCGGTGATGCTGTCGGTGGTGAAGATCGTGAATAACACCCGCGGTTGGTACGAGGCGGGCGCGACGGTGCGCCAGCGCGTGGCGGGCGAGAAGGCGGCAGGTTGAGTGGCGACGCCGGCCGAATAGCCTCCGCGCCAGCGGGCCGGATCCGAGCCGCGGTCTCTCCTTGATGTGGGTCAAGGCCTTGCGGCGTGGCTGTGCGATGCATTACAAAACTCTTCGCAACGGAGCCACGCGATGAACCAGATCGTTCGACGCAACCGCTTGCTGCCGTGGTACATCGGCATCGCCATCATCATCGCCGCGGAAATCATCGTCGGCTACCAGATGTTCTATGTTGGCTGCCCGGCGCCGGTCTTGCTGGAATTGGCCATGCTGACCGTTATTCCGGTGGTCTATTTGACGTTGATGTATCTGACCTTTGTCAGCCAGGAGTGATATCCGACGCGGCGTCTAGCTTGAAGGGAGAGACATTATGCCGCTTTGGCAACAGCTGGGCGTAACGCTTGCGACCATGTTGTTGACGAGCTTTGTCGCCGGCCTGCTCTGGCGCGGCGTCTTCAATACGGACATGCCGAGCTATCTCAGCGGCCTCGTCGGTGGCGTTACGGCGGTGCCGGTGTGGGAGTTTCTCAAGCGCATTGGTCCAAGCGCGCCGGCGTAAGATGCCCCATTATCCGATCTGGGGGTGGGTTCGCATTGACGCGCTTCACCACAGCCCCTTCAGCCGCCCACCGTCGAGGTTGAGCGCGACGCCGGTGATGTAGCTCGCGCGCTCCGAGCACAGGAACACGGTGGCGTTGGCGAGCTCTTCCGGCTTGCCCATGCGGCCAAGCGCGTTCTTCTTGGCGGCAAGCTTGCGCGCCTCTTCCTCGCTGGTCACGTTCAATTCCTTCTGCAGCCCCTGCGCGTTCTTGCGCCACAGATTGGTGTCGACCCAGCCCGGGCAGATGGCGTTGACCAGCACGTTGTCCGCGCCGAACTCGGCTGACAGCGATTTGGTGAGGTTGAGCAGCGCCGAATTGGTCATGCCGCTGCCGAACATGTAAGGGTCCGGCTCCTTGCCGGCGCCGCCGATGGTGTTGACGATGCGGCCCCATTTCTGCGCCTTCATCATCGGATAGACCGCGCGGATCGCGCGCAGGAAGCCGAACAGCTTGGTCTCCAGCTGGTTCTTCATCTCATCGTCTTTGATCGCCGCGAAGCGGCCGGAATACATGGTGCCGGCATTGTTGACGAGGATGTCAACGCCGCCGAGCATAACTTTGGCGGCTTTGACCATTTTGGTGATGTCGGCTTCTTTGGTCATGTAGGCAATTTCGGCATGCACCTCGCCGCCGTTGCGTTTTTCGAGATCGTCACGCGCCGCATTGAGCTTCCTCTCGCTGCGGCCGGTGATTAGCACGCGCGCACCTTCCTCGAGCAACTGGCGCGCGGTTTCGAAGCCGATGCCGCTGGAGCCGCCGGTGACGATGGCGCGGCGGCCCTTGATACCCAAATCCATGAAGTCCTCCCGGTAGATTGCTTTTGCCGGCGCTCTTAGCAGACACGGTGAAACGGAAGAAGGGGACGAGCGGCTTCAGCGGCCTTGATAGGCCGGTGTGCGCACGATCAGCCCGTCGAGTTTTTCCGTCACCTTGATCTGGCAGGACAGCCGCGAGGTCGGCGTGATCTCGAAGGCGGTGTCGATCATGTCTTCTTCCTCAGGCGAGGGCGGGCCGACCACCGGAAACCACTTCTCGTCCACATGCACCAGGCAGGTGGCGCAAGTGCAGGAGCCGCCGCATTCGGCGACGATGCCGGAAATGTCGTTCTTCAGCGCGGTTTCCATCACGGTCGAGCCGATCTCGGCCTCGACGGTGTGCACGCTGCCGTCATGCTCGATGAAGGTGATCTTCGGCATCGCTGTCAGGTGATCACGCGACGCCGAGCTTCTTCTGCAGGCTGGTCGAGGAGGTGGTGTATTGAAACACCAGCTTCTTGTCGGGATAGACGTAGTGATAGGCCTGCTGCGACATCAACGCCGCCTCGTGGAAGCCGGAGAGGATGAGCTTGAGCTTGCCCGGATAGGTGTTGATGTCGCCGATGGCGAACAGGCCGGGGATATTGCTCTCGAACTTGCCGGTATCGACCGGGATCAGATTGTCCTTCAATTCAATGCCCCAGTCGGCGACCGGGCCGAGCTTCATGGTGAGGCCAAAAAACGGCAGCATGGCGTCCACTTCGACCCGCGACAGCGCGCCTGCCTTGTCCTTGATGCTGACGGCGGAAAGCTTGCCGCCGCCGCCTTCCAATTCCGTCACCTGGCCAATTTTGAGATCCATGCCACCGGCGGCGACCAATTCGCGCATCTTGTTGACGCTATCGGGCGCGCCGCGGAATTCGTCGCGCCGATGCACCAGCGTCAGCCGCTTGGCGATCGGCTGCAGACTGAGCGTCCAGTCGAGCGCCGAGTCACCGCCGCCGACGATCAGAAGTTTTTTTCCGCGGAAGTTCTCCATCTTGCGCACGGCGTAAAACACCGATTTTTCTTCATAAGGCTCGATGCCGTTGATCGGCGGGCGCTTGGGCTGGAATGAGCCGCCACCGGCGGCGATCACCACGCATTTTGCTTCGAAGGTTTTGCCGGCGTCGGTGCGGACGCGAAACGCCGGCTCGCCGATCTTCTCAAGCGTCGTTACCATTTCGCCGAGATGGAAGGTCGCGCCGAACGGCTTGATCTGCGTCATCAGCGCCTCAGTCAGCTCATGGCCGGTGATGTAGGGGATGCCGGGAATGTCGTAGATCGGCTTTTCCGGATAAAGCTCGGCGCACTGGCCGCCGACCTTGTCGAGGATGTCAACCAGATGCGCCTTGATGTCGAGCAGGCCGAGCTCGAACACCGCGAACAGGCCGACGGGCCCCGCGCCGATAATCAGAACGTCGGTCTTGATCGTGTCGCTCATTCACTTTGCCCGGCTATGGCCGGCTCCTTATACAATTGATCCGGGTGTCATGCCGGCTCGCGGGTGCGAGTCGTCGCAGCCGGGATGATGCGCATGAGCCCCGCCAGAGTCTGTTCGGGCGTCTTGCCGGTGGTGAGGAGGGCCGTATCCGCCTTGGCGTAAAGCGGCTCCCGGCTCTTGAGGATTGCGATCAGATCCTCCATGGCGCGGCCACTACTCGCCATCGGCCGCATGTCGCCCTGCGCGATGACCCGCCGCATATGGTCTTCCGGGTTCGCACGCACCCAGACCGTGAAGCAAGACGACAACAACAATTCCATGCTGCCCTGATCGGTGACGATGCTGCCGCTGGTGGCCATCACGAAATGACGGTGCTGGCTCAGCGCGCTGTCCAGCGCCTCGCGCTCGGCGCGGCGGAAAGTCTCCTGGCCGAACAGCTCGAAGATTTCGCTCAAGGAGGCGCCGCTGCGCTTTTCGATCTCGCGGTCGAGCTCGATGAAGGGCATGCCGAGCCTGTCCGCCAGCAGGCGGCCGAGAGTGGACTTGCCGCCGCCGCGCAGGCCGATCAGCGCGATGCGCCGGCGCCGCAATTTCTCCGTCGACTCGCGGAAGTGCCGCAGCAGCTCGCGCGCTTGCGCCAGCGCCGGCGGCGACAGCCGGTCGAGGAATTGCGACAGCAGGACGCGGTCGAGCGGCGGCTCGGCGCCTTCATGCACCAACTGGGTGACCGGCAGGCCGATGGCGCGCGCAATCCGCCGCAGCAGCACGATCGAGCAATTGCCTAAGCCTGCCTCGAGTTGGGCGAGATAGCGCTCCGACACCCGCGCGTGCAGGGCCAGCGCCTTGCGCGACATGCCGCGCTGGTTGCGCAGGGTCCGCACGCGCTCGCCGAGGCGGCGCAGATAGGCGTCGCTGTCGCGGGGCGCGGGCGCCTTGGCACGGGCTGATTTCATGGTCTCTCGGCTAACATGCAGTATAATGCAATGCAATAGGCTCGTTTGGAACTGATCCGCAAGGCTAATGTTTATCCCTGTTGTAATCGGGCGGATGACATGCTAGCTCTATGCAAAATAATGCATGAAGGGTGAGGAGGGGGCCGGGGCGATGGTGCGCCCGGCGCCCATGACGGGTTTATGACGATGATCGATTATCAGACCGACCCATCGCGCTATCGCCATTGGCGCATCGAACCGGATGGCGACATCGCCTACCTGATCATGGATGTCAATCAGGCCGGCGGGCTCGGCGATTACGAGCTCAAGCTCAACTCCTACGATCTCGGCGTTGATATCGAACTCAATGACGCCGTGCAGCGGCTGCGCTTCGAGCACCCGGAAGTGCGCTGCGTGGTGATGAAGTCCGGCAAGGACAATGTGTTCTGCGCGGGCGCCAATATCCGCATGCTGGGCAAGTCGACCTACCAGCAGAAGGTGAATTTCTGCAAGTTCACCAATGAGACTCGGCTCGCCATTGAGGATGCATCCGAGAATTCCAAGCAAATCTACGTTTGCGCTATCAACGGCAACGCCGCCGGCGGTGGCTATGAACTGGCGCTGGCTGCCGACCACATCATGCTGGTGGACGACCGCCGCTCGGCGGTGGCGCTTCCGGAGACGCCGCTGCTGGCGGTGTTGCCGGGCACCGGCGGGCTCACCCGCGTCACCGATAAGCGCAAGGTACGGCGCGACCGCGCCGACGTGTTCTGCTCGACCGAGGAGGGCGTGCGCGGTTCCAAGGCCGTTGATTGGCGGCTGGTGGACGAGGTGGTGCCCAATTCGAAATGGAAGAATACGGTCACCGCACGCGCGCACGAGATCGCGGCGCGCTCCGACCGGCCGAAGGACGCAAAAGGAATTCAGCTCACGCCGCTTGCGCGCACCATCGAAGGCGACCGCGTGTCCTATTCGCATGTGGACGTGGAGCTCGAGCGCGAGCGCGGGCTGGCCACGCTGACCGTGCGCGGGCCGTCCGACAACGCGCCGGCCTCGGTCGCAGCCGCCCATGCGCTGGGCGCCAAGTTCTGGCCGCTCACGGTGGCGCGCGAATTGGAAGACGCTATCCTGCATCTGCGCACCAACGAGCAGACGATTGGCGTGGTGCTGCTGCGCACCGACGGTAATGCGCAAGGAGTGCTGGCGCATGACGATTTTCTCGCCAAGGCCAATGGTGACTGGCTGATGCGCGAGATCCGCCACTACCTCAAACGGGTCCTCAAACGCGTGGACGTGACGCCGAAAAGCTTCATCGCGCTGATCGAGCCGGGCTCCTGCTTTGCCGGCACTTTGGCTGAGCTTGCCTTCGCGGCCGACCGTTCATTGATGCTGATCGGCGCCCGCGAGGGCGACAACCGCAAGCCGGCGGCGATCACGCTGGGACAAACCAATTTCGGTTTCTATCCCATGGGAAATGGGCTGACGAGGTTGCAGACCCGCTTCCTCGGCGCGCCGGAGCAGGTCGACACGCTGAAAACCAAGATCGGTGAGCCGATCGAAGGCGAGGAGGCGGCCGAGCTCGGTCTCGTCACCATGGCCTATGAAGACTTCGACTGGAACGATGAATTACGCGTCATGCTGGAGGAGCGCTTGAGCTTCTCGCCTGACGCCATGACCGGCATGGAAGCGAATCTGCGCTTCGCCGGCCCCGAGACCATGGAAACCAAGATTTTTGGGCGTTTGACCGCCTGGCAGAACTGGATCTTCCAGCGGCCGAACGCCATCGGCGAGCAGGGCGCGCTCAAGCTCTACGGCAGCGGGGTCTCGCCGACCTTCAATAAGGAAAGGGTTTAGTCATGAGCATGGCGGCGGTCGACTACGACGGCTTGATCCCCAACAACGTCGCGCTCGGCGGCGACGTGCGCGTCAAGCGCGCGCTGGAGAAATGGCATCCCGGCTATATCGGCTGGTGGATGGACATGGGGCCGGAAGGCTTCCAGAATGCGTTGGTCTACTTACGCACCGCTATCGGCGTCGATCCCAAGGGCTGGGCCAAGTTCGACTATGTGCGCATGCCGGAATACCGCTGGGGTATCCTGCTAGCGCCGCCGCGCGAGGGCCGCAAGATTCCCTTCGGCAGCCACAAGGGCGAGGACGCCTGGCAGGAAGTGCCGGGCGAGTACCGTGCCATGCTGCGTCGGTTGATCGTCATCCAGGGCGACACCGAGCCCGCCTCGGTCGAGCAGCAGCGCCATCTCGGCACGACCGCGCCCTCGCTTTACGACATGCGCAACCTGTTCCAGGTAAATGTGGAGGAAGGCCGTCACCTGTGGGCGATGGTCTACCTGCTGCAGAAATATTTCGGCGCCGACGGCCGCGAGGAAGCGGAAGCGCTGCTGCAGCGCCGCTCCGGCGATCCCGACACGCCGCGCATGTTGGGCGCCTTCAATGAGAAGACGCCGGACTGGCTGTCGTTCTTCATGTTCACCTATTTCACCGACCGCGACGGCAAGATGCAGCTCGAGGCGCTGGCGCAGTCCGGCTTCGATCCGCTGTCGCGCACCTGCCGCTTCATGCTCACCGAAGAAGCCCACCACATGTTTGTCGGCGAGACCGGCGTGACGCGCATTGTGCAGCGCACCTGCGAAGCGATGAAGGAGGCCGGCATCAGCGACCCCAACGAGATCGACAAGGTGCGCAAGCTCGGCGTCATCGACCTGCCGACCATCCAGAAGAAGGCCAACCTGCATTTCTCGCTCACACTCGATCTGTTCGGCAACGAGATCTCGACCAACGCCGCCAATGCCTTCCACGCCGGCCTCAAAGGCCGCTTCCGTGAGGATCGGCTGCAGGACGACCACCAGCTCGAGAGCGGCAACTATCCGGTGCTGCGCCTGATCGACGGCAAGGTTCAGAACGACGACGCCCCTGCGCTGTCGGCGCTCAATATGCGACTGCGCGACGACTACGTCGCCGACTGCAATATCGGCGTTGGCCGCTGGAACAAGGTGATCGCCGAGCACGGCATTCCGTTCGAGATCAAGCTGCCGCACGTCGCCTTCCACCGCCATATCGGCGAATTTTCGCGCACCAACGCTGATGTCGACGGAAAGATTCTCTCGCCCGCCGAGTGGACACATCGGCGAACCGATTTTCTGCCCTCCGCGGCGGACAAGGATTTCATCGAAAGCCTGATGCAGCCGCAGTTCGAACCGGCCAAGTTTGCCAGCTGGATCGCGCCGCCCAGGGTCGGCATCGATAACAAGCCGGGCGACTTCGAATACGTGAAGATTGCCGACGCGTAATTGACCTGTCATGCCGGGACGCCGCGCCGAAGCCCGCGAGGGCGAATGCGGGCAGGCCCGGCGTCAGGACGCGACATAGAATTCGCGCCTGACAATAAAGTGGGGAGGGCCGCCGGATGGCCGTGGAAGCGCTTGAAAGTTATCTCGGCGGGCAATGGTCGCGCGGGCAGGGCGTTGAGACCGAGCTCATCGATCCTACAAACGGCCAAGTGTTGGCGACAGCCAGCGCGAAGGGCCTCGATCTCAAATCGGCGCTGGCCTATGCGCGCGACACCGGCGGGCCGGCGCTGCTCGCGCTCTCCTATGCCGAACGGGCGAAACTGCTCGGTGCCATTGCCGATGTGCTGGTCGCCAACCGCGCGCGCTACGAGGAAATCGCCGTCGCCAATTCCGGCAACACCAAGATTGATGCGGCAATCGACATCGACGGCGGCATCGGCACGCTGAAATATTATGCCCGGCTCGGCGCGGGGCTGGGCGACGCCAAGACCCTGCTCGACGATAAGCCGGTGCGACTGGCCAAGGCTGAGAATTTCCAGGCCATCCATTTGCTGAGCCCACGCCATGGCGTCGCCGTGCACATCAACGCCTTTAATTTTCCGAGCTGGGGTCTGTGGGAAAAGGCGGCCTGCGCGCTACTGTCGGGCATGCCGATGCTGGCAAAGCCGGCCTCTGCGACCTGCTGGCTCAGCCATCAGATGGTGCGCGACGTTATTGCGGCCAACGTGCTGCCGGCGGGCGCGCTTAGCCTGTTGTGCGGCGGCATCGGCGATCTGCTCGATCACGTCACCGCCAATGGCGTCATCGCTTTTACCGGCTCCTCCGGCACCGCCAACAAAATAGTCAGCCACCGCAACGTGCTGGCGCGCGGCACGCGCGTGAACGTCGAAGCCGACAGCATCAACGCCGCGCTGCTGGCGCCGGATTGCCAGCCGGCGACGCCCGCCTTCGATGCCTTCATCAAGGAAGTGGCAAAGGAAATGACCGTGAAGGCCGGGCAAAAATGTACCGCCATCCGTCGGGTTTTCGTGCCGGCGCAGCAGACCAATGCGGTGACCGACGCCTTGGCCGCTCGGCTCGCGAAAGTCAAAATCGGCGATCCGCGCAGCGACACGACGCGCATGGGTCCTTTGGTCACGCGCGCACAGCAAAAGGCCGCGCTTGAAGGCATCGGCCGCCTAGCGCAAGAGGCGGGCTTCGTGACCGGCGGCGAGGACGCGCCCAAGCTCGACGGCATCGATGGCGCCAAATCGGCCTTCGTCGCGCCGACCCTGCTCAAGGCCGAGGACGGCTCAGGCACCGCCGTGCACGACACCGAGGTGTTCGGCCCCTGCGCCACCCTCATCCCCTATAAGGGCGAGGCGCAGGCATTTGCGCTGGTCGCGCGCGGCGGCGGCTCGCTGGTGGCCTCGGTCTATGGCGACGACCGCGATTTCCTGGCGCGCGCGGTGCACGAACTGGCGCGGCTGCACGGCCGTATCCTCGCGGTAGAACCTTCGATTGCCGATGCCCATACCGGGCACGGCATCGTGATGCCGCAATGCCATCACGGCGGCCCCGGCCGCGCCGGCGACGGCGCCGAGCTCGGTGGGCTGCATGGCTTGCGCTTCTATCACCAACGCGTGGCGGTGCAGGGCTCGACCGATCTGCTCGGCGTGTTGCAGGCGACCACGGCGCCGGCGCATTGAGACGTTCGCTTTTTCCGTTCACGGGAAGACGGCGAAGCGAATTCCTCCCCACCCTCCCCCTCTTTGGGGAGGGATTTTTTTCACCGTTCGGCGGACCGCAGATCCTCCTCGCGCAGCTTGAAGCGTTGGATCTTGCCGGTGGCGGTGCGCGGTAAGTCCGTGCGCAACTCGATCCAGCGCGGGTATTTCCAGGCGCCGGCGTATTCCTTGACGTGGAGCTTGAGTTTCTCGAGCAGGCTTTCGTCGGCCGCATAGCCGTTTTTGAGCACGATGAAGGCTTTCGGCTTGATCAGCCCGTCGGCGTCCTGCTTGCCGATGACGGCGGCTTCCAGCACCGCCTCGTGCGAGGCGAGCGCGGCCTCAACATCGAACGGCGACACCCACATGCCGCTGACCTTGAACATGTCGTCGGTGCGCCCGCAGTAGTAATAGTAGCCGTCAGCGTCGCGGCGGTACTTGTCGCCGGTATAAGTCCATTCGCCGACGAAGGTCCGGCGGCTCTTGGCGCGCTGGTTCCAGTAGCCTTCGCCCGCCGACGGCCCGCGCACGATCAGCTCGCCGATCTCGTCGGCGCCTAGCTCGCGCCCGCTCTCGTCGACGATGCGCGCCTCGTAGCCGGGCACCGGCTTGCCGGTTGAGCCGTAGCGGATGTCGTCCGGCCTGTTGCTGAGGAACGTCTGCAGCAGCTCGGTGGAGCCGATGCCGTCGAGCACGTCGACGCCGACAACGTCACGCCAGCGCTCGCCGATATGCGCAGGCAACGCCTCGCCGGCCGATACGCAGATGCGCAGCCGGTCGGAGCCGGCGCCTTTGCTGATTTTTGGATGCGCGAGCAGTGCGGTGTAGAGCGAGGGCACGGCGTAGAAGATGCTCGGCTGGTGGCGGCGCATGATCTCGAACACGCCGTCGGGCGTCGGCCGCGGCGGCCACAGCACTGAGGTTGCGCCGACCGACAGCGGGAAGGTCATGGCGTTGCCAAGTCCATAGGCGAAGAACAGCTTGGCCGCGGAATGCACGACGTCATTCTCGCTGATGCCGAGCACGCCCTGGCCGAACAACTTCGCGGTCGCCATCAGGCTGGAATGCACGTGCTTGACGCCCTTGGGGTCGCCGGTCGAGCCGGACGTATAGAGCCAGAACGCCACTTCGTCGGACAGCGTGTCGGCGGTGAACAGCGCGGCGCTCGCCTTGGCGATCGCGTCCTCGAACAGATGCACCGCGCGGCCGGGGAAGCTCGCTCTGTCGTCTTCGGTGGCGCCGACCAGGATGACGGTTTCGAGATGCGGCAGGTGCTTGACGATCGGCCAAATCGCCTGCGCCAGCGGCGCCGCCGCGATCAGTGCGCTGGCGCGCGAATCGGCAAGGATATAGGCGTATTGCGCGGCATTGAGGAAGGTATTGAGCGGGATCGCGATCGAGCCGGAGCGGATCGTGCCCCAGAACGCCACCGGCGTGTCGACGGTGTCGGGCAATAACAGCGCAACGCGATCCTCTTGCCGGATGCCAAGCGAGCGCAGGGCATAGGCGAGACGCACGCTGCGCGCCTGCAACTCGCCATAGCTGAGCGTACGGTCGGGATCGATGAAAGCGGTCTTGGCGCTCAAGCCCCGCGCCACATGGGCGTCGATGAAATCGCCGACGGCGTTGTAGGGGCGGCGCTCGGTGAAGTCGTCCAACACGTTGCTTGCCCCGTTTCCCGCTCAGCTTTTGAACAGCTGCATCAACAGCCGCCGCGCCAGCACGCCGGCCACGCGCCGGCGGTAATGGCCGGGCGTGAAGGTGGTCTTCATCGGCATGATCTGGTCGCGCACCAGCGCGTCGAGGCCCTTGATCACGCGTTCGTCGAGCGGCCCGCCGCAAAGCTCGGCCGTGCCCGCGAGCAGCACCGGCCGCGGATTGGTGCCGGTGAACGCAATGCGCAAGTCGGCGAGCCGGACGCCCTCACGCCGGAGCGCGACCGCGACGCCGGCCACCGGATATTCGATCGAGCGGCGGATGCGGATCTTGTCGTAGGCTGAGCGCAGGCCGGGCGTGTTTTCCGCGCGCACCGCGGTGACGATCTCGCCCGGTCGCAGCGACAGATAGAACTTGCCGTCGCCTTGGCTTTCGGTCACCGGCACGTCTTGCTGCGCGAAGCCAATGTAGAGCTTTTCGAGCGGGATGCTGCGGCGGCCGTTGGGTCCGGCGATGTCGACTTCCGCGCCAAGCGTCAGCAGCGCCGGCGCGAGGTCGCCGCTGAAGGTCGCAAAGCAGACGCCGCGGCTCTTCGGCGCCACGTGGCAGACGGTGCCGGTGGTCTTCAAACAATGGTCATTGGTGGCGCGCCACCATTCGCTCTGATTGTAAAAGATGCAGCGGGTGTCGAGGCAGAGATTGCCGCCGACCGTGCCCATGTTGCGGTGGGTGGGGCCGGCGATGAAGCCGGCTGCCTGCGCCAGCACCGGGTAATGTTTGCTCACGCCTGCGTGCTCGGCCAAATCGCTCAGGCGGACCGAGGCGCCAATTTCGATCGTTTTTTTGTCGGCTTTGATTACGTGCAGTTCCTGCACGCGATTCATGTCGATCAGCACCGGTGGTGCCACGATGCCGCGCCGAATGTTCACCACCAGATCGGTGCCGCCGCCGAGCGGCTTACTGTCGGGATGCTGAGCGCGCGCGGCCAGCGCTTCGTTGAGCGTCGTCGGATTGAGCACGCGGAAATCGGGCAGGGCGTCCATCAAGCGCACCCCGTGCCGGTGTGCTTCTCTAGCGCACGCTTGCGTTTCTCGATCGCCTCGAACACGCGGTCGGGCGTCACCGGCAGGTCGTTGAAGCGGATGCCAATGGCGTCGGCGATTGCCGCGGTCAGCGCCGGCAGGAAGGCGGCGAGCGAGCCTTCGCCCGCTTCCTTGGCGCCGAACGGCCCATGCGGGTCCATGCTCTCGACGATGCCGACCTCGATGGGCGGGGAGTCCTTGATGGTCGGAACCCGGTAATCGAGCATATTGGCAGTGAGCATCAGCCCGTCGTGATAGGCGGCCTCCTCGCTCATGGCCTGGCCCACGCCCATCCAGACCGAGCCCTGCACCTGGCCCTCGACGGTCAGCCGGTTGAGCGCCTTGCCACAGTCATGCGCGACCCAGACCTTGTCGACGCTGACCACCCCGGTCTCCTCGTCGACGCTGACCTCCACCACCTGCACCGAATAGCTGTAGCCCATGGTGCCGCCGATGGCGGCGCCGCGGTATTTCTTGCCGCCGTGCGACTCCGGAATTGTGGAGTAGTTGCCAGTAACGGTGATGGTGCCGCTATCCTTCAGCGCCTCGGCCACCACCTCGTCGAAACTCGCGCCCTTGTCCTGCGCGCCGGCGCGATAGACCTCGCCTAAGGCTTCAATGTCCTCGGGGCGCGCCTCCAGCTTGCGCGCGGCGGCCGCGATCAGCAGGCTCTTGAGGTTCTGCGCAGCATCGATCGCGGCATTTCCGACCATGAAGGTGACGCGCGACGAATAAGAGCCGTTGTCCTTCGGCACCACCTCGCTGTCGCCGGTGACGATGCGCACGCGTGCCATGTCGAGGCCGAGCACCTCGGCGACGCTCTGCACCAGGATGGTGGAGGAGCCTTGCCCGATGTCGGCAGCGCCCGAGAGCACCACCACCGAGCCGTCGAAATCGACCTTGATCTTCACGGTGGCATGCGGCTCGCCGGTCCAGTTCACTGGCTTGGAGGCGCCGCTGATGTAGTGCGAGCAAGCCATGCCCAAGCCCTTGCTAACCCCTTTGCCCTTGCCGAGCTTGCCCTTGCGCGCCTTCCAGCCACTCGCGCGCTCGACCCAATCGAGGCATTCCGGCAGGCCGTAGGAGTTCACCATCAGGTCGTTGTCGGTGAACGTCGGCGCGGTCAGGAAATTAGCGCGCCGCACCGCGAACGGATCGAGTCCAAGCTCGCTTGCCATCTGGTCGATGAGGCTCTCGAAGGCGAAGCGGAGATCGACGGTACCGTGGCCGCGCATGGCGCCGCAGGGCGGCGTGTTGGTGAGCACGCGGCGGCCGACATATTTGACGTTGTGCAGGTCGTAGATGGCGTAGAGCATCGAGCCGGCATAGAGGATGGTCACCACCCCGTAGCCGGAATGCGCGCCGCCGCGCTGGTTGCAGTCGCATTCGACCGCGGTGATGCGGCCGTCCTTGCGCATGCCGATCTTGAGCTTGATGTCGGTTTCCGGCCGGCCGCGGTGGGTGATGAAGGTCTCCTCGCGCGTGGTCACCAGGCGCACGGTGCCTTGCGCTTTGCGTGCCAAGAGCGCGGCGATCAATTCGATCGCCAGCGTCTCGGTGCGGCAGCCGAAGCCGCCGCCGACATGCGGCTTGATCACGCGGATGCGCGACATGTCCATGTCGAGGATCTGCGCCAGCATCAGGTGCACGTAATAGGGCACCTGCGTGGAGGCATGCACGGTCATGCGCTCGCGCACCGCGTCGTAGTCGGCCACCGCCGCGTGCATTTCCATCTGGTTCTGGCAGACCTCGGCGCAGTTATAGGTGTCCTCGCGCACCAGGTCCGCTTCCGCGAATCCCTGCTCGGTCGAGCCCAGCTCGAACAGCACGTCGCGCTCGATATTGCCGGGCTTGTCCTCGTGCAGCGGGACGGCATCGGGCGCCAGTGCGTCCTTGGCAGTGTAATATCTCGGCAGTTCGCGTACGGTGAATTTGATGCAGCGCAGCGCCTCGCGCGCGGTTGCGTCGTCGACCGCGGCCACCGCGGCCACCGGCTCGCCGCGGTAGCGCACCTTGTCGCGCGCCAGCGGAAACTCTGTGCGTGCAATTGGCAGCACGCCGAAGCCCTTGTCGCAATCGGCGCCGGTGACGACCGCCTTCACACCGGGCAGTTTCAGCGCTTCCGATACATCGACTGCGACGATTTCACCGTGCGAATAGGGGCTGCGGTAGATGCGGCCGGCGAGTTGGCCCGGCGCCACGATGTCAGCGGTGTATTTGGCGCGGCCGGATACCTTCTCCGGGCCGTCGATCATCGGCACGTAGCCGCCGATGTTGCGCGCTGGGACGTTGACGTTCACGGCGCCACCCCTTGCGCATTCAGCGCCGCAGCGTATTTCACCGCCTCGATGATCTTCACATAGCCGGTGCAGCGGCAAATATTGCTGCCGAGCGCCGCTAGGATTTCCTCATCGCTCGGATTCGGATTCTTCCGCAATAGCCCGGCCGAGGCCATGACGAAGCCGGGCGTGCAATAGCCACATTGTGAGCCAAGCTTTTCGTGGAAGCCGCGCTGCACCGCAGACAACCGTCCGTCGTGCCCGAGCGATTCGATGGTGTCGACACGCTTGCCCTGCACCGTCGCCGCCAGCGTGAGGCACGAGAGCGCCGGCTTGTCGTCTATCAGTACGGTACAGGCGCCGCATTCGCCGCCGTCGCAGCCGGTCTTGGTGCCGGTCAGTCCGATCTGCTCGCGCAGGAAATCGAGCAGCAAGATGTTGTCCGCGACCGCGTCGACGCGGTCGCGGCCATTGAGCGTGAACTCAAGCAGCCGGGCCAAGCGTTTCATCCCTCTGCGGCGCGAATTTTTTCGAATCGCGCTTCGTTGTTGTCGAGAGTACGACACAGCGGGGTAGGCCGCCCCAGGCCCAAATCCGGGAATGGCTGGAACGATTTACCGCGGCCGGCGGTAAATCAGCCAAATTTCACAATGGCTTCGGCCGGAATGGCGTGGGCGTGGATCTTGTCGGGGTTGTCCTTATCGCGCGCCGCCCAGACCCGGGTTTCGCTGCCTTCGACAGCCAGCTCGCCATCGATCGACAGGTGGTGCTCGATGTCGAAGCTGGACCGGCGGAACTCGCTTACCCAGGAGGTGATCTCCGCCACATCGCCGAATTTTGCCGGTTTGAGAAAATTAGCGCGGGCGTCCACCAGTGGGATGCCGACGATGCCGAAAGTGCTCGCCAGCTCGTGCGGCTTCACGCCGAGGGCGGCCTCGAACAGCATCCAGCTGCTGATGTCGAACATTTCGAAAAAACGGCTGCTGAACACGATGCCGGCCGGGTCGCAATGGCCCCATTCGACCGTCAACTGCCTGCTGAATGTGAATGACGCCACGCGCTCGCTCCCGGCTGCCACGCCTGTATAGCCAAGCGCCGAGGCGCGGTAAATTGCTTTGCGCTATTTCGTTTTTGCGACCCGGCGCGAGTGCGGCACCGGCCATTCGGTGACGTCCTGCGATTTCAATTCGACTCGGGTCATACGCCGGCGCTTGCGCAAAGCGCGGGCCGGCGCCACAGGCACGTGAGGTGAAAGGTCGAGCGCGTAGAGCAGCCAGTCGAGATCGTCGGGCGCGATCACCCAGCGCGAGGGCGCGTAGCGCATGAGCGAGAACGGCCGCGAAAACGACAGCATCGATTTCTTGCCGCCATTGAGATTGTATTCATGCGCGTAGGTCATCGCCAGCTCACGCGGGCTCCGATAAATCGGATCGCGCCAGCGCAACACCGCGTGGTTGGTTTTGCTGATCGCGCCCCACAGGCCGTGTTCCTTAAACAGCGTGACGATGTGATCCTTGTCGCTCGGCAGCGCGCAGATATCCATCAACCAGGCGGGCTTGCCGTGATAGGCGAGTGCGGCGCCGGCAAAGAAGGCGGCTTCCGAGCAATGGCAGGTGCCCGCCTTCAACATGGTGCGCGGCGACATGGCGGTGTCGCCCTTGAGCTCGAAATTGGGCGGCAGCTTCTCGATGAAGGTCTGGATCTTCTGCGGGGTGTCGAGGCGCGCGAACACCCGGTGCTCGGCGGGCGTCAGCAGCGCGCGCAAGCGTTTGCGATAGGCAAGACTGGTCATGCTCGGCGCAATCTAGACGCATCGCGCCTGCGCAGGGCGGCCGCCGGCGCCGATTCCACAGGTTTAGGCGTTCTCCGGCGGGTGGTTGCTTGGGGAAATTGTTTCATCTGAATTGCCCCAATCGGGGAAATATCTCCTTATTTTCCAGCGGTTATTGCCATTTCGCGGGCAACCCGGCCCGATCAGCAGGCGGTGGCGGCGCGGATTGCCGATCTGCCCAATTACCTGGCGCGGGCTGGCTTGCCGAGCCCGCTGCTAGTCGTGCTCGGGCGCGCTGCAGCCGCCAAGCGCGGCGCGCTCGGCCTTAGTCCCGCGCCCCTGCATGGCCGAGCGCGGCGTCAGCGAATATTGTAGCGAATAGGCACCACGATCGCGATCTGCGCGCCGCGGATTTCCGGCGGCGGCGGCGGCAGCGGCTGCGCGCGCGCGACCAGTGCCAGCGTCGCGCGGTCGAGCTTTGTCGAGCCCGAGCTGTGCAGGATGCGCGCGTGATGCACGCCGCCCGCGCGGTCGACGCTGAAGGCGAGCTGCGCCACGCCGTGCTCGCCACGCGCCTGCGCCGCCGCCGGGTAGCGCTTGTAGCGCTCAAGCCTGGCGACCAGCCGCGATTTCCAGTTCGGCAGCGCGTCGGGATTGCGCGCGGATGCGCCCGGTGCCGGCGCCGCCGCGCGCTCGGCGCGATGCGCGGCGCTGCTGGGCGCGCTGGCCTCACCGGCGGCACTTTGCTTGTGCTTCTCTTCTCGCGGCTGTTCGGCTGGCTTGGGCGGCGGCAGCACCGCAACCGGCTGCTCGGCTTGCGGCGCAGGTGGCAGGGCGGCGGTCTTGGTCTTCTCGACCGGTTGTTCCGGCGGCGGGGTCACGTTGCGCTTGACGGCCGGCGGCTCTGGCGGTGGCGAGGCGGCCGTTTGCGTCTGCTGCGGGCCCGGCGGCGTATCGCTCGGCGTCACCGCGGGCGCGACCGGCAGCGGCGCCAGTTCAACCAGGATCAGCGGAGCGCCCGCCACCTGGTCCTGCTCCGGGCGCCAATACCGCAGCAGGGCCGCCGCAACGGCGGCATGGAAGGCAAGGGCGAGCGCAATACACGCCGTCCAGCGCAGCTGCTCGCTCCGCCGCGGCAATACTTCGCGCGTGGCCAATGTGGCGGCCGCTTGCCCGCGTTCGGGCCAACCAGCGACTTGTGCGGATACTGGGCGGCGCGCAGCACTGGTGTCGGACTTCTCTGCGCCAAACGGCACGACATTGCCGACGCGCAGCATCACCGGCGGCGCCTTGTCGCCGTCGGTCGCTTCATCGAGCGCCGTGCCAAGCGGCGCCCGGAGCGCCGCCGGCGGAAATCGGACGATGCGGCTTTTTGCATCCATGGGGACCTTGCGCGTGCCGGCCATTGTAGCGGCTTTGGGCGCGGGTGGCAGAGTGCAATTGCGGACGCCAACAGAATACCGCCCCGCCGACTTGCCCGGCGAGGCGGCATTCGTAAGGGGCCAAGGCCTGTTGCTTGCGATCGGTTCCCGGTTTGTGACCGGCGATCGCGGCAAACACGAATTTCCAACAGCTAGGCCCCGGTGCGCACCGCCCGGGGCCTAGCTGCAAGTTATAGGCGAAGCGTTCGATTTGATTCGAACCTTGTCTTTTTATTTTTTCATTCGCGCGAGCGCATCCTTCAGCAGACTGAGGTCGCTGTGCTTGCTGATGTCGACGCGCGTCTTGATGAAGCCGAGATCTTTCACGGTGTCGACGTTATTCTGAAGCGCCTTCAGATCCGGCATCATGTTGGGATCGCGATAGTTGTCGTTCTTGGTGAACAACCAGCCGAAGCGCTCGGGCGGCGCCTTGGTGATCTTCGAGGCGATCTTGGCCACTGCGTCGTGGTTCTTCGGGTCGAGATACCAGTGCACGACTGTCAGCATGTCCTCCGCGAAATCGACCATGGCCGCACGATGCGCGTCGATGAACGACTTGCGCGCGCACATGATGATCATGTCGGTTCTCCCGGTTGCGTCGGCCTGGTCGAACAGCGGCTTGGCCCCGGCTTTCAGTTTGGGATTAAGCGCGAAGGGCAGCACGGCCGGGATGAGATCGGCTTTCTTTTCCAAGAGCATCGCCGGCATGGCTGGCAGCGGGCCCTCGAGGAAGGTGTAGTCGCGCTTATCCTCGAGCCCGTGCTTGCGCAGCATGGCTCGGATGGCGACGTCGACCGCGCTGCCGCCGGCGTTGGTGCCCATCACCTTGCCCTTGAGGTCCTCGACCTTGTTGATGCCGGAATCCTTACGAACCCAGTATTTGTCGGTGTAGTAACCGGGAACGCCCTCCTGGAACTCGTCGGCGATCACTTGCAGATCGCTGATGCCGGCGTTGGCGATGGCGATAGGGAACGAAGAATAGGCGAGGCTGGCGACTTCGATCTCGTTATTGGCGAGCGCCGAGATCTGCGGCGGCGTGCCGCGGAAGTGAATCGTCTCGAGCGTATAGGACTTGCCGAGATGCTTCATCAGTTCCTTCTTTTCGAGAAGGATCGAGGCCCAGTTGGCGAGCGGCGCCACCCAGGACATGCGGATCTTCACCGGCTCCGCTTTGGCGGCGCCGAGACCGAGAATGCCGAGCGCGCACGCGCCCGCCAGCGCGAATTTAACTAAGCGCATTTTTTCCTCCCGATTTCACAGGCTTGCCCGTTGGTTCGGCAAGCTTCGTTTTTGCAATTGGCAAAGATTGTGGGATGTCCAACCGATTTTGGCAAGCCTCGCCGCTTCGGTGTTTGCCCGCCATGCAATACAGGCGCTTAAGCGGTGCTCGGGGCGCTGGCTTCCTGATGCCAAATCAAGAGCCGGCGCCGGATCAGGCTCATGGCCTTGACCAGGCAATAGCCGACCACCGCGATCTCCAGGATACCCGCAAACACGCCGTTCGAATTGGCAAAACGCGAGGCCGTCATCATAGCGCCACCCAACCCGTAGCCGCCCATCAGCATCTCCGCCACCACCGCCACGATTAGCGACAGAGGCAGCGCCACCTGCAAGCCCGTCATGATCTGGGGGCTCGCCGCCGGCAGCACGATCTGGGTCAGCAGCTCGCGGTTGCTCGCCCCCATGTTGCGCGCCGACCAGATGAGCTCGCGCTCGACGCCCTGGATGGCGATGACGGTGGCGGCAATGACCGGGAAGATGGCGTCGATCACTATGATGGTGATCTTGGACACGTCGAACACGCCCAGCCACAGGATCACCACCGGCAGGAAGGCGATCTTCGGCATGGGAAAGCCGACCGAGATAATCGGATCGAAGAACCAATTGGCGATAACGCTGCGCGACATCGCCATGCCGATCAGCACGCCGAACACGGCGCAGATCGCAAAGGCGGCGAGCGCGCGGTAAAGCGTGAGGGCGGTATTGAGCGCAAGATCGCCGGAGACGCCGTCTTCCCAGATGCGCTCGAGCACCTCGCTCAACGCCGGCAATTGGAAATGCGTGAACACGCCGCTGCGTGCCAGAATTTCCCACGCCGCCAGCAGCACCAGGATGGAGAACACGCGCGCAAAGCCCGACAGCGCCAGCCGTGTCAGCCGCAGAGGCTGAGGTTCAGGTCCGACTGCGCCTAGTCGCGCCATGCCAGCGTTCTCCGGGTAATGACGAGATAGACGCGGTCGGCGGCAAAGCCGAGGAAGGCCACCGTCAGCACCACGGCATACATGGCGTCGTAGGAGCCGCTGGCGCCGAGAATGCCGATCAGATAGCCGAAGCCCTTATGGGCGACGACCAGTTCGGCCGACACCAGCAGAATGAACGACAGCGCCAGCGCGGTGCGGATGCCGTTGAGCAGCTCCGGCATGGCGCTCGGCAGCACCACGTCCCACAGCATCCGCAGGCGGCTCGCACCCATGCTGCGGGCCGACCAGACCAGAACCTGTTCGCTGGAACGGGCGCCGTTAAAGGCGCCGATGGTCACCGGCAGCATGCAGCCGAGGAAGATCAAAAGGATTTTCGAGCCGTCGCCGAAGCCGAGCCAGATCACCGTCACCGGGATCAGCGCCGATTTCGGGAGCGGATAGAAAATCTCCACCAGAGGGCTCAGCAGCACATTGACCGTTTTCCACCAGGCCATGACCACGCCGAGTGTCGCACCGATGACAATCGCCAATGCCAGTCCAGCGGCGACGCGGTAGAGCGAGGAGGCGCCGTTGCTCAGCAATGCGCCGTCCTTGATCATGTCGATCCAGGCCGCGATCACGGCGGTGAGCGGCGGCAGCGCGTCGGACGACACCAGATGCAACCGCGCCGCCAGCTCCCATGCGACGGCAAGCAGCAAGAGCGGCGAATAGCGGACGAAGGTCTTCACGGTCCGCGCTCCCGCGATGCGCTGCCCATGCCCGCCTTGATCGCCTCCTCGCGCACCAGCTGCCAGATCTCGTCCACCTTCTCGACGAACGCCTTCTCCCGGAAGATGTTGAGGTCGTCCTTCTTGAATTTGGTGTCGACGATGGTCTTAATGCGGCCAGGCCGCGCCGACATCACCGCCACCCGGTCGGCCAGATAGACCGCCTCCTGCACGTCGTGGGTGACGAAAATCACCGTCTTGGGCGTGCGCCGCCAGATGCGCAACAATTCGCTCTGCATCAGCCCGCGGGTCTGTGCGTCGAGCGCGCCGAACGGCTCATCCATCAGCAGAATCTTCGGGTCGAAGGCGAGAGTGCGCGCGATCGCGGTGCGCTGCCTCATGCCGCCGGACAGTTGCGAGGGGTAGCTGTCCTCGAAACTGGTGAGCCCCACCAGCTCGATGAAATCCTTGGCGCGCTGCTCGCGTTCCGCCTTCGCCATGCCCTGGCGTTCCAGCCCGTAGAGGATGTTGCCGCGCACGGTTTTCCAGGGAAACAGCGCGAAGTGCTGAAACACGATGCCGCGGTCGGGGCCGGGGCCGGCGACAGGCTTGCCGTCGATGCGGATGGCGCCGGTCTCCACCGGCAGAAAGCCGCCGATCAGATAAAGCAGGGTGGATTTGCCGCAGCCGGACGGCCCCAGCAGCGCGACGAATTCGCGGTTGCCGACTTCGAGGGCTACTTGGTCGAGCGCCAACACCTCACGCCCGCGCGGCGGACGATAGATATGGCTGACGCCGTCGATGACGATTTGGGAAGGACCGGCCATGGCCGGTGAAGCCTCCCTAACGGGTGCAATCTGTCAAGCGCCATCGTCGCTGTTTTGGCCGCCGCCTTGGCCTATAATGCTGAAAACCAACTTGGTCATATTCAAGAGGAAACGCCCGTGCCCAGTCTTGCCGAAGCCCGCCGGGAGCTCGCGCTCGCCAACAATATCGTCGCCAACGAGGGCGTGCTCGACGCCTTTGGCCATGTCAGCATGCGCCACCCTGACCATCCGGACCGCTATCTGTTGTCATGCTCGCGCGCGCCCGAGCTCGTGAGCCCTGACGACTTGACCGAATACGATCTTAACTCGCGGCTGCTGCGCGATCCGGGCGTGCCGCAATATTCCGAGCGGGTGATCCACGGCGAAATCTACAAGGCGCGGCCGGACGTGATGTCGGTGTGCCACCACCATGCGCCGGCCTTTATGCCGCTGCTCGCCACCCGCACCGACTTCGTGCCGGTCTTTGCGCTCGGCAATGTCGGCGGCAACAAGCCGCCGTTCTGGGACCAGCGCGACGAATTCGGCGACACCGATCTGCTGGTGGTTACGCCGGCGCATGGCGCTTCGCTCGCGCGGGCGCTCGGCAGCCATTGGATGGTCCTAATGAACCGGCATGGCGTGACCGTCGCCGGCAAGAGCGTGCGCGAATGCGCCTACAGTGCAATCACCGCGTGCCGCAACGCCGATTTTCAAGTGCGCGCTATGGCAATCGGCAAGCTCGACCAGTTCACGCCTGGCGAAATGGAACTGTGCGCCCAGATCATCGCGCGCACGACCGGCCTCGACCGGTCCTGGGAATATTGGGCGGGGCGGCTGGCCAAGGCGGGCGGCGGACCGCCGCCGGTCGGCAAAAAAGCAGCGCGCGGGCGGTCCGCCGCCAAGAAAAGCAAGCGCGCCAGGGGCCGCCGCTAGGTCCATCGCGTTTTGGGCTTCCCCAGTGGGCAGTATTCGGTGTTGAATGCTGCCCATCGGGGCGATCAGCCCGGAACGGTAAAAAATCCAGGGAGGAACTTAATGAAAACCGTCAAGACGTTTGCCGCCGCGCTTGGGCTTATTGTTCCGCTCGCGCTGGCCGCCGGCTCGGCATCGGCCGAAGACCATCTCAATGTGGTAGTCGGACACATCAACAATTGGGAGCAACAGCCGCCGACGCTCGGTCAGGAGGCCGGCATCTTCAAGAAGCACGGCCTGGTGCTGAAGAACGTCGGCACCCGCGGCGCCGGCGAAACCATCCAGGCGGTGATCTCCGGCTCGGCCGATATCGGTACGGGCGTCGGCACCCCGGCCGTCATGCGCGCCTTCGCCAAGGGCGCGCCGCTGCGCATCCTGGCGCCGGCCTTCACCGGTAGCGGCGATTTGTATTGGTACGTGAAGGCGGATTCCAAGATCAAGAGCCTGAAGTACTCAACGCCCTCGACCACCATCGCCTATTCGACCAACGGCTCGAGCACCAACAATGTCGTGCTGGCGTTCAAGAACGAACTTGGCACCAAAGGCACGCCGACCGCGACCGGCGGACCTCCGGGCACGCTGACCGCGGTGATGTCCGGCCAGATCGACATCGGCTGGTCGGCGCCGCCGTTCGGTCTGCAGGAGATCAAGGACGGCAAGATTCGCATCATCGCGCGCGGCAGCGACGTGCCGTCGCTGAAGAATCAAACGGTGCGCGTGCTCATCGTCAACGCCAACGCGCTCAAGACCAAGCACGACGCCATCATGCGTTTCATGAAGAGTTATCGCGAGACGGTGGACTGGATGTATTCGGATCCGAAGGCGTTCGAGATGTACGCCAAGAAGATCAAGAAGCCGGTCCAATTGGTCACCGATTCGGCCCATAAATTCCAGCCAAAGGAAACCCTGCAGACCGAAAAGATGGTCGATCTTGACGGCGCGATGCGCGACGCGGTGCGGCTGAAATTCCTCCGGAAGCCGCTCACCAAGGAGCAACTCGCGGAGCTGATTCAGATTCCGCCGATGATGAAGAAATAAGATCGGCGGCAAAGCCGCATCATATGCCAACGGGCCGCTGCCTGGCAGCGGCCCGTTTTATTTTCCGTTCTGGAATGCGCGCGCCTAATGCTTCTGCTTTTTCGCTGCGCCGATCGCGTCGAGCATGGCGGCGCGGCCTTTGTCGAGCGAAGCGCACACCTCCTCATCCTTGCCGACCGCGCCCATTTCGCGCTGGCGCTTGACGGTCGCGTCCACCATCAAGGGTTCAAGCCCAAGCTCGCGCAGGGTGGCTGCCGACTCTTCCATTTCCGCCGCGCGCCGTTCGCCGTGGGTCGCCATGCGCTCGAGATTATATTCGGTGATTTTCGGCCAATCGAGCCCGGGATAATTGTTCTTCAGCGAGGCGGTCACTTCGTCCAAAATGCCGGCGCGGCTGGCGGCCAGGAAGCATTCGAGCGTGAGCGCCTCGATGCCCTTGATCATCACGCTGCGGATCATCTTGATCGCCGCAGCGGCACCGACCGCGTCGCCGACGACACGAAGCTGCATGTCCAGCTCGCGCAGCAGCGGTGAGACGCCTTTGGCGTGCGGGCCGGCGATCAGCATCGGGGTGCGGTGGCGCGCCGGATGAATGGCTGCCACCACCGCCACGTCCACATAACGGGCGCGGTTCGCCAGCAGCTTGGCGGTCTCCTGCTTGCGCCCGGGAGAGACCGAATTGATATCGAGGTAATAGGGCGCGCCCGTGAGATGCGGCGCAACCGAGCGCGCGGCCTCAAGGCTGGAGGCGGCGGTCACCGCGGAAATAATCATGTCGGTCTCGGCGACCGCGTCGCGCGCGGAAGGCGCACAGCGCACGCCGATGTTCTCGCCCGCCGCCTTCAGCCGCACGCCTTGGCTTTCTGGAAACAGGATGTCCCAGGCGGCGATGCGCTCGATGCCGCTTTCGCGAAAGCCGGAGGCGATCGCCTGGCCAGCCTCGCCGAAGCCGATGAAAGAAATGCGCGGCGTGTTGCGGCGGGTCACGGCTTTTCGTCCACCGGCGGCGTGCCGTGGGTGTGAAACGATTTGATGGTCTGCAGGCCCCAGGCCTGGCCTTTCTTGCGCTCGGCTTCGGTCCAGACGATCGGCTTCCAGTCCGGCGCCAACACCAGCCGTGCGCCGGCGCAGGCGACTTCCACGCGGTTGCCGCCAGGCTCGTATACATACAAAAAAAATGTCTGCTGGATGGCGTGCTTGTGCGGGCCGGTCTCGATGAACACGCCGTTCTCCAGGAAAATGTCGGCGGCGCGCAACACGTCCTCACGGGAATCAAGGGCATAGGTGACGTGGTGGAAGCGGCCCTTGGTGCCGGTTGCATCGCGGGTATAGGCGAAGTCGTACGACTTGTTGGTGGCGGTCATCCAGATGCCGGCTTCGCTGCCGTCGTCCAGCACGATCAACTCGGTCAACCGGAAGCCAAGATAGTTTTCGAAGAATTCGCGGTTGGCTTTGATGTCGGCAGCGAGCCCGTTGAAGTGATCGATGCGGCGCACGTTGCAGCCGCGCGCCGGATAGCGCTGCGCCTGGTTCTTGAGCGCGGGCTTCTGGTCGGGCGGCGGATCGTACCATTCGGTGTCGTAATAGAGCTCGATGACGTGGCCGTCCGGGTCCTTGCAGATGAAAGTTTTCCCGTGGCCGAGATCGCCGTCGCCCCAGCCGACATCGAAGCCGGAGCCTTTGAGCGCGGCGGCGCGCCGCTCAAGGGCTTGAGGACTGCGCGTGCGGAATGCGACATGCGCCATTCCCGACGTCTTGGAGGCGGTGAGCTTGAGCGAATAACGCTCGTAGTCGTCCCAGCCGCGCAGATAGATGCTGTCGCCTTTTTCGCCGCTCTGGGTCATGCCCATGACGTCGATGAAGAACCTTGCGCTCGCCTCGAATTTAGGCGTCAGCAATTCGAGGTGGCCGAGATGGGCGATGTCGAAGATGGGCTCACTTGGCATGTTTCAATTGTGCCGAACGTCGCGCGCTAAGGCCAGGACCAGATTGTTGGCCGGCATCGTCGTGATTTCAGCCGGCGAAAGGCCGGCCGCCTGCGCCAGCGCGTTCAACTCGCCGGTATCGCGCACACCCCAGTCCGGGTTCTCCGCCCGCAGGCTGGCATCGAAGGCGGCATTGCTCGGCGCGGTATGCGCGCCGTCGCGCTTGAACGGGCCGTAGACAAACAGGCGTCCCCCGCTCTTGAGCAGCCGCCCGGCGCCGGCCATGAGATTCTGCGATACCTGCCAGGGCGCGATGTGCAGCACGTTGACGCAAAGGATAGCCGCCAGTTCACCGCCGCCGTTGCCTTGCCAGGCCCAGTTGGGATCGTTGAGGTCGATGCGTTGCGGCGCGCGCAGATTTTCGAGGTGCGCAAGTTTCCGCCAGGCGGCGATGCTGGCCAGATGCGCGGGCAAGAAATCGCTCGGCCACCAGGTCAGGTGCGGAGCGCGGCGGGCAAATTCGGTAACATGCTGGCCGGTGCCGCTGCCGAGCTCCAGCACGTCGCCTGTTTGCGCACCCATGAATTCGGCCATGGCCGACCAGATGGCGGCATGGTTGCGCTCAAAGGCGGGCCCGTACAGGCGGCCGTCGGGCTCTCGCGGGACGCCGGCCTTTCCATAGTCGGCGATGAATTTGGGCATGGTTGCATAAAAACGCATTTAACTCTCTGCAACTAGCCTTGGTCCGCCCCTGCGGTCAAAGGCCAATTGGCGCAATCGGACTTTTACACCAGGCTTCGTTGTTTTTGCCTGTGGGATAGGGCAAAATCCCATTCGGCGGGACGGTTGCGGCCTGCCCAAAATCAAAGGCGAAACGCCGGCTGCAACGTCAAGCGCGGCTTATGCATCATTCGGCTTGGTCCGGGGGTGCCGCCGGGCCGAAAACCGATAACGACGAAAAGACCAAAGGGAGGATCATAATGCGCAAAACCACTCTGATGCTGGCGGTATTGGCCGCCGGCGCGCTGGCGCTGCCGGGCGCGAGCTACGCGCAAAGCAAGCTCACGGTCGGTATGCCGACCACGCCGCCGAACATCGTGCACTTTCCGGTGATCGTCGCCCAGGACCTCGGGCTCTTCAAGAAGAACGGCATCGAGGTAGAAACCGTCGCGCTCGCCGGCGGCGTCAAGGTATTCCGCGCCATGCTGGCGGGCAATCTCGACATCGCGCAGTCGCCCGGCACCGTCACCTCGATCGCGATCTCCAAGGGCTCGAAGGTCAAGGGCATCCTGGGCACGCTTTATAAGTTCGAAGCCTCGATGGTCGTTCGCGACAACGTCAAGACCATGGCCGATCTCAAGGGCAAGCGCATCGGCATTCAGCAGCCCGGCGGGTTCGCCCACATCTTGAGCAAGAACGTGCTGCGCGCCGCCAAGATCGACCCCAAGGAAGTCAACTTTGTCTCCATCGCGACCGAAGATGTGCCGGCATTGGTTGCCGACCAAGTCGACACCGCCATCCTGCATGTCGAGCAGGAAATGCTGGCCAAGGAGAAGGTGCCGAGCCTGCACGCCATCGCGCGCATGTGGGAGCTTTCGCCGAAGCAGATGTATACTTACTATGCGGTGAAGGAAGATACGATCAAGAAAGAGCCGGCCGCGCTGCAAGCCTTCGTCAAGTCCGTGATCGAAGCGACCCGCATCATGTACACCGACAAGGCCAAGGTGCTGCCGATCATGGTCAAGCACACCGGCTACCCCGAGAAGATCGTGTCGCAGACCTACGACTTCCTGGTGAAGAGCTGCATCTGGGACGCCAACACCGGCCTGTCGCCGGAGCGCGTCAACTTCACCGCCAACCTGATGACCAAGGTCGGCAATATCGAGAAGGGCAAGACCCCGACTTACGACCAAATCGTCGACAAGACCTTCGCCGAAAAGGCGATCAAGGACCTCGGCGAATGGAAAGGACCCGTTTGCCCGACGGCGGTGTTCTAGCCGCAGGCTAACGCAAGACACCAGTGCCGCGCGGACGCCGCCGATTACCGGCAGCGCCCGCCGGTAAGTTTATCAACGTGAATTGAAGCTGGCAGAGCGTCAGGGAGCCAATTCGATGAGCGTCGCCAACGAGGTTCATGCCGGCGGTCTCGCAGCCGGCCAGCAAACAATGCCGACCGCGAAAGTTCATGCCGCCTGGTGGGAGCACCGCGCGGTGTTCCGCTACGGTTTCCTCGCCCTGATCCTGATCGTCTGGCAGATCGTCGGGCCATTCATCAGCCCGATCTTTTTCACTTATCCCAGCCAGATCGCCATCGCCTTCTATAATCTGACCATCAACGGCGAATTGCCGTATTACCTGGCGCAAAGCCTGGAGGTCATGTTCTACGGCCTGCTCTCGGCCGTCGTCGTCGGCATCCCGCTGGCAGTGCTGATGGCGCGGGTGCGCTGGCTCGACTGGGCGCTCGATTTCCCGATCAACGCGCTTTACGCGACGCCGCTGGTCGCAGTTGTGCCGCTGCTGGTGTTGTGGTTCGGCATTTATCTCAAGGCCAAGATCATCGTGGTGTTCCTGTTCGCGGTGTTCCCGATCCTGATCAACACCTATCAGGGCGTGCGCGAATGCGACAAGAACATGCTCGAGGTCGCGCGCTCCTTCCGCTCCAGTGAGCGGCGGGTGTGGCAGGATGTGCTGCTGCCCTTCGCGTTGCCCTATATCGCCGCCGGCGTGCGGCTCGCCATCGGCCGCGGCCTGGTCGGCATGGTGATCGCCGAGTTCTACACCACGATCACCGGGCTCGGCTTCATGATCACGCGCTATGCCAACAATTTCGAGATGGACAAAACCTTCGTGCCGGTGATCGTGCTGATGGCGCTGGGCGTCTCGCTCACCTCGGCCCTGAAATGGCTGGAGCGCCGCGTCGCGCCCTGGAGCCACGCCAACCGCTGATTTAAGATCGACCGGCCGGAGTGGAGGGGTGCCATGATCCTCGGCCTGTCGACTGCCAATTTCACGGTGCTGCACGTCATCAGCAACCTGATCGCGATTGTCAGCGGCCCGGTCGTGCTGTTCGGCATGCTCGGCTCGCGCCGCCTTCCCGGCTGGACCGCGCTGTTCCTGCTCACCACGATCCCCACCAGCGTCACCGGCTTCCTGTTTCCGATCCACGGCTTCACGCCGGCGATTGCGGTCGGGGTGGTGTCGCTGCTTGTGCTGGCGGTCGCGCTGACCGCGCTTTACGGCAAGCATCTTGCCGGCGCCTGGCGCTGGATCTACGTGGCCATGGCCGTCACCGCCCTCTGGTTCAACGTGTTTGTGCTGATCGTGCAGTCGTTCCAGAAACTCGCGGCGCTCGAGCCGCTGGCGCCGACGCAATCCGAGCCGCCGTTCCTGATCGCAAAAGCACTGGCGCTGGCGTTTTTCGTCCTGCTCGGTATTCTTGCGGCGGTCAGGTTCCGTCCCGTGCCGGCGTGAGGCGCGCCTTCAAGGCCAGAGCCGCGCGCTGGCGATGCGGGCGCCTTCGGTCAACGCCTTGAATTTTTCCCAGATCACCGTCGGGTGCACCTCGGTCTTGTAGCTCGCTTGCGAGGAAAATCCGCAGTCGGCCGCCGGCATGACGTTCTCGCGGCCGACCAGCTTGGCGAACCGCATGATTCGCTCGGCGATCAATTCGGGATGCTCGACGATGTTGCTGGCGTGCGTGATGACGCCGGGAATGATGATCTTGCCGTCCGGCAGCTTTACCGTCTCCCACAAATGATATTCGTGCTCATGCCGGCAATTGGCCGCCTCGAAGGAATAGGCGCCGGCCTCGATCTTGAGCATGTAGCCGACAAGATCGGACAAGGCGGCTTCGTGGATCCGCGGCCCTTCGTTGATGCCGTAGCAGGTATGGTAGCGCAGCCGCTCGAGCGGAATACCGCGTAGCGCGTGGTTGACCGCATCGACGTATATTGTCGCCTTGCGGCTCTTCTGTTTGTCGTCGAGGTCCGGCTCGGCGAATATGTCGGCCAGGAACGGATCGTCGACCTGCACGAGGAACCCGGCTTCAACGATGGCGCGATATTCAATGGCGAGCGCGTCGGCGACTGCAAACAGGCATTCCTCCTCGCTCTTATAGAAGTCGTTCTGCCCGACGCCGCTCGGCGCCACCGCCGGCACGAAGGCTTCGATGTGTGGCACGGCGCTGAGCGCGCTCTTGAGATTGTCGAGGTCCTTGCGCAACGCGTCTTGCCCGCGAAAACGCACCGGGCCGACGCAAAACATCGGCGCAATCGGCGCCAGCGCGCCGCCCAGCATCGCGCGCTTGAAGTACTCCTCGTAATATTCCGGGAACGCCGCACGCTCGGCCGCGAAAAATGCGCGGCCTTTGCCTGGACGCGGCTCGAAGCCGTCCAGCCGCTCGTTGACGTAGACGAAAAAGCCCGGCTTCGACATTTCGCCATCGGTCAGCACGTCGAGCCCGCACTCGGCCTGCTTGCGCACGCAGTCGGCGACGGCTTGGTGCACGCGCGCGTCATAGGCCCGCGCGTCGTAAGACCCGCCCGACAGCTTCGCCTTCATCATATCGAGCAGGTCGTGCGGCCGCGGCAGGCTGCCGACATGGGTAGTGAGGATGCGTTCGCTGCTGCGGATCATCGCGCTGTCCGATAGCGCCCGCGTTTACACGTCTTCCGGCTTGTCGACGTAGCGCAGGCCCGCTTTCTTTAGCCCCTCGCGCATGTTGTACATGTCGAGGCTGAGCGCGCCTGCTTCCAGCTGCTTGCGCTTGCCGTCCTCGTCGTCCTGGCGCTTTTGCGCCTTCTGCGCGGTCTCGACCGCCAGCGCCTTCGGCACGACCACCACGCCATCGTCGTCGGCCACCACCACGTCGCCGGGCTCGACGTTGACGCCCGCGCACACCACCGGGATGTTGACCGCGCCGAGCGTCGATTTGACCGTGCCCTTGGCCGAGATCGCCTTCGACCACACCGGAAAACCCATTTCGGTGAGCGGCTTCACGTCGCGGCAGCCGGCGTCGATGATCAGGCCCTTGACGCCGCGCGCGCGCAGCGCGGTGCCGAGCAGTTCGCCAAACATGCCGTCGGTATTGTCGGCGGTGCAGCCGACCACCAGCACGTCGCCTTTCTGGCACTGCTCGACCGCCACATGGATCATCCAGTTGTCACCGGGCTGCGCGAGCACGGTGACCGCCGGCCCGCCGATCGCGGCGCCCGGATAGATCGGCCGCATATAGGGTTTCATCAGCCCTGAGCGGCCGAGCGCCTCATGTGCGGTAGAGACGCCGACGGCGGCGAGGGTGCCGATGGCGTTGGGATCGGCGCGTTTGATGTTGCGGACCACGACGGGCTTCATTTTGTTTCCTCCAAATTCAGCCGAGCGTTTCTGCGACCCGCGGGAACAGCGTCTGATAGGCCTCGCCATAGGTCATCGGCACGCCGGTGTTGCGCGCGCCTTGCATGCCGCGGTTGAGCGCCACCCGCTCGTAATAGGCCCACAGGTGTTTCTGCGCGGCGAGGATTTGGAAGGCTTGGTATTTCACCTCCCACACCTCATCGATCTTGAGGATCAGATCGGGCTTGAAGTTGCACATTTCCGGCTGGTGCGGCTCGAACAGGTAGACCGGCGGCGCCGAATATTTGTACTGCGCGCCCGGCTTGTGGCCCATGGCCTGCGCCACCACGCGCGTCTCCTGCGCGAAATGGGCGGCGACCGGGTGATCGAAATTGTAGGGGTCCTCGAGCGCGTGGGTGAGCACGAAGGCCGGATTGGTCTCGCGGTAGATGTCGACCATGCTGTCGAAATGCTCACTCGTCAGCTTGAGCGGATAGTCGCCGCAATCGAAGAACTCGATCTCCGCGCCCAGCAGCTTGGCCGCCCGCTCGGCCTCGTCTTTGCGCCCGGCCTTGACCTTGGCAAGCGTGGCGCCTTGCTCCTTCCAGGCGAACTGGCTCTCGCCGCGCTCGCCGAAGGACAGGCACACGATCTTGACGCGATAACCCTTTTTGGCGTGCAGCGCGATGGCGCCGCCCGCGCGCCAGACGAAATCGCCCGGATGGGCGGTGATCACGAGCCCGGTCTTCTGGTTCGGCATGGGCTCAAACCTCCCTCTACAGCGTCATGCCCGGCCTTGTGCCGGGCATCCACGTCTTTATTAGTGCGCAGGACTATAAGACGTGGATGGCCGGGACAAGCCCGGCCATGACAAGAGCCGGAGCTAGCCGTTGACCGAAAAAATCACCCTGCGCATCGTCCTTGGCGATTATCCCCACACGCTGCCGCTCAAGCGGGGCGACATCACGTCGCCATGGCTGAAACTCGACTTTGTCGAGGTCAAGCCGCTGCACAAGGCGTTCAAGCCCATGGTGCAGCACGACTATGACGCCGGCGAGATCGCGCTGGTGACCTATCTGCAGGCGGTCGCCTTCCAGAAGGGGCTGAAGCTTTTGCCGGCGGCGATGCTCTCGCGCTTTCAACATGGCACGGTTTTTTGCAACGCCGCGCACGGCCGGCTGACACCCGCCGATCTGCCGGGCAAGCGCATCGGCGTGCGCTCCTGGAGCCAGACCACCGGCGTCTGGATCCGCGGCATCCTCCAGAACGACTACAGGCTCGATCTGTCCGGAGTGCATTGGGTCACCTTCGAGGATGCCCATGTCGCCGAGGCCAAAGACCCGCCGGGCGTGGTGCGCGCCAAGCCCGACCAGGACATCACCAAAATGCTGATTGCCGGCGAGCTCGATGCCGCGATCTACGGTGCGGCGCTGCCCGACGATCCGCGGCTCAAGAGCGTGATCGCGGACCCGGACGCGGAGGCTCGGCGCTGGTATGCCAAGCACCGCCTGGTTCCGGTCAACCACATGGTGGTGGTGACGGAAGAACTGGCGCGCGCAAATCCGCAAACGGTGGCGGAGCTTTATCGCCTCTTGGAAGCCGGCAAGCGGGCGGCCGGCAATCCGGGCCCGATCGACACCGCCCCCTTCGGCAAGGAGGCCAACCGGCCCTGCCTGGAACTGCTCATCAACTACGCCTTGCAGCAGGGTCTGATTTCACGCCGGCTCGACCTCGGCGAGCTTTGGTAGTTGTCACAAAGCAGCAATCCCTGGAAGATTATCAAGCACGCCGCCTAATTTTTAATCTTCCATCTTTGCCTACAAAATTGGCAATCCACAGGGTGCGCACGAAAGACCTGTGTCCACTCAGGGGCTTACCGCAAGCGCGCTGGCTTGGCACAGGGCTTGCGAAACCTCTGATGCGCTGAAATCGCCGGGATGGAAAGCGCGTCAAACGCAGGGGTCTTTACACATGATCAAATCAATGCAGGCGGTCGCCAAGCGACCGAGTGCCCGTTGGTGGCTCTCCGCCGCGGCGGGCTTGGCGTTTGCGGCTACCGGGGCGGTGCACGCCGCCAAAGCCGCCGACACCATCAAGATCGGCATTCTCCATTCACTTTCCGGCACCATGGCGATCAGCGAGACCACGCTGAAGGATGTGATGCTGATGTTGATCGAACAGCAGAACAAGAAAGGTGGTCTGCTCGGCAAGAAGCTCGAGGCAGTTGTTGTCGATCCGGCCTCGAACTGGCCGCTGTTCGCCGAAAAGGCGCGCGAGCTGATCTCCAAGGACAAGGTGGCCGTCGTGTTCGGCTGCTGGACCTCGGTGTCGCGCAAGTCCGTGCTGCCGGTGTTCAAGGAACTCAACTCGATCCTGTTCTATCCTGTGCAGTACGAGGGCGAGGAAAGCGAGCGCAACGTGTTCTACACCGGCGCCGCGCCCAACCAGCAGGCCATCCCCGCCGTCGACTACCTTATGAGCAAGGACGGCGGCAACGTGAAGCGCTGGGTGCTGGAAGGCACCGACTACGTCTATCCGCGCACCACCAACAAGATCCTGGAAGCCTATCTCAAGGCCAAGGGCGTGAAGGCCGAGGACATCTTGATCAACTACACGCCGTTCGGCTTCGCCGACTGGCAGACCGAAGTGTCGAAGATCAAGAAGTTCGGCTCCGCCGGCAAGAAGACGGCGGTGGTGTCCACCATCAACGGCGACGCCAACGTTCCGTTCTATAAGGAGCTCGGCAACCAGGGCATCAAAGCCACCGACATCCCGGTGGTGGCGTTCTCGGTCGGCGAGGAAGAGCTCGCCGGTCTCGACACCAAGCCGCTGGTCGGCCATCTCGCCGCCTGGAACTACTTCCAGTCGATCAAGAAGCCGATCAATGCCAGCTTCATCAAGGAATGGCACGCCTTCACAAAAAAGCCGACGCGCACCACCAACGATCCCATGGAAGCCCACTACATCGGCTTCAACATGTGGGTGAAGGCAGTCGAGAAGGTGAAGTCGACCGATCCCGACAAGGTGATTGCCGCGCTGCCCGGCATCAAGGCGCCCAACCTGACCGGCGGCATGTCCACCATGCTCCCGAACCACCACATCACCAAACCGGTCTTCATCGGCGAAATCCGCGGCGACGGCCAGTTCGACGTGGTGTGGAAGACCAAGGGTCTGGTGCCGGGCGATGCCTGGTCCAACTACCTGCCGGGCTCGAAGGACCTCAAATCAGACTGGGTCGCGCTCAAATGCGGCAACTACAACACCGTGACCAAGAAGTGCGGCGGGCAGGGCTCCTGACCGCTTCCTGAGCGCGGGAGGCGGCGGCGTTCGCCGCCTCCCAAATTGCCACCTGATTCCGGGGCATAATTGCAATGCGTAGCTTCTACGATCGCATGCTGGCGCTCGTATGCGTGCTCGGCTTGCTGCTCGCTGGCGCGGCAAGCGCCCAGGCCGGCGCTTACGAGGACGCGCTCCCCGGATTCACCGAAGGCTCACTGAGCGACACCGGCGAGGCAATCAACAAGGTCGCCGCCAGTGGCAATGCGCTGGCCGCGCCCTTGCTCGAGGCCGCGCGCGATCGGCGCCTGATGTACAGCGCCGAGACGAAGCAGGTCTTCATTAAGACCAAGGACGACAAGCTGCTGGATGCTGCCACCGGCAAGCCTTTCACCGGAACGCCGCCGGAAGACCTCGACAGCGTGATCGTCAACAACCGGCTGCGCAACGTGATCGGCGCCGCCCTCGGCGGCCTCACTTTGATGGCGGCCGATCCCAACAAGCGTTTCAACGCTGCCCAGGCGGTGTTCCGCTCGCGCGACCAGGATGCGCTGCCGACGCTTGAAAAGGCACTGGCGAAAGAGACCGACCCGCGCGTGAAGAAAGCGCTGGCGCAGGCGCGCGCCGCCGTCATTGTCACCTCGTCCGAGGCGACGCCCGAGGCCAAGGTCGCCGCCATAAGCGTGATCATCGACCGCGGCGATCAGGACGCGCTCGGCCTGATTCAAGGCCTGCCGCCCAACGAGGCGCCCGCGGTGCGCCAGGCCGCCGCCGCCGCCGTCGCCAAGATCAAGTACACGCTGGCGATCTGGAACGCGGTGCAGAACGCCTGGTACGGACTCTCGCTCGGCTCGGTGCTGCTGCTGGCGGCGATCGGGCTCGCCATCACCTTCGGCGTCATGGGCGTGATCAACATGGCCCATGGCGAGATGGTGATGCTCGGCGCCTATACCACCTTCGTGGTGCAGGCGCTGATTCGCGCCTATCATCCGGAGCTGTTCGACTATTCGCTACTGATCGCCATTCCGCTCGCCTTCCTGGTTGCGGGCGCGGTCGGCGTCGCCATTGAGCGCGGCATCATCCGCTTTCTCTACGGCCGCCCGTTGGAGACGCTGCTCGCGACCTGGGGCCTGTCGCTGATTCTGCAGCAGGTGGTGCGCACCATCTTCGGGCCGACCAACCAGGAGGTCGGCAATCCGTCCTGGATGAGCGGAGCCTTCGACCTTGGCGGCATCACCATCACCTATAATCGACTGTGGATCATCGTCTTCACGCTGATGGTATTCGTGGCGCTGCTGGCGATGCTGCGCTTCACCCGGCTGGGGCTGGAAATGCGCGCGGTAACGCAAAACCGGCAGATGGCCGCCGCCATGGGCATCCGCACCGCCCGCATCGACGCGCTGACCTTCGGGCTCGGCTCCGGCATCGCCGGCATCGCCGGCGTGGCGCTGTCGCAGATCGACAATGTCAGCCCGAACTTGGGGCAGGGCTATATCATCGACAGCTTTATGGTCGTCGTATTCGGCGGCGTCGGAAATCTTTGGGGCACGCTGGTCGGCGCCTTCACGCTCGGCATCGCCAACAAGTTTCTCGAGCCCTACGCCGGCGCCGTGCTCGGCAAGATCGCCATCCTGGTGCTGATCATCCTGTTCATCCAGAAACGGCCACGCGGCATGTTCGCGCTCAAGGGCCGCGCGGTGGAGGCATGAGCAAGGCCTTTCCGCTCACCCGGCTGGTCGACAAGGGCGCCGCCATTTTCCTGGTGCTGCTGGGTGCCTTCGCCATCACCATTCCGGTGCTTAATCTCCTGGTGCCGCCCGGCTCCGGCTTGCACGTCTCGACTTACCTGGTCGCCCTGTTCGGCAAATATGTCTGCTACGGGCTTCTCGCGCTCTCCATCGACCTGATCTGGGGCTACGCCGGCATCCTCTCGCTCGGCCACGGAGCGTTTTTCGCGTTGGGCGGGTACGCCATGGGCATGTACTTGATGCGGCAGATCGGCACCCGCGGAGTGTACGCCGATCCGATCCTGCCCGACTTCATGGTGTTCCTGAATTGGCCGGAACTGCCGGTCTATTGGTACGGCTTCAACTGGTTCGCCTATGCCGCGCTGATGATCCTGCTGGTGCCGGGCTCGCTCGCCTTCGTTTTCGGCTGGTTCGCTTTCCGGAGCCGCGTCACCGGCGTGTATCTCTCGATCATCACCCAGGCCATGACCTATGCGCTGCTGCTCGGGTTCTTCCGCAATAATTTCGGCTTCGGCGGCAATAATGGCCTCACCGACTTCAAAGACATCCTTGGCTTCAACGTACAAGCCGAGACCACGCGCAACGCGCTGCTGGTGGCCTCCTGCATCGCGCTCGCCATCGGCTTCCTGATCTGCCGCGCCATCGTTACGTCCAAGCTCGGCAAAGTGCTGGTGGCGATCCGCGACGCGGAATCGCGCACGCGCTTCCTCGGCTATCGCGTGGAAGCCTACAAGCTGTTCTTGTTTACGTTGTCGGCCTGCATGGCCGGCGTTGCGGGCGCGCTTTACGTGCCGCAGGTCGGCATCATCAATCCGAGCGAATTCGCACCCGCCAATTCCATCGAGGCGGTGATCTGGGTAGCGGTCGGCGGCCGCGGCACGCTCACCGGTGCGGTGCTCGGCGCCTTCGTGGTCAACTACGCGAAGACCTATTTCACTTCCGGCTTCCTCGCGCCCTATTGGCTGTTCATGCTGGGCGGCTTGTTCATTGCAGTCACGCTGCTGTTGCCGCGCGGCATCATCGGCACGCTGAAATACGGCCTCGACCTGCGCGCCGACGCCAGATCGGCGGCGGCCGAGGAAGGCGCCGACCTCGAGCTGGCGCCGCCCAATGCCGCGCCGAATGCGGCGGAGTAGCGCCATGATGGAACCGCATACCACCTCGGCCTTGCTCTATCTCGACGGCGTTACCGTCTCGTTCGACGGCTTCAAGGCGCTTAACGAATTGTCGTTCGTGATAGAGCCCGGCGAGATGCGCGCCATCATCGGCCCCAACGGCGCCGGCAAGACCACCATGATGGACGTGGTAACCGGCAAGACCCGGCCCGACGCCGGCGATGTTTATTTCCACGAAGGCAATTACGACCTCTCCAAGCTCGACGAGACGCAGATCGCCGAGCTCGGCATCGGCCGCAAGTTTCAGAAGCCGACCGTGTTCGATATGCACACGGTGGAAGACAACCTGCTGTTGGCGCTCAAGAACGACCGGCGCGTGCGCGCGACGCTGTTGTGGGAAAGCTCGGGCCCGCAGGAAAAACGCATCGACGAAATTCTCGATACCATCCGCCTGACGCCTTTGCGCACGCGCGTGGCCGGCAGCCTCTCGCACGGGCAGAAGCAATGGCTGGAGATCGGCATGCTGCTGGCGCAGGAACCGAAACTGCTGCTGGTCGACGAGCCGGTCGCCGGCATGACCGACACCGAGACCATGCAGACCGTCGAGCTCTTGAAAGAGATCAACCGCGACAAGACGGTGGTCGTAGTCGAGCATGACATGGCTTTCGTGCGCGAGCTGGGCGTCAAAGTGACCTGCCTGCACGAGGGCTCGGTACTGGCCGAAGGCACCATCGACCAGGTCTCGCAGAATAAGCGGGTCGTGGAAGTCTATCTGGGGCGCTGATCATGCTCGACGTAGCCAATTTCGATCTGCATTACGGCGCGGCACAAGCACTGCGCGGCATCTCGATCAAAGCCGAGCCCGGCAAGGTCACCTGCGTGCTTGGCCGCAATGGCGTCGGCAAGACCAGCCTGCTGCGCGCCATCGTCGGCCAGCACCCGGTCAGCAAGGGCACCATCAGCTTCGACGGCAACGACATCACCAAGCTGTCCACGGTCGAGCGCGCCCGCAGCGGCATTGCTATCGTGCCGCAGGGGCGGGAGATTTTCCCGCTGCTCACGGTCGAGGAGAACCTGGAGACCGGCTATGCGCCGCTGCCGCGTGAGGCGCGCAGCGTGCCCGACGACGTGTTCTCGCTGTTTCCGGTGCTCAGTGAAATGCTCGGCCGGCGCGGCGGCGACCTCTCGGGCGGCCAGCAGCAGCAATTGGCGATCGGCCGCGCGCTGGTAATGCGGCCGCGGCTGTTGCTGCTCGACGAGCCGACCGAGGGCATCCAGCCCTCCATCATCAAGGACATCGGGCGCGCCATCGGCTATCTGCGCGGCTTGAAGGAAATGGCTATTGTCCTGGTCGAGCAATACTTGGACTTCGCGCGCGAATTGGGCGACCAGTTCGCGGTGATGGACCGTGGCCAAATCGTCTATGCCTGCGACAAGAACACCATGGACGAAGGCGCGCTCAAGCGCGCACTGGCGATTTGATCCGCCGGCGTTTAGGATTTTCCGTCGCGGGCTGAAGGGGGGCTTAACGACTGTGTCAGTGGCGGTTGCTCAGCAGTGCGCAAGCGAGATTTTCGCCGCCAACCGCGCCAGCGGGCGCATCGCGCTTCGCGTCGCGGCACAAGGCGGCGTCACGCGTCGCACCCGCGTGCACGAGGCGGGTTCCTTGCGCGTACGCTTTCCCCATGTAGCCGGCGAGGCGCTGGAAGCCGTGATCGTCAACACCGGCGGCGGCTTGGCCGGCGGCGATTGTTTCGGCATCGACATGACGGTGGGCGAGGGCGCCCGGCTCGTCGCCGGCACGGCGGCGGCGGAAAAAATCTATCGCTCGACCGGACCGGATGCCGAGATGAGCGTCAAGCTCGACGTCGGCGCAGGCGGCAGACTTGCCTGGCTGCCGCAGGAAACCATTTTGTTCGACGGCGCGCGGCTCAGGCGCCGCATCGATATCGAGCTGGCGGAAAGCGCCTCGCTGGTCATGGCGGAAGCGGTGGTGTTCGGCCGCGCCGCCATGGGGGAAGCCGTTGCTGAGGGCCTGTTCGCCGACCGCTGGCGGCTGCGCCGCGGCGGGCGGCTCATCTTTGCAGACGCAACGCTGCTCGACGACGCCATCGCGGCGAAGCTGGCGGAGCCTGCGGCGGCGGCCGGCGGTATCGCCATGGCCGGTGTGCTGGTGGCGCCGGGGGGCGAGGCTGCGCTTGCCGCCGTGCGCGCGCTCGACGGGCAATTTGCCGGCGAGGTTGGCATCTCGGCCTGGAACGGCATCGCCGTGGCGCGGTTGGTTGCGCGCGACGGCGCGGCGTTGCGCCACGATCTCATCGCCGTCTTGAGCGCGCTGGGCGCGAGCGTGCCGCGGCTTTGGCTCCAGTGAGACAAACATGAATCTGACACCGCGCGAAAAAGACAAGCTGTTGATTTCGGTCGCCGCCATGGTGGCGCGCCGCCGGCTTGAGCGCGGCGTCAAGCTCAATTACCCGGAGGCGGTGGCGCTGATCTGCGATTTCATCCTGGAGGGCGCGCGCGACGGCCGAAGCGTCGCCGAGCTGATGGAGGCCGGCGCCCACGTGCTCACCCGCGCGAAGGTGATGCAGGGAATTCCAGAAATGATCCACGACATCCAGGTGGAGGCGACGTTTCCCGACGGCAGCAAACTCGTCACCGTGCACAATCCGATCAGATGAGGATCAATCGATGAAGACGTTGCTTTCGTTCTTGCTTGCGCTGTCGGCAGCGTCGGCGCAAGCACATCCCTCATTGGTGCCGCACCATCATCCGCACGGCGTCAGCATGCTGCCGGGGCTCGACACGCTGGTCGTTGGCGCGATCTTCGCGATCGCCGTCGCGCTGCTCGCCTATACCTATTTGAGGCGGAGTTGAGCGCATGATCCCCGGCGAATATTTCATCAAGGAAGGCGAGATCGAGATCAATGCCGGCCGCAAGACCGTGACGCTTACGGTCGCCAACAGCGGCGACCGGCCGATCCAGGTCGGCTCGCATTACCATTTCTTCGAAACTAACCCGGCGCTCACTTTCGAGCGCAAAAAGGCTCGCGGCATGCGGCTCGACATCGCGGCGGGCACCGCGGTGCGCTTCGAGCCGGGGCAGACGCGCGAGGTCACGCTGGTGGCGCTGGCGGGAAAACGCACCGTCTACGGTTTCCGTCAGGGCGTGATGGGCAAGCTGTGATGGCCCCCAAAAGCCATAACGGGCAGACCGTCGTCTGCCCGTCACAAGCTCCCGGATCCAAACCCGGCGCAAGCTTGCGCCTGCGGCACGGGTACCAGTTACTGAGAGCCAGGGCCGGCAGTCATGGACCACAAATGCAGCGAGCTGCACCCACGTCCCATGGCCGTTCCGGTCATGGCGGTTCACCCGTGTCCGGCGTAGCCAGAGATGGATGACCTGCGAGAAAGCTTATGCCGATGAGCCGGCATGGCAAGGCTGCTGAGAAGGCTGTTGATAATTCTGAGGACAAATAATGATGCAGGGTAAAGGACTTATGTGGGACGCCACGCCCTCTCGCCAAACAAATGCCGGAGTCTGACCATGGCAGTCACCATGAAACGCGCGGCCTATGCCGACATGTTCGGGCCGACCACCGGCGACCGCGTGCGGCTCGCCGACACCGATCTCGTCATCGAGGTGGAAAAGGATTTCACCGTCTACGGCGAGGAAGTGAGGTTCGGCGGCGGCAAGGTGATCCGCGACGGCATGGGTCAGTCGCAGGCGACCAATAAGCAGGGCGCCATGGACACCGTCATCACCAATGCGCTGATCCTCGACCACTGGGGCATCGTCAAGGCCGATGTCGGCTTGAAGGATGGCCGCATCGCCGCATTCGGCAAGGCCGGTAACCCCGACATTCAGCCGCGCGTCACTATCGTCATCGGTCCCGGCACCGAGATCATCGCCGGCGAAGGCAAAATCCTCACCGCCGGCGGCTTCGACGCCCACATCCATTTCATCTGCCCGCAACAGGTGGAGGACGCGCTGATGAGCGGTGTCACCTCCATGCTCGGCGGCGGCACCGGCCCCGCCGCCGGCACCAACGCCACCACCTGCACGCCCGGGCCGTTCCACATCGGCCGCATGATCCAGGCGGCGGACGCCTTCCCGGTCAATCTCGGCTTTGCCGGCAAGGGCAACGTCTCGCGCCCGGCGGCGCTGGAGGAAATGGTCAAGGCCGGCGCCTGCTGCCTCAAGCTGCACGAGGACTGGGGCACCACGCCGGCGGCGATCGACTGCTGCCTCAAGGTTTGCGACGACTACGACGTGCAGGCCATGATCCACACCGACACGCTCAACGAAAGCGGCTTTGTCGAGGACACCATCACGGCCTTCAAAGGCCGCACCATCCACGCCTTCCACACCGAGGGCGCCGGCGGCGGCCACGCGCCCGACATCATCAAGGTGGCGGGCTTGAAGAATGTGCTGCCGTCGTCGACCAACCCGACGCGGCCGTTCACCCGCAACACCATCGACGAGCATCTCGACATGCTGATGGTGTGCCACCATCTCGACCCGTCGATCCCGGAAGATCTGGCCTTCGCCGAAAGCCGCATCCGCAAGGAGACCATCGCGGCCGAGGACATCCTGCACGACCTCGGCGCGCTTTCCATGATGTCGTCGGACAGCCAGGCCATGGGCCGCGTCGGCGAAGTCATCATCCGCACCTGGCAGACCGCCGATAAGATGAAGAAGCAGCGCGGTTCGCTGCCGGAGGAATACGGCGACAACGACAACGCGCGGGTGAAGCGCTACGTCGCCAAATACACCATCAATCCGGCGATCACGCACGGCATGGCCAAGCACATCGGTTCGGTGGAGAAGGGCAAACTCGCCGACCTGGTGCTGTGGGCGCCGGCCTTCTTCGGCGTCAAGCCGGAGATCGTGATCAAGGGCGGCAGTATCGTCGCCGCGCAGATGGGCGATCCCAATGCCTCGATCCCGACCCCGCAGCCGGTGCATTACCGGCCCATGTTTGGCGCCTTCGGCAAGGCGCTCACCGCGTCATCGCTGATGTTTGTCTCCAAGGCGGCGGAGCGTTCGAATTTGCGCAAGCAACTCGGCGTCGAGAAGGAGTTCATGGCGGTCGCCAACACGCGCAAGATTTCCAAGAAGAACATGATCCACAACAGCGCCACGCCGCAGATCGACGTCGACCCGGAAACCTACGAGGTGAGGGCGGACGGCGAGCTGTTGACCTGTGCGCCGGCCGAGGTGCTGCCGATGGCGCAAAGGTATTTTTTGTTTTGAACGTGCCACACTTTCTGTCGTCGTCCCCGCGAAGGCGGGGACCCATACGCCGCAGCCGTTTTCCGCCTCATCCTGAGGAGCATCGCGAAGCGATGCGTCTCGAAGGATGAGGCGGCCTCATGGTTCGAGACGCGCTGCTTCGCAGCGCTCCTCACCATGAGGTCGCTAGAGGCTGCAGAGTATGGGTCCCGGCTCTCGCTTCGCTCGGCCGGGACGACAGAGTAGAGTAAGAACATGCACCGGGTGACAACGATTAGACCCGCCGGCGACTGGGACGCAGCAAGCGCCACCGACCGTGTCGTGCTCGACGCCGGCGATCGTCAGCGCCGGCGCATCGTGCTCACGGGCGAGAAGGGCAGCGAATTTCTGCTCGACTTCGAAAAGCCCGTGGCCTTGCGCGACGGCGACGGCCTGGTGCTCGACGACGGCTCGGTTGTTCTCGTTGCCGGCGCGCCCGAGCCGCTGATCGAGATTTCGGCGCATGGGCCGCTCGATTTCGCGCGGCTGGCCTGGCATCTCGGCAACCGCCACACCGAGGTGCAGATCGCCGGCGACAAGATTCGCATCCGCCGCGATCACGTGCTTGAAGACATGCTGCGGGGCCTCGGCGCGCATCTTCATGCACTCGACGCCCCGTTCGATCCGGAGCCGAGCGGACCGCATGAGCATTCGCATGGTGCGTAAGAAGGGAACCGCGCCGCTACACCGTTCGTCCCCGCGTAAGCGGGGACCCAGGGCCAATGGAAAGAAAGAACTGGATTCCCGCTTGCGCGGGAATGAGCGGGATACGGCGTTGCCGTCACCCGCCCTCTATCGCCTCATGGCCTGGCTCTCGCCGGCCTATCCGGTCGGCGCCTTTTCCTATTCCAGCGGCATCGAATGGGCGGTGGAGGCCGGTGACATCAAGGACGCCGAGACGCTCAAGCGCTGGCTCGCCGTCACGCTGGCCGAAGGGAGCGGTTACTGCGACGCGGTGCTGTTTACGCAAGCGCACCGCGCGGTCGCCGCCGATGACGCGGCGCTGCGCGCGGTAGCCGAACTGGCGGCCGCCTTCGCGCCCTCCAAGGAGCGCCATCTGGAAACGACGGCACAGGGCAACGCCTTCGTGGAAGCAACGCGCGCCGCCTGGCCCTGCGTGGCGCTTGACCGGCTGAAAGCCGTCTGGGACGGCCCGGTTGCCTATCCGGTGGCGGTGGCGGTCGCCGCCGCCGGCCACGGCATCGCGCTCGCGCCCTCGCTTGCCGCCTATGTGCAGGCGATTGCCGCCAACTGGGTCTCCGCCGGCGTGCGGCTGGTTCCGCTCGGCCAAACCGACGGCCAGCACGTGCTGGCGGCTCTGGAGCCCATCGTCGCCGCGACCGTCCAGCGCGCCTTGGCCGCGAAGCTCGACCACATCGGCTCAGCGGCCTTCCGCGCCGACCTCGCAGGCAGCAGGCACGAGACCCAGTACACCCGCCTGTTCCGCTCCTGATGCGGACTTGACTTTATTCCTAAGGTATGTTTTCCTAGTCGAGCCCGGTCCGTTTCCGGGGCGCCGTCGACGCGCCCCGCCGGCGGAGCGGGCGCGGTGCGCCGACAATGCGCATTGCAGTCGAGCTTGCGCGGTGAGCGCAGGCTTGACGGATGGAGCGTCGGGAGGCGCAGCACCCCGATCGCAAGGGGTGCGCGCGCCTTCGCACGGCGCGCGGACTGCCCGATCGCAAGGGCAGTCCAAAGGGGTCTCGCCAACCCCTGGCGCCTCCCGGCGCTCCATTCCCCTTTTGGGGGAAGGAAAAAGGGAAACCGGCGCCCCCGGGCCGTCAAAGAACAGGGGCGATCGCGCTTGCGCGGAATTTTAGTTGTCATCGCCGGGCTTGACCCGGCGATCCCGATAAGGGACGCAAGAGCATTGCCCTTGTAAGCGGGATAGCCGGCACAAGGCCGGCCATGACAAGATGTGACGAACAAAAACCCCCACGGCCCCTTGCGCGTCGGCGTCGGCGGCCCGGTCGGCTCCGGCAAGACCGCGCTGATGGACGCGCTCTGCAAGAAGCTGCGCGGCCGCTTTGAGATCGCCGCCATCACCAACGACATCTACACCAAGTGGGATGCCGAATACCTGGTGCGCTCCGGCGCGCTTGAGGCCGAGCGCATCGCCGGCGTCGAAACCGGCGGCTGCCCGCACACCGCCATCCGCGAGGACGCCTCGATCAATCTCGCCGCCGTCGCCGAGATGCGCGCCAAGTTCCCCGACCTCGACCTGGTGCTGATCGAATCGGGCGGCGACAATCTCGCCGCCACCTTTTCGCCGGAGCTCGCCGATCTCACGATCTACGTCATCGACGTCGCCGCCGGCGACAAGATCCCGTCCAAGGGCGGGCCCGGCATCACCCGCTCCGATCTGCTGGTGATCAACAAGGTCGATCTCGCTCCTTACGTTGGCGCCTCGCTCGAGGTCATGGAGCGCGATGCCAGGAAGATGCGCGGGCAGCGCCCCTTCGTGTTCACCAATTTGCGCACTGGCGATGGTGTCGGTGCCATCGCAAAGTTCATTGCGCAGAAGGGCG
>Ga0307429_1000025_pt1 | contig 105379 bp, 81 predicted proteins | sample SalMarWE160230MG_FD_202151 | JGI IMG/M metagenome (GOLD analysis project Ga0307429, IMG submission 202151) | Salt marsh sediment microbial communities from the Plum Island Ecosystem LTER, Massachusetts, United States - WE1603-230 | ecosystem: Environmental > Aquatic > Marine > Intertidal zone >... | reverse complement strand
TCTCCTTCGGGTAAAGCTTCGGGACCGACGAGTCTCACAATTTCCTCCAACTCAGCCTCCTGCTGCAATATTCTCAAGGCACTAGCTCTGGTATCCTCCCATCCTGTATCGTACTCATTCCACCAATCTTTAACTGCGTCTACATAAAGGCTATAGCTAGTAAGCCAGTTTATGGCAGGGAAATGTCTCTTGTTTGCCAGCGAAACATCCAAGGCATACAAGGCATCTATTATTCTAAGTGTGTTTTGGGTTACCGGTTCGCTGAAGTCAGCTCCTGGGGGACTTACAGCACCGGCTACTGTTACTGAGCCCTTTCTTTCAGGATTGCCTAAGCATCCAACCATTCCTGCTCTTTCATAAAAAGAAGAAAGCCGAGAGCCCATGTACGAAGGGAAGCCTTCCTCCCCTGGCATCTCCTCCAGTCTTCCACTCATCTCCCTCATGGCTTCAGCCCATCTCGAAGTCGAATCAGCAACCACCAAAATATCGTAACCCATGTCCCGGAAGTACTCGGCCATAGTAATGCCAACAAAAATACTTGCTTCCCTAGCTACAACGGGCATGTTAGAGGTGTTGGCTATAAAGATCTCTTTCTCTTGTAACAATCTTCCTGTGTTGGGGTCCTTGAGTTCTCTAAAGCTAGTGAGCACGTCAGACATCTCGTTACCCCTTTCGCCGCAGCCAACGTAGATGTTCAGATGTGTCTGAGCCCATCTGGCCAACTGCTGCAGGGCAACGGTTTTTCCAGTGCCAAAGCCCCCGGGTATCGAAGCTTTGCCACCAAGAGCTAGAGGGAACATGTAATCCAAAATTCGCATGCCAGTAGTGAGCAAGCCCGAAGGATCGAACCTCTGCTTATAGGGTCTGGGCTTTCTTACTGGCCACTCTTGCATCAGCGTGAGTTCTTTTACTTCACCATCATGCTCTATCCAGGCTACAGGCTCTTCGACAGTGTAGTCGCCTTGGCGTATCTCCTTTATCATGCCTTTGATTCCCACTGGCACCATTATCCTGTGTTCTATTAGATTGGTCTCGGGCACTACGCCTATTATATCCCCTTGGCTAACGGCATCCCCGACCTTGACTTTAGGTGTGAACTGCCATTTTTTGTCGCGGGGAAGAGCTGAGGCTTTGGCACCCCGTTTTATAAACGGGCCAATATTCTCACCCATGGTAAGTAAAGATTTTTGTAGCCCATCGTAAATAGAGCCCACAAGTCCGGGGCCCAGCTCTGCACTTAATATTCTTCCCGTTCCTCTCACCACCTCGCCGACTTTCAATCCCAGAGTATCCTCGTGTGCTTGAATTATCGCCTTGTTCCCTTCCAGTCCTACTATCTCCCCGACAAGCCCTTCTTCACCTATCTCGACAATTTCATAAACCTGGGAACCTTTCATGGCATCGGCGATAACTAGGGGACCTGAAACTCTCCATATTTTGCCCATATCTTCAACCTCCTACTCTTGCTATAATTTCAAATTTCTACTTCAAACCCTATAGATTCTCTGATAAGAGCCCTGTAATATTCCCTAGTATCCGGGTACTTTGTGCCAAATTTCGATGGGACTTCGACAATTACGGGAGTCGTTCCCTTCTTTTTTCTAACTTGGGTCATCAGGTCTTCAACATATTGTGCATAGTCTTCCAATATAATTACTATGCCAATATCAGGCTCGGCTAGCAGCTCAGTTAGAGCTTTCCTTGCATTTTCACGGGCATCACGATTGCCCTTTATCGTGTAATACTTGCTGATACCGGCCAATCTCATTGCGTTGACCAGCTCTTCGTCTCCTATGACGGCTATATCCAGATGTTTGATAGGCATCATGTCACAGCACCAAAAAATCCTTTATTTCCTGAACGGGAACACCATCGACTATTGTTTTTAGAACTAGCCGCAAGTTTCGTATTTCAACCTCTTTGAGGATTAAATACCAGGCCATCACCAGGGGGGATAGCACTCTTGGTGACAACATTTCCTTGAGCATCCTGAACTTATGCTTATCGATAATTTCATCTACAGCCGTGATGTTTTTAGTTTTATCATAATTAATAGATACTTCATTTGCTATATCCTGATATTGGGTATCCTCCAGCCTGGCAGGTATGTCGGTCATTTTAAGGGGTAGTAATTCCTTGATAGCTTTGTCTGTAATTCTATATCCGCCGGCAATAATAAATTCAGCAGCATCGGGCCCTATGCCTTCAATTATGGCTCTCGAGGCAATTTGCAGGTTTGTTAGGTCTATTACTAAGCCGAAGGCTTTGATAAGTACAGAGCCATCTTTTATTCTTCTTGCCGTGTTTAACATGTTTTTATAATACTCACTGTCTAACTTAGCATCAACAAGGAGCTTCGACTTTGCGCTTTTATCTATTTTGTACTGCTCCAGGGCAGGTACATAATCTCCTAGCTTGCAATTGATGAGTAGCTGGATGATGTTATCTACATTCTCAGCGTTAAAAAGTTCATCTAGCAATGCATTATTATGGATAATCCCGACCGGTATCATACTGGGTTTTTTACCACCTGAGATGCCTTGTAAGGCAGCTTTAATATTCGAGACATCATACTTCACAACATATGCTCTGGATACCTCCAGTATCTCTTTGGGCAGGAACTTAAATGATTCTATATATCGGATGCGCTGCGCAAGATAACCCCACAAGCGTTCATCTAAATCATCAAAAGCACTAACAGGCGATTCCTCCAGATAGCTTCCTATATCGGTCTCTCTGATGATTGCCAGCGCATCCTGGAGGTTGGGCGCTGTCATCATTTTATCTATATGTTCGGAGGTGACAGTTTTGGGTTCTTCGCCTTTCAAGCAAGCAGATATAAATGCGTATCTTGGATTGAGCACGACATTCCTTTATGGAGCTTTAAAGAGTTCCTCGCTTATCTTGGGCAGCAACTTTGGTAGCAGCATCTCGAGTCTGGTCTCGTAAGTGTTATCTATCCGGAGCTTTCCCTCAACATTCTCGGCTATGGCCCCTCCCAGGATATTGGATTCCCGCACCTCCAATATCTTGCCAGATAATTCCTTATCCGCTTCAAGAAACTTTTTTGCATTGCTTACATCTTTTGGAGAAACGTAAATTCTGGCTTTGTCCGCGCCGAGTCCCTCCATAGCTTCCCTGATCAACTTTAGAAAGCAGCTTTCATCGCTTGAAATTTGGGAAAGTTCCTTCCGCGCCCCGTCAGTTATTTTGGCAATTGCGTCAGCTTTTGCACTCGATATCTGCTGTCGCGCTTTGATAGAGGACTGAGCCAAAATTCTCGCAGCCTCCTCCTCTGCCTCTCCTAGCATTCTGCTCCTCTCTTCCTCGAGCCTCACTTCCCTCTGCCTTTTGGCTTTCTCTATCTCTTCTTGCGCTTTCTCCTCAGCCTCTCTTATTATGTTCTGGGCATCCAGCTTCACTTTGCTGACAACGGCTTCGCTTATTTTTTCCATTTTAGATGCCTTAAAAAAGTTCTAACATGGCTAATGCCATTATAGCGAATACCAGTCCCAGCACACCTATTAGCTCGACGAACACGGCTAACATCATGGCGTTAGTCAATATCCGCCCCTTTGTCTTGGGTAAAAGTGAGATACCCGAAGCGCACACAGAGCCCTGGTATGCTCCCGAGAACGCTTCAGCAGCGCCAGTTATGACACCGATGCCCAATACCGCGAAGCCCATACCACCACCATCAGCCATGGTAGCGAGTGAGGGAATTACCGTTGTTAAAATAAGTATCAGCGTTATGAGGCCATAAAAGGTCTGGGTCATCGGTAGCGACGCCAGGAGGATAACATTCCTGAGTTGTCCTGGTTCCTCAGACAGCGTAGCTGCCCCGGCCGAGCCGGCGATACCGATGCCTATTGAAGACCCTGTCAGGCCACCGGCTAATGCTATCGCACCTCCGATGACTGCCAGGGATTCGGGGCTGATTAGCATTTTACACCTCCGTTAATTAAATATTTTTTAACTGCGTTCATACTTTGACAGATGCAGGTCGAGCCTTCAACCGAAATGGGCTGTATGCCCTGCCGCCTCCTTCATAGAACTTGAACAAGAACTCCACAAAACATAGCCTGAGGGAGTGTACAAAGCATGTTATGCCGCTAAGAGCCAAATTAAGCACATGTCCAACAAGCAGGACTAATATAAATATTAAGGTGCCAACGATAAACCGGACTATTCCAGCAGGCATCATTTCGGATAATAACCCTGCCATCAGGTTAAAGCAGTATGCCAGGTAATATGTGGCCAGCCCTACACCTGCCAGTCTGGCATATGACATAACATCGCCCAGCAGCCCGGTCACATCAAATAGCCAGAAAATACCACCCAGGAAAGCACCCTTCTCCATCAAGGATGAGACGACGATTAATACTACGCCCAGAATCGCAACATATAACAGGATAGGATATATTTGTTCAGGTAACAGCGGAATATCTATGCCAAGTATGACATGCATAATCAAGGGTATGGCGCCGATCTGAAGTATAAATAGCCCGGCTTTGTTGGGCACTACCGCTTTATGCCCCTCCTTTATCCCTCTGATAAGTGCGAGCACATGGGCTATGTTTACGTGAACCAGACCTATTATTAATGAGAATGCTATGAAGAACACGGGGTCTAACAATCGTTCTTGAACTGTTGGGACGAGTGCTAACTCAATTCCAAAAAACTTGGAGAAGAAGTCACCTAAGTAGTTTCCTGCAAGCAAGCCAACAACCAGAGCCACGCCACCGCTTATGTAAATTATCCTTTGGAATAGCTTAAAACCTTCGGATTCGGGGTTATCAGTGAGAAGTCGCAGGCCACGGTATGCAAATAGCATGAGGAGGGCAGCGTACACTACGTCCCCCAGCATGATGCCAAAAAAAATGGCAAAGGAGTATGCTATTACCGGAGTGGGGTCCCATTCCTTATACTTTGGGGTACCAAACAAGTTCACAATGACTTCGAACGGCTTAACCGCAGTTGCATTCCTCATCTTGGTGGGTGGCTCCTCTACTTGCTCTGGCTTCCTTGTGTCAATGAACACGTAGCCTATGTTCTCCCTGAGCTCAGAAATTGTAACTTCGACATTATTCTCTGGAATCCACCCCTCGATCAATGTGACGTATTTTGCCTCGCAGGCTTTGGCTAAAACCGCTAACCTTTCTGTTTCGGCTGATAACGCCTCCCGGAAGAGGACGAGCGTCTTCAAATTCTCTCTGGTTCTGTTTTCAATCTCGGTCCGAAGCTTCGCCAGTTCTTCTTCAAAACTGCGAATATTACTGTAGGCTGTTTCAAGGAATTCTCTCAGTGTCAAATCTTTTTCTGGTATCTGTAGAATCCTGCCACTACCATCCTTGACTGTGGACTCTATGGTTTCCCGGTCTTCAGCTTTGGCAACAGCATACAGGACGGTCTCGTTTTCTATTGTGGTCACAATGTCCTCGAGCAGATAATCTTTGAGTTTAGGGAATAGAGTTTCAAATAACTCGTTGGGAAACACAAAGACCCGGGAGAAAAGGTATCCCCCAGAAAAATTCAAATCCCTTAATCTGATATCAGCCTGCTGCCCCAGAGGACTAAGATACTTGCGTAGTTCTGTTAGCTCCTTAATATTCTCGTTGAGTTTGGCTGCTATTTGATGCATTTTGCTGAGCTTGGTACATAACGCCCTGACTTCGCTGTCAATTTCGTCGAGGGGTCTGGTATACATAACCTCCACATCCTCTCCCAAGGACACTCTTTCTCCCTTTGGAATATAAGCTAATGCATCGTTAATGCTGGTTAGTAATTCACCGATTTTCCTTCTTTCCAGTTCAATGGCTTCTTTGTCTACAGGCTTTAGCTCTTCGCTTTCCTCAACATGGAGCACACCAGCGGTATGCAGAGTTTTGAGGGTCTGGGTGGAATAATCCTTGGGAGCCATTACCCTGACTTTAACCATGGGGTCAGGCGTATTGACGATTAGAGGTATCATGCTGGCTTTTCCCCCCTGACAATATTCACCACGAGTTCCGTAATCTCTTTTACTTTCTTATCGGCATTGATGCTGATTTCAGCAGCTTGCTTCTCGGAATCCTTGATTTTCTTATCGGCTTCTGCCCTAGCCTTACTCACAATCTTGTCACGCTCAGTTTTTACTTCATCGGTGGACAACTGAGAGGAAAGCATTTTCTTGGCCTCTTCCCTGGCTTCGAGGAGGATTTCGCTGGCTCTGGTCCTTGCCTCTTCGAGTATCTTTTCGGCTTCGACCTCGAGGGCTTCTACACTATTGGTGATTTCTTTGGCCATAAGCTGTTTCTGTAATCGGGCGGAATCATTTCAGCAACTGATGATTGCTTGCGTCCGTGATTATAACAAGGCGGTTCATTTTTGGCAAATTGGTACTCTTGGTAAGAATCCACGCTCCTTACATATCAACAACTTCGGAGTTTGTTATTAAAGTGGAATGCTTTATAATTCAGGATATGAGAGTGCATGCATTACACGGGTGGGAGGTGAACGTTGCCCGAGCAAGGGAAATACAATTGAGCCTGGCGAAAAGGGTGGTGACTGAAAACGGAGTTATTAACCCACGTCTTGTTGCCGGCATTGACATATCTGCTCCTGATGCTCAGGGCGTAGCAAGTGGAGCAGTAGTGGTTCTCCGTTATCCTGAGTTGAGCATAGTCGAGGTAGAGGTAGCTCAAGGTAAGATTACATTGCCCTATATTCCCGGCCTATTGTCTTTTCGAGAAAGCCCCTTGATGCTGGCTGCCTGTGAAAAACTATGTAATGTTCCTGATCTTATTCTGATTGATGGTCAAGGGATTGCTCATCCTAGAAGATTGGGGCTCGCCTCACATGTGGGACTTTTTCTCAATTTGTCTACCATAGGCTGTGCAAAATCTATTCTTTGTGGACAGCATCGACCTGTGGAAGAAGAGGCTGGCTCTCATTCTGAACTGCTTGATAAAGGGGAGCTTATTGGAGCAGCATTAAGGACTAAATCTGGAGTGAGGCCAATATATGTTTCCGTGGGCCATAAAATTGACCTGGCATCGGCTTTACAATGGGTGATAAACTGCTGCCGTGGTTATAGACTTCCTGAACCTACCCGCTTGGCTCACCTGGCTGCTGGAGGAATGCTGACCTCTGAATCAAGCTGCCAATGGAAGTTATTCGATTAAGGAGTATTTCAGATGCAAGAAGAGAAGGAAAATCTAGAAGCCTTGCTTCGCCAAATCTCAGACATTATGGTGCATCTTTGACATCCCTGGCAAGGAAAAGGAAATTGCTGGGATAGAGGCAGAGTCAGCCCAACCTGATTTTTGGCGTGACCCGGCTAAAGCTCAAGCTATCATGCGGGAGCTCAGGGGCAAGAAGAATCTAGTCAATGCTTGGCGTGAGCTGGAGAAGAAAGCTGCCGATCTTCAGGAAATGATTGTTCTGGCTATCGGAGAGGATGATTACTCTTTTAAGGAAGAGATACAACTGGAGCTAAAAAAGCTGAGCTCTCGGTTTGAACAGTTGGAGAGCCAGCAGCTTTTTACTGGCGATTACGATAGTCGAAATGCCATGCTCGCCCTTCATGCTGGTGCTGGTGGCACGGAGTCTCAGGATTGGGCAAACATGTTGCTCAGGATGTACTTGAGGTGGGCAGAGCGTCATGATTATGGGGCTGAAGTCTTAGATGTCTCCCCGGGAGAAGAGGCTGGTATCAAAAGTGCTATCGTGGAGATTAAGGGGGATTATGTCTATGGCTATCTCAAAGGTGAGCACGGGGTGCACAGATTGGTGCGGCTGTCCCCCTTTGATGCTGACCATGCCCGCCACACATCTTTTGTCCTGGTGGAAGTCCTCCCTGAAGCTGAAGAGACGGTGGATGTCAAAATAAACCCGGAAGACTTGAGAATAGATACTTTCAGGTCCAGTGGTCCCGGCGGGCAACATATGCAGAAGACAAGCAGCGCTGTCAGGATAACTCACTTACCTACAGGGCTGGTAGCTACTTGCCAGGGTCAGAGGTCTCAGCACCAAAACAAGGAAGCTGCTTTGAAAGTCCTTTATTCTCGCCTCCTGGAGCTTGACCGCAAGAAGAAAGAGGTGGATAGAGCCAGGATAAAAGGCGAGCGTATTGAAGCGGCTTGGGGAAATCAAATTAGAAGTTATGTTCTTCACCCCTACAAAATGGTGAAGGACCACCGCACCGATTATGAGGTTCACGATGCCGAAGCTGTGTTGGATGGAGAACTGGATGGATTTATCACTGACTACCTTCGGTCTAGAGTGGGGAAATGATTAGACGCATCGCTTTAATAACTTTGACGCTTCTCTTGTTTTTAAGCCCCTCCCTTGTGGCAGCCGAGGCTGGTATTACAGTTATAGCTAGCAATGTAGATGTAAATTTCCCAAGCCAGGCTGTGTTCACTGTTGAGACTGAAAGCCATGTTGATATCGTTGATGTCCGTCTTTATTACCAGGTGGATAAGATGAACTACGCTGAAGTTGTCAGTGAGGGTTGGGCTGATTTTACTCCAGCAAGCAAGATAGAGGCTAATTGGGTATGGGATATGAGGAATGCAAGCTTGCCCCCTGGTGCTGAAGTCACATATTGGTGGATGATTGAGGATGCTGATGGGAATAGAGTTGAGACCTCTCCCAAGATAATGAACTTCGATGACGATCGCTATACTTGGCAGAGCTTGACTAGTACCATACCCCAGGGTGGCGAGATGACCCTTTTCTGGTATAAAGGCGGTGATTCCTTCGCCCGAGAATTGAGGGATGCTTGTGAGGAAGGACTTGCCAGATTGATCCAGGATATTGGCACCTATCCAGAGAAGCCCATCAAGATATATATTTATACCTCCACTAGTGATTTAAAGGGGGCTATGATTTTTCCTCAGGAATGGACTGGCGGCGTTGCCTTTACTGAATTTAGTACAATCGCTATCGGTATTTCCCCGGGCGACCTTGATTGGGGCAAAAAAGCCCTGGTTCACGAGTTGACGCATCTTGTTGTTCATCAGGTGACTTTTAGCCCCTATGGACAGCTTCCGCTTTGGCTTGACGAAGGGTTAGCTATGCATAACGAGGGCGAGCTTGACCCTGTTTTTCGCTCCTACCTGGAAGAAGCTATTTTAGAAGATGAGCTTATTTCGGTGCGCAGCCTGTGCAGTCCCTTTTCTGCTTACTCTGAAAAAGCTCGCCTTTCCTATGCTCAAAGCTATAGCCTTGTTGAGTACCTTCTGGATAATTATGGACAGGACAAGATGCTCGATTTGTTGGCTCTTTTGAAGCAGGGTAGTACCTACGATGAAGCTTTGACCGAGGTCTATGGTTTTGATATAGATGGTCTTGATGCTCGTTGGCGAGCAATGCTGACGAACTCGATAGCGCTGTCTCAAAAGGCTGGGTTACATCCCGCTTTGATTGCTGTGTTGGCGGCTCTAGGTGCAGGACTGGCTTTATGGGGGGTTGTGCCTCTGAGGAAGCGGACCTGGCGGAGGTCGTCTGGGAAATCAGCCATGTAATAATAGGCCATGAAAGACTCTTTTACTGTTCACGATTTACCCCTCAGTGAGCGCCCCAGGGAGAGGCTGCTTAAGCTGGGCAGTGAAGCTCTTGCTGCCCAGGAGATTCTAGCTATAATCCTGGGTCGAGGGGTAAAAGGCGAGTCCGTTATGGTGACTAGCCAGAAGCTGTTAAGTCGGTTTGGCAATCTCAAAGGTGTTGCCAATGCCTCTGTGGAGGAATTGACTCAGACGAGAGGTATTGGAACAGCCAAGGCGGCACAGATTAAAGCAGCCCTTGAATTGAGCAAGAGGCTGGAAGCCGATGCCGGTGAGAAACCCAAGCCGATACTCAAGTCTCCGGAGGATGTGGTTGCTGAGGTGAGGAGCAAGTTGAAAGGCAAGAAGAAGGAGCATTTTTTGGTAATTTGCCTGGATACCAGAAACAGGTTAATAGGTTGGAAGCAAGTTTCCATAGGCAGCCTGGATACCAGCATTGTTCATCCCCGTGAGGTATTTAAGGAGGCGGTATCTTCCTGCGCCGCCTCGGTAATTTTTGCTCATAATCATCCTTCGGGTGACCCTGAGCCATCCAAAGAGGATGTTGAGCTAACCAAGCGGCTGGCTAAGGCTGGCGAAATCATAGGCATTGATGTCCTTGATCACATCATTGTTTGTGATAAGAGTTACTTAAGCCTGAAGGCTAGGAATTTGTTCTAAATCAATTTACTGTAGCTTAATTTCTGAGATATACTATTGGGCAGGTGAACATCGTGAAGACTGGCGAAAAAAGCGAGGTTTTCTTTTTCCCTTATGATAGGGGTAGGGCTTTCCTCAGAGGGTTGAGGACTCTTTTCTCCAGGGTAGCCAGTGTTGTCTCTGCGGGTGATTCAGTAGCGGTGAAGGTTCACATGGGAGAGTATGGCGGTAGTGCTTACCTCCGCCCGCCGATAGTGCGCCGGGCATGTGATTTGATTAAGGAAGCTGGGGGCAAACCGTTTGTCACCGATACCACTACTCTTTATCCTATGGGGAGATTCACTGCCAGCCAATATCTGACTACAGCAGCCTACAATGGCTTTACTAAGGAATCGGTGGGAGTGCCTGTGGTTATCGCCGATGGGGAGGAAGGCTATGATGGAGAGTGGGTGGATATCCCCAGCCAGGTTTTTGATTGCTCTTTAGACAGGATAAAGATAGCCAAGAAGATTTTCGATGCCGACTCTATGATAGTTCTTTCTCATGTTAAAGGGCATGCGCTATCGGGCTTTGGCGGCTCTATCAAGAATGTGGCTATGGGCTGTGTTGCCAAGGAGTCGAAGGCTGCTCAACATAGGGTAAATCGGGCTCTCATCGACATCTCCAAATGCACGGGCTGTGGACAGTGCGTTGAAGCCTGCCCCTTCAAAGCTTTGTCTTTAGTTGAGGAAAAAATGGTGCGTGATGATGAGAAATGCATGGATTGCAGTCATTGTCTTTATCTTTGCCCGGAGGGTGTTTATTCCATGCCTCCCCAGGCACAAGAGATGTTTCAGGTTTCTCTGGCTCACGCTGCCGCGGGGGTGCTAAGCCGGTTTCACTCTAAAGTAGCTTTTATCAATTTCGTCCAGGATGTAACGCGATTGTGTGACTGTGCCACGCCGTCAGGTTCGCCAGTAGTTCCTGATATTGGCATCCTCGCCTCCACGGATGTGGTAGCTATTGACAAGGCATCGTTGGACTTGATTGCTCAAAGCAAGCCCCTGGGGAAATTTGCCAGCATCAGCTCTCCCGATATACTGGGCAAGATAAATGGCACGGATAGCCTGATTCAAATAAGAACTGCCCAGGAGCTTGACTTGGGCAACATGGCATACCAGCTAAAGGAGCAAAAATAAAAATGCAAAATGACAAGGCAAAATTCAGAAATGGATTTAAGGATCAAGGGAAGAAAATGAATTTTGCATTTTAGTTTGTAATTTTGATTTTTTATTTTTGCTTTTTGATATTTCTCAAAATTTAATCACTGTTTAGAACGCTATGCGGAGTAACATGGAAGATATTGACTTGGCTCGCTCTCTTCTGGAGGAAGAGAAATGGAATCTCGTTATAGTGAAGGAAGGGCAAGTCATTTTCAGCTCCAGAGAGAGCGGAGTAGCCCCCTTTTTCCAGGCTGTCCAGAATATGGGGACAAGTTTACATAATGCTGCTACGGCTGATCGCATCATGGGCCTAGCTGTAGCTCTGCTCTGCCTTCATGCTCGGATAACCTCGGTATATGCTGGCATAGCGAGCACGGGAGCACTTGACATGCTGAAGGAGCAAGGGGTAACTGTTAGTAGTAAGAACGCAGTGCCTTATATCTCTAACTACGATGGCACAGACTTGTGTCCTTTCGAGAAGCTGGCAGGGAGTTGCCGGGAGCCTTGTCAATTGTTTGCAGCGCTGCAGTCTCTTTTTGTGGAAGGTGACCAGTGAGAAGAATTTGGCAGCTTGCATCATTATCTCTTCTCGTCTCTACTTTATTGTTTTTGCCTTCAACTGCTTGCCAGCCTTCCAGCGGTCAGGGCGTCCTTCGCCTCTGGGATACTGGGCCCATAACGCTCGACCCGGCGATTTCTGCCGACATGTCTTCTCATACCTACGTCATGCAAATCTTCTCTGGCTTGGTTCGTCTTGACCAGGAGCTGAACATAGTGCCCGATATTGCTGAGAGCTGGCCAGAGGGAAGCCCTGATGGCAAAACATATACCTTCCATCTACGGCAGGGGGTGAAATTCCATAGCGGCAGGGAGGTCAAAGCTGCCGACTTCAAATACTCCTGGGAACGAGCTTGCGATCCCGATACTGGCTCTGGCACAGCCGCTACGTATCTGGGCGATATCGTTGGTGCCAAAGATATGCTGTCGGGAAAAACGGGAGAAATCTCCGGAGTCGAAGTCCTTGATGACTATACTCTTCGGGTTACCATTGATGCTCCCAAGGCTTACTTCCTGGACAAGCTGGCTTATCCCACTGCCTTTGTGGTGGATAGGGTTAATGTGGAATCCGGGGAGGAATGGTGGTGGGAACCAAACGGGACAGGACCGTTTAAGCTAAGAGAATGGGAACCAGGGCAGCGGCTGATTTTGGAGCGTAGCCAGGTCTATTATGGCGAACCTGCCAAATTGCAGCGCGTCATCTTTTCTCTTGTCGCTGAGGAGCCCATGGCCCTGTATGAAACAGGGCAGATCGATGTCGTTCCTGTTTACTTGGCTTACATTGACCAGGTGCGTGATGAGACTAACCCACTTCATCAGGAGTTAGCAGTAACGCCTGAGCTCAGTCTCTATTATATTGGCTTCAACACTGCTAAACCTCCCTTCGACGACGTTAATGTTCGCCGTGCCTTCTGTCTTGCTGTGAATAAAGAGCGTATCGCTGAGGTGATATTGAGGGACATGGTAAATGAAGCTGATGGTATTTTGCCGCCGGGCATGCCTGGCTATAGCGAGGCTCTCGAAGGACTGGACTACGATGTGGAAAAGGCGAAAGAGTTCATCGCCGTCTCGAGATACGGAGATGTCTCGAACCTGCCCCCTATCACCCTGACTGTTGACGGCTATGGCAATAGCATTCCCAGTTATCTAGGCGCCATTATCCAGGAATGGCAGCAAAACCTCGGCGTGAAAATCTCGGTGAGGCAACTGGAACCAGAGAATTTCATTTATAACCTGAAACAAGAGAAGGATGAGATGTTCGTAATGGGTTGGATAGCTGACTACCCCGACCCGCATAATTTCCTGGATATCCTGTTCTATACCGGAAGCGAAGTTAATATCTTCGAATATAGCAACCCCGGACTGGATGCTTTGCTTGACCAGGCTGCTATAGAACAGGATGGGGTTGTCCGCCTGTCCATGTACCAGCAAGCTGAGCAATTGGTGATTGATGACGCCCCTTGCTTCCCCCTGTTCCATGGCGCCAACTATATCCTGGTGGAGCCCTATGTCAAAGGCTATGAGCTCAGTCCCCTGGGTATTCCCGACCTGAGCAAGGTGTATATCGAAAATGGCTAGATTCCAGGTCCCAAAGGCGCTCCGCTTGGAATCCCAAACAAACCCAAATGTCAAAATCCAAATAACAATTGAAATCCAAATGTTCAAATGCTAAAAATACCTCTTTTTGTCATTGAGATTTTGAGCTTCATTTGACATTTGAGCCTTGTCATTTGATATTGTCTGGAATTGGGGGCTTGGGATTTAGGATTTTCACTACTGTAGGGCCGGGGCTCGCAATCTCCAAGAAGCGAGGATAAACCTTGCCACTACCCCCTGGCCCCTCAGCCAAAATTTCTGAAAAATTTCTCCGAAAGACTATTGACAATTATTGCGACAGTGATATAACATTATATGAGACTATCGTAAGCTGGGTGGTCAACTATGTGTGACAGCGGTTATCCTGATTCGTGTCATATTTATCTCTCCATGTACCGGGATATTGTTTCTTTCTTCCTGCTAGGGGAGAAGCTAACTCCGTTTTCGAAACCCAGAGTCATTTGCGAAGCATAGCCGAGGCAATTCTCTCGCCTTGAAGGGAGAAGGATGAGAGGCCGTCCGGAGTCGAAGCCCTGAGTGTAGCGAAGGGTCACCGAAGGATAAGGACAAATAAGAAAGAGTGAATAAGCGAGGCACGGCAATGAAAAAAGGAAGTGGGATAGGCAAAATCCTTGGGGCTGCACTTGCATTCGTACTGATTGTGTCAATATTTGGCTCATTAGGTATTGCATTTACCTCAAATACAGCGGAGGCCAGCTCAACCACCATCTATGCTGCTGCCGACGGCTATGCTTGGTCAGGAGGTACCTCGAATCCGAGTGGAGGTAACAGCGGTGTCGATTATCTTCGAGTTGGGTTCTCAACGGCGTCCGGAAATTACAGAACACTACTCAAATTTGATCTGTCTTCAATCCCGGCTGGAGCTATCATAACAAGCGCTGATCTCAATCTCTACTACTATGCCGCCGGTGGAACAGATGGCGACCCATTAGACATCTCAGTTTACCAGACCGCTGTGGACTGGAGTGAGGGTTCTTTGACCTGGTCCAAAGCTGAGAATTATTACGTGCCCTCCTATGATACTGTTACTATCATCAAGGGCAGTGGTGCTGGCTATAAGGCATGGGACATCGCGTCCCTGGTACAGAATTGGGTAGATGGAACCTATGACAACTATGGAGTGTTGCTGCGAGCGCCAACCCAGAGCGGATCCAGTATTTACCGCACCTTCCACAGCAAGGAGTATGGGTCGAACGCTCCAAAGCTAGAGGTGACATACACCACCCCAGCGCCTGCCATCAAGCTTGATTTGTATCGCATATCAGACACTACTGACACACCGAATACATCTAGTCCTGGAACAGCCAAGACAGAATTTCTTCCTGGTGACACCGTACGCGTGACTCTAAGGGCGGACAACACAGGTGCTACCGCGGATGTAAAGGTCACCCTCAATATCCGCAACCCGGATAATTCAACCCTGCTGTATGATAGCCATGACCCGACCACAACTGATAGCGGAAGCCTCGAAGACAACACCACTGGCAGCCCCCTGACGAGTACTGAGGGCTACGACTACTACAGCTTTGACAAGATGATACCGGTAGATGCTGACCCGGGATGGTATGACATAGGGGGTGCTATCCGCAATCAGGCATGGACAGAACTCTGGGATACCACCGCACCGGGGCGCGCTGACGAAGACTGGGACAACGCATGGTTACTTAACAAGTTTGAGGTGCTCCCTATGGGGCAGTGCGAAACGTGGAAGACATATTACGTAACTTATCCAGACAGTTCTTTAAGCTGTAGTTCGGATACCGGTTCTTCTTGGGGTATAGCAGGTTATACCCACGAATGCTCTGGAATGAAAGCCGGCGGGGAAATGTGGAGCTACATCGACGCGTGGGCAGGTCCAGGCTGGGGAGCGGCATCTGTTTATGCCGATCCAATGTTGAGTTCTGAGTCTTGGGTGTGTCCACGTAGTAGTAACTACAGAATCACCACTCGTTTTCAGTATAACGGTCGATGTCACCACGGAGGAATGGATGCTTGGCCCTTAGGAATGGCACATGTAGAACTAGACTTCGGATTCAACATCGAGATTTATGATGCTACCTCCGGTTACAACGTAGTAGATCACACAGAACATATTGATCCTTTCCCAATAGTAAAGGAAGGTAATTGGAGCGAGGAAACGTGGCTTCTTGATCTTCAGTTCGTTGAGATTCCATCTATATATTTGGAAATAGACCATGAATATATTTTCAGGTTTATGGTTTACACAACAATAGATGTTTTTGCGGACGGGGCTGGCATTGCAAGTGCGACGATGGATTTCTATACAGAGCAGAATTATCACATCAAGCGACAATGGACTGAGATTGAGGATTTGTCCCCAGTCGGTATCGATGAGGGAGATATATGCAACTACGGACCGTGGGAGCCCGTACCCGGTAACGAGTGCAAGGAAAGACGCCTGATCTATAGGTGCTCCAGCGGGTCCTGCGTCAGCTTCGGCCAGTACGAGGAAAGAGATCTCGACGCTGGAGTTATATGCGGATATGGAGATTGGGAGCCCGTACCCGGGAATGATTGTAAGGAGAGACGCCTGATATACGAGTGCTCAGGCGGCTCCTGCGTCAGCTCCGGCCAGTACGAGGAGAGGAATCTCGCGGGAGATATATGCAACTATGGACCGTGGGAAGATGATCCTGGCAATCCCTGTAAGGAGAGGAGATTGGTTTACAAATGCTCCGGTGGCTCCTGTGCCTCGGATGGTTATGAATACAGGAATGCCAATGAGGGAGAGGTATGCGATTACGGGCCATGGGAAGATGATCCTGGCAATCCCTGTAAGGAGAGGAGGTTATTATATAAGTGTTCCTCTGGCTCCTGCGCTCCTGACGGCTATGAATACGAATTCAAAGACTGTACCCTTACAGTGGCTGTGGATGGCGTGGGAGACACTGCCCCAAGCCCAGGGATTCATACCTATGACTGCTGCACCGATGTCACCATCACTGCCATAGAGACCGACCCCGACTGGGAATTCAGTCACTGGAGTGGTGATGCCTCAGGAAGTAGCCTATCGGTTACTGTACATATGGATCGTGATAAGAGTGTCATCGCACACTTTACCAATGGCGGCAAGGCCGGTGATGTAAATGGCGACGGAAGGGTCAACGTTCAGGACATGGTCCGTATAGGACAACATTGGGGCCAGACTGGCCCTGCGGGGTGGATTCCAGAAGACGTCAAAAAAGATGGACAGATCAATGTGCAGGATATGGTCATAATAGGGCAGAATTGGACCGGCTAGTCTATGAGTAAGGTTGCCAATCAAAAAACAAGGAGGATAAGATGACAGCATTTGACACGGCAAAGAAAGTCTTGCCTTTAGCATTAGCGCTGGGCATTATACTAGCACTCTCCGTGATGGGAGCGCCAGTAAGTAAAGCAGCTCCAGCAACCTCAGTCAGCATTTCACCACCGACTCAAACGGTTGCTCCAGGACAGCCATTTACGGTAAATGTAGTGGTAGACCCGGATGTTGCTATAGCCGGTGTGCAGTTCGATTTGAGTTTTGATCCATCTCTCATTACCGTAAATAGCGTAACGGAAGGAAATTTATTGAATCAAGATGGTGCAGACACGTATTTTAGCCCTGGAACGATAGACAATGGAGCCGGGACTATCGTTGGTGTAGCTGGAGCAATAACGGCACCGGGACAGACTGTATCAGGCCCTGGAACATTTGCCGTAGTCAGCTTCACAGCGGGAGGAGGGTCAGGGTCATCACCACTGAACCTATTCAATGTCGTAGTATGTGATATAAATGGGGATCCGGTGGAAATCACGGTAAGCGATGGCAGTGTTAGTGTAGGTTGTGTGCCCCCCGGCACACCGAGTCTGGTCAGCCCGCCCAATGGTCAAACCGTATCTACAACTCCGAGTTTAGACTGGAGTGATGTTTCCGGTGCCACGTCATATGATGTTGAAGTGTGTAGCGATAGTGGCTGCACGAATGTGGTGAGGTCTGCCAATGTAGGTAGTAGTCAGTGGACAGTATCGCCTGCCTTAGATTCGGGCACGCAGTACTGGTGGCATGCCAGGGCCAAGAATTCCTGTGGCCCTGGGTTATGGAGCAGCATACGGAGCTTTACTACACTTTCTGTGACGCCCCCCGATCTTATCCCTGATTCTATTGCCTTTAATGTTAAGGCCTCCATCCATAGGGTCTGGATCAACTGGGATGAAGACCTTTTGGCGCAGGCTCAGATAGACTGGTGGCTGGAGGCGGGTGCCAACCTCGACCCCTCCGATGTGATCGTTATCTCACCTAGTGGCACCAACCCGAACAGTGGAGTTTACGGGGAGACCATCAAGACGAAAGACACCATAGATAATGTGCCCTGCATTGAAATCAGGGCCTGGAAGAAGGGCGATATCCACATTCTTGTGGAGATCACTGTCGGCGCGGAGTCGTGGACCCTCCATACTGAGAAGAAGTGGGGCGAGCTTCACCACACCGTCCTGGATGTTGACGCCCCCACAACAGCGGTGGATCATACCTATTCGGTAGAGTTTGAGGGCGATGCAACAGGAGTATATCGCCAGTTCCTGAGGGACACGGTCTTGGCCGAGTTCCTGTATTTTCCCGGCTATGAACTGGTAGACGGCGTCATAGTGCACTGGTGGCTCGTCCATGATACCGATGCCAACCAGGCCTGGGTTGACGCCTTTATGGACTACTTGGCTGCTCACGACGGCGGTCTCGACGATGACCACTGGGCCGCGCACGGCACGTACACGATGAGTGACCTAGGCGGCAGGGAGCCCTGGGAATACATAAATGATTGGGTATGCGGTCCCGATGAAATAGCTGACACCGGCGACGACAGGGCTGTTGACCCCAACCTGTTCTACTGGTCTGCTGTTTACGTCCCCGGTCAGATTGACGCCACAGGCAATACCCGCAACTGGTATGCCTGGGCTGAGACCGACGGCGGAGTGGCCATGGCAACGTTAAGCGTGGACGTAGATGGGCTTACCCCTTACGAGACGTACGAGGTCATGACTGTGGTCCTCGTGTCCTATCCAGGCGGCGGTACTCCTCAACACGACCCGTTCTACGGGGAGAACAGCGTCTGTTTGGAGAAAGGCAAGATAGAGTTCCAAAAGACTCAGCAATCCACGTTAAATCCCGCTTTCACAGCCGACAAGACCGAGGTGCTGGTCGGCGAAACCGTAACCTTCACCAATGAGACGAACGGTGGGAAAACGCCTTACGTGGCAGCAGAATGGGACTTCGATGACAACGGTACCATCGACAGCACCACTGCTCTTCACAATGGCCAAACGGTTACCTGGCAGTACGCTGCTCCGGGAATCTACAGCGTTGGCCTGAAGATAACGGATGGTGACGGCGTTACGCGCACGGAGATCAAATTCAACTACATCGTGGTACGTGACGAAGAAGAGGGCCACCAGCCAAACAGACCATCCGATCCTTTCCCTTCAAACCATGCCACCGGTGTCTCAACCAATGCCAACTTGAGCTGGACTGGTGGAGACCCTGACCTTGGGGATACAGTGACCTACAATGTTTACTTCGGCACCAGCCCAAGTCCGTCTCTCAGGGCCACTATCGGGCCTTATGGGGCAACGCAATCTTCGATGACTTATGATCCAGGCACGTTAGTCGATGGCACTACATATTATTGGCGGATAGTTGCCAGGGATAATCATGGCATCACTAGAGAAGGGCCTGTCTGGGATTTCACCGCGGGCGGCGTGCTCCAGGATGAGCCCAGTCCGGAAGTGGGGTTTGCCTCCATCGGGGACCAGCTGATCATAGCATACTACTACGCAGGTTTCGGTGTCTGGGATGTCTACTGGCCAGAGTTTGGCATTGACACCATTGGGGCGCTGGAAGTGGGCGAGATCTACCAGATTTACGTAGAATCTGACTGCACTTTAGAGTATGGCACGCACAGCTATGAGCTAAACGGGCCGGACTGGAACTTTATCTACTGGCTTGGTTGCTAGAGAGTCGTATGGGAGCGCCCCCTTATGGGGCACTCCCATCAGGGATATGGAATTCCTGGTTATCTTAGTGGGTAAACTCCGCTTTGCGATCCTCGACGACTGAAGTCCGAACAAATCCCAATATCAAAGCTCTAAACTCTAAACCATTTCCAGCCCCTCAGGGAAGGTATTTTGAAAGATCCATCAAAAGGACTATGCGGAGGCTGAGATACATGGGTAACACTCATGGTATGTTTAGTGGTAATAACTTACCGTGAGGAGTTACCAAGATGAAAAAGCCAGCCAGCTTCTACTTCTTTAAAAGAAAGCCCATTGTCCAAAAGGATAGATATGAATGCTGGAGGGGAGTGGCAGACCTTTTGGGCTTTACAACTCAGGAGAGATTGAGAGTGGAGTGGATGGTCTTTTACTATACCGCGGGAAAGGAGAATGCTACCATCACAGCTCAGCACTTCGCTATCTCAAGGAAGACCTTCCATAAGTGGTCCAAGCGCTTTAAGAACTCTAAATACAACGTCCAGAGCCTGGCTGATCAATCCAAAGCCCCTCGCCATAAGAGAAACTGGGAGGTAACCCTCGCCCAGGAAGAAAGGATAAGACGCTTAAGAAAGAGATATCCTTACTACGGCAAGAAGAAGCTAAAAGTTCTATACGAGAAAGAATATTCTGAGGAGGTCTCTACCTGGAAAATTGAAAGGGTGATACGGAGGTATAAACTCTACCCTGACAAAAAGAAAGCAGAGAAGACCGCCAGAAAGAGAGCCAGAGCTCGCCAGAAGCCGAAGAAGAGGATTACCCAGCTAGTGAAGGAAGGGAATCCATGTTTCCTTTTTCAACTTGATACTATTGTTATCTATTGGAATAACCTCAAAAGATATATCCTGACTGCCGTGGACCATGCCACCAAGTTAGGCTATGCTAGGATGTACAAAAATAAGAGCTCAAGGTCTGCAGCAGATTTTCTTTATCGTCTCCGCTACCTTGTTAACCAGCCTATTGAAAACTTACAGACAGATAATGGAAGTGAGTTTGCCTTGGAGTTTGAAACGGCTACCGCCAAATTAGGTATTCAAAGGTACTTCTCCAGGGTCAAAACCCCAAAGGATAACCCGGAGATAGAAAGGTTTAATGAGACCTTAGAGTATGAATGGCTTTACAACTTTAATCTATCTTTAGACCCTGAAGAGCTCAATCCCAGGCTAACTGAATGGCTTATAGAATATAACTTCACCCGCCCGCACCAATCTCTTGCCTATCTTACTCCGGTAGAGTATATTGAAAAAGAACTTGCTAAAATCCGCAGTCCGGTGTTACCTATGTGGTCAGCCAGCACAGACTATTGACAATTCCTTAGATGGTGTTACCATAGGTTCCAGGCTCAATACAAAAAGCGGCTAATAGAAGACGATGGTCTCAGGGTTTTGTCATAGGGGAGCAACAGGAATGACCAATCTCGAGCAGGAGATTCGATGAAGAAGAGAAGCAAGCTTCTATTGTTATTAGCACTGGTGCTTGGCGGTGTACTGCTTTTGGGTTCTGTGCCTAGTCTGGCCGGCGGAAATTCGGGTCACGCAGAGTCACTGACGGAGATCAGGCAAGCCCTGTCTGAGCAACTTATGAGCGAGCCTGGATTTGTCGGCATCGCCCATTCGGAGGAGAGAGGTGAAGTGGTCATCTTTGTGGAGAATGAGCAGGCGAAGCGAATCGTGTCCAACCGTTTTGGAAGCTCTCCTGTACGAATAGAAGTTACGGGAAGAATCGAGGCACTGTCTACTCAGTTAGCGGAGCCCATGATTCCCAGTCAGTTAAGCCACGTGAGTGTAGCCAGGACGCGGAAAGTTAGACCCCTGGTCGGCGGGATAAGCGTCTCGGCCGACGTCACATGGGAGGGGTGGGCTGGCACTCTGGGCATGGTAACCTATGACAACAAGATTCTGTCCAATGCACATGTCATCGCGATGGACCTGGAAAACAACTTCCTCCCCGAAGGAACACCCATCGTCCAGCCTGGAAGTGGCGATGCACTATTACGCAGTCGGGTGGGAGCATTACAGGCATACATAACCATTGACTTCGGGCCTGATGCGGAGAACTACGCTGATGTTGCTATAGGGAGTATTGACAGTAGTGTAGCTGTGTCTCCTGGCTGGCAATTTCATGAAGGAGGCAATTACCGAGTTGAAGGGTGGACCGAGGTCTCTGTGAGCGATACCGTACGTAAATCGGGTCGCACGAGTGGAGTAACCACAAGTGAGGTGCTCTACACTAATGCCGAGATTTGGGTTTCGTACGGCGACCAATCAGCTTGTTTTGTCGACCAGATTGTAGTGAAGCAACCCTTCTCACAGCAGGGCGACTCTGGCTCGGTGATGGACAAAGACGGAGAGTTTGTGGGACTGGTTTTTGCGGGCAGTGATGACTACTCTATTGTTTGCAAAGCGAGTTACATTCTCGATGAACTCGGTATTGTTGTTGAGCCTCCGCTCGGAATCATTACTGCTCAGTTGCCTGCCGGCCAGGTGGGCGTAGCCTATGAAGAAACCCTTGAGGCCATCGGGGGCACCTCTCCCTACACCTGGGCGATAATAGAGGGCGACCTGCCTGACGGACTGGACTTTGACCATGGAACCGGCGTTGTCTGGGGGACACCGACGGAAGTCGGTACCTTCAACTTCACGGTCCAGGTTACCGATACCGAAAATTCCACGGCTACCAGAGACCTATCAGTCACCGTGGTCAGGACTTTGACATACAACCTCACCATCTCCAGCACTGCTGGGGGTTCGGTAACTGTCCCTGGCGAAGATACCTTTCCCTATGAGGAGGGCACGGTGGTCAACCTGGTGGCTGAGCATGACGAGGGCTACCAGTTCGTCAACTGGTTGGGCGAAGTCGACAGCATCGACGATGTGAATGCTGCCTCAACCATCATCACAATGCACGACGACTACAGTATCACCGCGAACTTTGTGTCAGAGGCGCCGGCGACGCGTTTCCTCAAGATATCCAGCACCGAAGGCGGTTCGGTAACCATTCCTGGCGAGGGCAGTTTCGCCTATGAGGAGGGCACAACAGTCGCTCTCGCCGCTGAGCCAGATGAGAGCTACCGCTTCGTACACTGGGCTGGCGATGTGGACACCATCGGCGATGTTGACGCTGCTGAAACCACCATCATCCTGAACTGCGATAAGACTATTGCTGCTCATTTTGAAATGCGTAGTCCCTTCTGCCGTGTTTCGTTTACCGTCGACAGGACTGAGGCGGAGGTTGGTGAGACCGTAATCTTTACTAACGAGACGTCCGGTGGGACCCCGCCTTACCTGGCTGCCAGATGGGACTTTGATGGCGACGGTGTTGTGGACAGTACCGCGGCCAATCAGACGGGCCAAACGGTCGTCTGGGTGTACACTTCCCCAGGTACCTACAGTGTCACCCTGACAATTTTCGACATTGATGGGACCCACACGGAGACCAAACATGGCTACGTCACGGTGTACCCAGAGATTTTGCCGTCTGAACCGGGTCTGGGGGCAGGTTTTGAATCCATCGCCAACGAACTGATTGTAGCGTATTATTACGCAGGTTTCGGTGTTTGGGATGTCTACTGGCCGGACCTTGACATTGACACCATTGGCGCGCTGGAAGTGGGCGAGATCTACCAGATTTACGTAGAATCTGACTGCACTTTAGAGTATGGCACGCACAGCTATGAGCTAAACGGGCCAGACTGGAACTTCGTCTACTGGCTCCCACAATAGGAAGTTCGGTGGGAGAGCTGTCCTCGGGCATTCGCCTGGGATTTGTGATTCTGTCGATATGTGGAGGCTGAGACGAACAGATAACGCTCAGGGTATGCCCAGTGCCAATAAACCGCCATAGGAGTTACTGAAATTAGAAAGTCATCCTGTGAAGCCTATTGACAATCAGTCATTTTGCCCTGTACATTACACATATGGGAGGCGAGATATGAAACAGGAAATACCATCTAAGAAATCAATACGATATTTGTCGGCTGCTTTGGTCCTGGCGCTGTTGCTGGTTCCTGTTAGCATCTCACCGACAGCCGCCCAGGACATTTCAGAGTACTTCGACTTCAGCTACGAGCCAGTGCAATTTGTCGATGAGTACGGCGGCCCGAAAACCGACATTTATGGGTACGAAACCTTCTATGCTGAGCTTCGGGGCAACACAACTTGCAAGCAGGATTTGCCTTCTCCGTATGACCAGTTAAAGGGACTCAGATTAAGATTCAGAGTCATAGCTGAACATGAGAGCGACGGCGAGCGGATACTGAATAGCAGTTACACCATAACTGTAGAGCCCTTACCTACCAAGGCAGGAGAATTCCAGGAAATAGACGAGGATATACCGCTTAAATTCCCGGGAGGGAGCCAGTCTGGCAATTACAGTATAAGCGGCAAGCTTATTGGGGCTGAGGCTAAATATCTTGGCGATTGGCATGATATCACTTCCCAAATTCCCCCGGAGAGCCGCACTCTGACTCTGGATGGTCCGGTGACATATACTGCCCCGCCAAACTCAGCGCCTGATATGCCCCAGAACCCTTCGCCAGCGAATGGTGCTACTGGCGTTTACCAGCCAGTCACCTTAAGCGTTGCGGTCAGTGACATCGATGATGATACTATGACCGTTACCTTCTTCGATGCCTCAGATGATAGTGTCATTGACACAGATGCTGGTGCTCCCAGCGGCAGCAGGGCGGAGGTTAGCTGGTCAGGACTTGCCGCCGATACCACATATAGCTGGTATGCCGAAGCCGATGACGGTGAGTTTAGCACACGAAGCAATACCTTTAGCTTCACCACTGCCCCACCCAATAGCGCGCCGAACCCACCGAGCAATCCCTCACCGGTAAATCATGCCACTGGCATCTCGATAGATGCCGATTTGAGCTGGACAGGGGGCGACCCCGATGGTGGGGATATGGTGACTTACGACGTCTATTTCGGCACGAGTGCCACTCCGCCCCTGGTCTGGCAAGACCAAACAGGGACTACCTACGACCCCGGCGCGTTAAGCTATAACACCAAGTACTACTGGAAGATAATTGCCGAGGATAATCATGGAGCACCCGCAGTCGGTCCTGTTTGGGATTTCACCACCGGACTGCCAGGCCAGGTTCATTACTGGACGAAGAGCCAGGTTACACAACTGTTGACCGAGGGGACAGAGACCTTTGAGGATGACGAAGGCAGCGAGCTTGTTCATGCCATTCAATGGGACAAGACGCCCTGGCTGGATGAAGCTACCTGGCGCAACGAGGCGGACGGGATTCTCGACGGTGCTAACGGTACCATCGAAGTTGCCGAGGCATTCGAGTGGGTCAAGGAAAACATAAATTATGTGGAAGACGAGGATAACTATGGCGTGTCCGAAGCCTGGACCAGCCCGGAACAAACGTTGAATCGGGGCAGCGGTGATGGCGAGGACTTGGCTTTTTTGCTGGCTTCTCTGCTGAAGTGGCATACAGATGAGGTGGATAAGGATGGCGGAGACCTGGTCTACGTTGAGTGTGGTTTTTTGGTGCCGCCGGACCAGGACCTGCGCTTCTGGGTCTACTGGTGGGATGCCTCCTCAGAGCTTGGCTGGTACCAACTTGACCCTACCAGTGGCGAAATGGGGCTCGTGCTTAGCCTCGGTCTAAGTACTTTGTGGCTAAATGATGACCATGTTTTTGGCTATCTCAGCGGGTATTATCCCCAGCCGGCAGCTCCTGTGGGTGGATTTGGCAAAGAGGATTTCGCCAATATTTCCGGCCCCCTGGGAGGTGGCTTCGGTGACTCCAGGAACAATTATGCCTGGTCCATGACGGAGTCCAACGGAGACCTTTATGTGGGGACAGGGCGAAACTGCGGCTATATCATGTTAAGCCGTTTCTGGCCCGGGGTTATACCGGAGGGCATCGTAACGCCAATCGCTGATCCCACAGCAGGGACGCAGGAGTACTTGCAGTTTCTTGAAGATATGCAGGCAGAAATCTGGCGCTATCGCGACGGTGACTGGGAACTTGTACACCAGGCAGAGACAGTAACGGTACCCAACCCGCAGCCGCCACCGGAGTCTATTCCTTTCCCAGAAGGGGTGGGATACAGAGTGATGACTACGCTCAACGGGGCTATCTATGCTGGCGTTGCTGGCTTTGGTGATGTGCTTGACATCGAGGTGCCTAGCCCGCTAATACTGACGTCGCCAAGTGGTGACTTAGGAACCTGGGAACCGGCGAACCACACGGGATTGGAGGGGACAAACACCAGAGGCATGACGGTGCACAATGGCAAGATATACGTGGGCACATCAATTGGAGACCCCGCCAGGGCTGCCATATTTGCCAGCGCTAACCCCGCCAATGAAGGTTGGACCAAAGTCGCTGACTTCGCGGGCACAACCAACACTGAGGTTATAGGCTTGAAGAGCTTTAACGACTGTCTGTACGTGACTACCCAAGGGACGCTAGATTTAGATACAGGTACCGTCCATGGTTTCGAGGTGTGGAGGAGCACGGTGGAAGACCCAACCGACCCGGACGTGCTTACTGGCGGCGACTGGAAGCAGATTGTCACAGAGGGAGCAGGCGATTCGCGGAATTACTGGGGTGCGTCTATAGAGGTACTGGGTGACCACATCTATGTAGGCAGCATCTCCCTGCCTCTATTTGATGGCGCGCTTGCCCAGACTTTCAAGGGTTTTGACCTCATCCGCATCGACAAAGATGACGACTGGGAACTGGTGATTGGAAGCTATCCCGAGTTCGTGGGCATACCAAACCCGACCACTGGTGAAAGAGGCATCCCGATAAGCGGGCTGCCCGCCGGCTTTGGAGCGCCTTTGAACTTCTATTGCTGGTCACTGGAGGAGTATGACGGCGTTCTGTACCTGGGAACACTTGACCTCAGTTCGTTGCTATCATGCTTACCTGTGGAGCTGCTGGCCGAGACGTTTGATCTGCCCCAGGAGCAGATGGCGCAGATGCAGGAGAAGATTGCCCCGTTTGCTGGGGCGGACTTATGGAAGACCAGTGATGGTATCACATGGGAGCCAGTGTCCCTGGATGGCTTCGGCAACCCGCATAATTATGGCTTCAGGACTATGGTCAGTGGAAGTCTTTATGTTGGCACGGCAAACCCGTATGTTGGGCAGGGTTGCGAGATATGGGCGGCACTACCGGGGGACCCAGACCAGTATGAGCCAGATCCCGAAGCAGGTTTTGATTCCATCGCCGATGAGTTGGTTATAGTGTATCACTACGCGGGTTTCGGTGTCTGGGATGTCTACTGGCCGGAGTTTGACATTGACACCATTGGCACGCTGGAAGTGGGCGAGATCTACCAGGTTTACGTAGAATCTGACTGCACTTTAGAGTATGGCACGCACAGCTATGAGCTAAACGGGCCAGACTGGAACTTCATCTACTGGCAAGGCGCCTAGAGAGTCTGACGGGAGCGCCCCCTTGTGGGGCGCTCCCATCAGGGATGTGGAATTCTCGGTTATCTTCGGGGGTGAACTCCGCTTTGCCATCTTGGAGAACTGAAGTCTAAACAAATCCAAGTCTCAAAATTCAGATCACCGAATCAGTTTGGGCTCTTCCTGTACCCCTGTCATTGCGAGCGAAGCGTGGCAATCTTATGCCCCACCGCGAGATTGCTTCGGCCCGATAAATCGGGGCTCGCAGTGACGGGGGGGGGGAGTGTATCATTGCAAGCCAAACATGGCAATCCCCGTGGCTAAATTCTAAATCCTAATTTCTAATCTCTAAACAAATCCAAATATCAAAATTCAAAGCTCTAAACTGTTTTGGTCATTTGTGTTTGGTGCTTTGATATTGTTTAGCATTTGGCGCTTGGGATTTGGAATTTTAACTACCATAGGGTGGGGTCTTGCCCCTTATCAAAATGGAGATAGATAGTCTTGGATCTATGTTGGGATATTCCGTGGTGGTATAATGATAAGGGATGGAAAGGGAGGCGATGCTCTATGAGACACTCCCTGGTGGTAGGGTGAGGTGTCATGTTTGCCAGTGGAGGTGCCTTATTAATCCCGGTAAGCTTGGCGTCTGTCGTATGCGCATCAATCGGGATGGCAAGTTGTATAGCATGAATTATGCTGAGGTATCCTCGATGGCGGCCGACCATATTGAGAAAAAACCTCTATTTCATTTTTTCCCTGGAACATATGCCCTCTCTTTAGGCACCTGGGGATGCAATTTCCACTGCAAGGGATGCCAGAACTGGGAGATTTCCTGTGTGGATATTCCGCGGGGTTCCCAGCAATTGCTCCCGGAAAGGGAGATAGAACTAACCAAAAGATATAATTGCCAGGGTATTGCCTGGACTTACAATGAACCGACTATTTGGTTTGAATACACCGTGGACTCAGCCAGGCTGGCTAAAGAAAATAATCTCTACACTGTGTATGTGACCAATGGCTATGCCACGCCTGAGGCTCTGGACACCATAGGTCCCTGGCTTGATGCCTGGAGGGTGGATGTCAAGGGCTTCACCGATGGGCTCTATCGGCAGCTAGCTAAGATTCCTCAGTGGCAGGGCATTCTGGATGTCGCCAAGCGGGCTAAAGAAAAGTGGCATATGCATGTTGAGGTGGTGACCAATATCATTCCCACGATGAACGATGACGAGGAGCAGCTCAGGAACATTGCTACCTGGGTTCGAGATAACCTGGGCGAGCTTACTCCCTGGCACGTAACTCGTTTCTATCCCCTGCGCGAATTTAACCATCTATCGGCTACCCCAGTATCTACTTTAGAGAAGGCATATAGGATTGGGAAAGAAGCGGGGCTGAAATTTGTCTATCTGGGCAATGTGCCGGGGCACGATTACGAAAATACCGTGTGTTATTCTTGTGGCAAAACAGTTGTTCATCGCATTGGCTATGATACTCAGATAGTGGGGCTAGATGGCTCGAGGTGTAAATTCTGCGGAGCTGAGCTTAATTTCCGGACATGAGGGAGGTGTTTTATGGCAGAGGAACTTCATCCTGTGGTGAGACTGGCTAGGGAGGCTGTGGAAAGCTATATCCGGGAGGATAAAATGCCCAAGCCGAAGGAATTGACTCCGGAAATGATAGAACGGGCGGGGGTTTTTGTTTCCCTTCATAAGCACGGGCAATTGAGAGGATGTATTGGCACCTTTGAGCCAAAGGAGAAAAATGTGGCTGAAGAAATCATTGCCAATGCTATTAGCTCATCTACCGGAGACCCTCGCTTTCCCCCGGTGACTGCGTCTGAGCTTGATGATCTGGAATATAGCGTGGATATCCTTACTAAGCCTGAGCCAGTCACAGATATCAGCCAGCTCAACCCTGAGGAATATGGCGTTATCGTGGAGAGTGGTTGGAAAAGGGGACTTTTGTTGCCTGACCTGGAAGGCGTAGATAGCGTTGAGGAGCAAATTGCTATTTGCCGGCTCAAGGCGGGGATATCAGCCAGCGAGCCAGTTGAGCTCTATCGCTTTCAGGTGAGAAGATTCAAGTAACAGGTTGTGATTACCAATAATGGACAGGATGCCTCTTTTCGACCTACCGGAGGAAAAGGATTTACCTCAGAGTATGCCCTTGGCGGCGAGGATGCGACCACAGACGTTTGCTGAGTTCGTGGGGCAGGAGCATTTGGTTGCCGATGGACGGGTGCTCCGGAAATGCATCGAGGCAGACCAGCTACCTTCTATGGTATTCTGGGGACCGCCGGGCAGTGGAAAAACGACTCTGGCTCACATTATCGCCAATGTCACCAGAGCGCAATTCAGTCCTTTGAGCGCCGTGAGTGCCGGGGTGGTTGATTTGCGGCGTGTTATTGGGGAAGCTAAGAAGAGGCTGAAATCATCGGGACAGAGAACCATTCTTTTTGTTGATGAGATTCACCGTTTTAATAAGGCGCAACAGGATGCGGTATTGCCTTTCGTGGAAAATGGTACAGTGACCTTCATCGGCGCCACCACGGAGAATCCCTCCTTCGAAGTTATCGCACCGCTTCTTTCTCGGTGCCGGGTCTTTCGATTGAATCCGCTGAGTGATAACGAGGTCAGGCTCATTGTGGAGCGAGTCATTAAGGATAAAGAAAGAGGGCTGGGAAAGGCCCAGATTACTGTAAGTGAGGAGGCTCTGCGCCACTTGGTGACCATGTCCAACGGGGATGCTCGGGTGGCATTGAACGCTTTGGAGATGGCGGCATTTGCCACTTTGCCTGACGGCGATGGCTTGCGGTCAATAGACTTGTCGGCCATTGAGGAGGCACTGCAGCATCGTGCGTTGCTCTATGATAAAACTGGTGACCAGCATTATGACCTGATTTCGGCACTGCATAAATCCTTACGCGGCTCGGACCCAGATGCTGCTTTATATTGGCTAGGGCGTATGCTTGAAGCTGGGGAGGATCCTCTGTATATCGCCCGTCGCCTGGTGCGCTTTGCTTCTGAGGACGTTGGCGTGGCTGATCCTCAAGCACTGGTGATAGCAATAGCTGCTCAGCAGGCAGTGCACTTCGTGGGCTTACCCGAAGGAAATCTTGCTTTAGCTGAGGCCGTGATTTATCTGGCCACTGCTCCTAAAAGCAACTCCTTGTACCAGGCTTACTCCCGGGTTCAACAGGACATCCAGCATGGCCGAAATGAGCCTGTGCCACTCCACTTGTGTAACCCGGTAACTGACCTGATGCGTCGGATGGGACACGGGCAGGGCTATAAATATGCCCACGATTACCCTGACCATTTTGTCAAGCAACAAAACCTGCCACCTTCTCTTCAGGGAAAACGCTATTACATTCCCACTGAGCAGGGCTACGAAAAAGAGATTGCTGACAGGCTGAAGAAGTGGTGGGGGGAGTCACGTGAAGGGGTGTAGAGCACAGTGGGAGTTTCTTACGGCGTGCTATAATGCGAGATGGCCCTGAGAGGATCCTGGACATAGAAGATATGTATTGATGGAGGTGCGCTTTGGCTAAGTTTTCCCTAATCCCTAGAGATATGGAGTTCTACGACCTGTTTGAACAAGAAACGAGTAATCTGGTTGTTGCCGCAGAAAAACTGGTTGACCTCTTTGACAATTATGAAGATGTGGAAGCAAAAGCGAAAGAGCTTAAGGAGTTAGAACATAGAGGCGACGTCATCACTCACGAGATAATACAGAGGTTACACCGCACCTTTGTCACTCCCATTGACAGAGAGGATATTACTCTCCTCGCCCAAAGCCTGGATGATGTAATGGATTTCATCGAGGCTGCGGGCAGAACTGCCCACCTTTATCGTATTGCTCAACCTACGGAGAGGGCTCAAGAGCTAGCCCGAATCGTAGCCAAGATAACCTACAAGCTGTGTGAGGTCATGCCTCGTTTGCGCCACCGTGACCAGTTCCCATGGATTCTCAAGGAGTGTGTGGAGATTAATACTCTGGAAAACGCGGCCGACGACGTGCAACACGCTGCCCTGGCCGAGCTGTTCGAAGTTTGCCATCTTGACGCATGCGAGGTAATTAAATGGCGCGAAATATATGAACACCTGGAAAGCGCCACCGACATGGGCGAAGATGTCGCCAATGTCCTTGAAGGTATAGTATTGAAGCATGCCTGAGCTCGCTCTGCTGGTTCTGGTAATTGCGGCAGCCATCGGCTTTGGTGTGGTTAATGGTTTTAATGATGCTGCCAATAGTGTTGCTGCTTCGATTGGCTCCCGGGCTATTTCACCTCGAAACGCCATAATACTGGCGGCCTTTTGTAACTTCGCTGGTACCGCTACCGGCCTGGAGGTTGCCAGAACCATCGGCAAGGGGATTTTAGTCCCTGAAACAATATATCAGCTTGCTAACCCATATTTACCACTGATTGCTGCTTTAGCCACGGTTATCGTCTGGGGAACCATAGCTACTCGCTTGGGTCTGCCGGTAAGTATAAGTCATAGCTTTATCACCGGGCTGGCAGCGGCGGGGGTAGTGGTGGTGGGTAGTGAGGCAGTGGTATGGAGTAAACTGCAACAGATTGGGGTATCAGTGGTTGCTGCTCCTACCTTGGGCTTCATCGGTGGCTTTGCCCTTATGGTTGTCCTGCTCTGGGCATCTCGACGAAGCGCTCCATCCAGAGTGAGAGTTGTCTTCAGCCGTTTGCAGTGGCTTACTACCGCTTTTTTAGCTTATAGCCACGGCAAAAATGATGGTCAGATGCCCATAGGTGTCATCACCATGGCGCTGGTGATTTATACCGGACGGGTTGAGATGTGGGACAATATCCCGTGGTGGGTAATAATCGTATCCGCTTTAGCCATCAGCTCGGGCATCGCTATGGGCGGCTGGCGAGTCATTAGAACTGTGGGGATGAAGATCACTGCTCTACAACCTATTCATGGTTTTGCTACCCAGGCTTCAGCGGCTACTGTTATTGAGATAGCTTCGCGCCTGGGTATTCCAGTAAGCACCACTCATTGTGCCACGGCAGCTACAATGGGGGTAGGTGCCACGAAGCGCCTTTCCGCAGTAAGGTGGGGAGTAACCAGGAATATCGTGCTGGCCTGGATTTTAACCTTCCCCATATGCGGTGCCCTCGGCTGGATAATAGCGTCGCTTCTGAAGGTTGCCTTTTGAAGTGACAAAACTCCTTTGCTCTTTTAGAACACCTGTGCTATAATTTAGCTTCGCTAAATTGGTAATAAGGGTTCAATAAGGAAAGTAGATTGAGTTTGAAACTATTGCCGGCGGCTCTTCAGAAGCAGGATTACACTCTGGCAGCTCATGTCCTCGTCTATGGCTTGGTCAAAGCCTCGGTAAAAAAACCCAAAAACACTCCGAATTTTTGGGGATCTCAGAAGCGTTATGGCAATAAAAGGAAAAGGCAGGAAACAGAGTAGCCCACGGGGTTTCTATAGCCGGGCTCTGGACGAGGCAGAAAAGATCGAGCTGGAGGAAGCTTCTCATGTCGAAGGAATCGACGAGGAAATTGCCCTTCTCAGAGTAAAGCTCAGGGAACTTCTAGAAGAGCAGCCGGAGCGAATTGACCTGCACTTCGAGGCAGCCAATATCATAGCCCGGCTGGTAAAAACGCGATATCAAATTACCAGAGAGCAGAAGAAGTCTCTCAAGGAAGCCATCCAGAAAGTCCTGACCGAAGTCGCTGTGCCCCTCGGGGTTGGGGTGGGCATGAAGGTGGCAAGCGGGTAGGTTTGGGCGAGGACAAGCCTCGCTACTGAGGATGGAGATTGCCGCGCTCCGCATTCGCTCCGCTCGCAATGACGTGTGAGGTGTTATTGAGAAGAGTTCCCTGTTCTGTCATTGCGAGGCTGACTTCGTCAGCCGAAGCAATCCCGCAGGAGCAAGAGAAAAATGAAGCTGAGACCTTATCAACTGGAAGTGGCGCGGGCGGCTATGAACTCTATCCAGAAGGGAATGGGGCTGACCTTTTCTGTGGAGATTGCCAGGCAAGGAGGCAAAAACGAGCTTTCAGCACATCTGGAAGTCCTGTTGTTAACGCTATATATGGCCAGGGGAAGCAATCTTATAAAGTGCTCCCCAACCTTTAAGCCTCAAACCATTATCTCTCTAGAAAGGTTGAAACAGAGGCTGGATGATTTCGGTTTTGATGGCATTTATCGTCCCCAGATGGGCTATATTGTTCAGCTCGGCAATGCTAAAGCCATCTTTCTGTCGGCTGAAGGCTCATCTTCAGTGGTAGGACACACCGCTGACATACTCCTGGAGATTGATGAATCGCAAGATATTAGCCAGGAAAAGTACACCAGGGAATTCCGTCCCATGGGTTCGGCTACCAATGTGACCACGATTCTTTATGGCACTACCTGGGACGATAGCACCTTGCTGGAAGAGGTAAAGCAGGCTAATCTGGAACTGGAAAGAAAGGACGGCATTAAGCGCCACTTTAGATATGATTGGCAGGAGGTAGGCCGTTACAATCCTGACTATATCAGCTTTGTCCAGGCAGAGCGGCAAAGATTGGGCGAAGAGCATCCCCTGTTCAGGACTCAATATGCTTTGTTACCTATCACCAGCGGCGGGGGCTTCCTATCACGGCAGCAGATAGCTCTGGTGCTGGGAGAACACCACAGGCAATCGCGCCCTGAGGGGAAGAGGACTTATATTGCTGGCATAGATTTGGCTGGGGAACGTGAGCCGGAAATGACAGGAGGGGGTGTTCCTGATAATGATAAAGGAAGAGGACATGATTCCACGGTAATCACCATTGCCGAGATGGATGCCGCTAACTCATCGCAGCCAGTGTTGAAAGTTGTGGAACAATACCAGTGGACGGGAACGCCCCATAGCCAGCTTTATACTCAGATGGCGGATATCCTTAAGAGTGTCTGGAACTGTCGCAGGATAGTGGTGGACGCCACCGGCATTGGTCAGCCTGTAGCCAGCTTTCTCAGAAAGGAACTGGGAAGCAGGGTCATCCCACTCGTCATTACCTCAAAGAGCAAATCCGATATGGGCTTTGAGCTATTGTCCCTTGTCAATTCCGGGAGGCTTAAACTCTACAAGCAGGATGGCTCCCGGGAGTATAAAGAGACCTTGTTTGAACTGGAAAGAGCCAGGGTGCGATATCGCCCGAACCAAACGATGAACTTTTATGTTGACCCTCAAGAGGGACATGATGATTTTCTCGTGAGCCTGGCTCTGGTGGTCCAGGCTGCTAAAGGGCTTAGCCCCAGGGAAGCCAAAGGGTGGCTCGGGGAAAGCTAGGCAAGCGCCTCCTGGTGTCATTCTGTAGGGTCGGGGCTCGTCCCTGATCCAATTTCCTCTCCCCTGGCGGGAGAGGATTGAGGTGAGGGGGGAGTTTACTGTCAGCGGCACCCTCACCCTAGCCCTCTCCCTTCAAGGGAGAGGGAAGTGTCATTGCGAGCGAAGCGTGGCAATCTCATTGGCTAAATTCCAAACCCCAAAATCCAAGCTTTAAACAAATCCCTCTAAAATGCAAAGTGACAGAGCAAAGGTCAAAAAATCTGCGTTTTGAGTTGTCATTTTGATTTTTGAATTTCTATATTGTTTAGGATTTGGTGCTTGAGATTTGGGATTTCGCGGAGGCGAGGATAAACCTCGCCCCTGTGGTTGCCCCACCGGGCCTGATAAATCAGGCAACTACAAAATTTCGAGGCGTGAAGGAATCCCTTCCTTCGGGATTAAGGAAAGAGGCGGCACATAAAATGCCGCCTTCGCTTTGTTCACCCTCACCCAGACCCTCTCCCGTCGAGGGAGAGGGAATTAGGGTGGGGCTTGTCCCCGTCTTCATTCCAATGTAGGCAAGTCTTTGCTTAGCTCAGCCAGAGATTCAATCCTCTTCTTAGTTTGCTCTAGCTGTCCCTGATGTTCTTGGGCATACTGCGTAGCTTGCTCGTAAAACTCTTTTATCCTGGGCACAAAGGATAACTGGGACAATATCAAGGCAACGTCGATGAAGTGCTTTTCTCCGGGAAAATCGCCGCCGCGAATCAGAGCGTCGGGTGCCAGCTCCTTGATGTAATCGCTAACGCTCTTGACCATGTCCATATTCAGCTCTTTTTCCGGACCAGATATGAGATATACAGCTTTGCCGGCATCCTTAGGGTCGCAAGTGAGGGAAAGGTCAGAGATAGTGGCGTCTAAGGCTTGTGTCCCTCTGAAGCTTTCCAGGGCTTTCTCGCGGAAAGTCTTCTTCCTTATCTCCCAGGGGAAGCGGAATGAAGGAAGCTCAGTTCTCCCCAGGCCAATAGCGGTCCATCCCTCCAGGCTGGCAATTATGTCCCCACCGTCTATCGTCCGTGAACCCACATATTTGGCCCTGGTTACCTCACCGGCACACATTAAATCATAGAAGGGCTCGGCAACCATCCTGTTTATTCTATCTATGTTACTAACGAGACTGGCATCTTTTCTCACATACCTCTGGTTATCAGCGAGAAAAATGGCATCCACTATATCATAAGTGGATTTTAGGCAAGTAGCGGTATTATATGTGCTCCTGGACTCCGTGGTCTGCTCATGCTCAAAAGGCAAAACTACCAGGGCATAAACTGGCTTGCTGATATATCTATCCTTGACTGCCCTGGCCATTATGGGCAGGGCTCCCGACCCCGTGCCGCCGGCAGCGCCAGCTATGAGAAGAAAGGCATGTGTCTCGTAAAACTGTGGACTAGCTTTCACGGCATCCAGTACCTTATCACCGTCTGCCTTGGCCAATTGAGCTCCTAGCTCGTTTATCTTGCCTACCCCGTGTCCCATGGTCTGGCGCAGGCCCAGGAGCACCCGATGCCTGTAGTCGTCCTTGATAAACCTTAGCCCGGTCAGGTCTGCCTGGTCTGTATTCACGGCAATGACGGTGGGGGCTATGGTTGCCTTGCGCTGAGCACGCGCCTTGAGATTTAGCCTGGCAAAGTGGTCAGCAATCCGGCATCCACATTGCCCCAGTCCAATAACTGTTAATTTCATTTTTCCCTCCTTCTTTCTTTACCGTTGTTCCCCTTTTTCTTATTTGTCATTGTGAGCGGAGCGAATGCGGAGCGCGGGAATCTCCCTCCTCAGCAGCCCCTCCGAGATTGCTTCGTCGCCCCGATGAATCGGGGCTCCTCGCAATGACAAAGGGGAAGGGATTGCTTCGGCTGACAAAGTCAACCTCGCAATGACAGGAAGAGAGTGTCATTCTGAGCCGCGGGTGAAAAATCTTCGCTCCGTTAAGGGTAAGCTCTGCGTGCCAATCTACTTTAGTAGTAATATATTCTTCTCCTTATTACAAAGAAGTAAATCGCGGCGCCGATACCCGCTGCTATCGCGACTATGATAACAATGAATGCCCACAGGGGCAAGAGTCCGGCTCGGAAGGAGCGGGCTGCGGTCCAGCCGCTTTCGTTCTCTGCGCCATCTACCGCTTGCACAATCCAATAGTAGGTGCCGTAGGGCAGGGCTTCTGTCTTCTCCAGGGTATAGTTCGTTCCCACTAAGCCCGTAACTGAAACTATTGGGTCAGCGAATTCTCCAGTGACGGTGACATTGGCACTGGCTGCTATTTGCAGGCTATAGCGAACCCCACTCTCATCGGATACCTCCGACCATTCAAACATCGGCCTCACCCTGCCTATGAATCCCACCCTGTCACCATCGGGCGGTGAAATGAGTTCCGGTGTGTCCGGAGGGTTTGATTCCATGGTGAAGGTCTTGGTGGTCTCGACTGTTCCATCAACCTCGGCTGTCACTTGGCGTCCGCCATGCTGGCTCTCAGGCACGAGAAAACTTACACCTGAGAAGCTGCCGTTGGCATTGGTACTGGTTGTCGCTTTCTGGCTACCAGCGTACTTGATGACCACATTCTTGTTGGCGGCAAATCCGTGGCCAGCCACGGTTAAGTCCGTGCCCACATGACCTTCGTCGGGGGACAGCACTAAGCCAGGCTCTATCTCGAAGCTGAGAGCGGTGATGTCTCCTTCTTCCGTCCATTCTCCTTCAGCGGTGACGCTATACGTGCCTTTGGGCATCTCGGGCACCTCGAAGTTTGCCTCCCAGTAGCCGTTTTCGTCGGCTCTGATTATCTCTGGCTCCGTCTCTGCCTCCTCTCCTGCAAACAATATCTTGATGTACCTGTCATCAGCATAAAATCCACTGCCGGTCATCGTTATGCTGTCGCCCGGGCTGTCTGATGATTTATCCAGGCTTATCCCCGGCGTTACTTCGAAGGTGGCATCCTGAACCTCAGCAAGGCTGCTGTCCTCACCCTTGGCGTCTATCTTATGGCTTCCCTGGGCGGAAGGGGGAATTTGGAAACTCACCTCCCAACTGCCATCATCGTCCGCAGTAATATCGTCCTCTACGACTACATAATCGCTATCGGTATAATACCACAGCTCGATCTCTTCCTCCTCGTCGGCAAAACCCCGGCCTTCCACGGTGACATTAGTGCCCACAGTACCTTCTTCAGGGTCTACTATTAAACCCGGCTCCACGGTAAAGTCAGCATCAGCATCGATTTCATCCTCATCCTCAGCGTACACCTCATGGACTCCTGTGCAGCTTTCGGGAACGATGAAAGTCACCCAGGAGAAATCTCCGTCGTCATCTGTCTCGACCTCGGCTACCCGGATCCTGGCACCATTCGGATAATAGTAAATATCAACCCACTCCTCAGCCGTGAAATTATAGCCACGGACCCTGACCTCCTCCCCGGGAACTCCCGAGCTGGGGGAGACGATGATATCTGCGCCCTGGGCTTGTACGGGCACCGCCAGCAGGACAATAGCTACAAGGCACATTATAAGAACGATGACCACTCGAAATAATAAGCGCATTTGACTAACCTCCTTTTGGTTATTATAAACGAAAATAGCCAGAAAAAGTAAGTACCTTATTGGCACTTTTGTGGTAAATCTGCTGGGAAAATCCCCAACGGGAGCGTTTATAGTTAAGCACAAAAATCGTCATAAATTGTAATTCTCCCTCCCCTGGCGGGATGGAATTAGAGGGAGGGGGATTTCACCCTCACCTTAATCCTCTCCCGTCAAGGGAGAGGAATTTTGCACGAAGTTAGGTGGTTAGCATAAAGTGCTTACTAAGCTTCTTGTTTGGTGCAATAGTCCGGGGGAGCTCATGAAGGGCGGAACTTGGAATACATCACTGCTAGCAAACCCTGGCACTCCCATCGCAACCTTCGGCTCGCTTCTCTCCTCAAATATCACAAACCAAAGAAACTAACCTTGAGAAATGACAGAATACCAGTGAATAAAATATCAAGATACACAAAGAGAATAAGGAATAAAAAGTATAAGAATTTCAAAACGATCATGAACACGTAACTATTATAGGCAAAAATGCTCCCGAAAGTAAATGGCAACACCCACAGCTATGAAAAGAGAGGGGGCATATAAAATGCCACTCTACGTGTTATTTGTCATTGCCACCGAAGCGTGGCAATCCTGGCCCCGCCGAGATTGCTTCGTCGCTATGCTCCTCGCAACGACAGAGGGGGAAAGATTGCTTCGGCTGACTAACGCCAGCCTCGCAATGACAAGAAGGGAGTGTCATTGCGAGCACCTGAAAGGTGCGTGGCAATCTTCTGTCAATCGGCGCTCTTCAGAAGTAGTATCTTCTCCTTATTACCGCCACGCGAATCAGGGCGCCCGCGAGCACCACTATTGTGACTATGATAAGAATGAATGCCCATAGGGGCAAGAGGCCAATTCGGAAGGAGCGGGCGGTGGCCCAGCCGCTTTCGTTCTCTGCGCCATCTACGGCTTGCACAATCCAGTAGTAGGTGCCATAAGGCAGGGCTTCGGTTACTGTATAGCTCACCTCGGATAAATCTGTAGCCGAAACTATTGGGTCAACGAATTCTCCCGTGTCGGTGATCTGTTCGCTTGTTGCTATTTGCAGGCTATAACGAACTCCGCTGACATCGGATACCTCCGACCATTCAAACGTCGGCGTCACCTTGCCCATGAGTCCGAGCCGGCTCCTGTTGAGTGGGGAAACGAGTGCCAGTACGGGTGGGGGATCCGATTCCATGATGAAGTTAGCGCTGGCCGCGTTGCCGGCAGCATATCCAGCTGTTACCTTGCGCTCGCCATACTTGCTCTCAGGCACGGAAAAACTTACATCGAAGCTGCCTTGGTCGTTGGTTTCGGCTGTCGCTACCTGGTTACCATCGTACGTTATGTTCACATCTTCATTGGCGGCAAATCCGTGGCCAGTGAGGGTCAACTCTGTGCCCACATGTCCTTCGGCGGGCGACAACATGATGTCCGGCTCTATCTCGAAGGTGAGCTCGGTGATGTCTTCTTTCCTTGTTTGCTCTCCCTCGGCCGTGACACTATACTCACCTGTGGGCATTTCGGGCACGTCGAAGCTTTCCTCCCACTCGCCTTCAGAATTGGCTTTTATGTCTGTAACGACTGCCTGGTTATCAAACAATATCGTGATACCCTTCTCGTTAGTGGCAAACTTGCTGCCGGTCATTTTTATGGTGTCGCCCAAGATGCCCGATGATTTGCCTATGCTTATCTCCGCCGTTACCCTGAAGACGGCATCCTGGACCTCGTAAAGCCGGCTCTCATCACCTTGTGCGTCTATCTCGTGTTCTCCCCTGGTGGAAGGGGGAACCTGGAAGCTTGTCTCCCAACTGCCCTTGCCATTGGCTTTGATATTCCTTGCTATAGTTTCGTAGCTGTCATTGAGATAATACATTAGCTCGATGCCGCCTTCATCTTGGGCAAACCCCTTGCCCTTCAAAGTAACGGTAGTGCCCACGGGACCTTTATCAGGACTTACCGTCAACCCCGGCTTCACGGTGAAGTAGGTATCCACTGTGGTATAACCTACGTTGGCGAGCACCTGGTAGTGTCCCTGGCAGCCTTCGGGAATGCGGATAATAATTCTGAAATCTCCACTGGGATCAGTTTCCGTGCCTTCAGATACCAGGACCCCGTCATAATAAATATCAATGGGCTTGCCCTCAGCAAAGTCATGCCCATAGACTTCCACCTCTGTCCCGGGCAGCCCGGACTTGAGGGAGAGCTCGATGAAAGGTCCCCCACACTGGGCTTGTGCAGGCACAGCCGGCAGGGCAATGGCGATAAGGCAGACGACAAGAACGATGACCAGTCTTGGCAGCAATTTCATCCCGTTATAGTCCATTGCAAAACTCCTTATAGTTCTCCCTCCCCTGGTGGGAGGGAGTTTAGAGGGAGGGGGATTTCACCCTCACCTTAATCCTCTCCCATCAAGGGAGAGGAATTTTATACGAGATTATGCGGTTAACTATAGCCTGCTTGCTAATATTCGGTGAACTCCCTATGTTCTCGCTACTATAACCGAAAATGCCACAAAAAGTAAGTGCCGTATTAGCTAAATTCCAAAAATCCAAACTCCAAATCTCTAAACAATGACAAATGACAAAGAGGAGTAGGGTTGACATTTAAGCATTTGGATTTTAGTTGTCATTGGGATTCTTGAAATTTGGGTTTGTTCAGGATCGAGGCCTGTCCCCGACCTCTTATTTGTCATTGCGAGCGAAGCGTGGCAATCCTGGCCCCGCCGAGATTGCTTCGTCGCTATGCTCCTCGCAACGACAGAGGGGGAAAGATTGCCTCGGCTGAGTAACGTCAGTCTGGCAATGACACACCGTACGTCATTGCGAGCGAAGCGTGGCAATCTCTGTCCCTAACAGACCCGCCTAGATTGCTTCGTCGCCTTCGGCTCCTCGCAATGACAGAGGGAAAAAGGGAGGGGCGGCTTTCGCCGCCCCCCCCTGGAATCACCTTTGCCTCTCCATTGGGAGAAGGTTAGGTGGGGTGTGCTTATACCCGACGAGTCCTGAAGATGAGCACTATGACCACAATCACCAGGACCGCGCCGATGGCGATAATCACCCAGACCCAGAACGGGGTTGCGGGCTGAGCTGGGTGCTCGTCAGCGATGTGCGCTTGGAGTAACGCCTGAGTGTCGAAGCACAGACCGCACTGTGGACAACAGAACGCACCCTGTTCTGCTGTGTAGAAGGTGCCTACGTCACTCCTGCTTATAAGAGTGCCCTCATTGTAGGCGGTCACCTGCCAGTAGTAGGTGGTGCCGTAGGTGAGCGTTCCGGTGTAAGTGCAGGCTGTAGCGTTCAGCCCGGTCTTGCTGTCGACGGTGGTGGTGAGGTCAGCGTTGCTCGACAGCTTCCAGTCGAACGAATCGGCCTCTGCCGCCATGCTCCAGCTGAAGCCTACATTCTTTGTAGGCATGTCTTTGGCTCCGGGAGCAGGGGACTTAAGCTCGATTCTAGCGGATTCCAAACTGGGGGCAATTGTGACGCTCCGTGGCTCGGACCACCAGCTGCGGATTTCCTGACCCTGTTCAGCCTCGATAGCCCTGAGCCTGTAGTAGTAGGTAAATTCGCATACAAGTACGCCGGGAACATAGTAGCCGGGGGATTCTCCCTCCTCCGGCCTGATCTCTCCGGAACCATCATCGTCCAGGTTCACTATCGAGGTAAACTCTTCGTCCAGCGCGAACTGGATTTCATAGACGCAGGCGTCGCACAGGCGATCCCACGAAACAGTGAATGGCCTGTTAAAGCACTCGCAGGGGTCGGCGTCGATTACGGCTCCGTCCTCAGGAGATGTAGTCTCGGGAGCCTTCTTGGCATAGCAGTCCTCATACATCCAGACAGCGCCCTCTTTGCCCTCCGCCATGTCATAGTCGCCCAGGCCGTCAATGGCAAAGAGCTTGCTGCTGCTATCTGCAGTCAGACAGCCGCAGATCTTCAGTGCCTTGGGCATGAAATAGAAGGCCTCTTCGTCGGGAGTGAGACCCTCGGTCAGGTAATCCCAGTCACCACACTCTTGGCAGACTACATCTTCAGCCGGGGTGAGATAGCGGGCCACGCCGGTGACTAACTTCCCAGCTTCCTCGGTTATGTAGCTGGCGTAGAGAACTCCGCCGGTTTCAGCACTGGTCATGGGATTGCCGTCGGCATTGTCCAGCACCAGGCCGGTATAGCCATAGGGCTCAGCACCCAGGTTTTTCCAGCTCGTGCTCTCGCCAATTATCCAGCGATACACGCCGCCTGACACGCTCGGGCAGTCGTCGATTACGGCAGCATAGATTGTGTTGTTGATGTCGAAGTAGCTGTCAAAGGCCACAGTGACGTAAAGGTCCCCGGGACTCTTGGCATCATCTGGTTCCATCCAGGTCTCACCGCCATCGGCGGAGTGATTCCAGTCCCCATTTTGGCCGCCGACAAGTATGTCGTCGCCCCAAACGGCGATGGTCCAGCCATTATCAACCTCGCTCTCCACTGCCTCGTACCAGTCCTCGGCATCGAGCATGGCGACGTAGCCATTATAATCGAGGACATAGATGGTCTCTTTGTCCTTCACAGCCAGGTCAACGATGCTGTCTATCTCTGACGGGCCGGACGATACCGGGTCCCCCCAGCAAGCCAGGGTTTCCATCTCTTCATTCAGGTATATGGTATCGGTCCCGCGGTCAACGAGATAGACGGTCTCGCCATCCTCTTCCTCGGGAGCCAGCCTGAGCAGGCCGTATTGTTCGTCACCGAGCTGCCCGCACCAGGTCCTCAGCCATTTGCCGGTGTATTCGGGAGCCTCGTGCAGATTGATTTCGGCATGGACCCACACGCTGTCGCATCTGCAGCCGTGGTCCAGGTTCACGCTGACCAGCATGGTCTTGTTGCAGTTGGGCGATACTGCGACGTCCGAGAAGTAGTCAATATGAGTATCAATCAGGCTGAGCTGGTTCCAGACGTCGCCGTCGTCGAAGCTTACCGACCAGGCGCCCTCGTCATACAAGTCATCCGCGCCCAGGGCGACAGCATAAGCCTTCGATTCACCCGGGTCGTCACTTACGTAGAATGCCTCCATGGCGCCAACCCCGGTGGGCAGCTTGCAAGCCTTCTTCCAGCCTTTGCAGCACATATCCATGTCGGCGATGCCAGCATTGCGATAGACCTGGACGCCCTCACAGTCGTTGCAGTCTCCGTCGCCCAGCAGGCCGGCTATCGCCTTGCCTTCAGCTATGGTGCCCAGGTAACACACGTTGGTCAACCAGAGTGTGGCCTCCTTAATCTGCCCGTAGTCCTCATCGATGGCCTTGGCATCATCGTCTATCACGCGGAATATCTGGCCTACCTTCGTGGCGCCAACTTTGTAGTTCACCCAGACCCAGGCATATCTCGTATCGGTGTCTTTAGCGGAATAGTCCAGGGGCAGGGTTATGCCTGCTACCAATCCATCAATATCATCCAATGGGATGTCTTTATTGTCGACCACAAGGACAGCATCGGCAAGGCCTGCATCCGCGTTCCAGCCTTCGACCGTTCCCCAGCTACCGGACTGCAGGTAGACATCTTCGCCGGGGCCGTCGCCAGTAACAGTGGTAACCAGGATAGCATGGTCCTTATCCCAGTCGGGGGAGAACTGGATGTCAGTAACGGCTTGAGAGGTGAATGCACCATCGTCATCCCAGCCATCATAGTCTGCGGCATCCTCCCAGCTGCCGGGGACACCTCCGTTAACATGGCAGCGGAAAATCAGGGAGTCCCCCTTGCCGGCGATGGCGATGTCGCGCTCATCGTCGTCTTCGGGGGAGATGGCAAGGTCAAAGACCTCGTCGAGATAAAGGCCGCCGTCCTCAACTTCGCCGGGCTCGTCATCGAAAGTCGTGCCGCCGTCATCCGAGGTGAACACACTCAGAACATCTTCGCCTTTACTGGCGTCATGCCACCAGAGGGCGACAGCCAGGAAGTCGGGATTCTCCCCGTCGGTGGCCACTTGGACCAGCTCTTCTATGGAATCAGCCTCATCGAGCAGCTCCTCCAGTTGCTCTGTAATGTCCCCCCAGGTGGCAGCATGGTCGTCGGACTTAGCCAGGAAATAGGGGCCCTCGTAATTGTCGACGTCCATCTTCTCGGTATGGAAAATAACATAAGCCACCTCTCCTGCGGAAGCCACGGCATAGTCGATGATAGTAGATTCGGGTGCCAGGACCCCGTGTTCGAAGGTCGGACTATGGATCTTCTCCCACTCGGCCTCTACCTCATTGGTGGCGGCATCTACCTTCAGGGCCGGAGCCGCTATAATTATCAGACTGATGGCCAGTGCTGCTGCCATGAGCAGATACATCACTTTCACTGGCCATGCTCTTGTCTTAGTCATTATTTCCTCCTTATATATCTCTTTAACTTATTTTCACTCTCGCCTGAAGTCGACCACTCCAGGCTCGAGGCATTGGAAACATTTTCTTTCAGTAAACCCATTTTTAAGCCTGCCTCATTTCAGGCTGCCCTTTTTGAGATTGCTTCGTCGCTGCGCTCCTCGCAATGACGAAAAACAATGGTTTTTTTGCCCGGGCCAGGCATTGTTCTCTTCCCCTCGGCGAATCCGTTGGTATGCCCCGCTCTGGGTTCATAACCCCCCTTGCCCCTCTTAGCTTAAGAGGGGAGAGCAAGAGCAAGAATGATTCGCTTTGGGACTTCCCCATAGGCAATCACCTCCTTTCCTTGAATCATTAAGTTTAATCATCAATTTGTTATAAGCACTCGACAAATGTCTCATATAGCCACGAGGCAAAAGTGCCTTCTACCGGTGGGGTCGGGCCCGGTTCTTCGCCGGTCTCAGCGTCTAGGTCCAGCGTCTTTATGCCACCGGTCGCCCATGTGCTTGTACCGGCCAGGTAACCGTCCACGTAGAACTTGAGCGTGTCGCCCTGGGCCGGCTTGCTGGTACCGATGTTCTGCGGAACCACGACGCCATACTCGGAGTCACCATTGACAGTTACAGTGGGGGGTGTTGTGGCCACCGCCGTGCCATCGGCTAGCTTCACTGTGATTATGCTGCCGGGGCAGGGATCATCGTCCAGCGTCACCTCCCCTGAAAAGGCGCAGGGCGTTGGCGCCTGAGCCATCACAGGAATGGTCAGCAAACAAGCCAGAAGCATCACCGCAGCTATAGTGCCGATTATCTTGTTTCGGTGCTTCATTTATTTCTCTCCTTTCTTCTTAAATTAACAAATCAGGGATCCATATCCCTCTGGGAGTGCCCCCTTTTGGGGCACTCCCTTTAAACTTTCTAATTTCCTAGCCAGTAGACGAAGTTCCAGTCTGGCCCGTTGAGGTCATAACTGTGCGTGCCGTACGTCAGGGTGCAGTTAGACTCTACATAAATCTGGTAGATCTTGCCTACTTCCAGAGTCTCAATGGTGTCAATGCCGAAATCCGGCCAGTAGACATCCCAGACACCGCCGCCCGCGTAGTAGTACACCATGACCAGCTCGTCGGCGATGGAGGCAAGACCATCTTCGGGACTTGGCTCATCCGGCGTGGGTCCAGGACCTTCGCCTGTCACTGTGATGTAGTACCACCTGGTCTCGGTGCGGGTCTCAAGCTGGTCGGTCATCGTCAAGCTGACATTGTAGAGCCCCGGGGCATCGTACTCCCATGGTACATCTACCATGACCTCGGCCTGGGTGCCTACAATGTCTGTGTCGATATAGCCGTCGCCATCGAAGTCCCACTGGGCTTGCTTATAGGGCGGGTTCCCCAGCGTGGTCTCGTTGTCGAAAGTCACGGTCTCGCCCACCTCTACCTCGAGCTTATCGGCTACGAAGTGGGGGTTCAGCGGTTTAGGGACGGGAGTATATTCACCCCAAGTTGCGGTTATCTCATCGGAAACCGCAGGTCCGTACTTGAAGGCCTCGGGGGTGTAGGGGAAGTCCGCTGTGGCTGTGATAGTCACATAGCCCTCATCAGGAAGGGCGTCGATGGCCACTCCTGCGATGCCGTGGTTGTCGGAGTAGACCCAGACATCTGTGGGGTCTGGGTTCAGAGGGTCTTCCTCGCGCCATCTGTTCTCCATCCCCAGGTCAGTCCAGAACTCATAGGGTCCTGCCATGGTTATGACCATGTCCCCGACCTCTCGCTCGGGATCCCAGCCCCAGCTCTGCCAGCCTACGTATCCCTGTGGTATGTAGGGGCTGGCCGGAATCTCCACGTCATAGTACGGGGAGTGGAAGGCATTGGTAGTGCCCGTGTATCCGTAGCCGTAAAGGTCCGTCTTGAGCAGCTCTTTAAGGTCGCCATCATCGCTCACGACGTTGAACATGACCAGGGCCGGCGGCATAGGAGCATCCCAGCGGTCGATAATGCCGTCGGGAACCACCGTGTTGCGTAGTCCAGTACTGCCGGGAACCGAAGCCCAGGCCGCCCACATGGCCTCATCAGTCCATCGCTGGAGGGTGCTGAAGGGACCGATGGTGGGATATTCTGCCTCGCCCGGGTCATCAGTGGTCCATACATCTTCGTCAAAAGGACCGAGCCGGCAATCGGAAGTGATGTTGTCATCAGGCTGGTCCATGAGGTCGAAGTTGGGTCGCAGGGATATGTCGTTGGTGCCGGCCAGCAGCACCCAGTCATCGGGAAACACATAGCGGCCGGTAGGTAGTACCACGTAGTCGCCCGCGCCTGTAACGTCAATTACTCTGGCCTCTCTGATAGTAGCAGGCAGGTGGCTGTGGCGGTAGTCGAAGTAGCCCCTGACCTGGACGGCAACATGTGCGTCCTCTTCTTGCGGTTCGAGGTCAGTTATGGAACTGGGGGGCGTTTCGTCCGCGATGACGATGTCCTCGAATTTCAGGAAATAGACCAGGAAGCCCTGCTTGGCCGTCGGGCCTATGGCCCAGGCCTCGGTCAGATCTATGTCCAAGTGACCATCTCCCTCGACATAAACCATAGTAATTCGGAATCCCACTTCGTACAGAGCGGCTTCCACATCGGCCTGCCCGCTCATCTCACTTGCGAGCATGGCACGGCTTATGCTGGAGGTCCACCACTCTGTGTCGCCCTCAATCTGCGTCCCGTTGGCTGAGATATACAAGTCGTACACTCCTCCGCCCAGGGGAGCAATCACCTGGTCTCCGCCCGTGGGCAGACCCATGGAAGCGAAGTCGAGAAGGATTGCATCCCCATACATGGTACCGTCGGGACCTTCATAGTCCACGGTGAGTGTTAGACCGCTCATGTCTACAACGGGATAGACGGTGCCGATGCTTTCGCCCTCATTATTGTAGACGGCGGCGTAGAATCTGCCTTCGATTTGCAGTGCTTCAAAGGTTCCTCTACCGGTTTCATATTGGATTGTCTCAATGGTCACATTTGGCGCAACGCCCCAGTCATGCTCCAGCACTATGGGCTCGCCGGCCCACCTCAACTGGGGTGTCTTCACCGTGGTGATCTCCGGGGGTTTGTAGTATGGCTCTCGCTCCCAGTATATCTTGCCCTTCTCCAGGCAGATTGGGTTCTCGCCGTTGAAGGGGTCTTCCTGGGGGTTGCTACCGCCCGGGTAGGATACCAGGACCAGGACCAGAAGGTCTTCCGGTACCTCGTCTCCAGGCAGGTTGTCCATATTTACCGTAAAGGTACCCTTAGCTTTCCCGTCTTCGCTCGTGCTCCAGCCATACCAGACATCCGTGTCTGGATGGTCGGCAATGGCCCATGGGTCAAAGCTAAGGTTATTCCATGCCAGAACGTTCGTGTCGGCATACTTGGGATCGCCAACAGGGGCAACCCCTCTCACCCAGTCGTTGATGAATTTCCAGGGCTGTTTGCCGTCCATGAACGGATCTGTTATCTTGTACTTACCAGAAGCCGACCAGTACGTTGGTGGCTCTTCGCGGTGAGCTCCCTCCTGGGTGACTATATAGTCCATGAAAGCATCAATCCAGGCCTGGTTCGCGCCCTTCTCGTCCTCCTCGAGCAGCCACCAGTGCACTATGGCACCGTCCACAAGCACATTCCCGGGAACCTCCAGGAACTTGGCATAAATCGCATCCTCTACCGTCACGGTGTAGTTGCCCGTCGCTCCGGGAGCGGGTAACTCAATCGTCGTGGTATGCTGAAGTCCAGGCTCACCGGTGTCGACATCCAGGTCTGTGTAATCCAGGGAGCCCCACTTCTTCTCCGTGTGGAGCGGGTATTGAGTTATCGGCATACCCTGCCGGTCGGTAATCTCCACATAGATGTGGATATCGCCTGGCGTCATGGCCCTGAACTGGACCCAGGTTATCCCGCTGTCGTCGGTGTCCTTCTTCTTGAGATCGGTTAGCTCCCATGGAGCTTGGGGGATAACGTCGCCGGCGTCGATGACGGTGACCTTATCAGGGGTAAGTACCACGCCTCCTTCCACCCACCAGTCTATTTTGACCTCGCTGACGTTGTAACCCCCCAGGTCTATTACGACCTTGTGGATGGAGCCTTTCACATTATAGTCGATTGTGCTCGGGTCGGGCTTTATGATGGAGGGTGCCTCTTGTGCCATGGCTGACGTCGCCGGCATAATGGCCATGCCTAAGACCAGCGCCAGGGCAAATACCATATACATTGCCCTGGTAGGCCAATTTGTTATTTTACTCATTTATTCCTCCTTTATAGATATCCAACTTATTTTCACTCTCGCCTGGGGTCGACCCCTCCAGGCTCGAGTCATTGGAAACGTTTTTTCAGTAAACCAATTTTTAAGCCTGCCTCATTTCAGGCTGCCCTTTTCACCCTCACCTTAATCCTCTCCCGTCAAGGGCGAGGAAACACGGTCAGGCAATTTTGCCCGGGCCAGGCATCCTTCTGTTCCCCTTGGCGAATCCATTAGTATGCCCTGCTGTGGGTTCATAACTCCCCTTGCCCCTCTTATCCTAAGAGGGGGAGCACGAGCACTGGCGATTCGCTTCGGGACTTTGCCATAGGCATCACCTCCTTTCGATTTTATGCAGCGTTGTCATTCTGAGGAGTCTCGATACATCGGGACGACGAAGAATCTCTGGGATTCTTCCCCTTCCCTTCGTTTCACTCAGGGTCAGCTCATAATGACCGGCAAATGTCGTCGAACAATATTCAATTATTAAAGTTCCAACTCAAATTTCTCGCCAAAAGCCATAATAATAGGCTCAGGCCTCTCTAACCTTTTACTTTAAACCTATATAGCTATTTTGTCAATAGGTAAATTAAGAAATTTGCCAAAATAGCTTGGTTTTATTATAACAGCCAGCTTCCTTTTGTCAATATCCCTGATATAGCGAGGTATAAGGGATAGGTTGCCCCACCGGCGCATTGCCGGTCATCCCAGCCACCCGAAATCCCAAGAATAATAATCAGTAGCCAGTAGTCAGAATTCAGAGAAAAACGTAGGGGAGGGTCTTGTAACCTCCCAAAATGACAGCCCCCCAAGCGGGACTGGGGACGGTGGGGATTGCCACGCTTCGCTCGCAATGACACGGGGTGGTGCCAGGCGAGAGGGCAATAGTTGTTCCCTCTCCCTCGATGGGAGAGGGTCAGGTGAGGGTGCTGGTAAGGGTGGAACAGGACAAAATCCCCTTGCTCTTTTAGAACAAAAGTGCTAATTTGTACTCAACCATGGAAAATGAATTACTCTGGGATTTACTGCCCGACGAATTTCCCTACGAAGATAAGGGCTGTGAGCTTTTTCCCTCCTGTCTTAACTGCCCCTTTCCCGATTGCCTTGCAGAGGAGCCCTGGGGGAAGGAGAGGTTCTTAAAGCACAGGCGAGCCCAGAGGATGCTGAAGTTGAAGCGGGAAGGGAAAAGCGTTAAGGAGATTGCCCGCATATTTGAGGTGAGCCCGAGAACGGTGCAGAGATGGCTGAAGGCGGTGGAAGCAACCTCGCCCTCTGTCATTGAAGGAAGCCGAGATTCCTCGTTTCACTCGGAACAAGCTCCGCAATCTCTGGTCGAGACTGTTGAGGATGGAGATTGCCACGCACCTTTCAGGTGCTCGCAATGACACTCCCTTCTGTCGTTGCGAGGCTGGCTTCCAGTCAGCCGAAGCAATCCCGGTGCAGGGTAGCCAAAGGAGGCTTGAGAGATGACTGAATTCAACCCATCGCACCTGAACCGCATGGACACCCAACGCCTCGCTAATTACCGTGCCAACCTGGACTTTTACCAGGGCAGCCAGTGGCAGCAGACGTCACGCCACCGCCAGCTCGTCTTCAACTACGCTAAGGTCTCCATAGACAAGGTCACCAGCTTCCTCATGCAGGGGCTTGGCTTTGCCTGCTATCCCAACCCAACAAACCCAACAAGCTCAACAAACTCATTGAATGCCAAGGCCCGCAGAGCCGAGCAACTCCTTCGCCAGGTATATGAAGCAAACAACCTCCAGCAGCTCAATTACGAAACCGAGATTGACACCGCCATCCTGGGAGACGGCTGCTACAAGGTAATATGGGATACCGACGAGAAGTGTATCCGTATCACCGCCCCCGATGTCTCAGGCATCTATGCCTGGTGGCTGGGAGATGACACCTCGCGGGTCTGGCGGGTAGCTTCACGCTACCAGCTCACCTGGGATGAAATCCAGATGCTTTACGGTGATGTCATTGTGAGCGCAGCGAAGCAATCCCAAGGAAAGGACAGAGTCGTGGTAACCGAGCTCTGGACCGCCAGGACCTTCGGCCTCTTCTTGGATAACGATGTTATGGAGTCCAAGCCCAACCCCTACGGCTTTATCCCCTTCGTCATCTTCCCCAACGTCAAGCAGCCCAAGAAATTCTGGGGCGAGTCCGATATCCCCGTCCTTGTTCAGCCCCAGCGGGAGCTCAACCGTGCCCTATCCCAGCTATCCCGCATTTTAGAGCTGTCAGGAAATCCCATCGCCGTCCTGGAAAATGTTGCCTCAGCAGAGGACATCAAGGTCCAGCCTGGGGCCCTGTGGACAATCCCCGAGGATGCTAAGGCTTATCTTCTGGACTTGCTGCAAGGCGGGGGAGTCAGACTTCATGTCGATTATATCGATTTGCTATACCGTGCCTTGCACGATGTATCGGAGATGCCCAGGGCTTCCTGGGGAGGCGTCGAGAGGGACCTCTCAGGCTCAGCCTTGAGAATTGAGCTCGGCAGCCTCATTCAGAAGGTAATTCGAAAACGCACCATCAGGATGAATGTCTATCACCAGCGAAATGCCCTGATATTAAAGCTGGGTGAAATGTATATGAATGAGAACTTTGAGGGAGTAAACCATAGAGTGATCTGGGGTCAAATATTGCCTCAGGATGTAGATAGGCAGGCCCAGACCGAGCAGCTCTTAGTCCAGACGGGAGTCCACAGCCGGAGGACCGCCATGGACGAAATGGGGATCCAGGACCCCGACGAGGAGTTCAAAAGGTGGCTGGAGGAGAGGAAGAGGATACTACAGATGAACCAGGAGTTCAGGGCATCGTCCACACGTGGCAGAGCGCGAGAGAGAGGAATGAGCTAAAGCTCATTGGGGAAAAGGGGGTCAAAAATGAAAGTAGATTGATTTGAGATGGAAGTGCCTGAATAATAACTCACCCCCTTGTCATTGCGAGGCGAAGCTGAAGCAATCTCAAGAGGAATAGGAGAAATATATGGAAAACGAAACCGAAGAAACTCAGGAAACTCAAAATACTCAAGGAACACCAGAAACCCTTGAGGTCATCAAGGCCCAGCTCGAGGAGGAAAAGAGGGCCAAGGCCGCCGATGAGGCTGCCCTGGCCGAGAAGGCCGCCCGCATCACCGAACTCGAAGCCTCGCTAAGCGAAGCGAAGCAGGGAAGCGAAGCGGCCGCTGCCAAGCTTGTTCAGGTCAAGGAAGCTAAGGGCCAGGCCCTGGCCAAATATCTCAGTATGGCTAAAGCCCTTAACCCCGCCATCCCTGAAGGCATCATCGCTGGGGAGACTATCGAGGAGATAGACACCTCCGTTGAGAAGGGCAAGGCCATCGTCGAATCCGTCAAGAAGGCCATGGAGGCCGAGGCTTCCCAGGCTAAGGTCCCCGCGGGAGCTCCCACCAGGGGCGAGATATCCCCCGAGGGGCTAACCCCCAGGGAGAAGATCGCCGCTGGAATCCAACAAGGAAGTCAAGGATAAAAATGCAAAACGCAAAAATACAGGGCAAAAATCAAAAAATTTTCATTTTACTTTGTCATTTTGGTCTTTTATCTTTGATTTTTAATTTTGAATAGGAGGAAATATGAGCATATCGTTAGCAGAAGCAAGTAAGCTCTCGACCGATATCCTGCTTAAGGGAATCATCGAGACCATCGTCAAGGACAGCCCAATCTTACAGGAGCTGCCCTTCATCCAGATCGTGGGCAATAGCCTGAAGTACAACCGGGAGAAGACTTTGCCCATCGTAGGCTGGTACGCCCCGGTGACCGGCACCTGGACACAGTCCGAGCCGGCTTTCGAGCAGTGCTCTGCCAGCCTCTGTGTCCTTGGCGGAGACGCCGACGTGGACAACTTCCTCAAGTCCACCAGGAGTAATGTCCAGGACCTCGAGGCCGCCGTCATCGAGCTGAAGGCCAAGGCTTTGAGGAACGAGTTCGAGAACACCTTTCTGAACGGAGACTCGGGCGTGGACGCCAACCAGCCCGACGGCCTGTACAAGACCATGAAGGGCACCGCCTGGACGGCCGACACCGCTATGGATGTGGGCGACATCGTCGTCCCCACGGCCGGCAAGGAGAACGGCTTCCGGTACGAGTGCACCGCAGCAGCAGGCGATAAGAAGACCCACGCCACCACTGAGCCCACCTGGCCCACCACCGAGGGCGCGACCGTGGTTGACGACCAGGTTACCTGGACCTGCCGCTTCGGCAACCACCTTGGCTCGGGAGTTAACGGCGCTACCCTCGCCCTGACCAGCATGGACAAGCTCATTGACCTGGTGAGGGGTGGCAAGCCCGACCTGCTCTTAATGAGCCGCCGGTCCCGCCGGAAGCTGGCAGTGCTGGCCAGGGCTCAGGGTAGCAACCTGCAGGTCGGAAAGGGCGAGCTCGGCGAGTTCGTTGAGCTCTACAACGGCATCCCCGTCGCCATCTCCGACTGGGTCAAGGACAACTACACCGTGGGCACGTCCAGCGATTGCTCGACCATCTTCGCCTTTCAGATGGGAGAGGGCGCCGTCTGCGGCCTTACCAGCCCCGAGGTGATTCAGGTCGAGCGCCTCGGCTCCCTGGAGACCAAGGACGCTTCTCGGACCAGGGTCAAGTGGTATGTATCCCTGGCCAACTTTTCCATCGTTAAGGCCGCCATGCTCACAGGAGTGAGAGACTAGGCCAAGTTGTTGAGTTTGTTGGGTTCTTTGAGTTGCTCAAAATTCATCGGGCTCAACAAACTCAACGAACTCCATAAACTCAATGAACTCAACAAACTGAAGGAACTGACATGAACCTAACTGAAATGCGAACCCGGGTCCGTGAGGACCTCCAGGACACCGACGCCCAGAACTACCGCTGGACGGACGACGAGGTCGACGGCGCCATCACCAGGGTAGTTATAGAGTACTCCCTTCATGCCCCCATCGAGCAGCAGGACGATATCGCTACCACCGACGGAGATACCGAGCTCGATATCTCCTCCCTATCAGGACTGCTTGAAATCGAGTCGGTCGAGTTCCCTATCGGCCAGAGCCCTAAATATCTCCAGAGGTTTGAGTATTGGGCCGGCCACCTTTATATGGAGGACGAAGGCAACGGCAACGATGCCCGGGTAAAGTGGCTTAAGAAACATACTCTGGACGCCCAGTCCACCACCATCCCCGCCGAGCACGAGGAGATTATAGTCCTCGGCGCGACAGGCTACTTAGCCATGTCAGCCTCGGCCTATACAGTGGACAGGGCCAGCATTGCCGGCAGGCATGCCACCATCAACTACAAGGCCTGGGGCAAGGAACGCCTCGATCGCTACGATAAGAAGCTCAAAGCCGTCTCCCGCACCTCTAAAGTCATCCCTCATGAGCTCTACACCGATGAATAAACCAAAATTCCCCTAAAGTCATCCCTCATGAGCTCTACACCGATGAATAAACCAAAATTCCCCTCTTAAGATAAGAGGGGCTAGGGGAGTTATGATAGAGCTCGGCATCCTCAAAAACTTCGACAGCGGTACCTGCAAGGCCGGCGTCCAGCTCGCAGGCTCCCTCACGACCTACTTCGATGACATCAGCGTGGCCAAGAATATCCCATCATCGGCCTTGGTCATCGGCAACTACGTCATCGTCGCCATTCCGGGGGGCAACCCCAGGGACGCCTGCGTCATCGCCACCTGGCCCGGGGGCACGCCCGGCGGAGGCATGGAAGTTCACGACAACGAATATCATGACCCAGATTTTGCCACTGAGGCCGCCCTGGCCGCCCACGCAGCCCTTACTACAGGCGTCCACGGGCTTTTTGCTAAAAGCCTTGCCAGAGCCCAGCCAACGGGAGGACAAACCATACCAAACCAAACCATGACCGTAGTCAGCCTGCCTGACGAGATTTTCGACCTTCTTAATGAATATAACCCCTCAAACTACAGGTTCACCGCTCAGAACGCAGGCTACTACCTAGCAGTCGGCTCCATTCGCTATCCAGCCTCTGAAATAGTTGCCGACAAAAGCTACTGCGCCGTTGTGAGAAGGAACGGCAACTCAAACGACCAGGTCGCAACCATCCAAGCTCACGCGGCGGCCGCTGGACACACACTACTCATCCAGAGCATTGGCTTCACCTATTTGAACGCTAATAATTATCTTGAGCTGTGTTCTTACCACACCGCAGGGCAAGCCGTCACCATAAGCACCGGTAACCTCTATCAAACATTCCTGGCAGTTTGCCGCCTAGCATAAAAAGGAGGAACCCATGAAATCCAAAGTCAAAGAAGCCATCGAAAAGGAGGAGACCAAAGAGGGACTCCCCAAAGAGGCCTTCGCCATAGTCGGCGACCCGGAGGATCCTGAGACCTGGAAGCTCCCCCACCATACCAAAGCCATCTTTCGGGCCCTCCGTAGTGGCGGGGCTAGTCCCCGCCTAGATATCGAGAAGACCGTGGACTGGGACCGCATGCCGGCAGCCGTCGCCGCCCTGAGTCGAGGCGGTTACCGCGGCGAGAGGGTCCAGGCCTCCGAGGAGGACATCATCCAGGCCGCCCGGCATTTAGCCAGGCATTATGAAAAGGCAGGGAAGCCCGTCCCCGACACCCTGGGCGCCCTCATCTAGTTCCCCCTCTTAAGATAAGAGGGGTTAGGGGAGTTATGAAAAAGAGGGAGCTAAAACGAACCTCTGGGTATCATAAGTGGCAAAAACGAAAACAGGGGCTTTCTTGAGCCTCTCAGGACTCTCTCGCTGTCATTGCGAGGAGCCTCTCACGGCCACTTCACAAGATTCCCGTAGGGGCGGGTCTCGTACCCGCCCTCAGAGGCCAGGGGAGTTATGAATTAAGGAGGAAACATGTCAGAACAGTCGAACAAGTCTAGCCCGACCCTGGTCGAGGTTTTCACTAACTTTTTCCGGGCCGCCACCAGGCCCGCCGTCACCATCATCTTCGCCGCCGTCATTGCCCAGGTCGTCATCGAGGGGATTGATGCCCCGCAGTGGTTCCTGGGCCTGGCTGCTACCTGCATCCTTTGGTGGTTCGGCGATAGGACGGTGCAGCACATCAAGGAAAAGAAGGGAGGTACTAATGCCCAAACATAACGGAACAGGTCCACCCACAGGAGCCAGAGGCCCTAGAGATGGCCGTGGTGCTGGCAACCCCGGAAGACCCGGACCAGGCTCAGGAAGCCGAACGGGCGGACAAAAGGGCCCGTGCAAGTGAAACAACCGAATCCCCCTCTTAAGATAAGAGGGGGCAGGGGAGTTATGAAAGACAACAAGGAGCAAAGCTAATGGAGTTCCTGAAAGGCATCAGGCTCTCAGCCTTCCTGGATTGCTACCAGGAATGGCACGCCTGCGTCATCGGCTTTTGTGAGGTCCTTTGTCCTTGGCCGCCACGACACTCAATAAACTCAATAGACTCCATAAACTCGGAATACCATTACTATATGTTCGGCCGAGCCATGGGCGTCATCGCCTGGCTCATCATCGCCAAAATCATCCAGGAGGCCTTTTGGTAAAACCAAAAATTAAAATGAAAAAATCAAAAATCTTTAACCTTTAATTTGTCATTTTGATTTTTTATCTTTGATGTTTGAATTATGAGAACCCTATCAGCCACACTCCTCGCTGCCCAGAAGAAAGCCGATCGCCTTCCCTATGTCGAGGCCAAGGTCTATGACTATGAGCAGGGCATCAAGCGCCTCACTTGGACTCGCCTCTATGAAGGCTCCGAGCCCGACAACCACCACGGCATCGCCTTCGACGGCCAGGGCTCCATGCACCGCATCCGTAGTGGAGGGTCTGGTACCCTCCTCCGTCAGAAAATCACCAACCCCGGCCCGAGCTCCGATTATTCCCAGTGGACCCAAATCGCCACCGACTGCGACGGTCCCTGTGCCATCGCCGCTTATGGCGCCAAGGTTTACATCTTCTACAAGACCACTGGCAGCGTCCTCTGGAAATACTACAGCCACGACTATGGGGCCACCTGGGATGACGCCCAGCTCGTATCTTATGCCGACGTCCTCTCCCTGGCTGCTTGTTGGTGGGGGACGGGCGACATCGTCGTCTGCTTCGCCCTCAAGTCCAGCCAGCTTAACGGCATAACCTTGGACACCGGTACCCAGACCGCCACTCAGCACACTTGGTCCGACGCTAACCACTCCTTGCTCGATACCTACGGCATCGGCGCTACGTATAATCCTTTCTGGCCGGCCATCGAAATCGTCTTCGCTGGTAAAGATTCAGATTCCCCCTATAACCACTATGACCTCTTCCGCACCTGGTTCTCGGACACCTATAATTTCGGTGCTCTTGAGAGCTTCCTCATGTCCCCGGATGGAGAGGACATCACCTACGAGTATCCCGACTGCCACCTGCCTGCATCGGCCCAGTCCTATGAGACAAACCGTATCATCGCCGTGGAGAAGTTCACCGGCACCACCGCCTACACTCGCCCCCTGGCTTGCCACATGGTCAAGGGTACATACTGGAGCGATACGACCTTTACCGAGCCCAGGCCTCACCCTGTCATTGCGAGCGGAGCGTGGCAATCTCCTTACGGCTTGAGGCTCCAGAGCGCCAGCGATTATTGGTGGATGGAGAAGCCCAACGGAGTCTGGCAAGCCCCCCGCCCAGCCGATTCCCCCCTCGACCTCAGCAAAGATATCATTACACTGTCATTGCAAAATGTCATTGCGAGCCCCGATTTATCGGGGCGTGGCAATCTCGTCTTTGAGCTTAACAACTCCAAAGGCATCTACAACGTAGGGGCGGGTCTTGTACCCGCCAAACTCAACAAACGCTACGAACTCGTATTAAGGCTCGGTTATAAGACCACGGCCGGCGACGAATCCGTCGACGCAGGCACCTACTGGGTCGATTCCTGGGAACATTCCTCCACTCCCAACCAATCACTATTCACCATTCACTGTTTAGACGCCCGGGGCCTCATGGACCGTTGGTCCGCTCGCTATCAGATGAGGTGGAATAAGGACGAAGTCAATCCCAGGTCCGTCTGGCAGATTCTTTATCAGCTCTTAGCCCGGGTAGGTATCAGGCTCACCAATACCCCGCCCAAGCCTCAGTCCTCCGCCATCAGTAACTTTTACCCCGACTTTACCGTCAACCCCGGCACTCAAGGAACTCAAGCACTCAAGAAACTCCTTTCCTTCGTCCCCGACCACCTCGTACTCCGTGGTCAGGAAGCCTTCACCAAGAACCCCCTGGCGGACGAGGAAAGTTGCTATTCCTACGGCACAGACCATGTCATCAATAGCGGCAAATATAGCGACGCCGTGACCCTGTCCCGTTCCCGTGCCCTGGGTCAGGCTGGCGACGATTCCCGAATCGTCCAGGACGCCTTCGACTGGGAACTATTGCAGCTCGCTATTGACATCCTGGAGCAGGACTACGACCCCAACCTCACCACCACCACCAGGGCCCAGGAGAGGGCCGACGCTCTCTTAAGGCAGGCGTCATTGCGAGCGCAGCGCGGCAATCTCGTTATCCCAACCAACGTCGGCCAGGAGCTCCTCGATGTCGTCGAGGTTACCGACGCTCGCTGCGGCATCTCGGAGGAGAACTATAGAGTCCACGCCATCCGCACCGATTATGATCGCCGCAACGCTCGCTATCAGCAGTCGCTAATCATAGGGGCCCCATGATTTGTTTTCCGTTTAGCGAGTTAATGCTTGCTTCAAATCATTGAGCCTTGGGGTAAAAGCTTCAATGAGTCCCTGACGGGCTAGATGCCATTGGTGGTCGGTTTCGATATTGATAATATCTACTGCTGTCCCTGAGATTCTCAATTGGTGCAGGGTTTCCCTGTAGTTGCCTTCTAGTTCCTGCCTTATCTTCTGTTCTGCCCCTTCATACTCTTGAACAAGCTGGCCTATTTCTTCTGCCTTTGGCTGCAATTCAGGCCTTAAGCTGCTTATCGCTTCGATTACCCTTTTCAGCCTATTTATACCCTGCGTAGTTGTTAATTCGATAGCCTCTACCAGGTGCTCGATTACGGCCTGCTTTATTATGTCTCCCTCTTTTTCTTCGTGTTTGTTTAGCTCCGCAGTCATATCCAGTTTTTGGGAACTGTCTAGCCATTTTTGTGCCAGCACCTGGCCGGTTTGGCGATACTCTTGTCTTTCTTGCTGTTCCTTTTCCTCGGCTGACAGCTTGCCCAATCTATTTGCTCGCTCTTGAGCAATTTCCCAAGCGCTCTTTAGCTCACTCATACAGTTCCTTCTCCCTACGTCATTGCGAGCCGAAGGCGAAGCAACCTCACATCCCATTCCTCGAGATTGCTTCAGCACTATCGTGCTTCGCAATGACAGGGTAGTGACATTATTAGCATTAGCAGTGCATTTTAGCCTATAATATTGGTGGGTTCAACAAAGTGAGTTTGAGGTTATAGTTATGATTTACTATGAATCGGTGAAATTGACGGAGTATTTTTATTGTTATGTATGGCAAGGCAGGGGCAATAACTGCAATGCCATTCTCTGGCCCTCGGTTTTAAGGGGGGAGCATCCGCACGTATTAATCGACCCTGGCCATATCACGAATGAGCTTGGGGAACCCTGTTTTGATTCACTGACTCAGGCTATGGAGAGGGATGGCTTCAAAATGGAGGATATTGGTCTGGTGATTGGCACCCATAGCCATCCCGACCATATTGAAGCCACCGATTTGGTGGTGGAAAAAAGCGATGCTTTGTTTACTTTATCCCGTGAGGAGGATGAATTTTATCGCACGATGGGAAAGATGTTCTTTCAGGCGTTTGGCGGTACGCCGCCGCAGGTTAACCCCTCCTTTTATCTTAAGGAGGGCGATTTGTCCCTGGGGGCTAAAAATAATAAAGTGGCGGTCAAGGTTTTCTTTACCCCGGGACATTCCCCCGGTTCTATTTCCCTTTATCTAGAAGAGGATAAAATATTGATCAGCGGTGACGTGGTCTTTGCCGGCAGCATAGGCAGGACTGACTTTCCTGGTGGCAGCCCTTCCTTGCTACGGAAGAGTATTGACGAGCTGTCTCAGCTTGATGTGGAATACCTTGTTCCTGGTCATAGTACCGAAGCAGGCAGCATAATTGCTGGCAAGGATAAGGTGAAGCGTAACTTTTACACGGTCAAGATGTTTATTTAAAATATAGAATGGTGGAATTGACATGGAGACGGATGACAAAATCAAATATGCTCTGGAGCACACGGAATTAGTCCGGGCACCACGGCAAGAGCTGGACACTTTTGGCAGTTCTGTAATTGACTATTACGTCGTCACTGAACTGGTGGGAAATCTTAGCGTGGTTCGGGATGGAAAGGTAATTGCGGAAAGGCCCAAAATTGTCACCCCTGCTTACCTCGTCAATGTAGAAGGCTTCAGCGAGCAGGCAAAAAAATATATAGCAATGATGGCCCGGGAGCGCTCTTATGAATCGGGCATCTTCTACCGATATAAGAACGAACCAAAGGGGATGAATGTTGTCTCCGAGCCTATCAGGCAGGTAATAGAAAAGCTCAGCTCTCAAATAGAGGAGGAACATAACCCCTTAAGCACCATAATCAGGGGGGTGGAGGAGCTATGGGATGTATCCTTGCTCGTGTTCATCTATGAGCTAACTACTCAGTCGGTCCGCACTAACGTAGCTGAATTTAATCGCCGGGGTTTTTTAGACATAGATGCCAGTGGTGTGCCCCAGGGTGCCCGCGATTATATTGAAGAACTTTTTGAGCAAGCAGGCCGCAACCTTTCCCGGGCCCCGGAGTTGGTGATTGAGTTAAACCGCTGGGGTCTATTCCCGGAGTATCAGGACCGTTTCTTTGCCCTGTTCGGAAGAAAGTGAGCCTGCCCTGGCTTTACATAAAGTGCGTTAGGTGGTTACGCGTAACCCACAGAGATTAGTTCCTAAATCCTAATATCTAAATCCTAAACAAATTTCAAATCCTAATTTCAAAATTCAAAACCTTCATGTTTTGGTCATTAGAACTTGGATGAGAGGAATTAAATTTTTCCTTTCTTTTGTTTAGTATTTCGTATTTAGTGCTTAGGATTTTCTTTATTTGTCCATGACCTTCACCATACTACATTAGTCCCAGGTACCAGCTTAGTATATCGCTTCCCCAGAGCAATGTTATCATGGCGGCTAGGGCTAGGAAGGGACCAAAGGGAATTGTCTCCCGGCGTGTTTTCTTTTTAGCTATCATCAGCGACACAGCTACTATGCCACCGAGGATAGCTCCCATAATCAGAGAGAAAAAAACCAGAGGAAAGCCAGTAGCCAGACCAATCAGAGCAGCTAGCTTAACATCTCCCCAACCCATGCCGCCACGGGATACTATGGCAATCAAAAATAATATAACAAAGCCAACAGCTCCGCCCAGAGCAGCATTGGCAACTCCGGTAACTAACCACTGGGTGAGCCAGGGTCGAGGCAATAAAGCCAGAAGAAAAGCCACAACCATGCCGGGATAAACCACCTTATTCAAGATGAGCCCGTGCTCCAGGTCAATGATAAAAATGATAATAAATAGACAGGCGTAGAAAGCCATAATCCCCAGCTCCGCGCTTAAGCCGTATTGCCAATACAGGAGAGCGAATATCACGCCGGTGGCGAGCTCCACCCAGAATAACTTCCGGGGTATGGCAGCCTGACAGTATCGACAACGGCCACGAAGCCTGAGGTAGCTAAATAGGGGGATGAGGTCTTTAACGGCTAGCTTGTGCTGGCAAACTGCACAATGAGATGGCGGATTTACAATGGACTCATTCCGGGGCAAGCGGTCGATGCACACGTTAAGGAAGCTGCCTACTATTAGACCTAGAAGGGCGAATAGGAATATTAGAAGTATTTCCACGGGTGTTTATTGTGGACGTATTATGTGCCTGAAGTCAATACTTGGCGGGCATTATTGCCAGGCGTAGCTTCTTTTGTCATTGCGAGTCCCGATTTATCGGGACTCGCAATGACATTTATGAGACTAGACACCAGATTAGGATGGTAATATAGTAATGTGGTTGTCAAATTTATTGGGTGGTTATGTCTGAGGAAGCGGGCAACGACAAAAATCGGGGGTGAGGGGCAATATGTCAGCGAAGTATTATGTTGGTTGTAGTGGCTGGTATTATGAGCACTGGCGTGGGATTTATTACCCCGGGGAGTTGCCCAAGTCTAAGTGGTTGCCATTTTACGCCCGGCAATTTACTACTGTAGAGCTCAATAACAGTTTTTATAAGCTGCCTTCTGAGAACGCTTTCACCACCTGGCGAGAATCCACACCCGACGACTTCGTTTTTGCTGTTAAGGTGAGTCGATTCATTACGCACATAAAAAGGTTAAAGAATTTAGGTTCAGCAGTGGAAAACTTTCTATCTCGGGCCGATTTTTTGGGAAAAAAACTGGGTCCTTTGCTATATCAACTGCCTCCGAACATGAAGCGCAACGATGAGCTATTACAGAATTTCTTATCTTCGTTGCCGCCAAAATATCAGCATGTAATTGAATTTCGCCATGAATCCTGGATTGATGATGCTGTATTCGATATTTTACGGGGATACAATGCTGGGTTGTGCGTTTTCGACATGCCTGGCTTCGGTTGCCCCCTTGTCGCTACCAGTGATTTTGCCTACATCCGATTCCATGGCAGCGAGGGTCTGTATTCCAGTTGTTATTCTGACCAAGAGCTTTCTCAATGGGCACAAAGAATTGCCGGGCTGGGTAAAAACGTTAAGGCCAGCTATATCTATTTTAATAACGATGCTGAGGCATTTGCGGTTGAGAATGCTATAACATTTGGGAACTTCCTACAGTCGCTCCGCTCCAAATTCTAAATTCCAAGCACCAAATACTAAACAAATTCCAAATGTCAAAATCCAAATGACAAATGAAATCCAAATGCTTAGATGCCAAAACTATTTTTTTTCATCCTTTGGGTTTTGAGCTTGATTTGATATTTGAGCTTTGTCATTTGTCATTGTTTAACGAGTTCTTCTTTAACTTTCTGTGCCAGGGCCAAGGTTATGCCTCCTGTGCGTCTGAGCTCCTCTAACGAAGCCTCCTTGATAGCTTCAATTGAGCCAAACTTTTTTAGCAAAGCCTTCTTGCGTTTTGGTCCGATTCCGGAGATATCATCTAGTACGGAAACGATGGCTTCTTTGCGGCGCAACTTCTTGTGGTAACTTATAGCGAAACGATGAGCTTCATCCCTGGCTCTTTGTAGTATATGGAGGGCTGGAGAATCTTTAGCTATATAAACTGGCTTAGAGTTGCCGGGTATAAATACCTCCTCGTTTTCTTTAGCTAGGCTGACCATGGGGATAGAGTCTAGCCCTAATTCTTGTCTCACCTCTAGGGCGGCATTAAGTTGTCCCTTGCCGCCATCAATGAGGACAAGGTCGGGAATGATTGCCCATGCACCTTCGCCTGTCAAGCCTCGTTTAAATCTGCGCCTCAATGTCTCTTGAATCATGGCATAATCGTCAGCGCCAGCCACAGTTTTGATGCGGAAGCGGCGATAATGTGCAGGTTTAGGCCAGCCTTTTTCCAGAACAACCATGCTGCCCACAGCCAAAGCGCCCTGAATATTAGAGATGTCATAGCATTCTATTCTCCGGGGCATTTTGGGCAGGCGCAGTCTGTTTTTTAACTCTCGTAAGCCGGAACTTATAACCTCTACCTTCATCTCTTTAGCCTGGGCAAATTGTAAACCTCGGGTGGCGTTTTCAGCTGCTGTATCCACCAGCTTCTTTTTGGCTCCTCGCTGGGGCACTTGAAGCTCCACCCTGCTCCTTCTTTGCTGTCCAAGCCATTCAGAGAGCACTTCTGGCTCGTCCACCGGGTGCTGAAGCAATATCAGCGGTGGGATATATGAAGCCGAGGCATAGTATTGTTTCACAAAGCTGGTCATTATTTGCCCGAGAGACTCACCCTGGATGCCTTCCATAATAAAATGGTCCTGGCCGATAAGTTTATTATTGCGAATGGAAAAGAGCTCGACATAAGCCTGTTTTTCATTTTGTGCCAGACCAATGATGTCCTTTTCCCCCTGTAGGGCTATGGCAATCCTCTGTCCCTCTATGACTTCTTCTATGGCCTTAATTTGGTCGCGTAACAAAGCTGCCTTCTCAAACTGAAGCTGCTGCGCTGCGGCTTTCATCTTGGTGTTTAATTCACGAAGAATAAGTTCCTGCTTCCCCTGTAAAAATAAGATGACTTGGTTTATTACGTCGTGGTATTCCTGTTTTTCCACTGCTCCAATGCATGGTCCGAGACAGCGGCGGATATAATAATCCAAACAAGGACGCTTATCTTTACCTTCGATGCGCTTGCTGCAACTACGAAAAGGAAAGATTTTCTTTATTAACCTTAAAGTTTTGCGTACTGAGCCAGCGCTGGCAAAAGGTCCAAAGTATCTGGCTCCGTCTTTCTGGACCCGGCGGGTGATGTAAACACCAGGCCAATCTTCGTTAATGTCTATCTTGAGGTAAGGGAAAGTCTTGTTATCTTTAAGGCGCACATTGTACCGGGGGTTATATTTCTTTATCATGTTGCATTCTAAGATAAGCGCCTCTTGCTCGGAATTGGTAACTACGAACTCGAAATCCTGTATTTTCGACACTAATCGTTGAATCTTGGATGACAGGTTAGAAGTAGCGCCAAAATAACTCCTTACCCGACTCTTCAAGTTAGTAGCTTTGCCAACGTAGATAACGTTACCATCTTTGTCCTTAAACAGATAGATTCCGGGCTTTGCTGGCAAAGCTCTTAATTTAGCCCCGGTCGATTTGGTTTTAGATTCGCCGGGTTCCCACGAAAATCTTGCGGTTTTCCTGGGTGGACTTAATTGCTCTGATTTCACGGCAAATTTATTGTAGCAAGTGGCTTGTATAGAGGCAAAATAACTTGCATTATGTTAAAATGACTCTGATGAAGCTGGATATCGATGCCTTCCTTAAATATTTGACTCAAGAGAAAGGCTATTCTCAGAATACTTTGGCTGCTTACCGCAATGATTTGACTCAAATGGCAGCCTTTATTACCGCAGAGCAGGCAAAGGGCATAATCACGTCCTATGGTGAGCTTTTGAAGAGCTATTTGCTCAAGCTCAGGGAGAAGAGATACTCTGTGGCAACAACCGCTCGCAAGGTCGCATCAGCCAAATCATTCTTCAAATTTATGGTTGATTCGGGGAGGATGAGGGAGAATCCAACACAAAATTTACCCTCTCCTCAAGTTAGCAAACATTCACTCAAATTCTTATCTCCATCTGAGTACCAAAAGTTGCTTGCCGAGGCAGCAAAGCTATCCACTCCGGAAGCTAAAAGAGATGCGATGATGCTGGAATTACTTTATGCTACCGGTGTACGCATAAGCGAATTAGTGTCATTAAGTGTCAAAAACATTGATTTGAAGCAAAATTGCGTGCATATTAATTCTAAGAGAGAGGTTCCTTTTGACCATCGCTTAAGCTTGATTTTAGGAAATTTCCTCAGAAGTGATAGGCTGGATTTATTATATGATGAGAGAGAGGAAGCCTTATTTCTTAACCGACGTGGTAAGAGGTTGACTCGGCAGGGGTTCTGGCAGATTATAAAGAGTTATGCCTCCAAGGCAGGTCTGGGTGGCAAGGTCACACCGCAGACCTTGCGGCATAGCTTCGCCAGACGTAAATTACAAAATGGCATTGAGCTCCGTCAACTCCAGCAACTTTTAGGTCATGCCTATATCTCCAGCACAAGAGTGTATAAGTAATCTGCACCAAGGAGAGGATAATGGCGAAAAAATCACGACGTGCTAAAGCCAAACATCGGGCTAGAGTGGAGAAAGCGGTGCAGGAGGGGCGTTTGCAACAACCGAGGCCGTTGTCTGCTGAGGTACAATCGCCCACCCGAGTATCACCAAAAGTTCAAGATTTAACCAACCGCTATCAATATGTTATACCTGAAGTAAAACGCATCGGCATCATTGCCGGAGCTATAATTCTGGTCATCATAATCCTGTTTTTCGTTCTTGGTTGACATCTTCGGGTGGTGAACTGTGGCGGATTTAGAGTGGGCTAGAGAAAATTTACTTAAATATCTTGGCCACGAAATCACCGACAAGCGTGTAGTTGAAGCTATGAAGCATGTTCCCCGTGAGGCCTTTGTATCACCAGAGCAATATCATGCTGCTTATGACGATAGACCATTGGGCATTGGCTTTGGGCAAACTATCTCGCAACCCTTCATTGTGGCTCTGATGGTACAAGCTTTGGAGCTCAAGGGGGATGAAAAAGTGCTGGAGCTGGGTACTGGAAGCGGCTACGAGGCAGCGATATTAACTGAGTTAGCTCAAAAAGTGGTTACCGTGGAGTGTATACCTGAATTGGCGGAATCGGCTAAGCAGGTTCTGGATAAGCTTGGTTATTCCAACATTGAAGTTCACGTAGCTGGCAAAACTTTGGGTTGGCCAGAGGGAGCCCCTTACGATGTTATTATAGTTTCTGCTGGTGCTCCCACTGTGCCTCAAGTTCTTTTGGAGCAACTAACTTGGGATGGGCGGTTGGTAATCCCTGTCGGCTCTCGATGGCAGCAAGAATTACTTAGGATCACTAAACTAAGAAAAAAAAACCACATAGAAAACTTAGGTGGTTGCTATTTCGTGCCCCTTATTGGTGAAGGTGCTTGGGGGAAGTGAAGAGGTGGATGAAACTGTGAAAAACTCAGGAAAAAACATTTGACTGTGTGAGGGGCAGACCATATAATCCATAAATCTTGAAATTTCGTGGAAAACTAAATTATTGAGGCCGTTTAATTGTCACCCTGACCCTGAGTGAAACGAAGGAGAAGGGTTTCTAAATTCTTCTGGCGCCCAGGGCAACCTCAGAATGATAGGGGATTATTAAACAACATCGACGGATAATAGGAGATGACAATGAAAAATAGAAAAAACCTCTTAACAGCGCTACTCTCTATTGTTCTGGTCTTCAGCTTTGTTTTACCTGTGTCAGTCGCTGAAGCCTCATCAACCGTGTATCTGCCAGATGACAGTTCGATTATTCATTCAGTGGTAGATAGCTCCAGCCTTGCTTCGGCAATGGCGCTGAATACGCCTCAAGGGCAGGTAACGCCCATGGTCGCTGCCGACGGCTATCACACGGTGGGGCTTAAGGCTGATGGCACCGTGGTCGCCGGGGGAGACAATCCCTATGGTCAGTGCGATGTCGGCAACTGGGCGGATATCACTCAGGTCGCCACGGGCTACGGTCAAACGGTGGGGCTTAAGGCCGACGGCACTGTGGTGGCCGCGGGAAACAACGAAATCGGGCAGTGTGATGTCGGCAACTGGGCGGATATCACTCAGGTCGCCACGGGTTGGGGTCACACGGTGGGGCTTAAGACCGATGGCACCGTGGTCGCCGTGGGATATTTCGACTACGGTCAATGCAAGGCTAGCGGCTGGATGGACATCAAACAGGTTCCCACAGGCGAATATTATCACACGATAGCCGCAGGCTACGGTCACACGGTGGGGGTTAAGTCTAATGGCACCGTGGTCGCCGTGGGATTGAACGACGAAGGACAATGTGATGTTGGCAACTGGATGGACATCATCAAGGTCGCCGCAGGCAACTCTCACACGGTGGGGCTTAATGCTGATGGTACCGTGGTCGCCGTGGGATATAACAAGGACGGTCAGTGTGATGTTGGCAACTGGGCGGACATCATCCAGGTCGCCGCCGGTGGCTATCACACGATGGGGCTTAAGTCTGACGGCACCGTGGTTGCCGTGGGGAACAACGATTATGGTCAGTGCGATGTTAGCAACTGGGCGGACATCATCCAGGTGGCCGCAGGCGTTGCTCACACGGTGGGGCTTAAGGCCGACGGCACCGTGGTCGCCGTGGGATCGCACTACTACGGGCAGTGCGATGTCGGCGGCTGGACGGACATCGTCCAGATCGCCGCGGGCTATGGTCACACGGTGGGAGTTAAAGCCAATGGCACCGTAGTCGCCGTGGGATATAACAACGACGGTCAGTGTGATGTTGGCAACTGGACGGACATCATCCAGATCGCCACAGGCTACGGTCACACGGTGGGAGTTAAGGCCAATGGCACCGTAGTCGCCGTGGGATATAACAACGACGGTCAGTGCGATGTCGGCAACTGGACGGACATCATTCAGGTCGCTGCCGACGGCTATCACACGGTGGGGCTTAAGGCTGATGGCACCGTGGTCGCCGGGGGAGACAATCCCTATGGTCAGTGCGATGTCGGCAACTGGGCGGATATCACTCAGGTCGCCACGGGCTACGGTCAAACGGTGGGGCTTAAGGCCGACGGCACTGTGGTGGCCGCGGGAAACAACGAAATCGGGCAGTGTGATGTCGGCAACTGGGCGGATATCACTCAGGTCGCCACGGGTTGGGGTCACACGGTGGGGCTTAAGACCGATGGCACCGTGGTCGCCGTGGGATATTTCGACTACGGTCAATGCAAGGCTAGCGGCTGGATGGACATCAAACAGGTTCCCACAGGCGAATATTATCACACGATAGCCGCAGGCTACGGTCACACGGTGGGGGTTAAGTCTAATGGCACCGTGGTCGCCGTGGGATATTTCGACTACGGTCAATGCAAGGCTAGCGGCTGGATGGACATCAAACAGGTTCCCACAGGCGAATATTATCACACGATAGCCGCAGGCTACGGTCACACGGTGGGGGTTAAGTCTAATGGCACCGTGGTCGCCGTGGGATTGAACGACGAAGGACAATGTGATGTTGGCAACTGGATGGACATCATCAAGGTCGCCGCAGGCAACTCTCACACGGTGGGGCTTAATGCTGATGGTACCGTGGTCGCTGCAGGCCTTGAAGTTGAGTTTGCCAAATGGAATCTGGAAGGTGCCGCCCTCTACCTTATCATCTCCGGTACCACTGGCGGTGAGGTAACCCGACCGGGAGAGGGGACCTTCCCCTATTATCCTGGTAGGGTACTCAATCTGGTAGCCAAGCCTGAGGATGGCTACCGCTTTGTCAACTGGACTGGCGATGTGGGCACCATTGCCAGTGTTAATGCTGCCCAAACCACCATTATCATGAACGACAACTATTCCATAATGGCTAACTTTGAAGAGAAACCACCAGTCAGTTGGGCTCTCATTGGCGGGATTATAGCAGCGGTGGTAGTAGTGGGACTGGCGATTTTTTTCGTGCGTAGAAAGAGAGCTGCCCAGACCAAAAGACACTGAATTGAGCTTTTTCCCGTACCTCCGTCCATAAAGGCGGAGGTACGGTTATATTGTCGTTGCAAGCCACCTTTCCCTTCCTGTCATTGCGCGCACCTGAAAGGTGCATGGCAATCTCCACTCTCACCCACCCCATCGTGATTGCGGAGCCTGTTCTGGAGCGTAAGCGCGGAATCTCGCTCCTCGCAATGGCAGAGAGAGGAAGAGCTTTCTCTGGTTGAGAGATGGCCATAGCAGGCTTGTTGGTGCTGGAAGCGGAGAGATGTGAAAGTTGCCGCATTGTGAGTTAAAATAGTAAGTCTTGGATAATAAGAAAAAAAAGGAGGAAAGCATGGACATCGTTGAAGCTATCCAACAAAGGAAGAGCACTCGGGCTTTTAAATCCGACCCTGTACCACAGGAAATTCTAAAGGAGATAATGGAGCTGGCTTTGCGAGCTCCTTCATGGGGGAATACTCAGCCCTGGGAATTCGCCATAGCGACCGGAAAGAAGCTGGAGGAAATAAGACAAGCTTTCATCGAGAAAGCAGCAGCAGCGGCACAAGACAATCCCGATATCCCTCGTCCCCGAGAATTTCCCCAGCCTTACGATACTCGTTACCGTGTTGTGGGCAGGAAAGTCCTCGAACTAAAGGGAATAAGCAGGGAAGATAAGGAAAAGAGGAGATGGTGGATCTTGCAGGGCCTGAGATTGTTCGAAGCTCCATGCGCGATCTATATCTGTATTGACCGCTCTTTCTACCGGCAAGGCGACGGGTTAAATGTTTGGCCTATGTTTGATTGCGGTTTGGTAGCTGAGAACATCATGCTGCTGGCTACCAAGTATGGGCTGGGAACTATTGCTCAAATACAAGCTGTCGTGTATCCTGATGTGTTGAGGAACGTGTTGCGAATACCAGATTCCAAGCTTATAGTGCTGGGAATAGCCGTTGGCTACCCTGATTGGGATGACCCTGTAAATCAGCTCCGCTCCGAAAGAGAACCGTTGGATAATGTGAGCACCTGGTATGGCTTTGATTAAAAGATACAAAAGGTGTGTCCCTGAGCGTGAAAAGAAATAATTCCTGATACCTTTTTATTGGCGATTTAGCTTCGATTTGTACCGCTATGTAACTTTTGGTTTTTCGTGGCGGTGAAAAGTTCGTTAGCAAAAAGGAATGAGATAAATGCTATAACTCATTAAATCGTTCAAATATATGGATTATATCATTGAGAGGGTTAGGGTCTGATTTCATAGCTTCAGCTATGTAAGCTCGCTTTAGCATACCAAGTCGCATGCCTGCTTTGTGAGAAAAAATATTCAGTATACTTTTACCAGGGATCAACTTTTTCCACTCGTCAGTATCTTTTTCGATACTATCCTTAATTCGCTCCATTGTATAATCGATGAATTTGGATATATTCGTACTATCAATTGTTTGATCGACTCGGGTTTTTTCAGTGGTTGCCTGACTACATATAATACTCTTAAGCTGTTCATTAGACTTTCCATTACAATCTTTGGGCATGAGGTTTATATTGCCCACTCCCTCGCGGAAATGAGCCGAAGTATATAATGCTACAGTATAGGAAATCATTTCCTTAGCAATATCTTTGAGAGTGTTTCTTATAGAAGCTGGAGTTCTTAACCAAGAGCCCTCAGGTGCAAGAGGAGAAAAAACACGCGCCAAGATGTCTTCTTCTAAGAAATAATTTTCTAGATGATACTTATCTAACACACTCAATCGATCTTTACTCGACTTCGTGAGAGCACTCTTATCCTGTGATAAGGGTATTGTATCACCATCGCAAACCATGAAGAATTCAACTCCCCAAATTGACTTATCTAAAACTTCTTCTACTAGTGTCGAGAACGAACGTATGAGACCTTTACCACCACTAGGTACAAGCACTAAGTCGGGGAAGCTCTCTCTCAATATTGCTCCATATGTCTGCTTATCCAAGCTAGCATGTGTTCCCTCTATTAATACTATCTTTTTACCCAAGGCAATGATTCCGACAGACTGCCCCAGAAGCTTTAATGCTTGATTTGTTTCATCATCTTCACTAACCGGTATAGCTTGATTTTGTCCCTCAGAAAGTGGAGGCCCAATGAAAACAACTGAGTGTTCCAGAGAGGCAGTTATAATATCTGGGGAATGAGTGCAGAAAATGAATTGATTATTCTCCCCTAGCCCCGTTAGTGTTTGTATAAGTTTGTGGCTGAGTTCTGGGTGCAAGTGAAGTTCCGGTTCATCGAATATAACTATACAGTCACTGGGACTTCTAAGAATAAAATCAAAAACAATATTGATAACTTCGCTCTCACCTGAGCTCAATGTTGTTAGCGGGAATTCTTGGCCTTCAAGTGCATATTTTAGCTGCTGAGCTTTTAAATCTGCGTCAAGCAATTCTTTAGGTGCTAATAATTTTCGAAATGCATCTTTGAAAGGTTCTAAAGGGTCAGGAAAGTCGAGTTGCATGCTTTTTTCACCTTGGCGCATAAGCCTTTCAGCCTTGGAAGATATCTTGTTTCTATGAGCTTGGACTTTACGAAACATTGCATGAAGAGTATCTTGATATCTGCTTTGAAATCCACCGAATGTGAGATTCCAGTTAACCGACTCTTCATCAGGGTCAACAATATCAAAGCTAAATCTATATGGGTCAATCTTTCTAATCGACCTATCGCTTTCTATATTAACAACGCTGCTTTTCCAGTTTCTCCGAAGACGATTTGCTTGAAGTATAACTTGAAGAAGTTTGGCATCCTGAATATTGGCAGTATCAATTTGAGATTTTCCCCAAGCTTCATGTTCAGTTTTACATGTAACATCTACAACTAATTGAATATTTTGATTATTGGTAGGACTCTGGCAGTGATTAACTAACTGTTGTATAAGGCGTGTTTTACCAACTCCATTACGGCCTGCGATGACGACAACATTGGATAATCCATCGATATTGAAACATTTTACAGGAGGAACATCTTTTACGCGGATTGTATCAATGTGCATTTTTATACTCGTTAATCTTATATTATTTTTATTTGGTCTTCATTTTAGCTTTACGTACTAGATTCTAATTAGGTTTTGATTCAGAAATCTGGCGACTCTATCGCTTTTCAGTAAAATTATAGCACATAGCCAATTAACCGGAGAACGTCGTTTTGGTATTTTTGACTATTGACAAGGTGAACGCGTAGTGGGCCTAGGCCTTCAGCATCTCCTTCTTCCTCAGCACCTTCTCTGCATTCTTCTTGGCACCGACCTTCTGGAAGATGGTAAGTGCTTCATCCAGGTCCTCATGCGCCTTGTCACGGTCTCCCTTGCCGCCGCGAGCAAGGTACATCAAGCCTCGCTCATAAAGGGTCCTGGCTTCATCCCAGGGGAGCTGGTATTGCCTGTTGATTTCGACCGATTTGTCGAAGGACCCGGTCGCTGTATCCCAGTTCTTCCGCGCTGTGGCCAGCATACCTCTGGCCAGATACATGGGTGCAGGCAGGCCATACCAGTTCTGTTCCGGTTTTAGCAGCTCGAAGCCCCTGTTTACATATTCCGCTGCCTTGTCAGGCTGGCCCATCTTCAAATAAAGCTCAGCCAGCACCGGAAGCACCCACAGCTCGAAGAGAACATTACCCCCGTTCCGGCAGATTTCCAGGCTTTTCAGCAGCAGCTCTTGGGCTTTTGGAAAGTTTCCCTCCTCCAGACTCAGGCTTCCCAGGACAAAATAGAAGGCTTTGACGGCAACGGTGTTGTGCCTGTCATAATGAAGAGACAGGGCCTCCTCCAGCACCTGCCGTGCCCTGTCCCAATCTCCCGCGCGGAGATAAAGGAATCCCAGACTGGCCGAATCCTCGAGCCAGCAGGTAAACGCAGCATTAACGTCAAAGCTCTGAGCTATCTGGCATGTTTCCATTGCCTTGGGGATCTCCCCGGACAGCGCGTGCGTTAGCACCAGAGAACGATTGGCCGCATTTGGAGACGCCCTGCCAACCTTTGCCACCTCCGGCGCGACTATCCTCTCCCATTTCAGGGCCAGGGGGATGTTGCGCGCCAAGGTGCGCGTCAGAATGGCCTGATGGCCACATAGCATCATCCCCAGCGGGTTGCCACCCTGGACATAAAACTCCCAGTCTTTTTCCTGATATTGCATCCCCTTATCAAGCTCTCCCATGCGTGCCTGAGCAGTGCCGAGCGGAGTGCCCACAAATGTGCCCAACTTTCCGGCCAGGTCCTCAGCTTTCCTTGCCCAGGTGACCGAGGTGGCAGGCTCATCTGTGTGCAGATATTGATGAGCTACAAGCGTATAGAAAAACGCCTTCTCCGGGGTATCGGGACCGGGCTCGGCAAGAAGCCGCGCAGCCTCCAGATGTTCCAGTGCCTTTGCCTGGTCCTGCAATAGCAGAGGCCCTTCGGCAAGAATACCCACCAGTATTGTGTGCTCCAGGACCAAGTTTGGAAGGTCGCCGAGCTTTTCGTAGAGTTTCAAGGCCTCCTGCCCATGCTTCAGGGCGGCACTATAATCCCCGCCATAAGCTTCAGCGGATGCCAGATTTTTTAGTATCTCCGCCTTCTTGGCTAGTTCTTCATCCATCGTCGTCCTCTCTATTTGAAAGCAGCACACTAGGCGCCAAGCATCTCCTTCTTCCGCAGCACCTTTTCCACATCCTTCCTGGCACCCACCTTTTGGAAGATGGCAAGTGCTTTGTCCAGGTCCTTATGCGCCTTGTCCCGGTCTCCCTGGCCGCCGCGAGCCAAGTACATCAATCCCCGCTCATAAAAGGTCCTGGCTTCATCCCAGGGGAGCTGGTATTGCCTGTTGATTTCAATTGCTTTGTCGAAGGACTCGGTCGCTGTATCCCAGTCCTTCCGCGCTGTGGCCAGCATGCCCTTAGCCATATATATTGGGGCAGGTAGTCCGTACCAATTCTGGCCCGGCTCCATAAGCTCGAAGCCCCTGTTCACATATTCCGCCGCCTTGTCAGGCTGGCCCATCTCGAGACAAAGCTCAGCCAACACCGGAAGAACCCACAGCTCAAACAGAACGTTACCTCCGTTCCGGCAGATTTCCAGGCTTTTCAGCAGTAGCTCTTCGGCTTTCGGAAAGTTTCCCTCCTCCAGGCTCAGGCTGCCCAGGGCAAAGGAACAAGCGTCCACGGCGGCGAGGTTGGTTCTGTCTTTATGGACGGCTATTGCCCCTTCCAGATAATCCCTGGCCTTGTCCCATTCTCCTTGGCGCAAATAGTGAAATCCAACGCCGGCAACGTCTTCAAAGGGGCAAATCGCCCCGGTTTCTGCCACTGAGCCCTTGTCCTGTATAGTCTTGATTGCCCGGCAGGACTCCTCCGCCTTGGCAACTTCTCCGGATAGCGTATATATTAGCGCCAGCGGGCGTCTCAGGAAGAGCTCAATTGTAGGTATGCCGAACTTAGTCGTCTCGGGCAGAGCTTTCTCCCCCCATTTCCTGGCCATTGGGACATCCCGCAACAAAGCCAAGCTGAGGGTAAGCTGTTGGCCCAGCATTGCGAGGGGAAGCGGACTTCCCTTCTTGACGACCGGCTCCCAGATATTCACATTGTAGGCTATCCCCTCGTCTATCAGCCCAGTATAAGTCAAGGCAATGCCCAGGCTAGAGGCTGCCTTCAGCCGTGTGCCCATAGGCACACCCAGCCCTGCAAATAAGTCCACAGCCCTATGTGCCCAATTGAGGGCGGTAGCCGGCTGTCCCAGGTGGAGATATACATGTGCCATACGTTGATATAATAGCCCCTTCTCTACACTATCAGGGTCCTCTTCTAACATGGTCCTGGCCGCCTCCACGTGTTCAAGGGCCAAATCTTCCCTGCCCAAGGCACTGTATATGGTTATGAAACTCATCTGAGCGCGGATTATCTTTTGTTTGTCGCCCAGCTTCTCATATAGCTCCAGCGCCGACCCGGTATAGCCAAGGGCAGCATCATAATCCATTTGGGCTAAAGAGACGCTGACCAAATTCTCTAATAGCTGCGCCTTCTTGGCAAGCTCCTCTTCTATCATTGACCCACTTTTCTCCATCAGCTTCAGTGCGGTTTCATAATATCGCCTCGCTTGGTCCCAGGCGAACAGCCTGGCTGCTTTATCCCCAGCCTTCTGAGCGTAGTCAACAGCCTTGGACAGGTCATTCCCCTCAAGAAAATGGTATGCCAGCGCTTCCAGATGGTCGTCTATCTTCCTGGCATATACTCTCTCTACTGCCTCTCCCACCTTCAGGTGGTGCCTTCTCCTTCTGACGGGGCTGATGCCTTCATAAAGGACATCTCTGAGCTGAGTGTCGGCGAAGGCGTAGACCTCGTCCCCCAGGACGTGCCGGGCGACCACGAGGTGGGCCTGCAAGCACTTATCAATTATGTCGATCAATTTGTTTTCATCTAAGCCAGTAACCTCGCTTAGCACCGGAAAACTGAACTCTCTGCCAATCACCGCCGCCGCACTCAAGACGTGGCAGGATTCTTCATCCAGGCGCCCTAGCCTTTTCTGGGCTATCTCCTTTATGCCACGAGGAACATGTACATCAGAAAAGTCCTTGACACCCCAGCCATTTTCCACCGGGTATACTGCTCCCTCTTCGACCAAAGAGCGTAATACTTCCTCGACAAAGAAAGGATTGCCTTCCGTCTTGGCATATACCAGGTCAGGCAGCTCGCTGGGAACCTTCTCGCCGAACGTCTGCCTGATCATTTGAAGAACATGATCGAAGGCCAGTCGTTTTAAGGGAAGCGCATAAGACAGCCTCTCCCGGTTTATTTCAGCAACAGAGCAAGAGAGGGAACGCTGGTCTTCCAACTCCAGGTCACGATAAGCACCCACAACCAGGAGGTGCTCAGCGGTGATGGCACGCGCCATGTGGAGCAAAAGCCCCATCGAGGCATCATCGAACCACTGCAGGTCATCCAAGAACAGCACAAGCGGAGACTCTTTGGAGATGTTGACAAAGAACTGAGTAACCGCCTCAAAGAGGCGGATGTGCTGTTGCACATTGGGTGCCGATGTTGGAGATGGGATGGTGCCCAACTTCTCGCCAACCTCAGGTATCAGTTTTGCCAGCTCCGGGGCGAAGGTGTCCACGGCCTTGAACAGAAGAAGTGGTGGTGCCCAGCGGAAATATTCCTTAATGATATTGCTCCAGGGCTGGTAAGGGACAGCTCCCTCGCGCTCGTAACCGCTGCCCATGAGACACTGGGCACCTCGGAGCTTGGCGTAGCTTCTCAGTTCATAGGCCAGCCTGGTCTTACCAATGCCGGCCTCTCCGGTAATAAACACCAGGCCTCCTTCACTTCTCAAGGCTGCATCCAGGCGTGCCCTGAGGATTCTTATTTCTTGCTCCCGGCCCACCAGCGGCTGAGCCCACTGTGGCTCGGGACTAGGAATCGTCTCAGTAGCTTTCCCTTCGGTTGTCACCTCCACATATGTGGGTCTGGCTTCGGGCGTCTCAATCACAGACTTGAGAGCCTGCGAAAGCTCACCGGCCGACTGGTAGCGTTTTTCGGGGTCTTTGGCAAGAAGCTTCAGGATGACCTGCTCCAGCGCTTCAGGAATCTCGGGGGCTAGTCTTCGAGGCATCATGGGCAGGTCATTGATATGGCTGAAAATGATTTTAACTGGGTCATCTCCGGGGAAGGGAGGCCTGCCAGTAGCCATCTCATAGAGAACGCAGCCCAAAGAATAGAGGTCTGACCTGGCATCGGAGCGCTTTCCTAGGGCTTGCTCAGGAGGCAGATAGGCGGGGGTCCCTACTATCACACCTCTCGGTGTGAGCTTAGGTCCGCGTAATGCTCCGGCCAGGCCGAAGTCCATCAGCTTGGGCAGCCCCGCGGAGGTAATCATGATGTTCTCCGGCTTGATGTCTCGGTGGAGGATGCCATGAGAATGCGCATATTCCAGTGCCTGGCAGACCTGGCTGCCGATTCTGAGCGTGGTAGCGGCATCACAGCGTGCACCGGGTTGAGAGCTGATCAAACCGCTTAGGTTAGGGCCATCGACGAACTCCAGGATGAGGTAATGGCTCTCGCCCTCCTGGCCGATGTCGTATATGGCGACAATATGAGGATGAGAAAGGCTAGCGGTGGCCTTGGCTTCCTGCTCAAAGCGGGCAAAGGACTCCTGGTCAAGGCCTTCACCCTTAATGACTTTAATGGCTACGGTGCGGCCGAGCCTGGTATCCTCAGCCTTGAAGACAATACCCCTGCCGCCCTCTCCCAGCTTCTTTGTGACCTTGTACCTGCCGCCCTGGAACGATTCAAACACCGCTCATCTCCTACCACCGTTGGCAGATCCCACCGCTCAAACTTATGAGCAATTGCTTCATGATTTGTATAATCATACTCGTGGGTGAATATGGAGTCAATGCCCCCTGACCAGGCGTGCTGACACCCTGATTAAAAGATAGATTAACGCAGGAAATGCCCCCAAGGGGATTCGGACCCCTGATCTTCAGCTTGAAAGGCTGATGTCCTAGGCCGCTAGACGATGGGGGCAACGTCAAGCATTTTACGGGTAAATGGCTAAATGTGCAAGGTCTGACTAAAATATAGCCTGCTTTGACTTGCTAATAACTTGGATATGAGGTATTATGTGACGGTTGTCATGCACACAACTGGTAATCTCAAATTGAAAGGAATTGCCCGAAAGCGCCAAAAACATGGACTGTGCTGTTTATTCTCTATGATACCTACGCTCTACCTGTTTGGTTCTGGAAAGGATGACTATCGAGGTCAATGTATATGACTCAAAGGAGGTTTGATAAATATGATGAAAGAGACAGATAAAGTTGCTTCACGAGTTGAGGAAGTAATTGATGAAGCCAGCGGCAAGATATATTTGCCTCCTTGCCAGGTTCGCTGTCCTCTTAAAATAGATATTCAGCGCAATCATGCCATGATTTCATGCCTTCCCCTGGATGAGAAGGAGGCCTCCAGCCAGATATTAAAGATAGGCGATGAAATCTATGACAAAAACCCCCTATTTCCGATAATCTGCAGCTACGTTTGTGGGCTTTGCGAGAAAGAGTGTAATTATGAAGACCAGACCGGAGCGGTGAGAAGAAAATTGCTTTTGCGATTTATCGCCGAGCGTTATCTGCCTTACTTGGAGACAAAACCCTCATACGCTCCTCCTACCAGGGAAAAGGTGGCAGTGATTGGAGGAGGACCGGCAGGGCTGATGTGTGCTTATACACTGAGCAGGAATGGTTACCGGACCACCATTGTGGAGAAAAGTTCGAAATTGGGGGGTGCCCTGAGATTAATTCCTCGATATCGCCTTCCTGAAAATATCATGGATGCTACCTTGAATAATTTAGTCAGGATTGCTCATATAGATGTCAAACTCGGCCACAAAATGGGAGATGGTGAGAAAGTGCTGGACGAACTCAGAAAAGAAGGTTACCAGGCCACATTTATCGCTACCGGCACCCCCTCTCCAAGACCTCTTAACTTCGAAGGGAAACTTGTGGGGGGAGCAGACCTGGAAGGAGTCATGTTTGGGTTGAACCTCCTCTCTGACGTCAGCCAGAAGAAAGTTCGCCCTCGACTCTTCGAGGGCAAAAAGGTCATAGTAATTGGAGGCGGTAATGTGGCTTTTGATGCCGCGAGAACTGCCCGACGACTTGGCGGAAAAGTTACCCTCATGTGCCTGGAGAGTGAAGACAAATCTTCTAAAGATGGGATACCGGCTGATGTTGAAGAAATTGAGGGCGCCACTGAAGAAGGAATTCAAATCATCTATTCCCGTGGTGTAGAAGAGATAATCGGTGAGGATGGCAAATTCAAGAAGATAAAGTGCCCTCGGTGCACATGGGTCTACGACCAGATGGGATACATCGGATTTAATCCCAAGTTCGATAAGAGTGACGTGATATATCTTGAGGGAGACGTGCTACTCATTACCATTGGACAAGCTGCAGAGAGAAAATTCTTCCAGCAAGAAGACCTGCTGGATGAAAGAGGCAGGATTGACGTCGACCCACTTACTCTGATGAGCAATCGCAAAAAGGGGATTTTCATCGGAGGTGATGTCAGGCGAATCGGCTATGCCTCAGAGGCAATGAGAGAAGGGATCATAACTGCCGAGTCTATAGACCGCTACCTTAAAGGCGAAGACCTTAAGAAAGGCAGAGAGAGCGAGTATGAGAAAGCAGCTATTCCCAGGGCTACAGAGTACAAACCTCAACCTGAGCTTAAATGGTTGCCGGCGGGAAAGAGGTTGAACTTTGAACCTTTTGAGAAAGGATTTACCCTGGAACAGGCGGTGGAAGAGGCTAGTAGATGTCTATGCTGCGGCCCGTGTAAGAGTTGTAAAGCATGCGTGATGCTGGAGCTTCAACTTGAGATACCAAAAATTGAACTCAATCAAGAGATATGTAGCGGATGTGGGGTCTGTGTTCTCCTATGCAGCTATGACGCCATCAAATTAGAGAAATCTGGGGACGGAGCTGTAGCAGTTATAAATGACATCGGGTGCAAGCGATGCGGCGTGTGTGCTGCTGCTTGCCCCAGCGCGGCGATTGCCCCTGAACACTTTACTAACGAAGAAATTATAGCTGAAATCGAGGGCGTGTTAGTATAGATTTCACTGAATATTGCATTCCTCAGGAATCGTCTTATAAACTAATCCCAGGCGAATTTTGAATTACGGGGTTCCCACGAAAATCGCAAGATTTTCATGGGGTAGTATATGTCAAAGGCAGCAAGGCAGTCCCTCAAATTAGCTTCTATTAGCGTCCATGGCATTGTTCAGGGCGTCGGCTTCAGGCCTTTCGTCTATGGACTAGCTGTTAAGCACAACCTTAAGGGATGGGTTTACAACACTTCAGAAGATGTCAAGATTGAGGTAGAAGGTAAAGCAGAAGCTATTAAGCAGTTCGAGCGGGAGCTCGAGACAAAAGCCCCACCGCTGGCTCACATTGAGAACGTAACTATTGAGTATCACCCACCCCGCGGTTATAAAAACTTTGAAATTCGGCAGAGCCAGGCACAGAAGGGGAAATATCAGCTTATCTCTCCGGATGTTGCTACCTGCCAGGCTTGCCTTGGTGAGTTGCTAAATCCTGAAGACCGCCGCTACCGCTATCCCTTTACCAACTGCACCAATTGCGGCCCACGCTTTACCATAATTGAAAATATGCCCTATGACCGCCCCAAAACAACCATGCGCTATTTTCAAATGTGCCCCCAATGCCAGGCGGAATATGATAATCCCCTGGACCGCCGCTTCCATGCTCAACCCAACGCTTGCCCAAAATGCGGTCCCCAGGTCGAGCTGGTTGATAACCAGGGCAATCTGGTAACCAAGTCGAATTCTATTGCTGCTGCCAGTCAGCTTCTTAAAGAAGGGAAAATTGTGGCCATTAAGGGCTTGGGAGGGTTTCTCCTGGCTTGCGATGCCACGAACGATACCGTGATTAAAACATTGCGGCAGAGGAAGAAGCGCTCCTCCAAGCCTTTCGCCATAATGGTAACCGATGTAGACGAAGCTAAACGGCATTGCTATGTCTCGCCAGAGGAGGAGAAATTACTTACCTCACCTCCAAGCCCCATTGTGCTCATGAGGTGGAGGGAGGACTCATCTGTATCTCGGGAGGTAGCGCCAAATTTACGATTCTTAGGGCTTATGCTGCCATATACTCCGCTTCACCACATACTGCTCAGGGACACGGACCTGCCTTTAATGATGACCAGCGGCAATCTCAGCGAAGAGCCTATTGCCAGAGATAATGATGAAGCCTTAAGGAGGCTTTCCGGTATTGCCGATTACTTTCTAATCCATAATCGGGATATCTATTCCCGCTACGACGACAGCGTTGCCATAGTGGAAAGGGGCACAAGCCAGCTTATAAGGCGGGCGCGTAGCTACGCTCCCTATCCCATCTGCCTCTCATTTGAAGCCAAGCAGGTGCTTGGTTGTGGCGCTGAGGAGAAAAATACCTTCTGCCTGACAAAAGATAACTATGCCTTCTTATCGCAGCATATTGGCGATATGGAGAATATGGAAACCCTGGAACATTTTGACAGCACTATATCCCTGTATAAAAGGCTTTTCCATATAGAGCCTGAAATCATTGCCCATGACCTTCACCCTGACTACCTGGCCACGAAGTATGCCCGGGAGTTAGGCGAGTCCGGTATAAAACTTATTCCTGTGCAGCACCACCATGCTCATATCGCCAGTTGTCTGGCTGATAATGGGCTGGAGTCACCGGTTATCGGCGTGGCCTTCGATGGCACAGGAATGGGTGCAGACGGAAATATCTGGGGAGGGGAATTCCTGGTAGCCGACTACCGTAATTTTCGCCGAGCAGGACATCTGGAGTACCTGCCTTTGCCCGGAGGAGCCGCAGCTATAAAAAGACCCTACCGCACCGCCATCGGCTATATTCTCACTCTATTAGGGGAGAACGCCCTCAACGCTGTCATTGCGAGCGAAGCGAAGCAATCTCAACTAGCTTCTATCGGGCAAGTTACTGGAGTTGAGGTGGAGGTTATCAAGCGCCAGATAGAAAGAAAGATAAATTCACCGCTTAGCTCAAGCATGGGACGCCTTTTTGATGCCATATCAGCCCTGCTGGGCATAAGGGGCGAAATAGATTACGAAGGACAGGCGGCGGTGGAACTGGAGATGGCTGCCCTCTCTTCTGTCATTGCGAGGCCTGTCCCGGGCGAAGCGAGGGAACTCGACGAAGCAATCTCCGGTAATAATGAAAGCTACCCATACCGCATAGTAGAAGATGAGGGAATAAGAATCGTGCACCTGAGGGACCTGGTCTCAGCCGTAATAGAAGACTTACGTCAGGGTATCTCAAAGGGGAGGATATCAGTCAAATTCCACAATACCGTAGCCCGGATGATAAACGAAATGTGTCACTTGATAGCCGATGAAACTGGCGTCAACCAGGTAGCCTTAAGTGGTGGCGTATTCCAGAATCGCTTACTGTTGAGAAAAACAGTCAGCTTACTGGAAAGCAGCGGTTTCCAGGTTTTTACCCACAGACACGTACCCTGTAATGACGGTGGCATCTCTCTGGGTCAAGCAGTTATTGCCAATTTCGCCGTCTAAAGAGTTACCTCCCCCTTTGTCATTGCGAGGCTGGCGAAGCCAGCCGAAGCAATCTCTTCCCTTGTGTCGTTGCGAGGAGCCGCAGGCGACGAAGCAATCCCATTCAAAGATGGAGTTGACCCTTTTTATTGCCAGCTCAGGAAGGGATAAGTTTCGTCGTCAACGATATTCCAGGTGTGGGCGGGGTTGGTCTGGCCAGGATTAACTGCGATTATGTTCCAGCCTGCACCTGAGAAAGTGGCGATGTTCTGCATTTGCGCTGTAGTCTTGCCCGTCCCACCATCCGAGGTAGCTTGTCCGCTGGTTTGCGTATCCCAGAAGGAGTTGCTCACAGTGGCCGTGTTCCATCCCACCAGACCGCCAACCTGCGTAGAGCTGGTCACGCTGCCGGTGGAATAGGAGTGGGTCACGTTGCCATAATAATTCACTCCCACCAGACCGCCAACCTGTTTAGAGCCAGTCACGCTGCCGGTGGAATAGGAGTTGCTCAGAATGCCCCTGTAATACCAATTATCCCCCACCAGACCGCCGACACGCGAATCGCCAGTCACGCTACAGCTGGAATAGGAGTTGCTCAGGGTAGCCTGATTCCATCCCACCAGACCGCCGACACGCGAATCGCCAGTCACGCTGCCGCTGGAATACGAATTGTTCACAATGCCCCCATTATGTCCCACCAGAACACCAACCTGCGAAGAGCCAGTCACGTCGGCATTGACCACTCCGACATTCTCGACGACCCCGACATTGTCGATGTAACGTATCCAAGAAATATGAGTGAAAAGCCCCACATAATCTTCGTCAGGGCGGTTGATAAACAAGTCCCTTATCTCATATCCCTGACCGTTGAAACTCCCGGTAAACTGGTCATCAGAGATTCCAATTGGCTCCCAGCCTCTTCCCCCATTGGCTGTCTCATTCGCCAGTTCCATATAACCGGCAGTAGTAGAATCGAGGTCGTTCATCAGAATGTAACTGCCGCCCAGGTTATTTCTGATGGCATGCAAATCATACCAATCCCGTATTTCAATAGGAGGAGGAGCACAGCTTGTTATCCCTGCAATTAAGACTACCATGATCGAAAAGATGCCAACTCTTTTCATGTAACGGTGTCTCCTCGAACTAAGTATTGTCTTCGTATTTCACCTCCAGATTTTTGTAGTCGCCTGAATAAATTCCAAATCTCAAAATCCAGATGACAATTGAAATCCAAATGCTTAAATGACAAAACTACTCCTTTTTCCCATTTTGGTTTTGAGCTTTGTCATTTGTTATTTTTTACGAGCCCAACAAATTGGGCAACAACATTATTTAGGCAACCTCAATGTTTTAGTTTCCCAAAATCTCTAACTTATAGTGTATTATATCCCCTCGCCACGCTGTCAATGAGTATTACAGGGTCAACTCTATTTTTCTTTAGGCTCGGCAAGCAGGGGGGAGAACGGGGAAAAAATAGAGTTGACCCCTTTACCTTCGCCGTATAAAGAGGAACATAAGCAAGGCAGCGATGCTTTTGGCATCGCAGATTTCGCCCGAGGCAATAAGTCGGGGTATCTCATCCGGGGAAACGCGGACTAGCTCGATGTCGTCAGTATCCTCAGCCACGAGGCGACTGGGCACAAGGTCGGTAGCCACAAAGCAATGGAGGTACTCCGTGCCATAGCCTGGGATGGCGTAAAAGCCTCCCAATGTGTCTATTTTCCGGGGGAAGTAGCCAATTTCCTCCTGTAATTCGCGGCGCACAGAGCCAATGGGCTCTTCACCAGGGTCAATGCCACCAGCCGGTATTTCCAGAAGAAACCTGTCCACGGGATGGCGGAATTGGCGAACTAAAAGGACTTTATCTTGTTCATCAAGAGCCACTACAGCTATACAAGCGCTGTGCTCCACTACCTCTCTTGTGGTCTTTATGCCGTTAGCTTTTTCCACGGTGTCCACGCGTATATTTACCGCGCGCCCGCGATAAATCTGTTGGGTAGCTAGCTTCTTTTCCGGCTTCACCATACTATTGCTACTTAGCTAAAATTGCACCGCTTTGCTTGCAGATGACAGCTTCAAAGGTGGCGAATAAGGGCTACCTCATCGCAGTTGGGAAACTTGGGACAGCGATAGCATTCCGCCCATACCTTCTGGGGCAGCTCCGTTTTGTCGATTAGTTGGAAGCCATGTTTTTCAAAAAAAGCCGGCTTACGAACGAGACAAAAAACCCTGGGTATGCCTAATTCCTTAGCCTCTTCCAGACAGGCCTGGGCAAGCAAAGAGCCAATCCTTTGGTTTTGTTCATTTTCATCGACAGCCAGAGACCTGATTTCAGCTAAATCAACCCAGGTGACATGCAACGCCGCACAAGCGATAACCTGATTTCCCCTCCTGACTACGAAGTAATCTCTAATATCCTCATATATCTCAGATAAGGCGCGAGGCAACATCTCCCCCTTATCAGCAAAATGACTGATCATCTGGTGCATGGAGGGAGCATCGCTCACCCTTGCCCTATCAACCTTTATGTCAGCTTTCATTTCTTCTTCCTCCCAGTTTTTGCCACAGCGAACTATAAAAATAAGTTGGCTCGTGAATTCTTAAGAAGCGGGCTATGTGAGGGCTGAGCTTCACTCTGACATTTTGCCCGTCGGATAATGGCAATTCAACTTGTCCGTCAATGCTAAGTATGACCTTTTCTCTGCGGGCAACCTTCAAATCAATTATGCTCTGCGGAGGCAGTACCAGGGCATGACTCAATCCCAGGTGGCAGGATATTGGTTTGAGGATGATTTCTTTGGATTGAGGATGAAGAATTGGTCCGCCAGATGCCAGGGAATAGCTGGTGCTCCCGGTAGCGGTGGCCACAATTATGCCATCAGCCCGGTAAGTGGTTATCGCTGTGCCATCAATTTCTGCTTCTATGTTAACCAGGCGAACCGCAACACTTCGTAGCACGACATCATTCAAAGCATGAAAGCTTTTGTCTTCAACCTGCGCCTCGAGCATGGCCCTTTCCTCAATCCAGCCTTTCCCCTTGAGCAAATCGGGCAAATCGGACAAAACCTCATCGCCATCTATCTCTGTGATAAATCCCAGCCTGCCCAGGTTTATACCTAAAATGGGCACCGACAGAGGAGTTACGATTCGAGCAACATGGAGAATAGTGCCATCTCCGCCAATACTGAGAATTAACTCCGTGCCCGCTATCTGGGATCTAGCTTCATCTTCGTCCTTGGTTGAGCATCGCCAAGAAGAGACTCCCCGAGAGGATAGAAACTCTTCCAGTTTCTCAGCTAAGTCTCGGGCTTTCTCACGTAGAGGGTGATACAGAATACCAATACGCTTCACAGGTGAGCGAAGTGTAGCACTGGTAAATTCTGACTGTCAAACCAGCTAACAGAACCAGCTTTGATAGTCAGTATTGTCTTTGGCAAAGTCCTCTGTAATCGAGAGTAGGCTCTTTCTCATGCCGACGGTGAGGGCATGCCTCTTGTGCAGAGCATTCAGGATTACGGTAGCAAGGTGTCCTCTTTTTCTGGTAGAAGGTCTGCGTAGTCATTCTGAGTCACCCCATGTCACTTTTCGACAGGCAGGCAAATAGTGCTTATTTCCCCTTATACCTGGGCAAGGGCTTCTTCTCCAGGAAGGCTTTCACGTTTTCGCGGTGGTCCTCACTCTGCCGGCATATGCGTATAGAGTCGGTTTCAAGGTCAAGCTGACGCGCCAGCCTGTCGAAGAGACCGCGCCACACCATCTTTTTGGTTAGTTCCACGGAAAGAGGTGCCTGCTGGACAATCTTGGCGGCCAATTCTCTGGCTATCTTCATCAAGTCATCAGGTGGAACTACCCGACTGACAAGGCCAATTCGCTGGGCTTCAGTGGCATCGATTAACTCGGCGGTGTACATCAATTCCAGAGCGTTGGACATTCCTACTGCCAGGGGCAGGTAACATGTTAGGCCAAAGTCGGGCACTAGTGCTCGTGCCACCTGGGCAACACCAAACCTGGCTGTCTCCGAGGCTATTCTGATGTCACAGCTCAGTGCTAAGGACAGACCGGCGCCCACACAAGGTCCGTTTATGGCGGCAATGGTTGGTTTTTGCAGCCTGGGGAAAATATCGGCAGCGGGCCACCCGGTTACTTGGAGACGGTTGAAGCGGGATTGCTCGGTAGCCCCGGTTAGCACTTGCATGGCGGAAACATCAGCGCCGGAGCAGAAACCACGCCCGGCACCGGTAACAATCAATACCCTGACATTATCGTCCTCGGCCACTTCATCTACTGCCAGAGGCAGGTTCATTCCCATTTTTAAGGTAAGGGCGTTCAACTTCTTCGGTACATTGAGGGTTAAAGTGGCAATTCCGCAATCATCCTTTTCTAGTAAGAGGTCTTCATATTCCATCCTGATTTACCTCCTGTTCATATGGTTATTTGAAAGAACAATTATACAAGGGCAGAGAAATTTTCTGCCCATCCCGCACCCATTTAGCATATTCGAGGTAGCAATTCCCCGGATAGCATATCAACGATTCGGGAGGGGCCGAGCTTTGTTTTCATTATCACCTTCCCCGGGTGGTCCTTGGTTACCTCGCCGATGATGGCAGCATCTCTACCATAGCTATTTTTTCTCATTCGGGCCAGAATCTTATCGGCATCGGCGGGGTCCACTATAGCTACCAGCTTGCCTTCATTGGCCACATAAATGGGGTCAAGTCCCAAGAGCTCGCAGGCAGCTTTAACCTCTTCTTTTACTGGTATCTTGACCTCTTCTATCACAATGCTCACCTTCGATTGCCGGGCCAATTCGTTGAGCGTGGTCGCTAGCCCACCCCTGGTAGGGTCACGCATACAATGAATCCTGGATGAGACCTCCAGCATCTGAGACACTAATTTATTCAATGGAGCACAGTCGCTTTCCAAATTCATGGAGAACTTTAATCCTTCACGCTGACTCATTATAGCTATACCGTGGTCGCCTATGGTGCCACTCAGCAAGACCTTATCCCCAACTCTGGCGTTAGCTCCTGAGATATCAACTCCGGGAGAGATTATCCCTACTCCCGAGGTGGTGATAAACAGCTTATCAGCTTGTCCTCGATTTACCACCTTGGTATCCCCGGCGATTATACTTACCTCGGCTTCTTCAGCAGCTTTCTTTATTGATTGCACTATCTGCTCAAGCTCACTTAAGAGAAAGCCCTCTTCTATGATTGCCGAGAGACTCAAGTATAAGGGCTTGGCTCCATTCATAGCTAAGTCGTTCACCGTGCCACAAATGGCCAGCTTGCCGATATCACCGCCAGGAAAGAAGATGGGATTTACCACGTAGCTATCGGTGGTGAAAGCCAGGCGCCCACTGGCTTCGAAAACAGCTGAGTCATCTAATTTATTCAATGCCGGATTAGCCAGGAAGGGAAGGAATTTTTTCTCCACTAGTTCGTGGCTCAATTTGCCACCACTGCCATGGGCTAAAAGAATGCTATCATCCATAAGCCTGCTCCATATCTACCCTAAAAGCCTTGCAAATTTTCCAGAGTCCCGTATTGATAATAGGCGGCGCAGGCGCCTTCACTGGAGACCATGCAGGGACCGACAGGTCTTTCCGGCGTGCAGACCTTTCTAAAGAGTTTGCATTCCAGTGGTATAGCTGCGCCACGGATTACATCCCCGCACCGGCATCCCTCAGGCTCCCGCGGTGGTTTCAGGCTCACTGAAAAAGCCTTGTCGGCGTCAAATCGCTCGTATTTTCCTCTCATTTTCAAGCCACTTTGAGAGACAATTCCAATCCCCCGCCAGTTAGCTTCGCCAATCTCAAAAACGTTCTCCGTAAGTTGCCAGGCCTTTCTATTTCCCTCTGGCTTTACTCCTCGGGGGTAAGCTATCTCCACTTTGGGCTCGCCCTTTTCAATTTGTTCCACCAGCTTATCTATGCATAACAAGATATCCAGTGGTTCAAATCCCGAGATAACACAGGCAACTCCATAATCCTGGGGGATAAATTCATAGGGATGAGAACCAATTATAACACTGACATGTCCGGGGCCGATGATGCCATCTAGCTTTACCTCGCCTGAATCGAGCAACGCTTTCATCACTGGCGGGGTCAGCTTATTAAGAGATAGAACGTGGAAGTTTTCTATTTTCTCCCGCTGGGCTTTAAGTATAGAAGCGGCTATGGTTGGCGCCGTGGTCTCAAAGCCGATGCCGATGAAGATGACTGATTTCCCAGGATTGGCTTTTGCTATCTCTACAGCATCTATGGTGGAATATACTATTCGTACATCTGCTCCCTCAGCTCTCGCTTGTTGCAAGCTCGAATAGCTGCCGGGAACTCTTATCATGTCCCCAAAAGTAGTGATGATAACGTCAGGCAGGTGTGCCAGGGCGATGGCCTTGTCCAGGTCAGCAGTTGCTGTAACACAGACGGGACAGCCCGGCCCCGACCTCATTTCCACTGTTTTGGGAACTAATTGGCGAATTCCATATCGCAATATGGCATGTGTGTGCCCACCGCAAAATTCCATTAGTCTTATGGTTTTGGTGGAGCGCTTAGCGATTTTGTATGCTAGCCCCCTGGCTAGCTTGTTGTCTTGATACTCGTCAATGAACTTCACTTAGACTTGCTATCTCTTCCAGGAGCTTCAGGGTCTCCTCGGCTTCAGCTTCATCTATAACGCCTATGGCGTATCCCGTATGAAGCAATACGTAATCTCCCAGCTTGGCCTCTGGAGTAAAGACAATGCTAACTCGACGCCTCACCCCGGCGATTTCTGTTTCAGCCTCATCTCCGTCTATGGAAACAACCCTTACTGGTATTGCTAAACACATGACTTCCCGTATTTTAGCCTAAGTTTACCTGTAATACAAACCCGAGATTCTTGCCCTCTATTACAATCCTTCACCCTTGCAATCGTGAAGAAAGGAGCATTCGTGCCTCGAAAGCCATTCTGTAGTTGCCCGACCTGTCAGGCTTCCCTCGTCATTGCGAGTCCCGATTTATCGGAATGATGCAATCCTGTTGGGAAAATAGAGCCGACCATTTTTTGTATATTTGCCGGGGCGAGTTGGATATAGTTCATATAGGATATAGGGCTTCAGACAATGGTAACATATATTAAAAATTAACAAGATTTTAACAAAGGTAGGATATTATATTATGAGGTAGAGATTTTAAGAAAACTGAACCTTAGAAACGGGAGACTTTCATATGCACGAGAGGTATCTCGGTTTTCAGATGACGGATAGTGGGAGGTGACAATGAAAAATAGGAAAATGCTCTTACCAGTTCTGCTCTCTATTGCTCTCGCCTTCAGCCTGATTCTTCATGCGGTGGTTGCTGAAGCTTCAGATGACTATAACCACTTCCCGGAGTGCGACGTCGGCGACTGGACGAATATCATTGAGGTCGCTGCAGGCTCCCTCCACACCGTGGGGCTTAAGTCCGACGGTACTGTGCTCGCCACAGGAGACAACTCAAGCGGGCAGTGCGATGTTGGCAGCTGGACAGACATCATCAAGGTCGCCGCAGGCTTTGAACATACGGTGGGACTAAAGGACGACGGCACCGTGATCGCTGTGGGAGCCAACTACGACGGGCAGGGCAATGTCGGCGACTGGACAGACATCACCCAGGTCGCCGCAGGCTGGTATCACACGGTGGGGCTTAAGTTTGACAACACCGTGGTCGCCGTGGGAGATAACTCCTCAGGGCAGTGCAATGTCGGCGGCTGGACGAACATCACCCAGGTCACTGCAGGCAGCCATCACACGGTGGGGCTCAAGTCCGACGACACCGTGGTCGCCGTAGGATGGAACAAACACGGGCAGTGCAATGTCGGGGGTTGGATGAACATCACCCAGGTCGCCGCAGGCTGGTATCACACGGTGGGGCTCAAGTCCGACGGTACCGTGGTCGCCGTGGGATGGAACCGCCGTGGGCAGTGCAATGTCGGCGGTTGGACGAACACCACCCAGGTCGCCGCAGGCCTGTTTCATACGGTGGGGCTTAAGTTTGACGGCACTATGGTCGCCGTGGGAGGCAACTCCTCAGGGGAGTGCGATATCGAGGCCTGGACGGACATCATCCAGGTCGCCTGCGGCGAATCGCACACGGTGGGGGTTAAATCCAACGGCACCGTGGTCGCCGTAGGCGGTACCGTCTGGGACGAACCAGCACCTGGGTGCTTCATCGCCACCGCAGCTTACGGCGCCCCAATGGCCGAGGATATACAAGTTCTCCGTGATTTCAGAGATGAATACCTGCTGACCAACCCGCTGGGACAAGCCTTAGTAGACTTCTATTACAGGGTCAGCCAGCCAATAGCCGAGTTCATAACTGAGCATCCCAGCTTGAAGCCAGTAGTGAGGGCTGGGCTAGTGCCCGCTGTGGCCATGAGCACCATGGTTGTCAACACTACTCCGGCCGAGAAGACGGCCATAATGGGCTTGTTGGCGCTGGTTTCCGTGGTGCTGGCTATCTGGGTGACGAGGCGGCGAGGCAGAGACCCAGAGTATACCCGAGGGTGAAATTGAATATTGGCTGTTTAAAAATGTGGTTGCCCGAAATTAAACAGCCTCGACGGATAATGGGAGGTGACAATGAAAAATAGGAAAATCCTCTTACCAGCTCTGCTCTCCCTCGCTCTCGTCTTCAGCCTGATTCTTCCTGTATCGGCAGCGGGAGCTTCAGCAACCGTGTCTCTGTCAGATAACCATTTTATTAGTCATTCGACGATGGATAGCTCCAGCCTTGCTTCAGCAATGGCCCTGAGTACGCTTGCGGGGAACGTAACACCCATGGTGGCTGCGGGGGACGGTCACGTCGTGGGTCTCAAGACTGATGGCACTGTGGTCGCCCTGGGGTCGAACTACTACTACCAATGCTATGTCGGCTGCTGGACGGACATCGTGCAGGTCGCCGCAGGCGGAAGACACACGGTGGGAGTCAGTGCCAATGGCACCGTGGTCGCCGTGGGAGACAAGGAGCTAGGGCAGTGCAATGTGGGTAGCTGGGCAGGCATTGTTCAGGTTGCCGCAGGGCAGTGGCATACGGTGGGGCTGAAGGACGACGGCACCGTGGCTGCCGTGGGAGATAATGACTTTGGGCAGTGCAAGGTCGGTGGCTGGACGAATATTGTCCAGGTTGCCGCAGGCTTTAGTCAGACAGTTGGGGTTAAGGGCGACGGCAGCGTGGTCGCTGTGGGAGCTTACGACAAAGGACAGTGTAATGTCGGCCGGTGGACGGATATTGTCCAGGTCGCCGCAGGCTGCGGGCACACGGTAGGGCTTAAGTCCGACGGCAGAGTGGTCGCCGTAGGATACAACGGAGGAGGGCAGTGTAATGTCGGCGGCTGGACAGACATCGTCCAGGTCGCCGCAGGCAGCTATCACACGGTGGGGCTCAAGTCCGACGGCACTGTGGTCGCTGTGGGATTGGATGTGTCCGAGCAATGCGATGTCAGCGGCTGGGCAGACATTGTCCAGGTCGCCGCAGGCAGTCATTGCACGGTGGGCCTTAAGGCTGATGGTACCGTGGTCGCCGTGGGAAGCAGCTTCTTGGGGCAGTGCGACGTCGGCAGCTGGACGGACATCGACCAGGTCGCTGCAGGCGAATATCACACAGTGGGGCTTAAAGCCGACGGCACAGTGGTCGCCGTGGGAGACAACTGGTGGGGGCAGTGCGATGTCGGTGGCTGGACAAACATCACCCAGGTCGCCGCGGGTTGGTATCATACAGTGGGGCTTAGAACCGATGGCACAGTGGTCGCCATGGGAGAAACCTCCTACGGGGAGTGCGATGTCAGCGGCTGGAGAAACATCACCCAGGTCGCCGCAGGCGAGACTTTCACAGTGGGGCTTAAATCTGATGGCACCGCGGTCTCTACGGGATACGAGTGCGATGTCGGCAGCTGGACGGATATCGTCCAGGTCGCTGCAGGCCGCGGTCACGCAGTGGGGCTTAGGTCCGACGGTACTGTGGTGGCTGTAGGATATAACGACTACGAGGGGCAGTGCAATGTCGCCAATTGGACGAATATCACCCAGGTCGCTGGAGGTTGGTATCACACGGTCGGGGTTAAAAAGGATGGCACAGTGGTCGCCGCGGGACCGTCAGGCGGGTCACGCGATGACTACGGGCAATGCAATGTCACCGACTGGGGGAATATCACCCAGGTCGCCGCAGGCGGCTATCATACGGTGGGGCTTAAGACCAACGGCACCGTGGTCGCCGTGGGAGACAGTTTCTATGGGCAGTGCAATGTCGGAAACTGGACGGACATCACCCAGGTCGCCGCAGGTGGCATTCACACTGTGGGGCTTAAGGCCGACGGCACCGTGGTCGCTGCAGGCCCGGAAGCAGAGCTTGCCAGATGGAATCTGGTGCTTGCGTTGCCACCGTCGCAGTGTGTAGAGGTGCCACCATTCCCTCGCCCAAGGCCCGGGGGTGAGGATGGGGTCAAGTTTTGCTTCATCGCCACTGCAGCCTACGGCACGCCCATGGCCCAGGAAATACAGATTCTCCGTGAGTTCAGAGATGAATACTTGCTCACCCACCCGCTGGGACAAGCTTTGGTAGACCTCTATTACCGCGTCAGCCCACCAATGGCCGAGTTCATAATTAAGCATCCCAACCTGAAGCCAATAGTGAGGGCTGGGCTGTTGCCCGCTGTGGCCATGAGCGCCGTAGTCGTCAACACTACTTCGGCCGAGAAGGTGGCCGTAATAGGCTTGCTGGCGCTGGTGTCAGCCGCGCTGGCTATATGGGCAACAAGGCGGCGAGGCAGAGGCCCACAGTATACCTGGGGGTGAAAGAGATTGGGGGGGGACAAGCCCCTCTCTTACGATTTTCTCAGAATGACACCTCCATCCTGTCATTGCGAGGCTGACGAAGTCAGCTGAAGCAATCTCGTGGGGGGGCATGAGATTGCCACGCACCTTTCAGGTGCTCGCAATGACAAAAAGGGAGGGCTGGCAATGACAACTGAGTAATTGCTAAACAACGCCAAAAAGATATCTCATTGACGCTAGTTAGGCATTGTGCTATGTTATGCGACATAATTCATTTGAGGGAACATAAGTTAAATGCGAAGCGACATGGTGAAGAAGGGAATCGAGCGGGCGCCTCACAGGTCGCTGCTGCGGGCTGTAGGTTGCTCTTCAGATGACTGGGATAAGCCATTTATCGGAGTGATCAATAGCTTTAGTGAGATTGTCCCCGGTCATATCCATCTACAAACAATCGCTAAAGCGGTAAAGGAGGGTATCCGCAGTCGGGGTGGGGTGCCTTTTGAGGTCAATACCATAGCTGTTTGCGATGGTATCGCTATGAACCATCCGGGAATGAAATACAGCTTGCCCAGCAGGGAGCTTATTGCTGACTCAGTTGAAATCCTGGCTCAGGCCCATGCCTTCGATGGCTTGGTATTCATCCCTAATTGCGATAAGGTCGTGCCTGGGATGCTGATGGCCGCAGTCAGGCTTAATTTACCTTCTGTCTTTGTCAGTGGTGGCCCTATGCTAGCCGGGAAGTTTGTTCAGGGAAACGCTGCCAGGTCCGTTGACCTTATTACGGTCTTTCAAGCCGTAGGCGAAGTAGCTAGAGGTAAGATGACCGAGGTTGAGTTGCAAGAGCTGGAGATGGTTGCCTGTCCTGGTTGTGGGAGCTGTGCCGGGATGTTCACTGCTAATACTATGAATTGTCTCAGCGAAGCTTTGGGAATAGCCTTGCCGGGTAACGGCACGATACCAGCGGTGGAAGCACGGCGGGTACAACTAGCCTATAAAGCCGGGCAGCAAGTCATGGAAGCGTTAGCCAAAGATATTAAACCCAGGGATGTGCTCACCAGGGATTCTCTTTACAATGCCTTGGCTGTGGACATGGCTCTGGGTGGTAGCACAAATTCCGTGTTGCATCTTGCTGCCATAGCGCACGAGGCTGGGATAGATTTTCCCTTATCCCTGATAAACGAGATTAGCGACTCCGTTCCTCATATCTGCAAATTAAGCCCGGCCAGCGATTATCATATTCAAGACCTGGACTTAGCCGGTGGCATTCCTGCGATAATACACGAGCTGTCGGGATTGATGAAGCTTGAGGCGAACACCATTTTGGGCAGGTCCTTGGGGGAAATAATTGCGGGGGCAAAAGTTAAAAATAGAGAGGTAATCCGTCCCTTGTCACAGCCGCATGCCTCTACTGGTGGTATTAGCATATTGTTTGGCAATCTGGCGCCTGATGGCAGCGTGGTGAAAAGCGCTGCGGTAGCTTCTGAGATGTTAGTTCATCGGGGTCCGGCGAGGATTTTCGATAGTGAGGAAGAAGCTACGGCGGCGATAATGAAAGGCAAATTTAAGTCAGGCGAGGTAATCGTCATTCGCTATGAAGGCCCCAAAGGAGGGCCGGGAATGCGGGAGATGCTAGCAGCCACTTCTCTCCTCAGCGGTATGGGTATGGATAAAGAAGTAGCTCTTATTACAGATGGACGCTTTTCTGGAGGCACGCGAGGAGCAGCTATTGGTCATGTATCTCCTGAGGCGGCAGAAAAGGGTCCGATAGCGGCTTTGCGGGATGGTGATATGATTAACATAAACATACCTGACCACAAATTGGAAGTAGAATTAAGCCCAAAAGAGCTAAAACAACGGCTGGCTGCATTGCCTTCCTTTGAACCCAAGATTAAAACTGGCTATCTCAAGAGGTATAGTGATAAAGTAAGCTCGGCCAGCACTGGTGCGGTGTTTGCTGGGTAAAGAGTTATTCTATGAAGAAGACTGGTGCTCAGATTCTCTGTGAGAGTTTAATTAAAGAAGGGGTAGAGGTTATTTTTGGCATTCTTGGTGGTGCTGTCTTACCGATATATGATACCTTCCCCCAATATCCTCAACTCCGACATATATTAGTTCGCCATGAGCAGGGAGCGGCTCATGCCGCCGATGGCTATGCTCGAGTTACACATAAGGCGGGAGTATGTATTGCTACTTCGGGGCCTGGAGCTACTAATCTGGTTACCGGCATTGCCAATGCTTATATGGATTCTGCTCCCTTAGTAGCTATAACTGGCCAGGTAGCTAGACCTGTTATTGGCAAGGATGCCTTTCAGGAGACAGATATCACAGGCATTACCATTCCAATTACCAAACATAACTATCTTGTTACCGATGCTGCTGAGCTGGCTAAAACGGTTAAAGAAGCCTTCCACATTGCCCAGACAGGAAGGCCCGGGCCTGTGCTTATTGACATACCGCGGGATGTCCAGCAAGAGCAAACGGACTTTGTTTATCCTGATAAGCTTGATTTGCCGGGCTATAGGGTTGTCTCTCGTGGGCATCCAGCTCAAATTAAGAAAGCAGCAAAGCTCATTAACGAAGCTGAGCAGCCTGTTATCATCGCTGGCAGGGGGATAATTATTTCCCAAGCCTACGATGAGTTTAAGGAATTTGCTGAGAAAGCACAATTACCAGTGGCTCACACTCTCCTTGGTCTAGGCTCCTTCCCTGGGAACCATATACTTGATCTTGGCATGATGGGGATGCATGGTACACCTTGCGCCAATATGGCAGTGCAAAACGCCGACCTTCTTATCGCTATTGGCATGAGATTTGATGACCGGGCTACAGCAAATACCGAAGAGTTTGCTCCCCATGCCCGTGTCATTCACATTGATATCGACCCTGCAGAGATTGGAAAGAATATCCCCACCGAGGTTCCGGTAGTCGGAGATATAAAAAGCGTGCTCACAGCCCTGAATGAGGTGGTTGAGAGAAGAGAGCATGTGGATTGGCTTTCCCAAATAGAACAGTGGAGGTATGAGCATCCATCGCTAGAAATCAGGCAGAGTGATGAGCTTTTGCCTCAATACATTGTTCACCAGATCTACGAGGCCACGCAAGGCGATGCTTTAGTGGTTACTGGGGTGGGGCAGAATCAAATGTGGGCGGCCCGATACTTCGTTTACAACAAACCGAACAGCCTTATTTCTGCGGGAGGTTTGGGCCCCATGGGGTTTGAACTACCCGCGGCCATGGGAGTCAAAGTTGGTTGCCCCGAAGAGGTGGTATGGTGTGTTGCTGGCGACGGCGGCTTTCAAATGACTATCCAGGAGTTAGCTACCATAACACAGGAAAACATTGCTGTAAAAATAGCTATCATTAACAACGGGTATTTAGGCATGGTAAGACAATGGCAAGAGCTATTCTATGGACGGCGCTACGTTGGCACGAAGCTTTGGAATCCCGATTTTGTCAAAGTTGCTGAGGCTTACGACATCCCTGGTCTTCGGGTGACGCGAAGAGAAGAAGTCATCCCGGCTATACAGAAGGCCATGGAGTACCCTGGAGCTTTTCTCATCGACTTTCTTATTGAGCCCGAAGAGAACGTATATCCCATAGTGCCACCAGGGGAAAGCCTGGCCAGATTTTTCGAGCCATCAAAGCCGGAAGTATTGGAAGGAAAATTCTAGGAATCAATTACAAAATACCAAAAGAAAATCAAAAGGCAAAAGTAAAAATGCAAAATGACAGGGCAAAATTCAAAATCAGTTTAGTAAAGCCTTTTTGCATTTTGAGTGGTAATTCTAATTTTTAATTTTTGATAGTTGATATTTGGTTAGAGTTTAGAGATTAGGATTTGGAATTTATCTGTTGGGGGGCAAATTGACTAATACAAAACATACTTTAGTAGCTTTAGTGGAGGATAAACCGGGGGTGCTTAATCGAATAGCTAGTTTATTCCGAAGGCGCTCCTTTAATATTCAAAGTCTTGCTGTAGGTGGTAGTGAACATCCCGGCTTATCGCGCATGACCATTGTTTCTGTCGGTGATTCTGCTCAGATAGAGCAGGTGAGAAAACAACTGGACAAGCTAATCAACGTAATTAAAGTCTCTGATATAACCGAAGAAGACATGGTGACCAGAGAATTGGCCTTAATTAAGGTGAAGGCTACTGCCTCGACAAGAAGCGAGATTATGCAAATCGTTGGCATTTTCCGGGCTAACATAGTTGATGTTGCTCCAGGTTCACTGACAGTGGAGGTGACCGGTGACGAAGACAAAGTGAATTCTCTGCTCGGGCTCCTTAGTGATTTTGGCGTTAAGGAGATTTCACGAACTGGCAGGATAGCCTTAACTCGCGGAAGCAGTTCTTAAATAACTGTCGATAGTTGATAGCTGACAACTGAAGGTTAATAGAGGAGGGATTATGGCTAAAATTTATTATGACAAGGATGCTAACCTGGATTTGCTCAAAGGAAAGACAATTGGCATTGTTGGCTTTGGGAGCCAGGGACATGCTCATGCCCAGAACCTGAGGGACAGCGGCTGCCAGGTCATTGTTGCCGAGTTACCAAGCACTGAAGCCTGGGAGGCAGCAAAGAAAGCTGATTTTGAAGTGGCCACCGCCGCTGAAGTAGCCCAAAAGGCAAATATAATTGTTATGCTAGCTCCGGACACTGTGCAGCCCAGAATCTATCGGGAGTCAATTGAGAAAGAGATGGCCCGGGGCAAGACACTTATGTTTGCTCATGGTTTTAGTATCCACTTTTCTCAAATCATGCCTCCAGGTGAAGTTGATGTTAGCATGATAGCGCCTAAATGTCCGGGACATATGCTCAGAAGGCTTTATACTGAAGGTTCAGGACCCCCGGCCTTGGTGGCTATTCACCAGAATGCCTCGGGGAAAGCAAAAGACATAGCTCTGGCCTATGCTAAGGGGATTGGTTGCGCTAGAGCCGGAGTTTTGGAAACGACTTTTGCTGAAGAGACCGAGACCGACCTGTTCGGTGAGCAAACGGTGCTTTGCGGCGGAGTCTCGTCCTTGATAAAGGCTGGCTTTGAAACATTGATAGAGGCTGGCTATCAACCGGAGATCGCCTATTTCGAAGTTTGCCACGAGTTAAAGCTCATTGTTGACCTGATTTATCAAGGTGGTTTGAGTCATATGCGCTACTCGGTAAGCGATACGGCGGAGTATGGTGATTACACGCGAGGCCCGCGGGTCATTGATGATTTGGTCAGGGAGGAAATGGAGCAAATCCTGGCAGAGATTCAGGATGGCAGCTTTGCTACAGAATGGATTTTGGAAAACCAAGCCGGCCGCCCCAGCTTTAATGCTATGAAGAGGATGGAAGCAGAGCATCCCATCGAAGTTGTGGGCAAAAAGCTCAGGGATATGATGCCCTGGTTGAAGGGCTAGGTATTATCAGAAAAGCTTGCTATGACACATTACTGCAAGCTTTAAAAATTTTTGTAAAACCTGGTAGTAATCTCCTGCGCACACGCTGGCAGAAGATAGTGCATTTTGGTCAGCGTTATCTTATAATATTGAAAAGAGATTGGGAGGTGTGGCGATGCTATACTGTCAATACTGCAAGAAGAAAATAGATGAAGATTTGGTATTTTGCCCTAAATGTGGGGAGGTTTTAGTTGAGGAAGATACAGAATGGCAAGAGTTTCAGCTTCAGGAGGAAGTTGATGAGACGAAAGACAGGGCAAATATGTATATTATTTTGGCAATAGTTCTCGTAACGGTGGGAATGGTGGGTGGTAGTGTCCTTCTTATCTCACCGAGTCTGCTTGGGCTTTTTGGAATTGTGCTTGTTTGCTTGGGCATTGGATGTACTGCGGCGGCTGATCGATATGAACACAAAGCCAGGAATTTAAAGAAACAACTCAGTCGGTGAAATTAATCTTAAGCTGCATTAATAATACTGGCACCTGAATTTACAATATCTTCTAGTTGGTCCTCGCGGGGTATTTCTCACACAAGCTTCCTGGAATTACGCTTTACTGAGCCGGGTGACCTTGGTTTAGTCTTAGATTTAAAAAAGCTGGCCTGTGGTGGGGGTAATTGGGATAGTATTGCTGGGGCCCTAAAAATAAAACCTTCTCTTTCAGTTCAGCGATAAGGTCAGCTGGGGCCCATTCATTTTGCGCTACCTAGCCTCGCGATTAGTTCATTAAGGCAAAGTGCGCCTTAGTTCAAACACCACCGGGTTTGTTGGGTCAGGACAAGCAACAGTAGTCTTGTTTCGGTCTTTCTCCCAGGGGAACGAACCGCCGAATTGCAGGACTTGGGCAAAAGGAAAAAGGGAGTAAAAAGCCCATGAACAGAGGTGAGGCGGAGTCTGTTGTCCGATGACAAACTCATCACCAACCTTGTGTTGAGCTTCGCAAGTCCCCTTCTGGGATATTACCCTGGCTATCACATCAGACATCTCAACCTCCTATTTCACTACCGATTGGATTAATGCCTCTTACCTCCATTTCTGGTTAGGTCGACCTGAGTTATCTATATAGTATATTATGGTACGGCTCAGTACAAGCGAGTGGCGGATGTACAGGATGTGCATCGTCCGTCCACACCGATACTCTTTTTTAGTCGTTGCGCTCATCCAAGCTTAATGGACATGTGAAAAGGGCTCAGAGGACTCACACTGAAGATGCCCATGTGGCAATGCTATAATCATAGAGTTTAGGGCGATGGAGATTACTCTAGCAAATAAGAAGTGAGGCAGGAGGTTGAGTTTTAGAGTAGTTGTTACCTTTTATGTGCCTGGCGCAATTCCCACCTATGATGAGCTATTGACCAAATTAGGGGCAGAGGTGGAAAAGACCTTCTGTACTACTGAGGATGAACTTATCTCCGCCTGTTCTGAAGCTGATGCTGTCATAGCAGTGGGAATAAGGATAACGCCCGGGTATGTCTTTAGTCCCAGAGTAATCGAGAATCTGAACAAATGCCGACTGATTGCCCTTACGAGTATAGGTTATGACAATGTGGACATAGCCGCAGCTACAGAAAAAGCTGTTTGTGTTGCTAATGTTCCCTATTATTGCTTGGAGGAGGTCTCAGACCATGCTATGGCACTTATTCTCGCCTGCGCCAGGAGGTTTTATCAACTACTTCCCGACATTAAGAGTGGAAAATGGAGTACCCAGGCAGATTACTTGAGCGCCTTGAAGCCGTTACATCGGCTATCTGGGCAAACCTTAGGGCTTATTGGCTTTGGCAATATAGCTCGTACCCTTGTCCCAAAAGCCAAAGCTTTTGGCTTCAGAATCATTGCCTACGCCCCCCATGTGCCTCGCATCCTGTTTAAGACATTCGAAGTGGAATCGGTAGAGCTCGACCAGTTGCTTAAGGAGTCGGACTTTGTTTCCATGCATACTGCTCTCACTCCAGAAACCAAGCATATGATGGGGCTTGGGCAATTCAAAAGGATGAAGCCCACCGCTTATTTCATCAACACAGCCCGGGGAGAGCTCGTGGATGAAAAGGCTCTTTATACCGCCCTTTCAGAGGGATTAATTGCAGGTGCTGGCCTGGATGTGTTGGAATCAGAGCCTCCTAGCCGCGACAATCCCTTGCTCAAGCTTGACAATGTTCTCATTACTGGTCATTTTGCTTACTATTCTGAGGAGTCACGTGAAGAATTATTTATGTGGCCCTGGGAAGAGGTAGCCAGAGTATTGCAAGGGGAGTGGCCTCAGGGCTTGGTTAATCCACAAGTCAAAGAGAGATTTAGTGTTAAATGGGGCGTTCAGCTCAAGTAAACAGAGCTATTTCTTACACCCCTTGACAAAGTTTTAGAGGTGTGTTACTATAATAATGCTCCAAGTAATCGAACAAGAACTTGGCGAGTGTGGAACCGACCGCCAAGTAAGTGGAAGCTGAAAAGTGTTGGGAGGTAAGAGGCCCAGCGCAAGGTAAGTGGAAGCAGAAAGGAAGGTGGGTGGTGAGTCAAGGAAAGGGAGGTTACTTGGGGCGTTTTTTTATGCCCAGTTTTTTGTTTTTATTATTATACGAGCTATAAGTATTGCCACAGAAAAAGAGAGCTAAGTGGGGGGGGTATTCTTACCCCTGAAAAACTTCGTTTTTCAGGGGGGCCCCAGATTTACCCATTGGCGTTTCCGGATTTCCCAGGAAAAAAAGAGCGAAGCGAATTTTTCTTGGGGTACTATCGCAGCTCTGGGCCTTTGATTAGCTCGGGGTAGAGGATGCCAATAAAGGGCAAATTACGGTATTCTCCCTTGTAATCTAGTCCATAACCCACTACGAACTCATCGGGAACCTCAAAGCCTACGTAATCAAGAGGAACATTTATCAATCGACGTGCTCTCTTATCAAGCAAGGTACAAACGCGAAGACTAGCAGGATTGTGGGCAGAGAGATGACTGAGAATGTAATTCAGTGTCATGCCAGTATCTACAATGTCTTCAACCATCAGTACATGCTGTCCTGTTATGCTGCTATCGAGGTCTCTGGTTATCTTGACTACCTGACCATCACCACCATAGTATGAAATAGCCATAAAGTCCACGGTAACCGGAAGGGAAAGGTGCTGCATCAGGTCAGCCATAAAGCAGACAACGCCCTTCAAGATGCCTATTAGCACTAATCGCTGACCAGCGTAATCACGCGAAATGCGTCTGGCCAGGGTTCCTATCCTTTGTTGAATTTTGGCATGGCTGTACAAAACTTGGTCGATTCCCTCTACTTTAGCTTCGCCTAGAGGGCCATAACCATATTTGGCTAACAGCTTGAGGAAATCATTTTTGTTCAGAAGCCTGATATTGACTTCAGGGTAAAGTTCTCTGAGCTGGCGCAGCTTGCGATTTTTCTCGGTTAGCAGATGTTGTTTTAATGTGGTGAGTTCAACATAAAGGTCTAACTCGGGCAAATAAAAATCGGGAGTGAACATCTCTGCTATCTTGTCGCCCTCCCACCTAAGAGGAAAAGAACGAGGCTCATAAAGCCATTCAACACAGTAAAAGTCTAAAAGTTTGGCAAAATCCTCCTCGCTGGGATGAGCGAAACTAGTTGGCCTCAGCGTAGTAGTAGGTAACGGAGATACTTGAGACGATTTTCTTCGTCTCTCACTTGCCTTATAGTCTTGCTCTAGCAATTGATGAAGCTCTGCTCTCTCAAAGATGACGGCGCACATATCAGCAACACTAAGGAGGAAACTTCTATCAGCTTCGGAGAATTGGCGAGGCTCACGAGTGTAAATTCGAATCTCCCCGATAGCTTCTCCTTTCCCAAGTACAGGAACCCCAAGTATAGAAGATATTCCTTGCGCTAGTGCTATTTGGGGATGTTGAACTCTTTCATCTTTAGCAGCATCGGCAATAAATACCACTTTCCCATCAAGGATATCCGGAAGGCTTTTACGGGCATCAAGGGGGCCTTTTTTCAGATAAAGGTCGCTCAAACCATACGTGCCTACAGTAATCAAATATTCCCTTTGGGAATTGAGGGATAAAATGCGGCAGCCATTGGCCTGCATTGCCTTGGCAGCACTTTTAGCTATAGAATTACAAATCTTTCTTAAGCTAAAAGCCGAATTGGCAACTTTAGTTATCCGCTTAAGAGCTGAATAATAACTACCTCTGGATCTACCCATTTTTCTTGTACTCTATCCACATTTAGTAAAGCCACAGGCGAGGCAAATGTTGCAGCCTTCCTGGTAAATCAAAGGGCCACCACAATCGGGGCATTGCCCGGCCCAACTTCTAACCATCTCAGGATTTTGGGAAGGCGCATCTGGGTTAGTGGCCGTCTTTTCTCTAATATATTTCTCAAGCACGCTAGCGATAGCATCGGCACAGGACAAAATAGCGTGCCCTTGCTCCCAAGCGATAGAAGGGCACCTGATGCCGCGTAGTTGCTTTACAATAGAATCTATATCTATTCCAGACCTTAGAGCCAGGGATGTTAGGCGGCTAATAGCCTCAAGCTGCGCAGCCGCACAACCTCCGGCCTTTCCTAAAGTGGAGAAAACTTCGGATATTCCCTGACTATCAAAATTTACTGTTACATAAATGTAACCGCACCCGGTGTTTACCCTTTCAGTTACACCCGTGGTAACTTTAGGCCTTTTTCTGGGAGCTAGTTTACCTTCAGCCCTTTTTACCCCCTCACCTACAGTGAGGACCTGACTCTCTCGGCTCCTGTCTCGGTAAATAGTTATCCCCTTCAAGCCTTCCTGGTAAGCCAGCTTATACACTTTAGCCACATCCTCGGGTGTCGCCTCGTGAGGGAAATTGACTGTCTTGGATACAGCACTATCAGTAAATTTTTGGAAGGCTGCCTGCATCTTAACGTGCCAATCAGGAGATATGTCGTGGGCGGTGATAAAAAGTCCTTTTAGCTGTTCAGGAACTTCTTCTATGTCCTTTAACCTCTTTCCTTCAGCTAGCTGCTTCATTAGATCAGGGGAATAGAACCCTCCCCTTTTGGCTGCCTCCTCAAAATAAGGATTCACCTCTATAAATTCTTCTCCTTCCAGGATATGACGCACATAGCTTAAAGCGAACAATGGTTCAATGCCACTGGAGCAGTTAGCGATTATGCTCAAGCTGCCAGTAGGAGCAATGGTAGTCCGAGAGGCATTTCGAAAACGAGGACCATCGGGTATGTCATAAATGCTTTCCTGGAAAGCAGGAAAAACTCCCCTTTCTCGGGCTAGCTCTATAGAGGCTTTATCCGCCTCTTCAGATATGAAATGGGCAATTTCCTCGGCCACAACAAGCCCTTGTTCGCTATCATAAGGGATACCGAGCTGAATCAGCATGTCAGCAAAACCCATCACCCCCAGGCCTATTTTCCTGGTAGTTTTTGTAATCTCCGTAATCTCTGGCAGGGGAAATTGGTTGACTTCGATAACATTATCAAGGAAACGAACTGCCAGCTTGACTGTTTGTGATAGCTTGTCATAGTCAATGTATGGCTGGCCATCTTTATATGCCACCATCTTGGACAAATTTATGGAGCCTAAATTACAGGATTCAAAGGGGAGCAGGGGTTGTTCCCCACATGGGTTAGTGCTTTCTATTTTGCCTAATTTAGGCGTGGGGTTGTGCCTGTTTATCTCGTCAATAAACACAACACCCGGGTCGCCAGTGCGCCAAGCCATATCAACTATTTTGTCAAATACCTCTTTGGCATTAAGCTTATCTGTCACCTCTCCAGTTCGAGGGTTCACCAAATTGTAATCGGTGCTTTTTCCCACCGCTTTCATAAACTTATCGGTCACAGCTACAGAAAGGTTAAAATTAGTTAGAGCTTCCGGGTCTTCCTTAGCCGCGATAAATTTCAATATGTCGGGATGCTCAACATTGAGTATTGCCATATTGGCTCCGCGGCGCATGCCACCTTGCTTTATGACATCGGTGGTGACATCAAAGGCTCGCATAAAAGAGACAGGGCCACTGGCAATGCCACCTGTAGAACCCACTCTATCCCTTGCCGGTCTAAGTCGAGAAAAGGAAAAACCGGTACCTCCGCCACTTTTATGAATCAAAGCAGTAGATTTAACCGCATCAAAAATAGACTCCATAGAATCTTCAATAGGTAAAACAAAGCAAGCTGATAATTGCCCTAGTTCACGGCCGGCATTCATTAGAGTAGGGGAATTAGGTAAGAAATCCAGGTTTGTCATTAACTGATAGAATGCCTCTTCCCAAAGAGAAACATCTGCTTTGGAATCGTAAAGGAGCTCGGCTGAGCCAATATGCTTGGCGACGCGGCGAAATAGCTGTTGTGGGGTTTCAATAACCTTCCCCTCCCCAGCCTTTGACAAATATCTTCTTTCCAGAACCCTTAAGGCATTATCGCTAAGTTTGATTCCAGAAATGACTTGGCTTCTGGCCTGGGGAGAAAATTCGTCTGCAGTTAGAATCTCCTTAACCATTGCCTCAATTTGGGAGGGGGACACAGGCTGTTTAATTTGACGAGGAACAAATTCCTCCATGCCTGGGAAGGGATGAGCTACATCTAATCGCTGGCTCACTTGTTCTGTAAACTTTTCCAGCAATTTCCTATCACTTATACCCATGGACTCGGCAGCAGCGAAAACAGCTTGAGCTACTCTATCTCGACCAATAGTTTTGTGGTTCTCTTTCCGACGGGTTTTGGGCATTTTATCTCCTCTTGCGACCAGCTGGGGAATTCACCGCCTCAGAAGAGGGCAACGGTAGCTGGTTTGCTGGTGTTAGCTCTCTTCGTATCGCCAAGCTATCCACCTCTTGTTTTAAAGCGCCGATATCGGCAAATTCCCGATAAACACTGGCAAAACGAATGTAAGCGATATGGTCTAGTTTTTTTAATCCTTCCATGACTAAATCACCAATATAGGAACTGGAGACCTCGCTTTTGCCCACCTTGTAAAGCTCAGCCTCGATGGTGTCCATAAATTTATCGATGGCGCCTGTAGGAAGAGGGCGTTTCTCACAAGCTTTGCGAATACCCGAGGAGAGCTTATCCCGGCTGAATTCCTCACGTCGTCCATCCTTCTTAATAACGAAGATATCATGTGGCTGTATACGCTCATAAGTAGTGAAGCGAGTATTGCAGGTGAGGCATTTCCTTCGTCGTCTCACCACTTCGTCTAGACTCCGGGAATCTATCACCTTTGATTCCTGCCTGCCGCAGTAAGGACAGTTCACAAATCTCTCCTAAGAATTGTGGTATGGAAACATTTTACCACTAAATGCAGTAAAATGCAACATCTCCGCGAAAAAAAGAGGCTCGTTGGTGGACAATTCTAGAGAAATGTGCTAGGTTTGAATTCATATAGGACCAACGTGATTAAAGTTACACTATGTTCGTGGTCAATGTCACGAGAAGGATTTTAAAGAGCATTGTTCGAGGAAGTCTTACCAGGTCTTTGTAGAATTAAAGT